>Ga0307413_10000922_pt1 | contig 10449 bp, 9 predicted proteins | sample DK1Ometagenome_3_FD_203714 | JGI IMG/M metagenome (GOLD analysis project Ga0307413, IMG submission 203714) | Maize rhizosphere microbial communities from greenhouse at UC Davis, California, United States - DK15-O-2 | ecosystem: Host-associated > Plants > Roots > Rhizosphere > Soil | place: USA... | reverse complement strand
CCTCGCGCGGGTTCTGGACAAAGGCGGCGCCCCCCTTCTCCTTCACCCGCTTGATCCCCATCGAACCGTTAGCGCCCGTCCCCGACAGGATCACCGCCACCGCCCGCGGCCCGCTCGATTCCGCCAGCGTGCGGAAGAAAATATCAACAGGTGCCCGCCTGTCTTCAACCAAAATGTTCGCCGAAACGTCGATGCTTCCGTCCAGCATCGTCAGGTGCTGGTCCGGCGGGACGACATAGATATTGTCCGGCTCCACCTTCGTAAGTTCTTTGACCTGCCGCACGGGTATATTCGTCGTCGCCTGCAGCACCTCCGCCAGCTTGCTGTCGTGATCGGGAGATAGATGCAGGATCACGACATAGGCGATCCCCGATTTCTCCGGCACATTCTGGAAAAATTCCCTAAGGGCCTGTATCCCGCCGGCCGACGCCCCGATCCCCACGATCAGGAAACCGCTCACGCGCTCCGGGATGATTATCTCGTGGTCCCCGTTTGCGCCGTTGGCCCCCTTCGCGCCATCGGCGTCGCCGTTCGTGATTGATTTCTTCTTTGAGCTCTTATCCATCAAACCCTTCTTCAATGGGCGGTATCCGATCGCTTTTCGGCCTGGTTCGTGATCTGTTCCCCGGATGCGAACTCGCTCTCCATATCCTCTTGCCTGAGACTGTCGGTGCTGAATTGTTCGTGAGCGAGAACGGCCTGGCGCATCAGTTCATTACGGCTGCGGGCTTCGTTCGCTTTCTGAAAGAAACGCGCTGCCAGCCTCGGCTGGTTCACCTCGGCAAAATGATCACCCATGTGGTTCAAGAGTATTATACTCTCGTCCACTCCTCTAATGGCGCTCCACAGCTCCTCCTCGATACTTTCCGTCAGGGCGGCCAGCAGGCTGTCGGCCGTGAAGGCGTGCCCGGTGTGGCATCGAAAACGCTTGATGTTCCCCTCGGTCAGCGAGCTTAGCACTCCATGACACTCCGGGCAGGTGTAAGGCGTGAGTGTTCCAAATTCCATGATCCCCGACTCCAAGGCGTTGTCCTGTGCTGCAATGCCGATCTCGACCTCTAACTGGCCGCCCTGCTGCCTGTTCGAATTTCCGTCCCGGGCATTCGACTCTGACGCCTTCGCCTCGATGATCCCCGCGATCAGTTTCGGCATCTCGGCCACCTTCGCTATGTGGTCCACCGCCACTTCCCGCAGCGCGTTCTCCGGCATCGACGGCACTTCCGCTTCGTGCGGGTCCTGAACGATCGCGACACCGCCGCGGTCCTTAATTGTCCAAAGCCCAGACGTCCCGTCGTCCAGTGCGCCTGACATTATGATCCCGATCACGTCCGGTCCGTAGTAGTACGCCGCCGATCTGAACAGCGGATCCACAGCCGGCCGGAACCGGTTCTCCTTCGGCCCGCGAGAAACGCGCACCTTGCCGTCCTCGATCAGCATATGGCGGTCGGGCGGCGCGACGTAGATCCTGCCCTCCTTGATCGGCTCACCGTCCACGGCTTGCTCCGCCGGAACGACACCGTGCCAGTTCAGCACCTTCGGCAGCACCCCCCTCACATCCGGCGCCATATGCCACACAATGAATATCGGGGCGGAAAAGTCCTTCGGGATCCCCGCGACAAACTTCTTCAGCGCCTCGAACCCCCCGGCCGATGCCCCTATAACGACTATGTTTTTTGATCTCATGAAACCTTCGCGCGGAATATGCGACAAGCTGGAAACGATTGGCCGTGAAGCAGTTCGCCTCGAAACGGACCTGAGGGCTCTAAGTCATATATTCAGACTAATTGGGAAAACAAAAAAGGTCTGTCGCCGGGGTTACAGTACCCGGTGACAGACCCGTTTAGACTATTGTCGGAAAGGTTTGCCGTTCGCGTTTAAATTAACTTATTTGGACTTTGCATTTTGCATCGATGCCTCTACTTGCCTGGAGCCGCCGGTAACAGCCAGTACTCGATCTCTATTGGGGGAGCCTTCGGCCATCTGGCGGAACGTACATGAGTGATCTGAATCCGTCCCGCACCGACGCCATAGGTCTCTGAAAGCGTGCCGCGTATTTCTCTGGCCTGCTCGTTGAAATCTCTCACCCCAAATATCTTAATGACTATGCGGGCTCGCGCGGCAGAATTTGCTTTCAGATATTCTCCGAGGTCGGCCAAAGCCGAGTTGTCGTAAAAACAAGGGTTCTCGTCCTCGGTCTCGGTTACGATCAGCATTGGCGCTCGCACCGGTGCCGCGTTAGAGAAATGCGGCTTGCGCACCCAGAACGATTCCGTCTTCGGCTCCTCCGCACCGGGGGGCACGGCGATCAGTTCCACTTCACGCTTCTCACGTTTCGTCCCGAAGCCGATGACGACGCGTGTCGGGTCGAACCTGCGATTCTTCACCCACGCACCGATCAATGCTGCGTCGCCATTTGCCGCGTTCATCGCCCGCCCCGGGTGGATCACCGCGTATAGAGTTTCGGCCGGATTGTTCTGCATTTCTACCCCAGCGAAGTCCATCGACGCCTGCAGTCGTTCGCAGTTCGGTTCGGTCATAGTATCCAACACCCGCGACACAGGCCTCGCGGGAGCGTCGCCCTCTTGTCCAAACACCGAAACAATAAGGGCCGATCCCAGCAATATCCCAAATATCAGTTTTCGCATTTCAACTTCTCCTCGCGGCTCGTTACTTGAGAGCTTCCCGCAATCGATAAGCTTGGGCCAATCCTTTCTGTTTACCCGTAACTTTCGATGCGGTGTAAAGCTTTATAGCCTGGTTCACATCTTCGCGCGCGGCGTCGTTTCTCCCGCCTTCATGATACGCCAGCGCCCGCTTCAGATAGGCCGGCGCTTTATACGCATCCGCCCCGTTCAGTTCGATCACCGCCGCAAAGTCCGCGATGGCCGCTGCATATGACTTTTGGCGCAAATATACTTCACCCCGCTCAATCGTGGACTGTGCGACATAATATGGATGCTTCGAAACCGCGATCGCCTTTGTAAGGTCGCCGATGGCGTCGGCAAGCCGCTCCGCCTTAACGAACGCCCTCGCACGCTGCACGTAGGCGTCAGGGTCATCCGGGTGCCCTTTTATTTCCTTGCTGTATTTTTCAATATCCTGAAGTGCCGAAAGCCTAGCGTTATCTTCCGCCGCGATCTTATTGATCCGGCCCGCATTATTGACCGGAACCAGCCAGAGCTCGACCCCTTCCGTTTGCGACTTTACATTCAGGAATGTTACGGAAGAGATCTCGATCCGCTTTCCTATTTCCTCCCGAATTTCAGCCCTGATCGCTTTCGTTCGCGAAGCGTTTCTCGCCTTCACGACCACGCGTGCCTTTACCGAAGGTATCTGGTTGACGGCCAGCGCGAACACGTTCAGGTCGTACGCAGCGGTCCCGCAAACGGGGCCCTCGACGGGCACGGTCGATCCGAACTTGATCGGCTTCGAACCCTTCGGCGGCCCAAGTTCCGTAACTGTCCCCGGCTCGGGCGGGTACTTCGAGCTCCCCGGCGGGAGCATCAGAAATTGGATCGCCATTTCGGTCAGCGCCGGTCCTATCAAGATGTCCACGCGCCCCTCGCCGAAATTCCGCATCCTGAACTGGGTCATGATGTCCTGGAGTGTCGAGAACGCCGGCACCGGGTCCGACCCTTGCGGAAATACGACGATCAGACCTCCGGCCATAGGCTCGTTGCCAAGGGCTGTCACGAATGCGTCGGTACGCGCCTGGGCGTCGCCGCAGCCGACGCGCCCGAAACCGTCGACCAGTATTACCGACGGTTCCTCCTGGCCGAATGCCGACGATACAGCCAGCGCCAGCACGAATGCCATCAGGATCGATGCGGTTATCCGCGGACTATACGTGGGGTTCTCGTTTCGCATACTTCTATTGCCGATCATTGGATCGTGATGTTGTGTATCGACCAATGCCAGAAAAGGTTCTGTGTAAAATTCCTCAGCGGCATCCTGTAGCGGAAATCGGAAAGAGCAACCGCCCCGTTTCGCGTGTAGGGGTTACCCATCGGCGGATACGGAAAAGGATCGTTGACTATAACGTTCACGCCGCTGCCTTTCGTCTCGTACCCGACGATCAGCGCGACGTGCTCGGCACCGTCGTAATACTGCCGCCTGATCGGTGAGATACCCGCGATGATCGGCCGTCCGTCGTCGATATTCGCCTTGATCGCTGCAAACGGAAGTTCGTATCCTTCGTCAGCGGTCAGGACGCGCCGCGAGGCGAGCCACGCGTAATCCTTCAGCATACGCACCGTTGCCAGGTTCGAACCCGACGGCCTGATGCATCTGGCGTTAAAGCATCCGGTACTGCACTCGGTGTCGGACATCAAAGTGCCGATGATCCCGCACTGGAAATTTCCGCCCGGGTTGGCGTTCTTTATGCCGTAGTGGCGAAAGACCATTTCGCCGACGGCCAGCCAGCACCAGACCTTGGTCTGTTGAAGAACCGGTTCGATCGCGAGCGTGCGCCCCGACGCGGCGGGCAAACTTACGTCCGGCAGCGCATAAACCGGAGACTGCAGCGGTCTTTCCTGTTTCTTCTTGGCAAAGATCGCCGCGTATCGGGGCGCTCCGGCCTGGTTATAGGCCGTTATCCCGTGCGGTGCGAACCCCGCATCGACCTGACGGTTGAAATAAGCCTGCAGGTTCGGCTCGTCCATCCCATAACGAATGTCGTAAACGAATGAATCGTCCTTTACGAAGATCACGCTGTAATACATCTGCCCTAACAAGCCCGAAACGTTTATGTTGTAAGGCACGAAGCCGGCAGGCAGATTCGCCAGCTCTTTCCTAAACTCCGATTCGCTCACCCCGACGAGGTTGATCTGCTGCCCTAACCCCGGGTCTCCCCAAATGGCGGCATAACGGATTCCGCCCGCCGTCGGATATGCATTTATGTCCACAAGTTCCAGTCCCTTCTGTGCATTATCCTTCGTTCGGGAGATCACATCCGCCTTTGTCAGCCCATGTCGGGACTGCCAGTTAGCCATCGCGCCCGAGGCCCAGATACCTGAAAAAATCGGCTGGCCGTTTTCGGGGCTTACAGCAACGTCGATCGGAGCAAAGCCCTGCGATTTCATCCTGTTCACCTGATCTAGAAAAGCCTCCTCATCCAGCTTTACCCCGAACTGCCATCGCTCCTTTGACAGCTCCTTTTCCTTTATCCAGATGCTCGCGAATTTTAACTCGCCGTTCTCAACGCTCGATTCGATCCGGGTGGGCGCGTAACCCCGCTGTGCCATCTCGTTACCGAGCGTGACCACCTGATCGTACGACAGCCCGCTTCTCGATTCCCACGAAAACCATTGCCCATATGCCGGCATCGCAAGCACCGCACAAAACATCGTCAATATAGTCAATATATTTATTTGTCGAATCATCGCGTCGTTGATCTTGTTACTTACTAAAATGGATCCTGCAGGGAGCATCGCCTTCCAGCTTGCTCAATAGCTGCAAACCTGCGAGCGTGAGTTTGTCGGCTTTAACGCTGTATTCGCCCTCCAGTCTCAACCGGTCGGAGATGTCGTTGCTGCCGTCTATCGTAAGCGCCAAGGTCCCTTTCGCGGCGTCGAACGTGTATTTGCCCCAGTAATCGTTATACGTCTCGAATGGAGCCGCGGCCGCCGAGTACGTGCCGTCCGCCCGGAACTCAAGCCATCGGAGTCCTCCACCGGCAACTTCCATCTCTTCTCCACTGCATGGCGTCAGCGACTTTTGCGACCATACGCCGACGAGCGGGTTCAGCTTCGTATCGAAGACCACCACGTCCTGTTCGACTTTCACGTCGAACCCTTCCTTCTCCCATGCCTCCATGATCGACACCTTCGCCGTGACCTTGAATTTGGTGTTGTGCTTCACCGACGGAGCGACGGTCAGCTTGCCATTGCCGTCGATGGCGACGCCGTCCGTCTTGTGCACTGACCAAGTTGTCGGTGCCACGACTTCCCTATACATCCCGTTTCTGCCCGTCACCGTCGAAAGCACGCGAAGCTGCTTTTCCTCACCCGCTCGCATCTGCACCGTCTCTTCGCCGGAAAGTTCTAACCTTCTGATCTGCCGGTACTCTCCGGGCTCGATCTTGTCGTCGGTCACGAATACCCGCTGGCCCGAGACCGCCATGGAGAAAAGGGGGGCCACGACCAATAGGACGAGGGAACTGAACACTTTATTTTTCATAGTAAGATCCGGGTAAGCGGATCTATTCACTGAACGCGCCTCGGAGGCATCACTTGCATCGGATGTACAAAGCGCTTGTTGAATAATTTTAGGTGAAGAGTGGTTCGGCCATGTCGGTTCGCGTGAGGACCCGATGCGTCCGGATATTTATGTGAATAACACAATCCTACTAATCGCGTAAAGCCCCGGGATAGAATCAAAGCGGCTAATTTCATACAATTACCGTTTTATGACTATCGAAGAACAGCTTGCGCATCTGAAAAAGGGCACCGTCGAGATCATCCGCGAGGATGGCCTTAAGGCGAAACTGGTAAGCTCCGCCAAAACCGGAAAACCCTTGCGCGTAAAACTCGGCCTCGACCCGACCGCCCCCGACATCCACGTCGGCCACACTGTCGTCATCCGCAAGCTCAAAGCCTTCCAGGATCTCGGCCACACGGTCATCTTCCTGATCGGCGATTTCACCGGAATGATCGGCGACCCCTCGGGCAAGAACGTCACCCGCCCGCCGCTTTCCCGCGAAGAGGTGAACGCCAACGCCGAGACCTACAAACGCCAGATGTTCAAACTGCTCGACCCCGATAAGACCGAGCTGCGTTTCAACGGCGAGTGGATGGACAAATTCACCTCAGCCGATTTCATTAAGCTCTGCGCGAAAACCACCGTCAAGCAGATCCTGGAACGCGACGATTTCACCAAGCGCCTCAACGAAGAAAAGCCCATCTCCCTCCACGAGCTTCTCTACCCGCTCGTCCAGGGCTACGATTCCGTCGCCCTCGACGCCGACGTCGAACTCGGCGGCACCGACCAGAAATTCAATCTTCTGATGGGCCGCAACCTCCAGCGCGAGTTCGAACAGGACCCACAGGTCGTCATCACCACCCCACTTCTTGAGGGCCTCGACGGCGTCAACAAAATGTCGAAATCCCTCAACAACTACATCGGCATCGACGAATCCCCGAACGACATGTTCGGCAAAATAATGTCAATCTCCGACGACCTGATGTGGCGCTACTACGAACTGCTTACAGACCTTTCCCCCTCTGAAATTTCAAATCTCAGATCTGAAATTTCAAATGGAAAAAACCCGCGCGATGTAAAAGTGAATCTCGCCAAGCTGATCATCAAAGATTTCCATTCCCAATCAGACGCCCAAGCCGCCGAAGACGAATTCAATCGCCGCTTCGTGAAAAAAGAGGTCCCCGACGAGATCGAAGAAGTTTCGATTCCCGCCCAAACCTACCGCCTCGCCGACCTAGTCGTCGCCTCCGGCCTCGTCTCCACCAAAGGCGAAGCCAAACGCCTCATCGAACAAGGCGGTGTTAAAATAAACGGCGAAAAAGCAACCTCCCCTTCCGCCGAGATCGAATTAACCGACAACCTCATCCTCCAAGTCGGCAAACTAAAATTCGCCAAACTCGTCGCAAAAAGCTGATAAAGGTAATCCGGAATCTTCGATTTGGCGTTTGGATCTCAAATTTGAAATTTTAGATCGTTCTTTCTTTCTCAGATCTCAAATTTAAGATCTGAGATCGGGTTCCTTTTTCAAATCTGAAATCCAGCTCCGTTTTTCCCATCTGAAATTCAAATTTGAAATATCCCTCCTTTTCTCAGATCTGAAATTTCAAATTTGAGATTGGCTTCTTCCCTCCGGGTCCCAAATCCCCAAGCCCCTAGTTTTCTCATACCCCCGTCAGCGCGTATAATCCAAACCTATGCGACCACCACGCATCCAGCACGGCCGGATCGCCCAGCGGCTCAACGCTCTTGTCCGCGAGGACCGGCCCCTGCGCGGCCTCGCCCGAGTAGCGAAATACGCCGTCGACGAGGCAAACAGCCTCTCTGTCGAACGCGTCGAAATCACCCTCCCGCGGCTCCCGAAAAAACTCGACGGCCTGAAGATCGTTCATCTTTCGGATATTCACCACAGTCCTTTCACCGGTCTCGAACACATCTCTCGGGCTGTGCTGATCGCCACGAAACTTAACCCTGACATCGTCGCCCTGACCGGCGATTACGTCTCGCACGAAACGAAATACATCGCCCCGGTCGCAAAAGTTTTAGGCGAATTAAGAGCAAAATACGGTGTCTTCGCGTGCCTCGGCAACCACGACCACTGGACCGACGCTCGGGGCGTAACCAGGCATCTCGAAGCCAACAACATCCGCCTCCTCATTAACGAAGGCTTCCGTCTCGAATCGGCGCCCGCCCCCTTCTGGCTCGCCGGCGTCGATGATCACATGGTCGGCAAAACGGATCTGCCCGCCGCGATGAAGGGCTCGTTTCCTGACGAATTCAAATTGCTGTTGGCTCACAACCCGATCATCTTCCGCCGCGCCGTCCGCGCCGGCATCGACCTCACCCTCAGCGGCCACACCCACGGGGGCCAGGTGAAGGTTCGCGACCCGCAAAAACGCATCCTCCCGAAACGCAAACTTTCCAGCGGCCTCCACCGCCGTCACGATTCGCAGATCTACATCACCCGCGGCATCGGCACCGTCGTCCTCCCCGTCCGCTTCCAATGCCCGCCCGAGGTTTCGCTCCTAATCCTCCGAGCCGGCAAATGAGCACGATCCTAACGATCCCGAACATTCTCACCTTCATGCGAATGGGCTTGATCCCCGTTTTTGTAAGTTTGGTTTACTACGGATATGGAAACGCGGCTTTGGCAGTATTTTTGATCGCGGGAATTTCCGATGGCATCGACGGCTTCCTAGCTCGCCGGTTCAATCAGGAATCCGAGCTCGGCACCATCATCGACCCCATCGCCGACAAACTTCTGATGACGACGGCGTTCATCATCCTGACGCTTCCGGACGTGCTTCCGCCCACCCGACATCTGCCGATCCCATTCTGGGTCACCGCCGCTGTCATCGGCCGCGACGTTCTCATCATCACCGTCGCCGCCGCGATCAACATCATTACAGGATTCAAGGGCTTTAAACCTTCCTTCTGGGGAAAGGTCAGCACCCTCGTCCAGGTGGTCGGGATCAGCCTTGTGCTTTTCGCCGCCGCCAGCGGCTACACCATCTTCCTCCCCACCACTTACTTCATCATCGTCCTGCTCGTCGTCGTCTCCGGCATCCACTATATCTTCCAGGTGGCTAGCCTGATGAAACAAGAGTCGGAATTAGACACCGAACCCATCAAATAGCCTAAATCCCTTATTTTCCGTTCGGTATGCTCGCTAACCATACTCGCGCCCATAAAAACGTACGTTTTGAATAGCCGATGGGCCCGATTACCTGATTACCCCGCTCGTCGGCAAATCGGCGAGTCGTGACACTTATGGGTTTACACGGCTCGCCGCTAACCATTTCTTGGTGGATCAACGCAGGTAAGGCTCCCGGTTCCCTGCGATCGTTTTTATCTCTTTTTCTGAGAGCCCCGGTTTGCTCATTTCCGCCCACGATTCCTTGGGTCTGAGGTTCCCGCTAGGCGGTACATCGCTTCCGTAAAGCACACGTTTTACCCCGATCTGACGGATCTCTCTGGAAAGATTCATTGTCGTTTCCCGAAGATTTACGGGATGCAATTTATCACCTTTTCTTATTAGCCAGTGATCGTTTCTCCTCATATTGAGAACTCCTCGACGACCCATAATCCCGAGCGCATAGCGACAATGGCCGACATCGCGCGACTCTCAACCGGTTTCGAGTTGACCACGCGAGTTCGGACGAGCCTGGCGCCGCTTAATGAACCTCCCCTCAATGGGCCGCTCATTCGAGTAAACGTCAGTGGTACCTTAAGTAGCGAGGATTCTAATAAAGGTCGGTACACCTGCGTTAGCGGGTGGTATTGCTTTACCTAACAATCACCTCCCGTCGCGGCACCCACCACTAAAGCTCGATCCAATATTGAAATATCTCTTTTCCGGTCCTCGGTGAAATAGAGGTACCGCTCTTGATTCCACCGTTGCTCTCAATGATCTTCGCGGAAGCGACATTGTCCGCATCGCAGGTCAGCAGTACCCGCTCGAGCCCCAACGCCCTCGCTTTCTCCAGCACCATCCGCAGCATCATTGTGCCGTAACCTTTCCGCCGCTCCGACGGGCGAACCCCGTAACCGATATGCCCGCCCTCGATCAGCAAAGCTTCGTTCAGCCTGTGCCTGAGCTTTATAAGTCCCAATATTCTACCGTCGTGTACAAGCCAAAAGACATTTTCCTGAACAACGTGGCTCGGTAGATCACCCCCCGCCGCCCATCGCCGCAGGCGCCTGAAATATGCCGATACATCGTCGAGTGCTTCCTGATAACCGCCTTCACTCGAC
>Ga0307413_10000921_pt1 | contig 10450 bp, 5 predicted proteins | sample DK1Ometagenome_3_FD_203714 | JGI IMG/M metagenome (GOLD analysis project Ga0307413, IMG submission 203714) | Maize rhizosphere microbial communities from greenhouse at UC Davis, California, United States - DK15-O-2 | ecosystem: Host-associated > Plants > Roots > Rhizosphere > Soil | place: USA... | reverse complement strand
GCCCGCCGTCCACTGAACGCTACGCACTCGGCGCCCAAATCCGCCGAGCTTCAGCTTCGGTGCCGGCGAGCATCGCCGAGGGGTACTGGCGCAGTCAGAGAGGCGACTACCTCCGTCACCTGTCAGTCGCCGCGGGATCGCTCAAGGAGCTGGAGACGCACCTGCCGCTCGCCAGGGCGCTCGACTACATAGACAGCACGACGACAGATCCTTTGCTCCGCGGGGCCGCAAGCGTTGGGCGCATGCTCACCCGCCTCCAGCGGTCGCTGCGCGCCCAGTAGCTTCGCGCCACACCCCGCCTCTACTCCGTCCCCGTCGCCCCCACCGGCACCGGCACCGACGGTTCCATCCAGCCGTCGCGCAGCTCGATGACGCGGTGGCCGGCGCGCGCGTTCTCCTCGGAGTGCGTCACCTGGACGATCGTCATCCCCTCGCGGTTGAGCCGCTGGAAGAGTGACATGATCTCGCGCCCCTGCAGCGAGTGCAGGTTGCCGGTCGGCTCGTCGGCGAGGAGGAGGTCGGGGCGGGCGATTACCGCCCGCGCCACTGCCACGAGCTGCTGCTGGCCGCCGGAGAGCTGCCGCGGGTAGAGGTCCTTCTTGCCGACGATCCCGAAGCGGTCCAGCGTGTCGGCGACCATCGCCTGCCGCTCGCTCTTCTTCACGTCGCGGTAGGAGAGCGGCACGTCGAGGTTCTCGGCGACCGTGAGGTCGTCCAGCAGGTGGTACTGCTGGAAGACGAAGCCGACGTGCTTGCGGTTGAGGGCGACGCGCTGCTTCGGCGACAGGCGGTGCACCGGCTCGCCGTTCAGCCAGTACTCGCCGTTCCACGCGTGGTCCAGCATGCCGAGCACCGCGAGGAGGGTGGACTTGCCGGCCCCCGAGGGCCCCATCACGCTGACGAACTCGCCGCGCGCGATGTCGAGCGTGACCTGCCGCAGCACGTACGTCTGCCCGCCACCGGACGGGTAGGACTTCTCGACGTTGCGAAGGGAAATCATGAGGGAGTCGGGTCGAGTCGTGGAAGTGAAGGAAGGGCGAGGGACGTCGGGCGCGGTGTGCAGGTACGGGGGGCCCCCACCGGGAAGTTATCGCGAGTTCGCCGAACGTCTTCACCAGAAGGCGGCGCCCGCCCGCCGCGCCCCGCACGCGGCGCCCCGCGCCGCTACTCGTATCGCAGCGCCTCCAGCGGGTCCACCCGCGTCGCGCGGCGGGCGGGCAGGTAGGCGGCGAGGAGCGCCACCGCGGTGAGGAGCAGCGCGATCCCCGCGAAGACGGCCGGGTCGGTCGCGCTCACGTCGTACAGTAGCCCCGAGAGCAGCCGCGTGAGGGCGAGGGCGCCGACGAGCCCCGCCGCGACGCCGACGAGGGCGAGGACGAGCGACTGCCGCAGGACGCCGCCGCGCACGGTCGCGGCGCTCGCGCCGAGTGCCATGCGGATGCCGAACTCCCGCGTGTGCTGCACCACCGAGTACGACACGACGCCGTACAGTCCGACCGCGGCGAGGACGAGCGCCAGCCCGGCGAACGATGCGAGCAGCGTCGCGTTGAAGCGGCGGCGGGCGATCGAGTCGCCGAGGTAGGCCTCCATGGGCTTCACGTCGGCCACCGGCTGGTTCGGGTCCACCGCCCACACGGCGCGGCTGACGGCAGGTCCGAGTCGCGCCGGGTCGCCGCTCCTCGTGCGCACGACGAGCGTCATGAAGTTGGACGGGAACTGCGGCAGCGCCCAGTACATCGTCGCGGGCGCGACCGAGTCGAGGCCGACGTGCTTCACGTCGCCGACGATGCCGACGATCCGGCCGACGAGGGTGTCTCCCCACGGCATGTGGATGCGGCGCCCGATCGGGTCCTCGCCGGAGAAGTTCGCGCGGGCGAACGTCTCGCTGACGACGATCGTCTTCGGCTCGTCCGCCGTCTCGCGCCCCGTGAACGACGCGCCGCGCAGTAGCGGGATGCCGATCGCGGGGAAGTAGTTGGCGTCCACCGCGCGCACGTCGGCGCTGGGCTCCTCCCCCGGCCCCGGAATCGGCCGCCCCTCGACGAAGAAGCTGGTCGCCGAACGCAGGCCGCTGAGCGGCAGCCAGTTGACCGCCCCCGCGGCCTCCACGCCGGGAATCGCCGAGACGCGCTCGAGCACCTGCCGGAAGAAGGCCACCTGGCGCGCGTCGTCGCGGTAGCGCGGGCCCGAGAGCGAGATCCTCGCCGTCAGCACGCGCTCGGGGTCGAAGCCCGGGTCGGTGCGCTGGAGCCGCGCGAAGCTCTTGAGCATCAGCCCCGCGCCGACGAGGAGGACGAGCGACATCGCGATCTGCGACACGACGAGTCCGGCGCGGGCGCGATCGCGCCCGCCCGCCGCGCCGCGCCCGCCCGACTTGAGCGTCTCCTGCAGGTCGCTGCGGGCGACGTGGATCGCCGGGATGATCCCGAAGAGCAGCGCCGAGAGGAGCGCGAGGACTGTCGTGAAGCCGAGCGCGCGCCCGTCGATCGCCACCTCCCGCATCCGCGGCACGGCGCTCGGCGCGATCGCGCCCAGGGCCGCCGTCGCCCAGAAGGCGAGCAGCACGCCGAGCGCGCCCCCGGCGAGGGCGAGGAGCACGCTCTCGCCGAGCAGCTGCCGGACGAGTCGCCACGCGCTCGCGCCGAGCGCCGAGCGGACGGCGATCTCGCGCTGCCGCGCCGCGGCCTGCGCGAGCTGGAGGTTGGCGACGTTGGCGCAGGCGATGAGGAGGACGAAGCCGACAACGCCGCCGAGGACGAGCAGGGCGCGGCGCACGGCGCCGACCACCTGCTCGTCCAGCGGGACGACGTTCACCCCCCAGCCGGCGTTGAATCGCGGGTACGTCTGCTCGAGGCGCGACGCGATCGTCGCCAGCTCCGAGCGCGCCCGCTCCGCGGACACGCCGGGCTTGAGCCGCGCGACCGAGAACAGGTACCGCCCAACCGCCTCGCGGTAGTCGAGCGCCGGGTCGAGGCCGAGCGGCGTCCAGAGCTGCGGCTCCTGCGCCGTCCCCTCGAGCCGGAAGCCCGGCGGCATGATGCCGACGACGGTGTGCGGCCGCCCGTTGAGCGTGATCGAGCGGCCGACGATCCCACGGTCGGCGCCGAAGCGGCGGCGCCAGAGGGCGTCGCTCAGCACGGCGACGCGCGGGGCGTTGGGCGCGTCCTCCTCGGTAGTGAAGGTGCGCCCGATCGCGGCCCGCCCGCCGAGCGTGGGGAAGAAGCTCGCCGTCACGTACTCGACGTGAAGCTCCTCTGGCTCGCCGTCGCCGGTGAGGCTGATGTGCCAGTCGATCCCCGCCGCCATGCTCTCGAACACCTCGCTCTGGCGCTGCCAGTCGAGGTAGTTGGCCGGCGAGACGACGTTGCGCTCGTTGGCGTCGCGGTCGCGGTTCCGCTCCCACACCATCACGAGCCGCTCCGGCTCGGGGTAGGGGAGCGGCTTGAGGAGCACGGCGTTGACGACGCTGAAGATCGCCGTGTTCGCGCCGAGGCCGAGGGCCAGCGTGAGCACGACGATCCCCGAGAAGGCGGGGCGGCGCAGCAGGGCGCGCGCGGCGAGGCGGAGCTCGGCGACGAGGTTGCTCATGGCGGGATGGGCGGATGGGCGTGGCTGTGAGCTCATGGCGCTCGGCGGTCGGCTCTCGATAGTGCTGCCGAGCGCCAGCGCTATTCGTATCTCAGTGCCACCCCCGGCTGGACGCGCGCGGCGCGGCGGGCGGGGAGGTAGGTGGCGATCAGCGAGACCGCGCCGAGCAGCAGCGCGGCGGCGAGGAAGGAGGCCGGGTCGAGCGGGCTCACGCCGAACAGCAGCCCGCGGATCGTGCGCGAGAGCGCGAGCGCGGCGAGCGCGCCGATCGAGAGCCCCCACGCGACGAGCCGCGCCGTCGGCGCGAGGACGAGGCGCAGGACGTCGGCGCCGCGCGCGCCGAGCGCGACGCGGATGCCGATCTCGCGCGTTCGACCGCTCACCGCGTACGCCGTCACGCCGGCGATGCCGACGCACGAGAGGAGCACGGCGACGCCGGCGAAGGCGAGCATCAGGAGCGCGCTGAAGCGCGGCTGCGCGACGTCGCGCTCGGCCGCGTCGGCGAGCGAGCCGGCGGCGAACGTCGGGCGCACCGGGTCGGCCTCGCGCACGGCGCCGCGGATCGCGGCGATGAGCGTCGCCGGCGGCGTGGCCGGCGCGCCGCGGACGACGACGTTCATGTAGCTCCACCCCGCGTACTGGGCGTACGGCAGGTAGACCTCGGGCTCGGCGGGCTGCTGCCGGCCGCCGTTCCGCACGTCGTCCACGACGCCGATCACGCGCAGCACGACCGGCGGGCCGAACGGCGTGAGACGCACGTCGCGCCCCACCGGGTCCTCGCCCGGGAAGTAGCGCGCGGCGAGGGCACGGTTGATCACCGCCACCGGCGTCCGCCCCTCGACGTCCCCGTCGTCGAACGTCCGCCCGCGAATGACCGCGATGCGCAGCGCGCGGAAGTACCCCGGCGTCGCCACCCGCCAGTCCACGAAGCGCTCGGCGGGCTGCGTCGCCTCGCCGCGCCCCTCGGCGACCAGCTCTCCCTTCACGGCGCCGAAGTTGGGCGGGAAGTTGACTGCTGCCGCCACCTCGACGCCCGGCGTCGCCCGCAGGCGCCCCAGCACACGGTCGAAAAAGGCCAGCCGCCGCGCGCCGGTGGGGTAGACGTTGTCGGGGAGCACGAGCCCCGTCGTCACCACCGACGACGGGTCGTAGCCGCGCTCCACCGCCTGCAGTCGCTCGAAGCTCCGCAGGAGCAGTCCCGCGCCGGCGAGCAGCACGGAGGCGAGGGCGACCTCGGAGACGACGAGCGCGCCGCGCGTGCCCCAGCCGGCGCGCCACCCGGCCGAGGGCCCGCCCGCTCCCTTGAGCACCTCCTGCACATCGGGACGGCTCGCGCGCGCCGCCGGCACGAGGCCGAACAGCACGCCCGCCGTGGCCGCGACGACGACCGTGAACGCGAGCACGCGGCCGTCCATCGAGACCGACGCCCGCTGCGCCTCGTCGAGCGGCGCGACGGCGAGGATCGAGGGGAGCAGCCAGACGGCGAGCAGGAGGCCGGCGGCACTCCCGGCGAAGGCGAGCAGCACGCTCTCGGTGAGCAGCTGTCGCACGATGCGGCCGCGCGTCGCGCCGAGCGACGCCCGCACCGCGATCTCGCGGCCGCGCTCGGCGGCGCGGGCGAGCAGCATGTGGGCGACGTTGGTGCAGGCGATGAGCAGCACGAGCCCCACCGCGCCGAGGAGCACGAGCAGCGCCGGCCGGGTGCGCCCGGCGTCCCACTCGCGCAGCGTGCGCACCGCCACGTCCCAGCCGCCGCTCTCCTTCGGGTACTGCGCGGCGAGCCGCCGCGCGATCACCGCGGCGTCGCGCCGCGCGTCCTCCACCGACGCTCCCGGGGCGAGCCGGCCGAACGGGTGCAGGCTGCGCGCGCCCCGCGGCGCCCGCGAGGGCGGGAGCGGCGCCCACATCTCGTACTCCTGCATCTGCCACCGCACGTGCGGGAGCACGCCGACCACCGTCACCGGCTTGCCGTCGAGGAGGATCGCCCGGTTGACGATCCCGGGGTCGGCCGAGAAGTGACTGCGCCAGAACGTCTCGTCGAGCAGCGCGACCGGCGCCCCCTGCGCGATCTCGTCCGGCGTCAGCACGCGCCCGACCAGCGGCCGGACGTCGAACACCTGGAAGAACTGCTCGCTCACGAGGCCGGCGCGGAGCTGCGCCGGCCGGTCGGTGCCGGTGAGGTCGTAGCTCGTGAAGCCGACCCCCGTCACCGCGGCGAGCGCGCGGCTCCCGGCGCGCACGTCGGCGAGGTCGGGTCGCGAGAGGCCGGCGTCCTCGATCTTGTCCTTCGCGCTGCTCGAGCGCAGGACCACGATGCGGTCGGCGTCGAAGGGGAAGCTGCGCAGCAGCACCCCGTTCACGACGCTGAAGATGACCGTGTTCGCGCCCGTCCCCAGCGCCAGCGCCACCACCGCCGCGGCGAGGAAGCCCGGACGCCGCGCGAGGTTGCGGAGCGCGTAGCGGAGGTCCTGGAGCAGCGTGTCCATGAGATGCTCGCTTCTCGAGGAAAGGGGTGCGGGGCGCGGGACGCGGGAAGAGGCGTCCCGAGGAGGTTCCGCGCCGCGCCTCCCGCGCCCCGCGTCCCGCGCTACTCGTACCGCAGCGCGACCAGCGGGTCCACCCGCGTCGCGCGCCGCGCCGGGATGTAGGTGGCGACGAGCGCGACGGCGCCGAGGAAGAGCGCGACGGCGCCGAAGGTGAGCGGGTCGGTGGCGCTGACGCCGTAGAGCAGGCTGCTCATCAGCCGCGTCGCCGCGAGGGCGAGCGCGAGGCCCACGGCGACGCCGGCCGCCACCGGGGCGAGCCCCTGGCCGATGACGAGCCGCAACACGCCCTCACGACGCGCGCCGAGCGCCATGCGGATGCCGATCTCGCGGGTGCGCTGGGCGACCGTGTAGGAGACGACGCCGTAGATGCCGATCGCGGCGAGGAGCAGCGCGACCCCCGAGAAGCTGCCGAGCAGCGCCACGCTCACCCGCGGCTGCGCGATGTTCTCCGCGATGCGGTCCTCCATCGTCCGCACCTCGTTCGCCGGCACGTCGGGGTCCACCGCCTTGAGCGCCGCGCGCGTCGCGGAGGCGACGGCCATCGGCTCGCCGGCCGTGCGCACCGACATCCACACGCCGCGCTGCGGCACCTGGAAGAGCGGGCGGTAGAGCTGCGCGTAGGGCTTCGCCGTCAGCCCTTCCTGCGCCACGTTGCCGACGACGCCGACGACGGTGAACCAGGTGGACGCCGTGTCCTCCGGGTCACCGAAGGTGACGCGCGCGCCGATCGGGTCGCGGTCGCCGAAGTAGCGCCGGTGCATCTCCTCGTTGATCACCGCCACCCGGGGCGCGCCGTCCACGTCCTGCGGCTCGATGAGCCGGCCGCGCCGAAGCGGGATGCCGAGCACGCGGAAGTAGTCGGGCGTCACCGAGAATGGCTGCACGTCCTCGGTCACCTGGCCGTCTGCGGTCTGCGGGCGCCCCTCGATGTAGAAGGTGACGTAGCCCGAGCCGCCCATCGGCAGCGTGTTGCTGAGCGCGGCCGCCTGGACGCCGGGAATGCTGCGCGTCCGCTCGAGGAGTCGCGTGAAGACGGGCGGAACGGTCGCGATGCTGTCGTACTTCGCCCGCGGCAGCACGACGCCGTACGTCAGCACGCCGCGCGGATTGAAGCCGGGGTCCACGCGGTTCAGCCGCTCGAAGCTGCGGACGAGCAGGCCGGCGCCGACGAGCAGCACGACGGCGACCGCCACCTCGCCCAACACGAGCCCGTTGCGGAAGCGCGTCGCGCCGCCGCTCGAGCCGCCGCGAGCGCCCTCTTTGAGGGCGTCGTGCAACCCGCCACCGGCGAGGCGCATGGCGGGGGCGAGCCCGAACAGCAACCCGGTGGCGACGGCGAGGGCGAGCGAGAAGGCGACGACCGACGGGTCGATCCGCACCTCGGCGAGCCGCGGCAGCAGCCCCTCGGGGCTGCCGGCGCGCAGGGCGCTCACCGCCCACACGGCGACGACGAGCCCGACCGCCGCGCCGAGCAGCGCGATCAGCACGCTCTCGGTGAGCAGCTGCCGGACGAGTCGCCCGCGGGCCGCGCCGAGCGCGACGCGCACCGCCACCTCGCGCTCCCGCGCCGCGGCACGGGCGAGCAGCAGGTTGGCGACGTTGGCGCAGGCGATGAGCAGCACGAGCCCCACCGCGCCGCTGAAGACGAGCAGTGCCGGCCGCACGTTGCCGACGAGGTCCTCCTTCATGGAGACGACCTCGGAGCGGAGCTGCGAGTTGGTCTCGGGGTACTCCTCGGCGACGCGCCGCAGGACGGTGGCGAGGTCGGCGCGCGCCCGCTCGAGCGGCACGTCGCGCTTCAGCCGGCCGAACACCGTGAGGTACTCGGAACGGCGACGCTCCATCATGGCCGCAGTGTCCATGCGCGCCGGCGCCCAGACGTCCACCTCGCGCAGGAAGCGGAACCCCTTGGGCGCGACGCCGACGATCGTGTATGGGCGGCCGCTCAGTTGCACCTCGCGCCCGACGACCTTCGGATCGCCGCCGAAGCGCCGCTCCCAGAATCCGTGGCTCAGCACGACGACGTCGTCGTCGCCGCCCGTGCGGTCCTCCTCAGGGAGGAAGCCGCGCCCGAGTGCCGGGCGCACGCCGAGCGTCGTGAAGAAGTTCGCCGACACGCGGTCGCCGCGGAGCTGCTCCGGCTCGCCGAGGCCCGTGAGATTGAACGCCGTCCCGTGCATCGCCGCCAGCTGCTCGAAGGAGCCGAAGGAGCCCACCGTGCCGCGCTGCCAGTCGGTGAAGTCCGGCAGCGACGTCCCCGTGCGGCCGAAGTCCGGGTAGCGTCCCCAGACCATCACCAGCCGGTCGGGATCGGCGTAGGGGAGGGGCCGCAGGAGGACGGCGTTGACGACGCTGAAGATCGCGGCGTTGGCGCCGAGCCCGAGGGCGAGCGTCGCGACGACGGCGGCCGTGAACCCCGGGCGCCGGAGCAGGCCGCGGAGCGCGAAACGGAGATCCTGGAGGAGCGTGTCCATTCGACGGCTCGGAGCGAGGGGTGTTCCCGGGACGGCGAAGGGCGTGAGAGGCGAGAGGGCTCGTGCCCCATCTCACCCCTCACGCCCCGGCGATCAGCTCTTGATGCCGCCGCTTCGCTCTTCTTCGACCACGCGCCCGTCGAAGAGGCGCACGGTGCGCTGCGCGTGCTCGGCGTAGCGGGCGTCGTGCGTCACCATGCAGATCGTCGCGCCGCCGCGGTGCAGCTCGGAGAGCAGCTCCATCACCGCCTCGCCGTTCGTCGAGTCGAGGTTCCCCGTGGGCTCGTCGGCGAGGAGGAGGAGCGGTTCGCCGGCCACCGCGCGGGCGACGGCGACGCGCTGCTGCTGACCGCCCGAGAGCTGCGACGGGTAGTGCTTCATGCGGTGCGACATGCCGACCCGCTCGAGCGCCGCCTGCACCCGGCGCCGACGCTCGGCCGAGTCGAGCGCGTGCTCGCCACTCCGGTAGGTCAGCGGCAGCTCGACGTTCTCGTAGACCGTGAGGTCGCCGATCAGGTTGAACGCCTGGAAGATGAAGCCGATCTGCCGGTTGCGGACGCGCGCGCGCTCGGCCGCGGTGAGCGACGCCACCGGCTCGCCGTCGAGCAGGTACTGCCCCTCGCTCGGCGTGTCGAGCAGCCCGAGGATCGAGAGCAGCGTCGTCTTGCCGCAGCCAGACGGGCCGGCGATCGCCAGGTACTCGCCGCGCTCCACCTCGAGGTGGATCTCGGAGAGGGCGTGCGTCTCCACCTCGTCGGTGAGGAAGACCTTCTTGACCCCTTCGAGGCGAATGAGGGGCGCGGCGGTGGCGAGACCTGCGGAGGAGCCGAAGGCGGGGGTGGGGGCGGTCATGGGCGGGTGTCGGGGGTTGGGTGTCGGGTACCGGGGAGTGGCGCTCGGGACGTGGGTGCCTAACGCGACCAGCCACTTCGATGGGGGATGAGTCCGGCGGGGCGCAAGCGGTGCCGGACCTCGGAGCGTACGGGAGGGAGCAGGCGCAGGTGTCACCGACGACCGGCACCCGGCACCCGACCCCTGCCTATTTCAGCTTCACGCGCTCGGCGTTCTCCCACTGACTCATGTCTGAGATGATCACGCGGTCGCCAGGGTTTAGTCCCTGCACCACCTCGATAGTGTTTACTGAGGCCCGTCCGAGCTTGGCGGTGACGCGGCGGGCGGTCACCCCATCGGCGTCGAGCCGGAAGAGGGAGACGGCGCTCTCCGGCTGCCCGTAGGCGGGCCGGCCGACGTAGAGCACGTCCGTCAGGCGCTCGACCTCGATCGTGCCGTCCACGCTGAGCTGCGGCCGCGCCCCGCGCGGCAGCTCGCCGTCGAGCGCCACCTCGACCGTCACCGTCCCCCCCTGCGCCGCGGGGTCGATGCGCATCACGTGGCCGGGGATCGCGCCGCCCTGCGGGCCGCCGGTGCGCGTGTCCACGGAGACCTTCTGGCCGACGGTGACGTCCTTCGCCTGCGTCTCGGGGACGCGCAGCTCCGCCTTGAGCTTCCCGGGCTGCGCGACCTGCGCCAGCACCTCGCCCGGCGTCACCCACTGCCCGAGCTCGAGCGGGAGGTCCTGCACCACGCCCGGCACGCCGGCGACGACCTTCATGGAGGCGACACGCTCGCGCTGGAACTTCGCGATCGCCCGCAGCCGCTCCGTCTGGCGCTCCTGCAGCGTGAGCTGCTCGCCCAGCGAGCGCTTCATCAGCTCAAGCCGCTGCTCCTCGGCGGCGAGCCGCGTCGAGAGCTCCCGCGCCCGGTCGCGCGCCCGCTCGACCTCCATCGCCGTCGCCATCCCCTTGGGCCCCAGCGCCTCGGTCGCCGCGGCGACGCGCTGCG
>Ga0307413_10000920_pt1 | contig 10452 bp, 22 predicted proteins | sample DK1Ometagenome_3_FD_203714 | JGI IMG/M metagenome (GOLD analysis project Ga0307413, IMG submission 203714) | Maize rhizosphere microbial communities from greenhouse at UC Davis, California, United States - DK15-O-2 | ecosystem: Host-associated > Plants > Roots > Rhizosphere > Soil | place: USA... | reverse complement strand
GGTCGGATTCGTCGGGTGTACCGTATGGCCTATGAAGGCTACACAGCTCACTGGATCAACGTCGACAAGAAGATTGTATTACTAGATGCCCGTACGGAGAAGTCAGTCCAGAGGGTCTCCGGTGGCTAGCCAAGAGGAACGAGTCGCCCTTCTCAAGAAGTACCGTGAGAAGATGATCGGCCTCGAAGCCCTTCCTCCTGACGCTGATGCCATGACATTCATCGACGCAATGACGTCTATGAAGCGAGCTGCAGACAAATGTCGAAAGGCTGGCGTTGAAGAGGAAGTCCTTTGGCAAATTCGAAGAGCATTTCTTCGGCACGCTGAATTCATGACGGACGAGCGTTAAACAAATAGAGCCACTCAATTACGAGTGGCTCTTTTGTTTTAACGACGCTTGCGTTTGTGCTGACGAGCTTTACCTACGCCGATTCCTGGGCTTATCCCAACCGTGGGTCTAGAGATATCAAGCCTCTTAGAACGAAGGTCATAGGGAGGATCGACAAGGACCGCGTGAACTCCCCATACCATTGCGTCCATTCGGTCGGGCGATTTTGCTTTGTCATCGTTAGGGTCCCAGAAAACCAATTGCTGCTCCAGCTTAGGGCTCTCATTCCAAATCTTTACTCGACCCTGACTCATCGCAATTGCAATAGGCTCCGCACGCTTTGCTTTACCCTTAGTCGCTACGACGGTGTGGATTTGTAGAGTGGGATCAATCGCGTGAATTGACATACGAACAAGGTCTCCGCCCTGGTTGCGTTCAATGACGACATGCTTAGTCTCCCATTTTTCACAAGCGTCAACCACTTTCTGAGCCCAAACTTCAGGTGCGGCTTTCAATGAGAGGTCTTCAAGAACGACTGCTCGTCGCTTGCTGTAGTTCCTCTCCAGTGTTCCGCCTATAACTACTATGCCGCACTCATCCGTAGGTTCAGCGGACACCGTAGGGTCAACCGCGACTAGTCGGATAGGAGTACGAGGTGGGAAGTCCTGCATCCAGAGGCGGGAGTTCTCAATCATCTCGTCCGTGAATACGGCACCTTGAACACCGTCAAGCATCTGTCCGTAGATTTCCTGCTTGGCTAGTGCTTCATTGCCTGCGTAAGAACGTTTTAGGTTTTGTACGTAACCCTTTGACAGGGAACGGTTCTCCGTTGTGGCACCTGAAACGACGATGATCTTATTTACAGGGTCCTTGGAGTTTTCAATCATTTCCTGCATGAAGGCGGTTCTCTTAGGAGTTGTCGCTAGCAGGATTTGCGGGTCATGGTCTTTATCAATTGCAAGACGAGCACAAACAACCGCGTTAGACCAGGCTGTCGCACCAGAAGAGTCAGGCTTTGTTGGCCATGCTGCAACTTCGTCGCCTACCAAATAGTGGCATTGAAAACCACGAAGTTGGTCGGGAGAGTCCGCAGAGAAAAGAAGCGCATACGACCCATTTGGCCATTCGATACGACGAATAGAACCCTTATAGATTGGTCGTTCGTGAGGAGCATGGACATTCATGATTCCCGATTCACCGAGAACAATAATGTCACGAGCGTCCGCAGCAGTTCTCGCTACAATTCCAATAATCGTATTGGGCTTTGCGAGTGCTTTTTCACGGACCCATTCACTGAGCATTCGAGTCTTACCGAAACCACGGCCTGCACAAGCGAGTAGAATGTGCCAGTCCGTATTTGGTACGAATTGTGAAGGTCTACCCCAGAATTTCCAGTCGTATTTAAGAGCTTGTAACTGCTCCGGGGATTTGGTTGAGAGTATCTCCCGCTGCTTATCTTTAGGCAGATCAGCGAATTTCTCCGCAGCAGAGCGTGTATCTTTGACGTCAGACATTTCGTCTCCTTGTTAGGTGAAATGTCGTTGCGTCTTAAGTTACATTATACCATCGGAGGCAGTTGTTAGTACAAAGTCTCCTGAACGGTATTCACCGCTCTCAATCTCCGATTCATACGGTTTGCGGTAAAGCGGTCGATCATGCTCTTCATGTGAGAACTTGGCTTCGATCTCTTTGCCGTCTCCTCTGAAAAGTTCTATAAGCTTTTTAGCTGAGGGCTCTGGAACGTTATCACGGTTCAAAACTCCTCTCAGGCTGTAATACTTCATTCTGCACCTTTTCATGAGATTGTGTTGATATCTCTATTTTATGCTAAAACCGCACAAAAGTACAAGTGTACAATATTTCCACTCCGGTATAAGATGGAGCTATGGACGATATTTTTGAGAAGTACACAGAAGAGGAACTTTACGAAGTTCTCGCATCAATCGATGAACCGTACAGATATTGGATGGGCATCGTTTATTACTGCGAATACACCGTTCCACCTGATGTTTCAGAATTGGAGCCTGGTGTGTGGACTATCGTCCGCAACGGTAGAGACCAAATAGTCTCCATTATGCCACCTGCTTAGAGGCCAAAGAAAAGGGAGGATTTCTCCTCCCTTTCTTTGTTTAAATATCTGAGTCCGATTCGTCAGGTTCTTCTATTTCAGCGTCGACAATGTCTTCGTCCTTGCTGCCGCTTTCGGTGAATACCTCCAGCTGCGCGAGAATATCTTCCATAGGAGATTCGATATGCTCGACAGTAACTGCGATCTCCATTCCCGCTTTAAGTCCTGCGCGGTCGAGAATTTCAGTGGCAGCTTTCAATCGAATTCCTGCCTCATTTCCTTCTCTTGTGAGGGAGTACAAAACGTCGTACATATCCACCGCAGAACCCATCATCAGGTTTCTCGCAGTTTCAACGCGCATTGCTGCAGCTTTCTTTACAGCAGGGAGACTTCCTCCATGTCGCAAACATCTACCGTCAGTTCCAGGTATTCCCCATGCGCCACATCTGTTGCCATCTTTCTTGATATGTTGGCATCTAATGGATGGAAGGGGCTTTGCTACTGATGGTTTCCAACCTAATGGAATGTCAGATTCCTGCTGCGCTGCAGAATAGCGGATTGTTTCCGTATTGTTATTATCCCCGTCTAAAGATGGAGGGGGTGGAGGTAGATCAGTCATTTTTAACTCACAAGAGTAGGCAATTACAGGAGTAAGTTAAATTATAAGTCGGGCTTGGACGATTTCGCAAGTAACGTGCTACACCTGGAAGTGCCATTTATTGACACATTACTACTTAAGTGTCTCTAAGAATGCTCAAACCGATGAACTAAAATCCATTCACCATCTTCAAAGAAATACATCTCAACTTCAGTTCCTGCTTCATTTGGCTTCATCCAAATATCACCGCGAACAGAACCATATTTCTCAGGTTGTTTGAAGCTGTACGTGACAACGCTCTTGTTAAACCGCTTAAGCCACTTAATCATGCTAGCATCTCACCCCAAGTTCCAGCTTCACTTCTGTAATAGATATGCGCTTTTACTCCGCCTTCGTATTTTACCCATATATCGAGAGGTTGATAGTCTGACGGATCAGGATGACTATTATCGCTGGTGTAAATTACTGTACGTATAAGACCATTCATCCAATCCACCTTCCTTCAGAATCTTTCTCATCAGAGAACATTCCAACAGGAGGAACGAATTCCCATACGTTGGTCTTTCCATTCCACATGAACGTTTGACCAGTCTTTTCCTGCTCCCATACATCTCCTTCAAAGAGCTGCTTAGGCGCTTCTTCTTGCTTAAAGTATTGTGGAGTCCTCAGTACGACATTGTCGTCAGTGAACCAGTCAATGAATTTCTTTAGCATTTCTTTTCCTTTACGCTTTCTTTACGCACGTCATATCGCCACCGCGTTCTACGATGATCGTGCCTTGTCGCACAACTTCGCAGTCGTGCTTAAATTCTGACGTTTCTTTTTGATATTTGCTGTATTGATACATCGTTGACCACACGACAAACCCTAGAAATAAAACAAAGCCTATTCGCTTAAGCCAAATCATCCTAAGTCAGGCTCTTCATTTCCACTGTTTGTGTAATACTTGTGAAGCCACATGTTTAATACGTCGCTTAATTTCTGAACTGCATACGCATCCATCTCAAATTCATGAACGGCTACGGCATATTCTCCATAGTTTCCAGAATCCTGTACTCCGATGTGAACTGAATCATCGAATAGAACGACGTCCATATAATCAGGCTCACGTTTCCAGCCACTCGTATCAGGCTTAGTAAACTCTAAGTTCGCAGTTGCAGTATTTTCCTGAATCGTAATGACACTCATTGGTCAAATCCGCCTTCTGTTTCATAAACAAATTCTATAGTGTATCCATCAGGAATCTTGTAGCATCTATCAAGAGGTTCGTAAACGTCATCACGCATGAATACTACACCACCATCAATTTGAATACTTTCATACGGACCAAATGAATTTACAGGAAGACCTTCGTCACTCATTACGATTATTCGAGTCTTCGTCACTTAGTCTCCGTAAATTCTGCATACGCGCCTTCAGGAACTACATACATTCCTGACACGTCACCTTTAGAATTTTTGAAATATAGAGCTTGCCCAGTAACATCGAGCTTCTCAGTCGAAAACTCTTTAGTGTCGATACTTCCAGGGCCATTGATGTACACCTTGATATGAATCATCAGTCATTCACCACGTATCCACCAGGAATTGCTCGTGCTGATACATCAGTCTTAGGTTCACCAAGTCCTCGATTGTGATTCACAGGCTGGAATCCTTCTCGAGGATTCGTAATTGAACCATTAGGCAAACGAGTCACATGAGGATTAAACTTCGGTTTCTCCTCTTCATGAACAATCGCAAACTCCCAATCAGTAACGGCAATTTCATCAGACCATTCACCGATAACAGAGTTTCCAGCATTCTCAACGAGCTGCACCTTCAAACGATACATGTCTCCGAAGTTGATGTCTTCACCGTTTTTATTCAGCATCCGTGTTACAGCGAGAACTGTCTCGAGCTGTTCGGAATACAGAGGATAACTTTTCTTTGTTGATGTTGTCATATTCTTATTCTACGTTACTTCGTTGCCAAAGTACAATCGAACTTCTTCAAGAACTCTCTGAGCTCTGCCTTTACGAGCTTTCTCATACTCTTCCCAATTAAGCGTTTCATGTTCCACAATTTCAGGAACAGCCCATACTCGATCACTCATCAGTACCGAATCACCAATCGATTCTTACCGATCGTATTCGTCAAGCGAGCATTCCACTCTTGATCAGTCTCAGTACGAACTACGACGTGCTCAACGATACGACTATTCCAGTCCATAGGCAGCGTAGTTGTCGCATCAGTCTCCATCAAGCGTGAGACATATTCAATAACAAATTCTTTTTCATCAAACTTCTGTGTGCACTTCTTCATATTAAAGAACAAATGCAATTGTCCTCGTCCTGGAGAAAGAATCGCTATCCGATGCAGTGCTGCTAAATCATCCATTGTAATCCTCCACAGGTCCTGCCATTCGACGCCTTACAATCTTTGCAGTACGTCCCAATTCTCGAACTCGTCTAAGCCAAGCTTTAGCCGACTCAAGACCTACCCAATCTTCAAGATCAGTTGGCTCAGTCCACTGCGATCCATAATGCTCGAACTCATGCCAAGTAGAAACCGAGTATTCCCACATGGGGAGACTCATTTCTCTAGCAATAACTTTTTCAAACTCTTGTGGCTTATTCAGATTTAGGCTCATCAGGCGTAGCACCCTTCACCATATTAATCAACGACTGCATAAAATCAGGATCGCTCGTCATTGCTTTCATAGTCGAGGCAACAATCTTATCCATCGTTTCAGGATCAGTTTCTCGCAAAGCCTTCATGTTCTCAGCCAACTGCTTTAAATCAATCTTGCCAATTTCCATATTAAACCTTTTCGTATCCATCTGCAATTACCGCTTCTGCGATATTCAAGTCTTCTTGAGAGGGACGCACACTGGCATCGAGTCCTCTACCGTATCTAACAACTTCAGCTAGAGCTTCAATTGTGCTGCTCATCTTTTTCCTTCTCTCGTTGTTCGTTCTCTTTCATAATAGCAAGAAGTCCAGCTCTTGTAAACTTCTTCCTCGCTATTTCATTCGATTTCTTGAAAAGCTCTTCGGGTGACACCAGAACCTCTCTAAACTCTCAGACTAGTATTCATTCATCTGAAGCCTGCGAATCATCCTGAGCAACAGCTGTGTCTTCCAGAACCAATCCCGAAAAGCTTGCAAGCTCTGCACTGAAGTTTGACATGTTCTGTTCCTCTAACCACTCAGTCGTCGCTTCAATGCGAATGATCTGGTTCCATGTCAAGAACGTCATGATGGTCCGCTTCAACTCGACCATTTCCTTGCGAGGTCCATCCTCTTGAGCTTCTTCAATCATGTGCTGGACAAGAGCAGCTACGTAGTCCGCTTTCACCTTGCAACCAGTAAACACGACTCCTTGAGCAGCCGCAAATTCCTTGAGCTGAGCGATCGTCTTCACACTCAAGTCCTCAATCAAATTCTGAAGTCCTTGCTCATCGATCTCAATCTCGACTTCTTGCATCTTGTGCGTAGCACGATAGATCACACCAAAATCGGAGAGTCCAATGAAAGCACCTGCTTCATACGATTCCTCTGTCTCAATGAGGATACTCTGTCCTTGCTTGAAAATCTGTCCATTAGCTTCTTCCTCGCTAATGCCGTCAAACGTGAATCCATCTTCCATAAATCTTTTTCATTTCTCTAAAGTCTATCAGTTAGCTAACTAATTCCATTCTATCGCACTCACTCACCCACGTACACTACCACTCAAAGTTGAACTATATACAGCCGCCGCTTTGCTTTCCCCAAATTGTAAAGTTGTAAAGTTCAAGCTAAGTCTATCTCCCCTATATATATATGTCAAATACAAGTGTACAAAACTGTAACTCTATACTGCTATATTATTTATTTCTTTTCCAAACCATTCCTATATAAAAAGAACTTTACAACTTTACAATTCTAACTAAAAAACCTTTAGATCTAAAGGTTTTTCGTTGTAAAGTGCATGTAAAGTTGAGGCTTTTCGTTGTAAAGTACACCTCCTGGGTTGCTAAGTCGGGAGCACCACTTGTAAAGTGCAAGCAAAGTATACAGTCCAGAGAGGTTTTTGTATACCTTGAACTATATACAGCAAAAAAGTGTAAGCTGTGTACTTTGCTTGAACTTTACAACGGAAGCCGAAAAATCTCGTAAAATCATCTCGAAAACAGCCGTGTAAGCTGTGTACTTTACATGCACATTACAACGCAAACTGTATACTTTGCATTAACTTTACAACGAAAAAGTGTACAAGACCCACAAAAGGGAGCCTCGAAAGACTCCCTTAAGTGTACATCTACTCATCCAATTGACGGACCAAATCCTCAATTTCAAGGCTCATTGCGAACTTTTCAGTGTAGCTCCGAGCCCAATCTCGATCGGCAATGTCCCTCAAAATGTAATATTTCTTCGCAATTTCCAACAGCCAATCGATATCTTCTCGCTCCATGTAGCCGAAAATCTCATGCATATCCTTCAGTTCTCGAACCCGTTTAGCTGTCAAAGTTCGACGATTCTAGTGAGAACATCAGTGTCGTGAAGTGCATCATGTCCATCGCTTCCTGATGATATTTCTTCGTGTACTGAACGTGTGTCAAATACTCACGGTTCTTTCCATAGAAGTGTTCCGCAATGTCCTTGCCGAAGTTGATCTTGCCTGGAATGTTCTTCACATTCATGCCGTTGGGACCAGCCCATGATTTGAAAAGGTTGTACATATCTTTGACCGAAACGAGCTGAGTCGTAGGAAAAGCGTCATCAATAATGATGTCAATGTAGCCGTTTTCCTTCATCATCTCCATGAACTGGACTGCGTAGGAGTTGTCTCTCTTCGTACGTTCACGAGCTTCAATAACACTTTGAGGTCGCTCGAGTCCTGTCTGAAGATATCCAACCATACCCGCGACAATCCATTTCAGAACACCATCTCGTTCATACTTGAGAATATAGTCTTCCAAATCTCGGTTGATCTTTTTCTGATTCGCTTCAATTGGTGCATCAACGAACGAGAAAGGGAACATAACCGGACTCATACGTTCCACCATTGCTTCGTCACGAATGTCGTACTTCAGCGGATTGTTTGATGCAACGAACATAATCGAGTGAGGCCACCAGTCGTGTGGTTGACCGTGCAGAGTACGAGTAGATTGAGGGTCGCCACCCGAGTGAGCTTTCACAAAGTCATTGTCTAATGATTTATCAGACGAAACTTCAGAGAAACCGATGAATCGCTTGTCATACAGTTGATCGTGGTAGAAGTTCGTGTCCTGTGATGTCTTCAAAATAGCTGCATTGTTCGGGTTAGCAGTGTAACGTCCACCAAGTTTCGTGAGAATCTTGATGATCATCGACTTACCCGAGCTTCGAGCGCCCTGTAAGTTCACAAACACTCGAGGTGTGTTGACACCTAAGAATGCAGCTCCAACACATTTCTGGAAGAACACCACCGATTCACGGTCAATGATTGACTCTCGTAAGAACTCGTCCCATTTCGGGCATTCAGCATCGGACATATACTGCGCGTTGAAGATATTCGCAACAGGTCGGTTAGGACTGTGCTTGTGAATTACAAGCTGTCCACTACGAAGCTGATCAAGATCAATGACACCGTTTTGAACAACCAACCACGACGTGTTGTCTGCAAAATATTCATCCGACACTGTCGAGAAGTCACGAAGTTTGTTCAGCGTCTTTGACATACCGTAGTCGTCACGGACTCCATCACGGTACGCTTTATGTTCCTTGAACTTGATTCCGAAACCAGCTTTGTATGCTGCCGCTTTCTCGTCAGACTTGTCTCCACCCGATTGCTCAATTGATTTGACGACAGCTTCGACCTGAGACGTGATATACTCAATTGCTTTCGAGACCTGCATACCAAAGATACCGATGATCTGTCGAGCGACAACATCACCTTCAACTGGTTTGTAGACTTTACCGTCCCAAACATACCAGAACTTTCGCTCACGACTGTAGTTCATACTCGAGTTGATCTTTTTCTTGATGATGTTCGCAGCAGTGTCCGCGAGTTCTGGCAGAGCTTTACGAGCTTTTTCAAGATCAAACTCATTGCCAGCTTTTAGGTTGTCTTCACCGAGAAGTTCTTTCCACCAGTTACCAAGATCGAACTCCTCAACGAGGTAATCCGTTTCGGGAAGGTTAAGCGAGATTAGTTCCGTGGTCATTCAGATTTACCTGCTTCCTGGAAAGAAGCAGCAGCACTGATGATTTCAGGCCAGTCCGGAGTGTCCGGATATACCCAGGGTTCAGTGAAACCAAACGGGTCAATAACAACTACATCCTTGCACTTCAAGAAGTCCCAAGGCTGTCCTACAAACTCCGTCATAAGCTGGTGATTGTCCGTGCAACGAGGGCAGACGAACTCTACAGCATCACAACGAGCATCGTAGCCAACTGCAACACCATAATTCCCCATCGCTTCACGACCATTGACAATGCGAGAGTAGCGGAAGTGCTCGTTTGCACCATAGATGTGTACGAGAGTTTTTAACTTATTGAGTCCTTCGCTGGACACATAACGCCATTTTGTTGAAACGTTTCCTCGAGGATCACGGTCTGCGAAATTGTACTCAGTCCCGCTACCATCTAATACATGATAGTGGTCCTTAGAATTTCCGAATAGTACGTGAACAAGATCGTCGAGAATCCACCAACCATCCCATCCAGTCTCGATCTTCACAAGATAGTAAGAACCGTCAAACGGGATTCCTATATTCTTCATGTCCTTGATACACTGTTTGTTTTTGTATCCAGTAAATTCGACTTCTTTAGGTCGTACCTTGAAGTCTCGATCCTGGGAATCGATACTGTATAGAGGCTGCATATGATTTGCCTCTACTAAATCCTTATTTTCGGTTAGAAAGCGATACACTTTATTCATTTCTACTATGATTCATAGCTCTATCAACATGTCTCTGTCGATACTTACTCTTTGATTATATACCAGACAAGCCTCTCTCGAGGCCCGTCAAAACTAAGTCAAACTTTATTAAATTGTCCTACCAGCAAGTGCTCGCGTAATAGCAACCTTCGACTTGTTCAAGTGCCATTCCACAAGATAGTGATGGAACCGTGGATCAGCTCCGAAGAGACTTTTCAGCTCCTGTTTCGCCAAAGCTTTATTGTCCCAAATACTTGAGATCGTGTGCTCTCTTTCGAAATCGTTGCGATACCCTCGCATGATAACATACACCATAAAATCCTCCTAAACTTTCAAGAAATACGAGTTCACCCAGATACGGTAGTCCTCATTGAAAGGGCTTGCACGCAACTGATTACGAATCGCGTTAGCACCTTCTTGGGTCATGTGAATGCTGACCACGTCGTACCCTCGGATTCCACGTTCCTCTATCTCGTTGTATTTGTACTTTCTGCAGACAACGTAGACAATGTCGCCTTCTTGTGATCTTTGCATTAGTTTCCTACCACTTTTCTTTTCCATGTTCTTCAATAGTCT
>Ga0307413_10000919_pt1 | contig 10458 bp, 7 predicted proteins | sample DK1Ometagenome_3_FD_203714 | JGI IMG/M metagenome (GOLD analysis project Ga0307413, IMG submission 203714) | Maize rhizosphere microbial communities from greenhouse at UC Davis, California, United States - DK15-O-2 | ecosystem: Host-associated > Plants > Roots > Rhizosphere > Soil | place: USA... | reverse complement strand
TCTGCAGCAGGATCCCGCCGGCCGCGATCGCGCCGACCACCTGCGCAAGGATGTAGGGCACCACGTCGCGGACCGGGAAGCGGTCGCCCGCCCACAACCCCAGCGTCACCGCGGGGTTGAAATGGCCACCCGATACGTGGCCGAGTGCGTAGATGCCGGTGAGCACCGTGAGGCCGAACGCCAGGGCGACGCCGAGGTATCCGATGCCGAACTGGTAGCCATCGGCGCCGACCACGTGGGCCGCCAGCACCGCGCTGCCACAACCACCAAGGACCAGCCAGAACGTGCCGAGCAACTCGGCTGCAAGTCGACGCGCCATCGCTTCTCTCCGTGGTGTGGCGGGGTTTTTTACTGGCCGGCGACCTGCCGGTCACGTCCGAAGTGCAGTTGCCCGGTCAGGTTGAGTGCCCTGCGCAACTGGTCGCCGGAGCGGGCCTGCAGCCAGATGTGGGCGACCCGGCCGTCGTCGAGCTCCAGCAATGTCTCGCGCGCCTCGATGTCGGGCTTGGTGACCAGTTCGGCGCGATACCACCGCACCTCGCGGCCGTCGACCAGGCCTTCTTCCTCGCGGTTGCTGCGTTGGGGTTCGAACGGCGAGTCCTTGGCGATGTAGACGCCGAAGGCCTCGGTACCGTCGGGCCGCAGTGCGCGGCAGAAATCGGAACCCCCGGTATTGCGATGTTCCCAGATCAGGTCGGTGCCCGCGGGCAGTTGCGGGCAGCCCGGTACGTCCTGCGCCTGCGCCGCGAACGCGGCCAGCAGCAGAACGGGCAGGCAGAAAGCCGTCTTCTTCATGTGATCCCCCGTGTTCGTGGCCGATCCCATGCGGCCACGGATGGACCATAATCGAGAATCAGGGCGTTGACAAACGCGGGGATTTCAGGTGCGCATGAACGGGGGCGCGCCGGATCGGGCCGGACCCGTCAGTCGGCGGGGTCGACCTGCACCGTAGCCTGCGGCGCATCGCCGAAATCCAGCGACAGCAACGTCAGTTGCCACTTGCCCACCGGTGCGGTTGGCGACTCCGGAATATTGACGGTGACCGGGACCGCGCTGCCCCCGGCCGGGGTGAACTCGAACGCGACATCGGCATCGCCGGCGCGGATGCACTGCACACCCGGCGGGCAGCGCGAGTCGGCGGTGACCCCGACATAGCGCAGCGCGGCATCGCCGGGCAGGGCGACCTGCTCGCTGACCTGCAAGGTGACAGGCTGTCCAAGGGCGGCGGTGCGCACATCGCCGCTGGCGCAACCGGGCAGGGAGCCGGCGGCGCAGGACACCAGGCAGGCGAGGGTCAGGGAACGGGTCATGACGGCTCCATCAGGTGTGGGGGCGTTGCGGTCGGAACGTAGCGCGGCTGGTGTGAACATCCGGTGCGCTTCGTTGGGGCCTCCGGTCAGGGCATCGGGATCGGTGCGGTGAGCAGGGTGACATCGCCGTCGCCATCGATATGGACGGTCATCCGGCGGTCGTATTCGGACTCGTCCATCGGCTCCACTTCGCAGCCGCACAGGGCGGCGGCGATGCCGGGGGCGGTGTTGCTGTGGCCGACCACCAGCACCGTCCCGGAGGAATGGGCATCCAGCAGCCGCGTGGCCAGTGCCTGGGCGGGCTCCTCGCCGGCATAGGGGATGATCGGCAGGCCGTGCGCCTGTGCGGTAGGCGTGGCGGTCTGGCGGGTGCGGCGGGTGTCGGTCGAATACACCGCAACCACGTCGGTGTCCGCCAGGGTGTCGGCGATTGCCTGCGCCCGCGCGCGGCCGGCAGCGGTGAGCTCCGGGTCGTCGGAGCCGTCGGGCACTTTTTCGGCGTGGCGCACGATCACGAAGTCGCGCGAATGGTCGGCGCCGGGCCAACTGGCGCAGCCGGCCAGCGAAGCCAGCGACAATGCGATCGCGGCGCGCGTCATGGAACGGACATGGGGCATCGGGTGACTCCGGTGGCAACCCCGCGATAGTGCGCCGGGCACCGTGTGGTGCGCCAGACGCGCCGCAACAATCGATGCGGGGTCAGCCGGGCGCCAGCGCGATCACCAGGCCGCGTGCCGCCGCCAGCCGCGCCGTGGCATCGGGCAGGTCCAGCGTCAACCGCAGCTTGTCCGGCCCGTCCATGCGGTAAAGCGCGGGCTGGCCCTGGATCAGCTTGATGATCGCCATGGGGTCGACATTGGGCTTGTCGACGAACTGCACGCGGCCGCCCTTCTCGCCGAGGTCGAGCTTGCTGATGCCCAGCGCGGTGGCCTGCAGCTTCAGTTCGGCGACCGCGAACAGGTGCTTGGCCGGGTCCGGCAGCAGGCCGAAGCGGTCGATCATCTCGACCTGCAGCTCGCGCAGGTCGGCGCTGTCGCGGGCGCCGGAGATGCGCTTGTACAGGGTCAGGCGGGTGTGGACGTCGGGCAGGTAGTCCTCGGGGATCAACGCCGGCACGTGCAGCTCGACTTCGGCGCCGCGCACGCTCTGGCCGTCGACATCGGGCAACTCGCCGCGCTTGATCGAGCGCACCGCGCGTTCCAGCAGCTCGGTGTAGAGGCTGAAGCCGACCTCGGCCATCTGCCCGCTCTGGTCCTCGCCGAGCAGCTCGCCGGCGCCGCGGATCTCGAGGTCGTGGGTGGCCAGGGTGAAGCCGGCGCCGAGTTCGTCCATCGAGGCGATCGCGTCCAGCCGCTTCTTCGCGTCGGTGGTGATCGAGCGGTGGTCAGGCACCACCAGGTAGGCATACGCGCGGTGGTGCGAACGCCCGACGCGGCCGCGCAACTGGTGCAGCTGGGCGAGGCCGAACTTGTCGGCGCGGTTCATGATGATCGTGTTGGCGTTGGGGATGTCGATCCCGGATTCGATGATCGTCGTGCACAGCAGCACGTTGAAGCGCTGCTTGTGGAAGTCGAGCATCACCCGTTCCAGCTCGCGCTCGGGCATCTGGCCGTGGGCGATGCCGATGCGCGCTTCCGGCACCAGCTCCTGCAGCTCGCGCTGCATCCGGCCGATGCTCTCGACGTCGTTGTGCAGGAAGTAGACCTGGCCGCCGCGCGAGATTTCGCGCTGGAACGCCTCGCGCAGCTGGCTGTCGTCCCACGGCACGACGAAGGTCTGCACCGCCATCCGGTGCGCCGGCGGAGTGGCAATGATCGACAGGTCGCGCAGGCCCGCCATCGCCATGTTGAGCGTGCGCGGGATCGGAGTCGCGGTCAGGGTCAACAAATGGACGTTGGCGCGCAGGGCCTTGAGCGCTTCCTTCTGGCGCACGCCGAAGCGCTGCTCCTCGTCGACGATGACCAGCCCGAGGTCCTTGAACTTCACGTCCTTCTGCAGCAGCCGGTGGGTGCCGACGATGACGTCGATCTCGCCACGCGCGGCCTTCTCCAGCTCGGCCTTGATCTCCTTCGTCGTCTTGAAGCGCGACAGCACCTCGACCTTCAGTGGCCAGTCGGCGAAGCGGTCGCGGAAATTGCGGTAGTGCTGCTCGGCCAGCAGCGTGGTCGGCACCAGCACCGCGACCTGCTTGCCGGCCGCGGCGGCGGCGAACGCGGCGCGCACCGCGACCTCGGTCTTGCCGAAGCCGACGTCGCCGCATACCACGCGGTCCATCGGCTGGCTCGATTGCAGGTCGCGGACGACCGCCTCGATCGCGGCGAGCTGGTCGGGGGTTTCCTCGAACGGGAAGCCGGCCGCGAACGGCTCGTACATCGCCCGGTCCAGCTCGATCGCGAGACCCGCGCGGGCCTGCCGCTTGGCCTGGATCTCCAGCAGTTCGGCGGCGACGTCGCGGACCTTTTCCTGCGCCTTGCGCTTGGCCTTGGTCCACTGCTCGCCGCCGAGCGAATGCAGCGGCGCGGTCTCGACCGAGGCGCCGGAGTAGCGGTTGATCAGGTGCAACTGCGCGACCGGCACGTACAGGCGGTCGCCCTTGGCGTACTCGATCTCGACGTATTCGTTCTTCTCGCCGCCGGCCTCCAGCGTGATCAGACCGCGGTAGCGGCCGACGCCGTGGTCCTCGTGGACGATCGGCGCGCCTTCGGACAACTCGCCGAGGTCGCGGATGATCGCCTCGGGCTCGCGGCCGACGCGCTTGCGCCGACGCGGCTGGCTGGCGCGCTCGGGGAACAGCTGGCGTTCGGTCAGCGTGGTCAGTTGCGGCTGGTCGAGCACGAAGCCGTTGTCGAGCGGCGCGACCGCAATCGCGAAGCGCGCCAGCTTCCCTTCTCCCGCGTGCGGGAGAAGGTGCCCGGAGGGCGGATGAGGGCGCTCTTCGCCCGCGGCGGCGACTTCGCGACCGGGCTTGCCCTCACCCCAACCCTCTCCCGCACGCGGGAGAGGGGGCACATTCGCGAAAGTCGGCCAGTCTGAAAGTACCTCGGGTTGCAGTCCCGCGGCCTGCAGGATCTCCAGCAACGCCTCGCGCCGCCCCGGCGAATCGGCCGCCACCAGCACGCGGCCCGGATAGCTGTCGAGGAAGGATTTCAGCGCTTCGGCCGGGACGTGGTCGCGCGCGGTGATCGGCAGGTCCGGTGCCGGCTGGCTGGCCAGCACGTGGGCGCGCTCGCGCTGCGGATGGCCTTCGCCGCAAACCTCGATCCGTTCGCCCTGGTTGAGCCGCTCGCGCAGCGCGTCCGGCGACAGGTACAGCGCATCGGGCGGCAGCAGCGGGCGTTCGAGGTCGTGGCGGCGCTGCTCGTAGCGGTCGCCGGTGTGGGTCCAGAACTGCTCGGCCGCCTCCAGCGCACCCTCGCCAAGCAGCGGCAGGGCGTTGTCGCCGAGGTAGTCGAACAGGGTCGCGGTCTGCTCGAAGAACAGCGGCAGGTAGTACTCGATGCCCGATGGCGCGGTGCCGGCCTTGAGGTCCTGGTACAGCGCGCTGCGGCGGGTGTCGAGGTCGAAGCGCTCGCGCAGCGCGTCGAGCGCGCGCTTCAGCGACGCCTCGTCGAGCGGCAGTTCGCGGCCCGGCAGCAGGTGCACCGCGTCGATCTTGTCGAACGAGCGCTGGGTCTCCGGATCGAAGCCGCGGATGGTGTCGATCTCGTCGTCGAGCAGTTCGACCCGGAACGGCTGGTCGGCGCCCATCGGGTAGACGTCGAGCAGGCCGCCGCGCACCGCGAAGTCGCCGGGGTCGAGTACCTGCGGCACGTGGCGGTAGCCGGCCGACTCCAGGCGGCGCTTCTCGGCATCGAGGTCGAGCCGCTGGCCGACCTGCACGTCGAAGCTGCCGCCGACCACGTGGCGTAGTGGCGCCAGGCGTTGCAGCAGCGTCTGCACCGGCACCACCACGATGCCGCGCTTGAGCGACGGCAGCCGGTGCAGGGTCGACAGGCGTTGACTGACGATTTCCGGGTGCGGGCTGAAGTGGTCGTAGGGCAGGGTCTCCCAGTCCGGGAAGGGCAGCACCGGAGTGCCGCCCGTGTCCGCGGCGGCCTCGCCGAGCAGGGTGCGCAAATCCGCTTCGAGCTGATGCGCGGCGTGGTTGTCGCGCGCGATCAGCAGCAGCGGGCCGTCGTGGGCGGCGGCCGCGCGGGCGACGTGGAAGGCGAGGGCCGAGGGCGAGGCCGGCGCACGCCACCAGGCGCGCTGCTGGCCCGCTTGCGGCAGCGGCGGAGTGGGGAATGTGGGGGAAGGCATCAGCCGGCAATTTTAGCCGATGCATCGGCGCCCTGCCGTGGGCGGCGGACCTGCCGGAGCGGCTTCAGCCGCGATCTGAAACCGTTCGTCCGTGCCGGCTCCCGATCGCGGCTGAAGCCGCTCCTACGCTCCCGAGAGTCAGAGCGGCCTGTCGAGGTGCAGGACCACCCGGATCAGGCTGTCGTTCTGCGACTCGCGTTCGAAGCCCAGCGACTTGGCCAGTGCCAGCATCGGCAGGTTGTGCTCGAAAACGTCGCCGTAGATCCGCTCCAGCTTCTTGCTGCGCGCCCACTTGACCAGCCGGGTCATCAGGTAGCGGCCCAACCCCATGCCCTTGATGTAGCGGCTGACCAGGATGGCGAACTCGCCGGCGCGCCCGTCCGGATCGACCACGATCCGCGCCACGGCGCCCACCAGTGCCTCGCCGGGCGGCAGCGGCTCGGCCGCCACCAAGGCGAATTCGCTCTTGGGGCTGATCCGGGTGAAGCGCTCGGCCATCTCCGGGCTCAGCTCCTGCAACGAATGCAGGAAGCGCTGCCGCACCTCGTCGGGCTGCAGCAGGCCGAAGCCGGCGCGCAATGGCTCGGCATCTTCGGGACGGATGGGACGGATCAATACTTCGCGCCCGTTGGGCAGCGTCTGGCGCTCATGCCAGGGGGGGAGACGTTCGCGCGCGGTCATGGCCGGATAGTGGCATACCAAATGTAAACAGCATCTTCATTCCGTGGTCACGCGGTCGCCGGTGTCCGGGGGCACCACGACAGGGCGTTCGCGGCCCGGTGCTAGACTCGCGCCGCTCACAGACTCGGGAATTCCAGCATGGCCGGTGGTGGTGATTCGACCCGCGCGATTTTCTTCGCACTGGGTGCCAACTTCTCGCTCGCCGTCGCCAAGGGCGTGGCGGCGTTCTTCACCGGTTCCAGCGCGATGATGGCCGAGACCGTCCACTCGTTCGCCGACTGCGGCAACCAGGGCTTGCTGCTGCTCGGCATGAAGCAGTCCAAGCGCCCGGCCACGCCGGAGTACCCGCTGGGTTACGGCAAGGCGATCTACTTCTGGTCGTTCCTGGTCGCGCTGATGCTGTTCACCGTCGGCGGCATGTTTTCGCTGTACGAGGGCATCCACAAGCTGCAGGTGCATGAGGCGGTCGACATCGGCAAGCTGTGGTGGGCGGTCGGCGTGCTGGTGTTCGGCATCGTGGTGGAGGGCATCTCGATGCGTGCCTGCCTGCAGGAGGTCAACAAGTCCCGCGGTCACCGCAGCCTGTGGCGCTGGTTCCGCGAGAGCCGCCAAGCCGAACTGGTGGTGATCTTCGGCGAGGACCTGGCGGCGTTGCTCGGCCTGGTGTTCGCGCTGTTCGCGGTCGCGTTGACCATGGTCACCGGCAACCCGCTGTGGGATGCGCTGGGCACGATCGCGATCGGCGCATTGCTGATCATCGTCGCGGTGTTCGTCGCGATCGAGGTCAAGGCATTGTTGATCGGCCAGAGCGTCGATCCCGAGCGCCAGCAGCAGATCCACCAGTTCCTCGACGGGCGTCCGGAAGTCGCCGAGACCATCAGCGTACTGACCCTGCAGCTCGGCAACGACGTCATGGTCTCGGTGCAGGCACGCATGCGCGAGCGCGAGAACGTGCGGGTGATGATCGGCGAGATCAACACCGTGGAAGTCGCGATGAAGCAGGCGTTCCCGGAAGTGCGCTGGAGCTTCTTCGAGCCGGAAGCCGGCGCGGGCGCTCCCTGACGAGGGCCCGGGCGGCGCTCCGCGGGGCTGGTCGGCAAGCCGACAGTTCGCGCGACGTTAACGGTCGCCTGTTCAGAATCGCCGGCTTTCCCGTTTTGACCCCACAGGATCGCCGTGCACCGACGCCAGCTCCTCAAGGCTGCCATCTGCTCCCCCGTTGTCTGGGCGGGGGCGGCCATGCCGTGGGCGGCTGGCGCACAGACGGGTGGCGATTCCGGGACGTTCGACGCCGGGGTGGTGAGCCGACTGGCGCGCGGCCTGGCGTCCAGGCCGTTCGCCGCGGCGCCCGACGACCTGCCCGCCTGGCTGTCCGGCGCCGATTACGACCGCTGGCGCGACATCCGCTTCCGGCCGGGCGAGGCGTTGTGGCGGGGGCAGGGCCGGGGCTTCGAGCTCCAGTTCTTCCATCGCGGCTACCTCCACCGCGAGCGCGTCCGCATCGATGAAGTGATCGACGGGAAGGTGGTCGAGATCCCCTACCAGCCCGACCAGTTCGACTTCGGCAAGGATGCAACGGCCGTGGTCCCGGACCCGTCGCTGGGCTTCGCCGGGTTCCGCGCGCACGCCGCGTTGAACACACCGGACTACCTCGACGAAGTCTGCGCATTCCTCGGCGCCAGCTACTTCCGCGCGGTGGCGCGCGGCGAGGTGTACGGACTGTCCGCACGCGGCCTGGCGCTGGGCACCGGCGACCCGCGCGGCGAGGAGTTCCCGCGCTTCACCCGGTTCTGGATCGAGCGCCCGGCATCCGACGCCAGCCAGCTGGTGATCCACGCGCTGCTCGACGGGCCGTCGGCCAGCGGTGCATTCCGTTTCGTGGTCACCCCGGGCGTGGAAACCGTCTTCGACGTCGACATGCGCCTGTATCCGCGGGTCGAACTGGACGCGGTCGGGATCGCGCCCTTGACCAGCATGTATTACTTCGACTCGGCCGATCGCGCCGGGATCGACGACTTCCGCGACGCGGTCCACGACTCCGACGGGCTGGCCCTGCATGGCGAGGACGGCTCGCTGTCCTGGCGCCCGCTGCAGAATCCGCCGACGCTGCAGGAGAGCAGCTTCGACGGCGCCCGCGGGTTCGGGCTGATGCAGCGCAAGCGCCGGTTCGAGGATTTCGGCGACAGCGAGGCGCGCTACCACGACCGGCCGAGCCTGTGGGTCGAGCCGGGCCGTGGCTGGGGGAAGGGCCGCGTGCACCTGTTCGAGCTGCCGACCGCCGACGAGTACCAGGACAACATCGTCACGTTCTGGCGCCCGCGCAAGCCGTTGAAGGCCGGGGCAGAACACCACTTCTCCTACCGCCTGCACTGGGGCCGGTCCCACCCGTGGCAGCCCGGCCTTGCGCGCGTCACACAGACCCGGGCCGGCGCCGGCCCCGATGGCCGTCGTCACTTCGTCATCGATTTCGATGGCGGCCCCTCCGACGCCATCGACGCACGGATCGACCTGGCCAGCGATGCCGGCCAGGTCGAAAATCCCGTGGTCGACGCGCGCATCGGCGGCGGCTGGCGTGCGGCATTCCTGCTCGACCCGGCCGACGCAGCGCTGGCCGAGTTGCGCCTGCGCATCGTCAAGGCCGATGGCACCCCCCTTTCCGAAACCTGGTTGTATCGATGGATCCGATGAACACGACCCCCGTCCCGCGCGTGGATGCGCCCATGCTGCCGCCGGAGGCGCCGCTGGCGATGCCGGTGCAGTCGCTGCAGGACGCCGCGCCGGCGCCACAGCGGCTGCCGGGCACGCCCGACACTATCGCCTGGCGTCGCCTTTGGGTATTCGGCGGTACCGCCGCGCTTACCGCGACCGCGACCGGGCAGTTGGGCTGGGCGTTGGCCGGCAACGGCCTTGCGCCGCTCGAGTACCTGGGCCTGGCGCTGTTCGCGGTGCTGTTCGTGTTCGTGGCGCAGAGCTTCATGAGCGCGCTGGCGGGGTTCGGCCGGATCGTGCACGGCTACCGCCGCCGCGAACGTCTCGGGCTGGTGGACGGCGGCCCGTTGCCGCCGCTGCAGACCCGCACGGCGCTGCTGATGCCGACCTACAACGAGGACCCCGAGCGGCTGATGGCCGGCGTGCAGGCGATCCACGAGTCGCTGGCGCGTACCCACCGCCTTGCAGACTTCGACTTCTTCATCCTCAGCGACACCACGAAACCGGAGATCCGCGAGCGCGAACTGGTCGCGTTCAACGCGCTGCGCCGGGAGGTCGGCGAGGATGCCCGGCTGTTCTACCGGCTGCGCCCCGACAACGTGGAGCGCAAGGCCGGCAACATCGCCGAGTGGGTGCGCCGCTTCGGTGCGGCCTATCCGCAGATGCTGATCCTCGATGCGGACAGCCTGATGACGGGCAAGTCGATCGTGCGGCTCGCGATGGCGATGGAGCGCAACCCCGGCGTCGGGTTGATCCAGACCCTGCCGGTGGTGGTCAACGGCAGCACCGCGTTCGCGCGGATGCAGCAGTTCGCCGGCCGCGTGTACGGGCAGGTGCTGGCGGTGGGCAATGCGTGGTGGCATGGCACCGACGGCAATTACTGGGGCCACAACGCCATCATCCGCACGCGCGCGTTCGCCGAGCAGGCCGGCCTGCCGCCGCTGCTGGGCCGCAAGCCGTTCGGCGGCGCGATCCTCAGCCATGACTTCGTCGAGGCGGCGCTGCTGCGCCGCGGCGGCTGGGCCGTGCACCTGGTGCCCGGTCTTGGTGGCAGTTACGAGGAAGGCCCGCCGTCGCTGACCGACATGCTGGTGCGCGATCGCCGCTGGTGCCAGGGCAACCTGCAGCATGCCGGCGTGCTGCCGGCCAAGGGCCTGCACTGGCTCAGCCGCTGGCACCTGATGACCGGCATCGGCCACTACATCACCGCGCCGATCTGGGCGATGCTGATCGTGATCGGCGTGCTGATGACGATGTCGAGCGGCGGGATCCCGGTCGAGGCGATGGATGCCGCCGGCAGCGGCCAGGCCTGGCTGGCGCGCGAGGCGGTGGGGCGGTTCCTGTGGGTGTTCGGCCTGACCATGACGCTGCTGCTCGGCCCGAAGCTGCTGGGCTTCGTGCTGAACTTCGTCGACCCCTGGGCGCGGCGCGGCTGCGGTGGGGCCTGGCGCATGCTCGC
>Ga0307413_10000918_pt1 | contig 10460 bp, 2 predicted proteins | sample DK1Ometagenome_3_FD_203714 | JGI IMG/M metagenome (GOLD analysis project Ga0307413, IMG submission 203714) | Maize rhizosphere microbial communities from greenhouse at UC Davis, California, United States - DK15-O-2 | ecosystem: Host-associated > Plants > Roots > Rhizosphere > Soil | place: USA... | reverse complement strand
TGTCGCTCAACTTAGGGCTCCATCCACATGTAATGGTGTGTTAAAGTCATGGGATGTAACAAATATCACAAATTCCCTCATGGAACAACTTAAACGTGATAAGGAATCCGACAGTAAATTTAGAAAGGATGAAGTGTTGCTCAAAGAAATGGGGTCGGTTGCCATGCGTGGAGTAGGTGAATTTGAATCCCGTAGTAAAAGGTTAACTCGAATTAGCAATAGCATGAAAGATAAAACCGATAATGTTGCTCTAGGATCCATTTTCTCAGATAATTATTCTCCATTTCGTGATATTTTTACTGAGACCGATGAATTGTTTATTATGTGTATTAAAGGTATTGTCGCAAAGATTCTCACTGCTATTGGTACCTTCAACATGTTTCACAGACAATACAATCCTGATGGCGCAGGATATAAAAGTGGATTGCGAACCATCCTGGGTGGTGCTGATTTGTCTGGTAATGTGCAAATTATTGATGAGGCAATTGAGTTATATGTGCGGATACCACTTCTTGTCGAGTTTTATAAATCTGTTATGGGAATTGAAAAAGATCGCAAAATTGCATTCATCCCTGAAATGAATAATATTTTTGGTGGACTCCTCACACTTATTTTTGTAAGGAATAAGGATACCAAGGAAGGTAATTATACTGAATCCGATATTAGGGAAATTATTAAAGAGTGTAACAAAATTTATGTTGCGCGAAAGGATAAGTCCATTTCTGAGATTGTTAACGAATTTATTTCTGAGGTAAATGCTAGGTATGGGCTGATTAGCACTCGCGATGTTGCGTTGTATAACGAATATATGGAGGGTGTAGACAAAAAACGCCATGAGTTTGAATCCATTGGAGATGCCGCTCTTGGATATGATGAAATCTTTGATCCCGCATTAAAGGGGTTGGATGAGGACGCAGTATCAAAACGTAAAGCTCCCTCAGACTCATTTCTTTCTGAAGGCGCAAAGAGTGCATCCCTTACTGAGCATAAATACAAAATTAACAATGCTTCGCGCCGGGCCGCACTTCGGGAGTTGCGTAAAAATGTGGATGATGCGTTAAAACTAGAAGGTACTACTAAATCCCTTGAGGCAATTAGGTTGCAAAGCATGAATGCGGCACTTATTTCATCCAAAGAAGAGTTGCGTACTGCGCTCAATAATGAGGAGAAGTACCGAATTGTGAGGGCCGCTATAACTGGGTTCTCGCAATCAAGTTTACCTGTGGTCGACAAAGCATACCTCATGTTGCACGAATTTGCTGTTACTCCACTTTGCACATTGAAGGCGCTTCATACATTAGTTGATACATTTAACACCAACATTACGGTTATGGCTTGTATTGCGGAGGGTGTCGATGAATGGGTTAAGCATTGCGCGGGCAATGTTGGCACTATCTTTAAGGATGGTACAAATGGCTCTGTGTGGCATCATGTGGGCGTAGCACATAAAAACTATTTTGGTATAGATATGGAGGATAAATATTATGTCCCATTTTTACATGGCGCAAAAATTAATGCTATTCCGGCTGCGCATGGTGCTGGTGGTGCTGCTGTTGTCGGTGGTGCGTCTTTTAATGGGGCCATTATTGCGGGTACTCGTAGTGCCCGACAGGGATATTTGATGAGTAACCCCGCCAATGAAGAAAAATTTGTGTATTATGATGGCGCTAATAAAAGTTTAGAATCCATAGCCAAAACTGATCCGGCGAACTTAACTCTCGAAAATAAAATTGCCCGACTTACTATGCTTCACATGTTTATGTTTGATTTGGGTGCAGTGTTTACAGCCCTATTTGAAAATCTAAACACATTTGCTCAAAATTTGGAGAACTTAATTGATGTAAATATTGATGCTAGTTATGATTCGGCAAAGGGAGTTTCTCATATTAGCGTTGCTCTAACCACAAACAACTTAAAGGAATATGTACCCTCCGTACTTAGCAGTGTAAAGAAAGTATTGAATGGGTTAAGATCCATGATTCCTCAAATTGAACTCAAAAAAATTGAGAGGGAATGGGATTACAGTGTGTATAGAGTTGAAAATTTATTCCATAAGCTGTTTAAAAATGAAGAGTCCCCCAACTTGCGCATTGACTTGCTAAATTCTAAAATTACTGATGTACTCAGCAAGTTACTTACATATAAATTTCAAACTAATGCAAAAGTATTTGTTGGTAATGGTGCTAATGATGCATTATTTAAGGCATCAGCTGTAGTAGGGGCTGGTGCAGGTAACCCTGGTCCAATTACAACACCAGCAGTATTATATGATGACCGAGCCGGATATGTGGAAACCAACACTGAGTTTTGGCCTTATGAATTTGATCGTGAAATGTACCGACTTATTTTATGGGACAATTCAAGAAATCAGTTTATAGCTAATGGTTCCAAATTAACGGTTAAAGATTTACATGGTGCTGATTGGACAGTATCCGACGTAAATGATAGCTGCTACACATGTATTAATGCATTGGATATTGCTGATACTGGATTAACTCCTTCAGATGCTAGTACCATAAAAAATATATTTAAAATTGCGTTTTCACCTGATCAGCCGCCTACAACTAAAAAAGATCTTGTAAAATTAGATAATTTTGCTAATTCCGCAGGATATGCTGAATCTTTGTATGATTATAAAACAGGATTTAGAAATGATTCTCGTAGATCAATTGTAATTGATTTTAATAGGGCGGTTGCATTGTACCTAAATGTTATTTTTGATCCATCTTCTGTACGGGTGTATAAAAATACAATTGAATCGTTTGTTAATGAATCATTTAGTCACGAAGTTCGTGGTGACAAAAATATTAATGATTTATCCCCAACAAATATTGTAACTAAACAATGGACCACTATTTTCGCTACTAAGGAATTGGCAAGTTTGGATCATGAGGGTGTGTTATGTAGATCATTAGCAACATTGTTTAAAATTTTGTATACTCAAACTGTCAAGGGTAAGCCAGATACCAGGTATTATTTAGAATCAGACTTAAATAATTTACCAACATTTTTAAAAGAGAGATATCGAGGGGGATTTCCTGTGCTTATTAGAATATTTAAAAATTTAATTAAACGATGCGAGCTTCTTAAACCATTTGTGTATAATTTAAATGTAGCGCAAACAACATCAACTAATCAAAATGGCGCTACAAATATTGATCCATTAAATAAACTTAATAATACTGGTAATTTTAATGATTGTTTACAAAAGACTCGCCAAAAACTTGTATTTTATTTGGATGAAGTTATTATTGGCAGCCGAAGTTTAATTAAATGTATGGAGACAACCCTTGGAGAAATGGGTTATGCTCCTAAATATTTGGAATTATACAAAACATACTTTGCGGACTTTCGCGCAACAAATGGTCGGGACCCAGTTACGCCCCTTTCATCCATTTTAAGGTTATTGGCAAACTCTAAGTTTGGCACTAATTTAAATGACTTACAAAGGGACTCATATGATTTGGTTCAGCTCAATAGCGGAGTTGAAGAGTTTAAATTTCTTTATGGAATCGGATTATTAATGTCCAAAAGTCAAATTAAACTAGACGATATGCCGGGATTGAAACTCATAATTGACTCATATAACAAGGCTGTTGATGAAAAAAATAAGTTACCTGAAGATGAGTTAGTTAAGCTAGTTAATAACACCTTGATCGGATTAATGTATTCTACTGATATCATTAAAATTAAGGCATTGTTAAAGAATTTTAATACAACTACTGGATATGGAGATGGTAAAACTAGTACTACAGGAAGTAGAGACCCTGCCGGAAATAGCATCATGTTTGATGTGGAGCAAGGTTTGAAATTAGTGGCTGAAGTTGCTGATAAAGATAAAATTCCCGCCCAATTTACCCAAAATATTCCAGAAATTATTAATATCCCAAATAATGTTAAGGAATTTATGTCCAGGGTTATTAATCTGTTAGGAAAGTACACCACTGATACCCCTCAACGGAAACTCCTCATCGCCAAAAATATTGCGGATTTGAATGTGGTTCCCATTAACGTAAATGCGCTCATGCGCGAAGTACCGCTTATTAATCTGTACAACTACAGTGATACATTTGATCAAATGATTTGCGATACGCTGGGGCATTATGGATGTAGTGGAGCTAGCAAACTCGATGCATCAAAGTTTAATGATGATTTAAATGCGGGTAAAAGTTTACTGTGCCATATGATGTGTGACCCATACATTGGTATGGATTTTGATGTGTACGATGCATACTTTGGTCGTATTATGAGGGGTAATTTGGGAGTTGAAGGGTTAGGTCGCCCCAAATATATTGCGGATGAGATTTATAATAAGCCCTTGTTTGGGGAGGTCATTGCTAATGATGAATATAAACGGGAGGGAGGCCCTGCTGATAGCGATTCTTATGAGGAGGCTGTAACCAGATCATTTTCGTTGGATGATTTGAAGGAATTATTTGTGGTAATGGCCATTGCATCATTTGGTGCGACCGGACACACTGATGCAACTCTTAATTTGGGCACTACTGCTGGACATGGTTTTGGTCGAGGCTTATTGCCGCAATTTACGGATTTAGCCATGGATGATGCTGTCCTAGAAGGAGACCGAGCTGTTCATGCAGGCGGTGATGGAGCGCACGTTAAAACTCATACCATAAATATGTTAAAAGCGATTTGGGACAAGGTTATTATTGACAATAATTCCCAAAATATTTCAGCCGAAATGATTGAAACAGCGGTTAAAAATTTAGTTGCTGTTAACAAAAAAGATTTAATGGAATTATCATATCTTACTGGTGGGAATACTACTCCAGTGTCGTTTGATACTGCGGCGGGTCATGGTTTGAATGCGAATATTGCCTCAACCCAATTAGCTCTATATTTGGACCATTTGCGAACTTATTTAACCACCAACCAAAAGGCTCATGCTTACATATCTGAATATACTCGCTCACAACAAGGTGATGTTGCTGCAGGAGCAAATGATGCAACTATTAGAGGTACTATTGTTGGTAAATTAATGGTAGATTTTAGTAATAATTTGGAAACCCATGTAAAATCAAATCCATTATATCCCTCAATATTGTCTATAGCATCCACAAATAATGATATTATGCGATATATACCAAATTATGTACATCACCCACCCCCACATATCCCAGAATTCATAGATGAATTATGTGATGCTCTGAATACTCATGCAGAAGTGCAAAATGTACTTAAAGGATTTTTAAAAGTAGCCAATCGGGCTGATGCTAATGAAGTTCTTCGATTGAAACTTATTAAGGAAATACACAAAGTCAAACCTGCAATATTTAGAGGGGGCAGTGCATTACAAATTTCACTTAATGGTAATATTTTGGGTAATATATTAAACGCGCCAGCAATAGGGGGAGCCCACCCTAATTCAGATGCGGCGGTTAATGCGTTAGATGCGACTGCTTTTAACGCAGCAGACGCAAGTGGTAATTTAGCTTCAATGGGCGCCGCAGCTTACAAAGCCGGAGCTACAGCAGATGATTGTTTGTTCAATATGGTTAAAGAGGCATGTGCAGGTAATACCTACACAAATATAGTGGGTAGCATAATTTTGGTAGCATCATGGCAAGGTAATCCACAAGCTTCCAAATTATACGTACTCGCGAATACGCATAACGTTTTACATAAACATGATCCAAAATTAATGTATCCACAACGCAGAGGTACTGCTGACACTGCTCAAAATGTAGAATTGGGGGCTGCTGATTTAGGTGCTGATGGAGCTGATCATATTTTCTCTGGGGCTGTTGCTGATATTAATGCAGCATCCAAAAAATTACAAAATATTCGTATTTCCAACAATAAGTTTACACATGCCATGCACAATTTTCATGCAGACACATCACTTATTCCAAAATATGTCACTCCATATTTACATTGGATGCAAAATAATGATGTGAAGAAGGTGTATGTGGGTGGTCATAAATACATGTTAAAGTATTTGGGTAAGATGCGATTCGATACTGTGTTGGTACGCAACTTAATCTGGTTGGCCAATATTCAAAGATTGCTGCGGTTGAAACTTCGGCGGGATCTGACCTGGTATGATGATAAGATTGTTACGCAACATGCAGTGACCGCATCCTCAATTACTGAGTTACATGGAAATGATACTGCAGATATGCGAGGTATTACAAGCAAAAACTACAACCCATACTTATATTAAACGATCAAATATGAACTCAATCGATACCTTATTTTCTCAAAAAAAATGTATTACTTTTATTTTTTTTTGGGGGTTGATTGATAGTACAGGTTAGCAGTAACTCGCCCAAAATTAATATAAGCACCTCTTCCCAATTTTAAAATTGCGATGTATCACAATTTTGATTTTTTGTTGTGGTAGAGAAAAATTAGACTTGTAATATACAACATGTCAGGCGGACTGAGGCTTCCGGCCACCTCGCAATATTTATATTTGACGCAATCGAACTTTTCTGGTGGGACGTACACACTGACAAACAAATATGTGAACACTATTTTCATAAACACGCTTAGTGCGGGGTCATATACAATAAACATTGCAACCGATATACAATCCGATAGTTATTTCCAAGTGAAAATTACCAGCAACCCCAACAGCGCGGTAATAGTGATGAAAAAATATGGAGTTCAGTTTGATGTGCTGTCGTTGTTGGAGTATAAAAATTATAATGTGAGCTTTTCACCTCCGATTGTTATTGCTGGGGGCTCGAGTGGAGGTGGTGGGGGAGGGTCTTCATTTATAACATTTTACCCGATTTCCATAAATGATAGCATTACATTTGCGGCATTAGATATGTTAGCATATGACCCAGACGAAATAAAAAGTTTTCCAATGGTCACTTCTGGAGAAATTACAGGATATTATTTGAGCCTGGCTGGTATGAGCAATTTGAATGTGGGAGGGTTGGGTGAAACACTTGAGGTGACTGTGGGGTACTTTGATCAGGGTGATCTACCATCCACAGGAAATTTCAACTCGTTGGGAATAACATTTACATTATCTGATGCGGATGATGGCACATATGTATATAGGTATGATACGGGGTTGACTGTTAGTGTGGCTGCAGGCCAACGATTGGCAGTACGTTTGGACACCTCAACGAATTTCAATGATAGTGGGCAGAGTCGGTACATAATGAACATTGCATATTCTAGTTAAGCTCATGAAGTACAATCAGAAAATTCACCACTCCCAATTTTTTTGGAGGCTTATGGGTGCCCTCATAAAAATGTATACTTCATAGGCTCCCCAAAAAAATCCGGCACATAAGGCCTCATAAAATATATGCTTCACATGCTTCCCAAAAAGTTTGACATGTAAGTCCTCATAAAAATATATGCTTCACATGATCTCCCAAAAAGTCCGGCACATAAGTCCCCACAAAATATGTGCTTTACGGGCTCCCCAAAAAAATCCGGCACATAAGCCCTCATAAAATTTATGCTTCACATGCTCTCCAAAAAAATCCGGCACATAAGTCCTCATAAAATTTATGCTTCACATGCTCTCCAAAAAATATATACTTCGCAAATATATGTTTTTGAGTCCCTTTCAAAAAAAATAGTGTAAAACCTAAACTCATAAAATATATGTCTTCGAATCTCTTTCAAAAGTCCACATACATGTTCTCATAAAAAATGGATGTCTTGTATACTTCCTAATGTTTAACTACCTATTAGAGTTTTTTGGAAAATACATATGGAGTACTCATAATTTTATTTTCATACTAAATTTTTGGAGAGCATATGAAGCATATATTTTTATGAGGACTTATGTGTCGGATTTTTTTTAGCATGCACAGCATATATTTTATGAGGGCTTATGTGCCAAACTTTTTGGAGAATACGTAGCATATATTTTATGGGGACTTTTTTTGGGAGCTCATGCAGCATATATTTTATGAGGACTTACATACCGGATTTTTTGGGAATCATATGCAGCATATATTTTATGAGGACTTACATACCAAACTTTTTGGAGAGCATATGCAGCATATATTTTATGAGGACTTTATGTGCGGACTTTTTGGAGAGCACATGAAGTATATATTTTTATGAGGGCACCCACACCAGATTTTTCTGTGCTCCTTTTTTCAAAAATATTTTTTTTTGGCACAAGTGGGTCATTCCTGATATTGAAACCCATAGAGAGAATTATGCACACATTAATATATATGACTATGTCGGAGCCCAAGTCCATAGATGATTTGCTTTTTAAAAAACAATATGCCCGCTTTTATGGAATTGAGCCAGGCGAAAAAACAAACCTGGATGATATACTTGCCCGAGACCACCAAATATTTTTAAGATCATACCAACAGTTTGTGCGGACCCACATAAACCCCAATTCACCTGCGTCGCGACTTCTAGTTAAGCATGGCACAGGGTCGGGTAAAACTAAAACAGCACTATACTGCGCCATGGAATTTGCCAAGTATTATAAAATGCAAGGTGTTGATGGACGAATTCTAGTACTCGGCTTCCAAAAGGAAATCTTTTTGAAGGAACTCATAAGTAACCCTGAATATGGATTTGTAACTCAGGAGGAAATTGAGGAAATGCGTGGACCTGAACGCAAAATAATTGAGACTAAGGTTCGTCGCCGAATTATAAATCCAAAATATGGAGGATACTTTATATTTATGGGGTATAAGGAATTTTTCAATCGTTTGTTTGAAATCCCCTCCGAATTTTGGCGGGAGTATGGAAGTGCCACCACTGATGAGGATGAGATTCGCGAATATTTGAAGGTGGATGAGGAGCGACTCCTTGCAGATATAAAATCTGGGCGGATTAAAGTAAATGAAGGATTAATTAAATTAGTTAGGAATGGTTTGTTAATATGTGATGAAATACACAATGTATATAACTCACAGCAAATGAATAGCTATGGATTTGCCATAAAATATTTACTAAACTACTATGACCAGCTTGATTCCGCAAAACTTTCCGCTTTATTTTTAACCGCAACTATAGCCAATAATAAGGCGAGTGAGGTGGTTGATGTGCTAAATTTGGCAATACCTATTACTAAGCCGCGCATAAATAAGTCCGATATATTTACTGAGGCTGGATTTTTAAAACCCAAAGCATTGAATTTGATTGCATCTGCGTGTGAAGACTATGTTTCGTTTTTGATAACGACCGACCCACGGGAGTATCCTCGCAAAAAATATGAGGGTGAGTCTATATTAATCCCTCCCAAATACATTGCCCAAAAAAATCCAATGAATAAGGGAGATCATATCCCATACCTAAAATTTACGAGGTGTTATATGACTGAATATCATGCCGCCCAATATAAGAAGTACCACACAGCCTCATTAAACATAAATACTATTATATTGAACGATATTGCACTTCCTGTTCCTGATGGATTTGATTTAAATACCAAAAACTTAATTGCCGTTTATGAGGCCAATCCTACTTGGATGGAGGAGAATGGTATATATTTAACCCAAACCGATAGGGGGTTGCATATATCTGGGGATATATTTCGCGCGGAAAATTTAGCGCGTTATAGTTCGAAGTACATAAAATTACTTGAGCTCATAAAAAATCCAGGTAAAATATTTATTGCGCATCCCTATATTCGGTACGGAGTATTTCTTATTCAGGAAATTCTCAAAGAAAATGGGTATGTGGAACTAGGTGGAGCTCATAACGCGAATACATTATGCGCGCTATGTAATATTCCCCATAAAGACCACAAAACTACTGAGCATGAGTACCACCCCGCATATTTCGCCAATGTGTATGGGGGAATTAAAGATAGGGTATTTCTTGACATAAAAAATAAGTATGACTCGTTTTCAAATATTCGGGGAGCGTATTGTAAAATCTTGATAGGGTCCCGCACTTTGTTTGAGGGGAAGGATTTCAATTGTATCCGCCGGATTATAATTGCATCATATCCCGGAGATATATCATCATTTATCCAAATTGCGGGTAGGGGAGTGCGTAATGGGTCACATAAAGCGCTCCCTCCCAATGAGCGAGAGGTCATTCTCAATACACTTGTATCATCAGGTACTAGTGATTTAACCTATGAGGAATATTTATATTTCGTAAAAATGGAGGACTATTTGACCATACAACAACTAGAACAATGTGTAAACTCATATTCCATTGATGCAGCGCTCAATTATTCGTACACTAGTAAGGTCGACGACCCATTATTAATGTTACCGTTTAAACCTAGTACCTGGACCAAAATAATTGATGGGCAGACCACACTTGGGTCCACCTCAATCGTAACTCAGGAATTTGATGCATTTTACAATAATGAGGAGGTCGACATGTTGGTGTACATTATTAAGCGCATTCTCCTCGAAATTTCTCCAGCATTCCACATTGATGATTTATGGAAGGTAGTGCAGCGTCCCCCATTTAATATTCCATACAATGGGAGCCTGTTTGACTTTGATAATTTTCTATTGGCAGTGGCATTAATCAGC
>Ga0307413_10000917_pt1 | contig 10465 bp, 10 predicted proteins | sample DK1Ometagenome_3_FD_203714 | JGI IMG/M metagenome (GOLD analysis project Ga0307413, IMG submission 203714) | Maize rhizosphere microbial communities from greenhouse at UC Davis, California, United States - DK15-O-2 | ecosystem: Host-associated > Plants > Roots > Rhizosphere > Soil | place: USA... | reverse complement strand
AGAGATTGCGCGGCAGAGGCGAGACGCGATGGTGACCTCGAGCAGAATCTTAGGCAATGATCAAATTGCTCGAGGTTTCGAGCGCTCAAGATCTCGGTGAAATCATTGTGTCGCGGTGGGATTGGCAGAGAATCTCGCGGTCTGCCGTGCCGTGGTGACAGAGGGAATTCAGCGCGGCCACATGTCCTTGCATGCAAGCAATATCGCTCTTGCTGCCGGCGCCAGCCCGGACGAACTGCCGGAGGTTGTGGCACGCCTGATCAAAGACAAGGTGGTACGCCAAGATCACGCCGAGGAGGTGCTCGCGGAAATGCGCTCGGAGCCGCCGGGAGGGCAGTGAACGCCTCAGCAGTCGGTGATCTTGCGTAGCAAGCCCTCGGGATCGCGGCCGGCCAATGCGACCGCTCGCTCGCGAAGATCGCGAAGCAGAGGATCATCACGTTCGACAGCGGCCCTTAGCTCAGCAGCTTCCATTTCAATCACCTTGCATCGGTTACCGGACCAAGCCTTGATCTTTTCTGCGAGTGTCTCCGTTTGATGTTCCCAAGCCTCACTCATTTCGCTCGCTAGGCCGCTGGCGGGCAGAACCAGAAAGCTGTAGATGTCGCTGCGCTCTGTCCCCTCTCCCCGCGCTGCCGAGCCGAATAGCCAGGCGGCCTCGGGCGGCACGGACCAGATGTCCAGTTCAGCTCGGATGCGCGCCACTAGGGTGGCCCACATACGGGCGAGCACCGAAATGCCTTCGGCAGCAACGTGGTCATGGTTCAGCCGGTAGAGGTTAGAGGGCGGGCGATTCTCGCGCAACACGATGCCTGAATCGGCCAGTTTCTTGAGGACGTCATTCACCCTTCTTTGGCTGAACCTCGGCTTGGTGAGTTCCGCGATCCGGCGGCCGCTGAGCGGTTGATCCGTGCGCGCAAGAGCATCCAAGACAGCGCCTTGAGCGCTCGGAATTACCGATTGCATTGGGTTCGCTATATCCATCGAAGATTCCTTGGGCACAACCTGGCTCGATTGAGCAGTATAGTGCTCAATCGAGCAGTATAGTGCTCAACCCGCCGGCGGCGTGTACTGGCTCACTGTGAACACCGCGCCCTGCGGATCACGAATCTGCGCGTCACGTGTCCATTCGCTATCCGTGCTGGACACCACAATCGCACCGAGTTGCTCAGCAGTCGCTGCGGCCTCGTCACGATCGGCGACCGTGAAGGTCACATGCCAGTGCGGTTGCTCTTCCTGGGCATAAACCAGCCAACCGATGGCATCGGCAAAACCGGGCGGCACCTTGTCGCCAGACTGTCTCTCGTGGATACCCGGGTCAGACGTGGCAGCCAGATGGTCACCATAGCCGGGCTCGCGGATCATGGTCGCGAAACCGAGATCGTCGAATATCCAGCCGAACATCCGACCATAGAAAGCAATCGCCGCTGACGAATCAGCTGTATGCAGGTCACTGAAATTCCAGGCACCGGGAGTGTTCGCCACCTGTGCGCCCAGCCGCCCGACCGACTGCCACAAACGGAACGAGATCCCCTCTGGATCGACGCATGATGCCGTGAGAGCGGCCTCGACAAGGTCTGAGGGTGGCTCCGTGACGCGTCCTCCAGCATCCACGACGCGGTCAGCTGTCTGATTGACGTCCCGGACGGAGATATAGGAATTCCACGAGGCAGGGCGCGCTACCGGATCGTCGACCGACCGTTGACCAATTCCTGCAGCATCCTGGCCGTCGCGCTGGGCAATGAGATACCGGCGCTTCGGCGCAGCCTCGATGAATGTCCAACCGAACAGCACGCTGTAGAACCTGGCCGCCTCTTCGACATCGACCTCATCGATATCCACCCAGCAGCTGACACCCTCGGGATAGGTCCTCGGCGTGTTCATCAGCGTCTCCTTCCATTGCCCTCACCGTAGGGCAGTGAGCCGACACTCACCATTCAGCGATCGATCCGTCGGCGTGGCGCCACACCGGGTTGCGCCACCGGTGGCCCTGCTGGGCCAGTTCCCCGACGTAGTCCTCGTTGATCTCGATGCCCAAGCCAGGGCCGGTAGGGATCGTGACGAAGCCTTCCGCATAGTCGAACACCGACCGATCGGTTAGGTAGTCGAGCAGATCATTGCCGACGTTGTAGTGGATCCCGAGGCTCTGCTCCTGGATGAAGGCGTTGTAGGTGCAGCCGTCGATCTGCAGGCAGGTAGCGAGCGCAATGGGCCCGAGGGGACAGTGCAGCGCCACCGCAACGTCGTACGCCTCCGCCATCGTGGCGATCTTGCGCGTCTCGGTGATCCCGCCGGCGTGCGAGGGATCGGGCTGGATGATGTCGACGGCTCCACTGGCCAAGATCGACGTGAAATCCCATCTCGAGTAGAGCCTTTCGCCGAGCGCGATCGGCGTAGCAGTGTTGATCATGGGCTCGAGGAAGGAGTCGAGGTGTTCAGAGAGCACCGGCTCCTCGATGAACATCAACCGGTACGGCTCCAGCTCTTTCAGCAGCACCTTGGCCATCGGCTTGTGAACTCGGCCGTGAAAGTCGACGGCGATCCCTAGCTCGGGAACCGCATCCCGCACCGCCGCCACTCGATCAAGCGCCGCCTGGACCTTGTCCCAGGTGTCGACGATCTGCAGTTCCCCGGTGGCGTTCATCTTGATGGCGGTGAATCCGCGGTCAGCAGCGGCTTGAGCGGCCACTGCGGTGTCAGCGGGCCGATCACCGCCGATCCAGGAGTACACCTTGATCCGATCGCGCACCTGACCGCCCAGCAGCTGCGCCACCGACATGCCACAGGCCTTACCTTTGATGTCCCATAGCGCTTGATCAATTCCAGCAATGGCGCTCATCAAGATCGGGCCGCCGCGGTAGAACCCAGCGCGATACATCAGCTGCCAGAGATCCTCGATATTCCGAGGGTCACAACCGATCAGATAGTCAGACAGCTCCTCAACGCATGCGGCGACGGTGGCTGCCCGGCCCTCCACGACCGGCTCCCCCCAGCCCACAATCCCGTCGTCGGTTTCGATCTTGAGGAACAGCCAACGAGGCGGAACCGCATATGTAGTCAACCGGGTGATCTTCATCTACGTCCTAGCGGCCCTCGATTACCGCATAGGTAGGGCGTCCAGTTTGCGCCCAATCAACAATGTTTTGAGCGGCCTTGCGGCGCAGCTCGACTTCTGCTTCTTCTGAGTACCACGCCACATGCGGAGTGATCAGTGCTCGCGGATGTGTAAGCAGTGGATGATCATTTGGCGGCGGCTCTTGAGGCAGTACGTCGAGGGCAACGCCGGCAAGCCGGCCACTTTCCAGCGCGTCTAGCAGCGCATCGAGATCGACTAGCCCACCGCGAGAGGTATTCACCAGATAGGAGCCGGTGGGCATGCGCTCAAGGAGATCGAGACCGACGAACCCATGGGTCGCATCAGTCAACGGCAGGTGCAGCGTCACCGCTGAACTGCGAGCGAACACCTCAGGCAAGTCGGCTCGCTCGAACCCTTCAGGCCAAGCCGAATCCGGCAGGTATGGGTCGTAACCGACGACGGCCCCGAACCACGGCGCCGCACGCTCCGCTGCCATCCGTCCGATGCGGCCCAGCCCGACAACGCCAAGGGTCAAGGAGCTCGGCCGGCGCAGCTCACCGCCGAGATGGTAGTCCCAGTGCCCGGAGCGCACCGCGCGATCATGACCGGCGAGGTTCCGTAGCAAGGCCAGCAGCATCGCGACCGCATGCAGCGCCACTTCCGTCGTCCCGTAGTCCGGCACATTGCATACCCATACGCGATGCCGTTGTGCGGCCTGGGTGTCAACCGCGTCGACCCCAACGCCGTATCGGCTCACCAATCTCAGCTGTGGCAGCGCCTCGAAGACGGCCGCCGTGATCGGTGCGTACTGCACGAGCATCGCGTCGACTCCAGCCCCAGCTTCGACGACGTCCTCTGCGGTCTTGCATGCGGCCACCCGTAGTTCATGGCCGGCGGCGGCAAGAACACCTGCCTCGATGTCGAGCGAGGAATACTCCGCGTCGGTGACCAGCGCTTTCATCGCGTGCTCATCTCCTCCGCTGCTAGCTCTCTGGTCCGGAGAGCGCGAGCGCCGTAGCGGACACGACGTCGAAAGAGGACGAAATCGGGACCAGCGGAGGTCGTACGGTGCCCATCGGGTGGCCGTGTCGTTCCTCGGCCACGCGCTTCAAGATCCCTGGTGAGGCGTACTCCTTGGTCATTGTGCGGACTCTCAGCAGATGATCCGACAACTTCGCGGCTTCTTCCGCGCGTCCGGCTCGTATGTGGGAGTAGAGCGCCACGACCTGCTCCGGAACGATATTGGCCAATGCGGAGATAGCGCCGTCAGCGGTCGGCAGCCGGCCGGGCAGGTCGTCCTCGGTGCCGACAAGGACTCCCTTGCTTGCAGCATGGAGCGTGTCGGCATAGCCGGCTTCGCCGCCGGAGTCCTTGACTCCCCATACCGGAAGGGAAATGACGAGATCGGTGGGGATGGGTATCGCGTACTTGGGGATGTGGTAGATCACCATTGGATGACGGGTGGCCTCCAGCACCTGCTCGTAAAAGATCTTGAGGCCTTCGGCCTCGACGGGCTTGAAGTAGTACGGCGGCATGACCATCACCGCCCGCACCGGTAGATCGTCGAGGAAGGCGAGCTGATCAAGGGTGTCCGGTAGGTTCCCCTCGGCGACCGTCGCAATGATCTGTAGATCGCCGGCGGTCTCCGCCAGCGCCTCGAACAGCGGCCGTTTCTCGCGAGCTGCGATCGAAGGACCCTCGCCATTCGTGCCGAACGGAACGATGCCGGTTACGCCATGATCAGCTAGCCACCGCACATGCGCACCGTAGGAGCGGTGATCGATGGAATAGCGGTCATCGTCGAGAAACGGCGTGACATTGGCAACATAAACGCCCTCCAGAAGGGCAGCTGGTTGTTCGGAAGTCATGATCATCTCCCAAGATCTGGAATCTGTTCGAGAAAAGCGTCAAGCTCACGGCGGCTCGGCAGTCCTTCATAGTCGCCAAGATTTTGTACGCAGAAAGCACCCATGGCATTCGCAGTGCGCAACCGCTTCTCAGGTGCCCAGCCCCACAGCGAGGCAGCAAGATAGCCGGCGTCGAAAGCATCGCCCGCGCCGATGGGATCGAGTTCTCGGGCGGGGAATCCGGGGGAGCTGAGCCGCTCGCCATCGATCAGCGCGGTGCAGCCTTCTGCGCCAAGCTTGAGGACTACTTGGCTCGGGCCGATCCTGGATAGCTGCTCAAGCGCTGCATCATCGTCCCAGCCCCACAATGCGGTCGCCTCTTCATGGCCGACGAAGACGAGGTCGACGAGCGGCAGCAGCGCTTCCGTGGCGGCTCGCGCATCAGAGGGTCCCCAGAGTCGGCTGCGGTAGTTCACGTCATAGCTCACCGGTACCCCGGCGTCATGTGCGGCGCTTGCGGCCCACGGCAGGAACTTTGCGCACTCCGGCGACAGGGCACCGGTGATGCCTGTGAGATGCAGGAAGGCCGCACCCGTCAAGATCTTGGGATCGAATGCATCCCGGGCAAGCGTGGCGGCCGCCGAGCCGCTGCGGTAGTAATACACCCGTAAACGCCCGGCGACCTCCTCCCGAAGGTAGAGACCGGTTGGCCGGTCGGAGATTCGCCTCACGGCTCTGGTGTCAACGCCTTCGGCCCGCATCCGGTGCAAGACCAGCTCGCCAAGCTCGTCATCTCCCAGCACGCTGATCCAGCTGGCCGGAATTCCTAGGCGCGCTAGGCCGATCGCCACATTGCTCTCCGCGCCACCGATGGACATCACAAGGTTGGTGGCGTGGCGGAGCCGGCCAGGGCTAGACGGCACGACCAGGGCCATCGTCTCGCCGGCAGTGATCACTCGGCCTAGCTCAGCGGCTGCCATTCCCGGTCACTTCGCTCGTGCGGGGCTCGGCTCGATCGGGACCTTCACTCCGTCGCCGGGATCACTTGGCTCGGAGCTCACTTGTTCTAGGGCTGACCGGATGGCGGCGCGTACGCCGCCGCGCCGCAAGATCTCGGCCAACTCTGCGCAGTCGGCAATGAAGGTCTCTTCGTTGGATAGCTGGGCGGGGAAGATGCCTGATTCCAAGAGCACTGCGCGGACCCGATCACTCTCACCCGAATGGCGCGATCCGATCGAGGTCAAGATCTCAAGAGCGGGGTCACGTAGACCTTCGCGGACCTGCGGCTCGTTAACCGATGGATCAGTGAGAACGCGTACGAAGGTGGCGGCGAGCAGGGCGCACATGGGGGAGCGCTGGCCCGCGGCGGCTCGGATGGCTAATGGTTCAGGAATACGGGCCGGTACCTTCAATGAGCCGTCGGTGCCGACCTGACTGGTTCGATGACCGGTCGCGGAGTTGCCAAAGCGACGCAGCAGCGACGCCCGATACTCCGCAAGGGAGATTCCTCTCGGTGTCTGCAGGGTCTCGGCCATCTCGTCCAGAAACGCCTCGACGGCGCCGCGGACGTCCGGGTCGGCAACGGCTTCATCGATGGTCCGTGCGCCGATCAACATGCCCAGATAGGCAATCAAGGAATGCGAGCCGTTCAGCAAGCGGATTTTCAAGATCTCGAAGCCGTGCACGTCGTCACTGATGATCGCACCAATCCGATCCCAGCAGGGGCGGGCCGTGGCGAAGTTGTCCTCCATTACCCACATGGAGAACGGCTCCGCGGGCACTGGACATGCGTCGATCAGGCCGGTCCGTGACTGAACCAGTTCCCGATGCCGCTCCGAGGTCCGCGGAACAATTCGATCAACCATCGATCCTGGGAACGCCACTTGGCTGTGGCACCAGTCGAGCAGCTCGGCTCGCTCAGCCGCGGGTACCGTCCTTTCCAGGAATTGGCGCACCAATGACTGAAGCAAAGTTCCGTTTGCGACGAGGTTGTCACAACTCATCACTGTCAGAGGTTGGCCACCAGCGCGATACCGCTGGCGTAGCCCGTGTGCGAGCTGGCCGACCGTCGTAAGCGGAGCACGGCCGGAGAGATCAGCGGCTAACTCGGGCCGATCAAGATCGAGACCGCCGGTATGGGCATCGAAGGTGTAGCCGGCCTCGGTGACGGTGACTGTGATGATCTGGATCGCCGGGTCCGCCAGCCGAGCGACAACACGTTCCGGATCGGTGACTGCCAAGATCAACTCCTGGTGTGCCTGAAGGACCTGAATGTCCGCCGAATTGCCTTCCAAAGAAAGGACGGCGTACGCCATGTCTTGATCAGTCATGGCATCGAGCACATCGCGCGATTGCCGGGCAATGCCGACAATGCCCCAGGGACCTTCCTCAAGATCAAGAGCCTGAGCGGTGTAGATGGCCTGATGCGCGCGGTGAAAGTTGCTCAAACCCAGATGAACAATGCCAGCCTCCGCAGGGCGCTTCCGCGGCACCACGGGTAGGCCCTTGTCAGCCGCTGCCTGTGGGGTCAGGCGTGCTTCCACCAGCTCGGCGGACTTACCAGTCATGCACTGTTCCGTCCATCAGCTGATTGACCGGAAGGTAGGCCGGCTCGTAGGGGTGTCGGGCGGCGAGTTCCTCATCGAGTTCGACGCCGAGCCCTGGTTCGTCGCCTGGATGAAGCATTCCCTCAGAGAATCGGTAGGCATGCGGAAACGCCTCGTCGGTCAGCTGGACATGCGGCATGTGTTCTTGAATGCCGAAGTTGTGAATGGCGAGCCCTAGGTGCAGGGCCGCAGCCATGCTGATCGGTGATACATCGGTTGGTCCGTGACAGCCGGACTTGATTTGAAACAGTTCGGCAAAGGAGAGCATCTTTCGCAGCCCCGTGATGCCGCCGGCGTGAGTAACGCAGGCCCGCAGATAGTCGATGAGACGCTCGCTGATCAGCAGATTCGCGTCCCAGGGCGAGGTGAAGATCTCGCCGATGGCGAGCGGAACGGTCGTCCCGTTTCGAACCTGGCGAAACAGCAACTGATTTTCCACTGGCATGCAATCCTCGAGCCAGAACAGGTCATACGGCTCGAGTGAACGGCCCAGCTGTACTGCCTCCGTCGGCGTTAACCGGTGATGGGCATCGTGCAGAACGATGAGTTCAGGACCGAATGTGTTGCGGGCCGCCTCGAAAATGCTCGGTATGTAACGCAAGTACGCGCGTGTATCCCAGGTCTCTATTTTGGGCGCTGTGCCACGAGCCGCCGGCTCGTATTCTTTGCTGCCCTCAGTGGGCACTCCGTACGACGCGGGAATACCTGGGATGGCCGTTTGCAGCCGGATGGCCCGATAACCGTGCTCGCGATGCTCTGCCACGGAATCCAGCAATTCCGAAATGTCCCGCCCCGTCGCGTGGGTGTAGACCAGACAGCCGGTGCGGCTAGCTCCACCCAAAAGTTGATAGACGGGCAGGCCAGCTGCCTTGCCTTTGATGTCCCATAACGCCATGTCGACCGCGGCAATCGCAGCCATAGTGACTGGGCCGCCGCGCCAATACGCGCCGCGATACAGGAACTGCCAGGTGTTCTCCACTGCGTGAGCGTCCCGTCCCCGCAGCAGCGGAACCACATGATCGGAAAGATACGAGGCGACTGCGAGCTCGCGCCCGTTCAAGGTGGCATCGCCCCAACCAATGATTCCGTCGCTCGTGGTGATCTTGAGGGTGACGAAGTTGCGTCCGGGACTCGCCACGATGACGTCGGCGCGTTCGATACTGAGCGCGCTCATCTGGCAAGCACTCCTACTACATCGCTGCGGCGTGTCCGGCCGGTCCGCCCGGCGCCTCCGCGGCCAAATCCTCCTCCTCGATGACCTCTTCCTGCTCCACGTACCCGTACATTTCGGGCAGGATGAACGCGGCCGACAAGAAGCCAATCAATGAGAGCACCGAAACTGCCAGCGTTGCTCCGGCTTTGCCCCAGGCCTCGTTCATGATCGGGAAGATGAAAGCGCCGAAGAATGATGCTGCCTTGACGAAGACGTAGCCGAAGCCGGATGCGGTTGCCTTGAACCGGGGTGGCGCAACCATCGAGACGATCGTCATGCCGTTGGAGGCATCCCAATAGTGGCCCCACATCAGTACGCAGGCGGCGATCACAATGACGAGCTTCCAGTCGTAGTTGAGCGCGATGGCGCCCACGATCAAGCCGACGAAGGATAGCCCGAATCCCCACATCGATAGGCCCTTGTGGCCCATATGGTGCAGCATTACTGGGGCGAGGAAGCCCGAAATGGTGGCCAGTGTGTAAATGAGAGCGGTCACCAGGTTGGTACCCGTAATGTTGCCGCTACTCGACACGCCGACGCCGGCCAGCACCAGAATGACCGGAATGTAGAAGCCGAATGCAGTGAACTCTGCTCCTTGGCAGGCATTGGAAATCCAGCCGAAGATGGTGGCCCGTTTCTTGATCGGATCTGCCCAGATCACCTTCAGGAAATCTGCGACCTTGGGCTTCTCGATATGGACATCTTCGTCCGGCAGCATCTCGAGTGGGTCGTCGAAGAGCTCCATTGAGGTCTGCTTTGCCCTCTTGAAATGGCCTCGGTGCAGCAGCGAAAGCGGTGTCTCGGGCAGGTCAAGCCGGGCCAGCAAGAGAATGAACGCCGGTATGGCACCCAGTGCGAGTGCTACCCGCCACAAGATGTTGGGATCCATACCCGCGGCGTACATGATCGTGATCACAATGATCGAGAAGACCTCACCGAGACCGAACATGCCCTGCCAACGAGAGCCCATCCGTTCCCGGGTGCTTTTCGGCATTGACTCCATGATGTAGGCGTAGCCATTGGCGATGTCGCTGCCGAGGGGAATGCCGATCAAGAAGCGGATAATGATCAGCTCCCAGATGTTCTGGGCGAAGGCCTGGGCGATGGCGAGGATGATGAACAAGATCATCGTCAGGATGAATACACGTTTGCGGCCGAGTTTGTCGGCTACCCAGCCGCCGAGCAACGCCCCGAGCAAAGCGCCGCCTTGGACGGCTGCGGTCGCCAGGCCGAGCTGCCCAGCTGTGGGGTTGAACTCGTTCTTGATGAAGATCAGGACGAATGCGATGGCGTACAGGTCCCAGGCCTCGATCAAGATCGTGGAGATCATCATCCAGCCGCCCTTGGTGCTGGATACCGTGCCGGGCTTATTCAGCAGCACCGTAGTGGCCTCGTCCGACAACTCTCGAATTCGCTCTTGGTCCATAGCGACCTCCGCAGTCGGCAAGCCAAACTCTCCGGCCCCCTAGATCCAAACCCTTCACCCACCGCTGTTTCACTGTCAAGAGGGACTTGTGCCGTTCCAACGCGGAGGGGCACAGTGTCGCTATGACAACGACCACCGGATAGACCATTGGCCAAGCGGTCGACTACCAGACCGAAGCCGCGGCTCTCGGTGGGGCGGAAGAAACTCTTCGGCCTGAGCAGGTCAGTGAGTTCGTTGCTACTGCGGTCGAGGGTGTGGAGGTCGGAAACCAGCGGGTCTGCCTTGTGGTTCCCGACG
>Ga0307413_10000916_pt1 | contig 10471 bp, 1 predicted proteins | sample DK1Ometagenome_3_FD_203714 | JGI IMG/M metagenome (GOLD analysis project Ga0307413, IMG submission 203714) | Maize rhizosphere microbial communities from greenhouse at UC Davis, California, United States - DK15-O-2 | ecosystem: Host-associated > Plants > Roots > Rhizosphere > Soil | place: USA... | reverse complement strand
AGGTACTGGGCCGCGAGGTCGCGCAGGTCCTGCTGGTCGACGCCGACCGCGGCCGGGGAGACCTGCTTGTCGTCTCCGATCACCACGATCTTCGGGGCCAGGTACTGCAGGAACGCGGCGGCGACACCGGCCTGCGAGGCCTCGTCGACGACGACCACGTCGAACATGTTCGGCTGGACCTGCAACTGCTCGGCGATCCGGTAGATCGGCATGATCCACACCGGCACCGACGGTCGGCACCTGTCCATTGCCCGTCGGATGTCCGCCCGGCGCTGCGCGGCGTGAATACCTGTTCCTTTTCCGAGCTTGCGGACCAGGAAGGCGTACTGCTCCAGATCGGCTCGTGCCTTGCCGCCCAGCCGGTCCGGCGCGACGGCGTGGTTCCATGCGCGGGTGGCGGCCAGCGTCTCGACCTGTCGGCGGATCCTGGTCTCGACTCGGGTGATCTCCAGCTGCACCCCATTGATGTCCACATTGGACTGTTCGGCGATCCAGGTTGCAGTCGATGCCCAGCGCCACGCATCGTTGAGTGATGCCAGGCGGTCGTTCCACTCCGTGGCCGCAGGGTCGGCGGCGATGGCGTCGCAGAGTTGTGGAGCGATCGTCTGAACCTGGGTGCTGAGTTGGTCTCGCCGTATCGCTGTCGCTCGGACCCGATGCAGATGGACGAGTCCGCGATACGCCTCGGCGTAGCGGTTCTGGTCGCGAGTCCGCACGGAGTCGTGCAACCCTGACAGGACGGCGGCACCATCGGACCACTGGACCACCTCGGCGATCGTCTGCGCCAGGCGCAGTAGCGGTCTCGCCGACTCGTCACGGGCTTCCCGTGCGGATACCGCTGCCGGCAGACTCGCATACCGACGGACGGACCCGGGATCGCTCCAGTCCGGTTTTGGAAGTCCAGCCGCGGTCATGCGCTGCTCAATGGCGGCGATCCGCTCGTCCAGTGCGATCACATGGCGCAGCTGTTCGTGCTCGGTGACATGCCAGTGCAGTCGCTCCGCGAGCGTGTCCTCGGGCGGGATCACCACGTTCTCCGGCCAGGCGCGGTCGAGCGCACCGAGAACCCGCTCGGCCTCGTACCAGGTGAGGAACGTGTCGAGCTCCGCGGCCGTCGTCGGCGGCAGACCGTTGACTCGCACCAGGTCGAACACCGACTGGGCCTGCTTGACCACCTTGCTCGTCAGCGACCCGATCTTCGGAGCGCCGCCTGGTCCCGCCTTGATCCTGCCGCCACCGTCGAGGTACTGGCGGAGCGCCTTGGCCTGCGCGACCAACACCGGCACATCCTGCGCCGCAGCAATGACCTCTGCCGTCGGGTCGACGCGCGCGACCAGTGGTTCCACCTGACGGATCAGGCTGGTCAGCTGCTGTTCCCGGGACCGCCACACGCCGGATCGGCGAGCCAGCACGTCGGCAAGGGCCTGGCTGATCCAGGTCTCACGACGGTTGGCCAGTGCATTGGCGGCGTCAAGAAAGTGGTTCAGGCGCGTAGCGATATCGGCGCGAACGTCCGGGGCGAGTCCCTGTATCGCGGTGAACGCGCCGTGCGTGCGGACTCCCGAGAGGTGATCGTCGGCCGCGATCGCGGTGCGCTCCGCGGCGGCAAGGCGTGCGAACAACGACGGTTCCGGCAGGTGGGAGAGCTCGACGAGTCGCCTGCCGGCCTCCTCCTCGTTGGCGGTGAGATCACCGCTCAGCAGGAGCTCGCGCCACTCGGCGAGGTGCCCCAGGTTTGTCGGCGGCTCGGTATGAGCTGGCACCGACAGGTAGTCGGTGAGCCAGCCCAGCCGGTTGGCCTCGGCCTGGTGCTGTTGGGCCATGGCCGCCAGCGTTCCGCGGTAACCGAGGTGACAGTGTTCGCGCACCTCGCCCTCGCGAGCGTTCACCAGCGTCCGGTAGAGCTGTGCCTTTCGTCGGGCGAGCTCGTCGATCTCGGTAAGACAGTCCTGAATGGACTGATCGGCGGCTGTCCGGTCGTGTTCGGACGACTCCGCGGCGATCCGCGCGACCGCGACCTTCAGGTCTGCCATGTCCTCACGGGACGAGCCGACGACCGCGACGGACAGCGGCCGGATCTCAGCCGGCAGCTTGTCCCGGACCTCGCGTAGCGCCCGATCGGTGTGTGCGGTGACCAGCACTCGCTTGCCCTGCGCGAGCAGGTGCGACAGCAGCGCCGCGGCGGTGTGGGTCTTGCCGGTTCCGGGCGGCCCTTGGACCAGGGTCTGGGCCTGGCGATCGACACGGAGGATGACCTGTTTCTGACGATCGTTGACCGGCAACGGTAGGTACAGTTCGTCGTCAACGGTGACTACGGCTCCAGGTGCGTGGCCGGTGGTCTCCTTGGGGCGATGATCGGCATCGAGCAACGGAGTTACGCCGTCCGGTACTTCGCCGGACGCCTCGATCTGTTCGACGATGGTGCGGAAGATGTCGATGAGGCCCTGTTGGGATCGTCTGCGCAACAGGATGGCCGGCGCGAAGGCGGCGATTGCGCGGTTCGAGTCGAGCGGCCTCTCGTCCTGGTCCAGGTATTCGCCGTCCGCGTCGAGAATGTGCACCAACCGGCGCGCGAGTGCACCAACCTCGTGGCGGTGTAGCGGGTGGGCTTCCAGCGCGCCTGCCATCGACCGGACCTGGGGAATGTGCTGGGAGTCGGTGAGCACGGGATCGAGCATGTCCAACTCGACAGTGAGCCCGTCCGCGGACTCGACCCGTACAACGGTGAGGCGGCCGGAGTCGTCGTCGAAGTGAATGGCGACAGGCACGGTCAGCAGGTGCCGACAGACCGGCGGGTGCCCGTCAGGCTTCCACGCAAGGCATCCGATGCCGACAACAAGTTCCAGGTCCTCGGGATGTGCCGTAGCCGAGACATAGGTGGAGAAGAGCTCGCTGTAACAGTCTCTGGCGTGGCGGTCCCGTTGTTCCTGATCGGCCCACAGTTGCCACAGTTCAAGCCATGCCGCACATTGATCGGCGACGTCAGGGTGGTCGACGATGTCCAGGTGCTGGTCGCCGGTCGCCTCGTTCTCGTCCGTTTTTCGGGTGTTGACGATCCTCTTCCGAAGTGTCGGCGCGTGGTCCGCATCGTCGAGGCGGCCGTCCAACCACGGCTCCAGCAACGTGCCCGGTGTTGGCGGACCTGGGCGAGGGACCCGGTCCACGGTGAGCAACGGTTGGCCTGGAGCGGGTTCGCCGTCGCGACTCGCGACGTGAACAGCGGGATGGTGCGGGAAAGTAGCCAGCCAGTGAACCGAACCGTCGCGAAGATAGGCATCAACAGCACGTTGTGGACTGGCTTTGAGCTGCTGCACCCTGCCGAGGAACTGGAAGAGGCGGACCGCCCGATCGGTGAGCGATAGGCGCGTCGGCTGATTCATGTGCCGTCCTGTTGAGTTGTCGGCGCGTGCGCACGAAGGGTCGGCCTGTGGTCAGCGCCTTCACAGACAGGAGTTCCCTTCCCGTGGCCAGGCGTGGTTTGTGCCGGTTCACGCTCTGCATCGGCTGCCGGGCGTCGGACGTAACATTGCTCCGCTCAGCCTAACGTCGGCCGCTCCTGAGTGCTGATCGCGGTAGTTCGAGATCGGCACGCCGCGCAATAGGAGCAGTTCAGGCCGTTGATCGACAGTACGTAACACGATCACCGGCACAAACGACTCCGGTGTGAGCCAGTGGCTCGTGAATCGAGTCCCAGTTGTTCACGTGGTGGCTGTCACCGTGTTGGGGGCGAGATCGCGGTGCGTGACGCGGCAGTTGGTCACGATGAGTAGCATTCTCAGCTACCGAGTTGAACCTGATGTGAAGGGCGGGCGGTTGTGTCGAGGGGTGAGCGAACCACCGACAAGCCCGCTCGCGCGCGGGACGAGCGACGTTGGTTTCAGGAGGCTCCCTCGTCGTATCCGTGGGAGCAGGACGGCCTGGACCATATCCGCCGGCTGATGCCGAAGGCGGAGCCTTACCGTGCCTGGGCGACGTTCTCCTTCACCGCGGCGTCCGGGCGGATCAACGAGTGTGACCTGCTGGTCGCGGTGCCGGGCGGGCTCTACCTGGTCGAGCTGAAGGGCCATCCGGGTCGGGTGGTCAACAGCGGTGACACGTGGAGTGTGGTGGAGGACGGCGCCAGTCGTCCCAGGACGTTGCGGAACCCGCTGCATCTGACCGACCTGAAGTGCAAGGAACTGAGGTCGAGGCTGCAGTGGGCGGCCGACCAGCTTCAGTACCGGCAGCGGATCCCGTGGATCGAGCCGGCTGTGTTCCTGTCCGCTCCCGGCTTGCGGGCGCAGTTGGACGAGGTGCAGCGGATCAAGGTCTATGGCCGCGACGACGCCTGCGAGGGCCTGCCGTGGATCTGGCGGGACCTGCTGGCCAGGCCACCGCAGCGGGACAGTCAGCGGATCACCGCCGAGCTGTCCCGGAACCTGCCGCGGTTGTTGACGAAGGCCGGCCTGCGGGTCTCCACCGCGCACCTGCGCTTCGGCGACGACTGGAAGCTCAGCCGGGATGTGCTCGACGCCGGCCCGACCTGGGAGGACCGGCTGGCCACCAGGGACGACCTGGTCCGGGAGCAGGGTCGGGTCCGGATATATCTCACCGAGCAGCAGGCCACCGACGAGCAGCGCCAGTCGGTCCAGCGGGCCGCCCGCCGCGAGTACCAGGTCCTGCAGGGGATGACGCATCGGGGCATCGCCCAGCCGTTGCAGATCCGCGAACACCAGGGCGGGCCGGCGATCCTGTTCCGGCACAGCGAGTCGGATCTGCGGTTGGATTCCTATCTCGCGGTGCACGGGGAGCGGCTCAGCGCCGAGAACCGGCTGGAGATGGTGCGTCAGCTCGCCGAGGCCGTGCACTACGCGCACAGTCGCGCGCTCTACCACCGGGCGCTGGCCGCCCGGTCGGTCTACGTGGCGGAGACGTCGGAGACGGAGGGCGGCTCACGGCGTGAGCTGCGCATCGTCGACTGGCAGGCCGCCGCGCGGGACTTCGACACCACCGGGCTGACCTCGCTCGGCAACGCCACCCTGACCGGTGAGCACCTGGCCAGCACCGCCGAGGTCTACCTGGCGCCGGAGTTCGACAGCCCGTACGCCGACCCGGTCGACCTGGACATGTTCGGGCTCGGCGCGCTGACCTACCTGATCGTCACCGGCCAGCCGCCGGCCACCACCAGAAGCGGTTTGATCGAACGCCTCGCCGCCGACCAGGGGCTGCACCCCTATGCCGTGTCCGACGGGGTGTCCGACGCGCTCGACGCGCTGGTCTTCGCCGCCAGCCGCACCGACCTCGCGCACCGGCTGCACTCCGCGGAGGACTTCCTCAAACGGCTCGACGGCATCGAGCGGGAGACGCTGCCCGAGCCGGGCACGCCGACCGTGGACCCGCTGACCGCGGCGGCCGGTCAGGTCGTCGAAGCGGACTGGGAGGTCGAGCGGGTTCTGGGCACGGGCGCGACCGCCAGGGCGCTGCTGGTTGTCAGGCTCGTCGAGGACGAGTCGGGCAGCCCGTTGATCGAGCGGCGGGTGCTCAAGGTGGCGCTCGACGCGGAGAAGTCGGCGCGGTTGCGGGCCGAGGCCGGGGCGCTGGAGAAGGTCGGTGGCGGGGTCGTCGTGCGGCTGCTTGCCGGGCCGCGCGAGCTGGGCGGGCGCACCGTGCTGGACCTCGAGTTCGCCTGTGGCGAGGACGCGGACGGCCGCACCCTGGGCGAGCAGCTGCGGGCGGAGGGAAAGCTCAGCTACCACAACCTGGACCGTTACGGCGCAGACCTGTTCACCGCGCTGGATCACCTGGCCGGCAAGGGAATCCGGCACCGCGACCTCAAGCCGGACAACTTCGGCATCTACCGGCGGGCCGACCGTTCCACCCAGCTCATGCTGTTCGACTTCTCGCTGGCCGATGCCTCCGAGCGTGACGTCAAGGCTGGCACCCGCGGCTATCTCGACCCGTTTCTGGGTACCGCGCGCCGCCCGGTCTACGACGATCACGCCGAGCGCTACGCGGCAGCGGTGACGCTGCACGAGATGGCCAGCGGGCAGCGTCCGGTGTGGGGTGACGGCATCGGTGACCCGCGCACCACCACCGACGACACCCCGGTGATCGCGGCGGACCTGTTCGAGCCCGCCCTGCGCGACGGCCTGTCCGGGTTCTTCCTGCGCGCCTTTCACCGTGAGGTGGACCGGCGGTTCGACACCTACCGACAGATGGAGGACGCCTGGCGGGCGGTGTTCGTCTCCGCCGACGACGCAGCGCCGGTCACCACCCCGGCGACGGTCGGCATCGACGCGCCGTCGCTGGAGGCGACTCGGCAGGCGCATGCCGATGCGGCCACCCTGGACACTCCGCTGGACGCCGCCGGGCTCACTCCGCGTGCGGTGTCGGTGGCTCAGGCCTTCGGCGCCGGCACGGTCGGCGAGCTGCTCGGCGTGCCGCAGTACCAGATCGCCAAGGCGCGCGGTGCGGGGGCGGTGGTACGCAAGGAGCTCAACCGTCGGCACAAGCAGTGGAGTCAACGGCTGCGGCAGCCGTTGGACGAGGCCGGCCGGGTGGCGGCCGCGCAGGGGCAGCGCACTGTCGAGGACCTGGCGGTGCTGCTCATCCCGGCGTCCGGCCGGCGCGGTTCCAGCAAGTCCGACGTGGTTCGGCTCGCGCTGGCCCTTCCCGACGGTGACGACACTTCGGTGCCGCCGCCGTGGCCGACCCAGTCCGAGGTGGCCGGCCGGCTCGACATCACCCAGGCGTCGGTGTCGCGGCATCTGCGGGCGGCGGCCAAGGACTGGGCGGGGGAGACCTGGCTGGCCGCGGTCCGTGACGAGCTGGTCGAGGTGGTCTCGGCGGCCGGTCGGGTGATGACCGCCCAGGAGCTGGCCGGTGCGCTGCGGGCCCGGCACGGCAGTACCGGCTCGGACACCCCGGAACGCACCCTGGCCAGGGCACTGGCGGTGGTGCGGGCGGCGGTGGAGGCGGAAATGTGGGCCGGGCTGCACGCCGAGGCCGACCCCGGCGACACCGGCCCCCGGCTGGCGGTGCTGCGGCGCGCGCAGCGGGTGCTGGTCGCGCTGGAGTCGCTGCCCGGCTCGGCCGACCCCAACCCGGCCGAGCTGGCCGACTACGCGCAGGCGCTGGGTGTGCGGGCCGATGAGCTGGTTCGGCTGGAGCCGTTGCCCGGGCACGCGGCGGTGGTGCGGGAGTTGCGGGCGGTGGCCGCGCCGGAGGGTCTGGCGCCGCGGGCGGACACCCGGCTGGTGGAGTTGGCTGCCGAGATGTCGCAGCACGCCGCCGCGTCGGCCCGGTTGGAGCTCTATCCACGTGAGCTGGACCTGGTTCGGGCGTTGCGGATCTCGCAGGCGGCGGCCGGGGTCCGGCGTGAGCCGGGGATCAGCCAGGACGACCTGTTGGCCAAGGTGCGTTCGCGGTTTCCCGGGTTGTCGTTGGACGAGCGGCTCACCCACGTCCAGGTCGAGGACGCCCTGCAGGCCGCCGGGTTCACGCTGGAGTACGACACCGCGGGCCGACGGTTCCGGCCACCGGCGCCGGAGGTGTCGCGGCTGGCCAGCTCGTCGAGCACGGCGTTGAGCGGGCACGACGGACTGCGCGCGGCCGGGCTCGACCCGAACGAGGTACTGGCCGGCAAGCTGACCGCCGCAGTGGAGCGTGGTGGGTTCCTCGCGCTGACCCTGCGCGGCGTGCACCTGCCGGGCGCCGCCGAGGCGGTGGCGGCGGCCTATCCGGTGCGGCCGGTGCACGTTGACCGGGTGTTCCTGGCGGAGCTGCGGGCGTTGGCCGCCGAGCGCGGCCAGGGCTGGGAGAAGGTGCGCAAGTTGGACGCGCGCTACGACGAGACGGGCCTGATGGCGCCCGGTCTCGCCTCGTATGTCCGGACCACCTGGGAGCGGGTGCGCGCCGAGCTGGCCACGGTCGCCGCCGCCCCGGCGACCGTGTTGTTCCTGCACCATGCGAGCCTGCTCGCGCGGTACATCGACGAGGGCGGCCACGAGCTGTTGACGAGTCTGCAGAACGCGGCCCGCCGCCCGAAGGAGGCGCCGCACGGGTTGTGGTTGCTGTGCCCGGCGCAGTCGGCGCTGGACACCCCGCAGCTCGACAACCGGATCGTCGAGGTGCTCGGCGACGCGGAGCGGGTGGTACTGGACCGGGTGTTCCTGGACGGGTTACGGGCCAGCGGCGCGGCATGAGCGAGTGGTCGAGAGGGATGGGGTAGATGGCGCGCGGAACCGACCAGGCTGGTCTGGTGAAGGACCTCCAGCGGCAGGTCACCCTGCTGGAGCACGACCTGCGGGCCAGGAGCGACGAGGAACCGCAGTTCGCCACGGCCCTGCGGGCCGAGTACGACGAGGCGTTCGCCGCGAAGCGCACCGCCGCCACCTACGGGACGTGGCGTGACGAGCGGGTCACCCAGGTCGCCGCCGCCTGGGTGCTCGGCACCGTGTTCGTCCGGTACTGCGAGGACAACGGCCTCATCGAGTGGCAGTTCCTGGCCGGGCCGGGGGAGCGGTTGGCCGACGCGGAGGAGCGCCACGAGGCCTACTTCCGCGAGCACCCCGGCGACAACGACCGCGACTGGATCATCGCGGCGTTCACCCACCTGTCCGACGCGCACGTGACCGCCGCGGGCCTGTTCGACCGCCGGCACAACCCGCTGTGGGAGATCACCCCGTCCTTCGAGGCCGCGACGGCGTTGTTGCAGTTCTGGCGCCGCCGGGGCGACGACGGCGAGATCAGGTATCACTTCACCGACTGGGACACCCGCTTCCTCGGCGACCTCTACCAGGACCTGTCCGAGGCGGCCCGCAAGACCTACGCCCTGCTGCAAACCCCGGAGTTCGTCGAGGAGTTCATCCTCGACCTCACCCTGGACCCGGCCATCGAGGAGTTCGGCCTCGCCGGCCTGCGCACCATCGACCCCGCCTGCGGCTCCGGCCACTTCCTCCTCGGCATCTTCCACCGCGTGCTGGCCCGCTGGCGCACGCTTGAACCAGGCACGGACGTCTGGACCCTGATCCGCCGCTCCCTGGATTCGGTGCACGGCTGCGACAAGAACCCCTTCGCGGTCTCGATCGCCCGCTTCCGCTTGCTGGTGGCCGTCCTGCACGAAGCCGACGAGAAACGCTTGAGTGCCGCCCCCGAGTTCCCCATCAACATCGCGGTCGGCGACTCGCTCTTGCACGGTCGCGGTGGAGTCGGAATCCAGGGCGAACTGTTCACCTCCGACGACGCCCACACCTATGCCACAGAGGACATCGACGAGTTCATCGACTCCTGCGACCTGCTCGGGGCGGCCTCCTACCACGCCGTGGTCGGCAACCCGCCCTACATCACCGTGAAGGACAAACAGGAGAACGAGAACTACCGAGCGGGCTACAGCGCGTGCTCCGGCACCTACGCCCTCTCAGTGCCGTTCGCCCAACGCCTGTTCCACCTCGCCATACGCACCGCCGGCAGCGACCGCGTCGCCGGTTACGTCGGCCAGATCACCGCCAACTCCTTCATGAAACGCGAGTTCGGCAAGAAGCTGATCGAAAAGTTCTTCCCCACCGTGCACCTGACCCACGTCATCGACACATCGGGTGCTCGCATCCCAGGCCACGGCACGCCGACAGTGATTTTGTTGGGCAAGAATCACATCGGCCGCCCTGACGATCCAATCCGAGCGGTATTAAGTATTCGTGGCGAGCCGAGTCAGCCTACGGACGCCTCAAAGAGCCGCGTATGGATGGCAATTGTCGATCAAGTGGCACGGGTCGGCAGTGAGTCCGAATGGGTTTCGGTAGAAGATGTGAGCCGAACGCGTTTCGCAAGCCACCCCTGGACTATCGGCGGTGGCGGGGCATCTGGATTATTTGAGGCAATCGAGTTGGCCGGTTCGGAGGTGATCAAGGCTATTGCTGGGAGTGTCGGGTATGTTGGTCAAACTAATGCCGACGAGGCATTTTTTGCTGATTGCTCGCAGCTTGCCCGGCGGCAAGTGGAAGCTAGTCTGATTCGCCCGGTTGCCGTGGGCGAATTGGTAAGGGATTATTCAATCGGGTGGATGGGGTCGGCCATCTTTCCGTATATGGATGAAAAAGCCCGGCTTTCGGATGGATTGCAGGCTGCTCGGTGGTTGTGGCCCAATAGAACAATGATGGGCAACAGGGCAACTTTTGCAAAAAAAACATACTTCACAGAAGGGCGTCCTTGGTTTGAATGGCATCAGATAGCCCATTCGCGACTTCGTAATCCCTGGTTTCTAACCTACGCTTTTGTGGCCACGCATAACCACTTCGTCTTTGATCGATCGGGACAGGTTGGTAACCGATCGGCGCCGGTGATCAAGTTGCCGGAGGGGGCGAGTGAAGATGATCACCTGGCGCTGCTCGGGGTGCTCAACTCCTCCACCGCGTGCTTCTGGCTCAAGCAGGTAAGTCATGACAAGGGTATTCGCGGCGAAGGCGGCGGGCTAACCAGCAACGACTGGGAGCGT
>Ga0307413_10000915_pt1 | contig 10471 bp, 10 predicted proteins | sample DK1Ometagenome_3_FD_203714 | JGI IMG/M metagenome (GOLD analysis project Ga0307413, IMG submission 203714) | Maize rhizosphere microbial communities from greenhouse at UC Davis, California, United States - DK15-O-2 | ecosystem: Host-associated > Plants > Roots > Rhizosphere > Soil | place: USA... | reverse complement strand
CGACCTGCACGCGGTGCTCAGGCTGCTGGCCGACCGCGGGATCAACGAAGTCCACGTCGAGGCCGGCGCGACCCTGGCCGCGTCGTTCCTGGAGGCCGGGCTGGTCGACGAGCTGCTGCTGTACGTCGCCCCGGTGATCCTGGGCTCGAAGGCGCGGCCGCTGTTCGACGGCCTCAATATCGAATCGATGGCCGACCGGTTGGAACTCGACGTGGTCGAGTCGCGGCATTTCGGGCGGGATATCCGGGTGCTGCTGCGGCCGCGGCAGGCCTCGGAGTGAGAGGGTAGGCCCGCTCGTAGCCCCGGGGGCGATCGTGGCCGGACGGACAAGTCCCGCTTTTTTGTAGGAGCGACGTAAGTCGCGACCGCACGGCGATCCCGGCTATCAGTGAAATCGCGACTCACGTCGCTCCTACAACGTAGCGAGCCTTGTCGCGTTCCACCCGTTCAGCGCGCCCCATCGCATTCCCCGACGCAGCAGCCCCATCACCCCAACGCACCGTTCCACCCGCGCGCCGGCCCACCCCGGCCCGGATGCTAGAATCCCCCCGCCGCCCACGCGGCATACGTAACGTCTTCAGGGCGGGGCGAAACTCCCCACCGGCGGTAGGTCGCCCGGTTCAGCGAACCGCACGACAAGCCCGCGAGCGCCTCCGGCCACGCCGGAGGGTCAGCAGATCCGGTCCGATACCGGAGCCGACGGTCACAGTCCGGATGAAAGAAGACGGCAAGTCCATGGCCCCCCGGCCATGCGCATGCCATTGCCTTGTGACGTTTTTCGCCAGCCTTCCATGCGGGAAACGTTCCATGTCCAGCTCGATCCAGTTACCCCTGTATTCCTCTTCCGGCCAACGCCGGACGGAGGCGCGCTGATGTTCACCGGCATCATCGAAGGCGTCGGCCGTCTGGCCGCGCGCGACGCCGTCGGCGGCGACGCCCGGCTGCGGATCGAGGTCGGCTCGCTGCCGTTCGAGCGGGTCGCGCTCGGCGAGAGCATCGCGGTCAACGGCACCTGCCTGACCGTGGTCGAGTTCGACGCAAACTCGTTCGCGGCCGACGCGTCCAACGAAACCCTCGCCCTGACCACCCTCGGCCGGCTGCCACTCGGCGCCGCGCTCAACCTCGAACGCGCGATGCGCCCCCACGACCGCCTTGGCGGCCACCTGGTCAGCGGCCACGTCGACGGCGTGGGCGCGGTCGCTTCGATCACCGACGACGCCCGCGCCCAGCGCTGGCGCTTCGGCGCGCCGGACACGGTGCTGCGCTACATCGCCAAGAAAGGCTCGATCTGCGTCGACGGCGTCAGCCTCACCGTCAACGAGGTCGACGCGACCGGCTTCGAAGTCGCCCTGGTCCCGCACACCGTCGCCCACACCGCGTTCGCGCAGACCGCCGTCGGCGATGCAGTCAACCTCGAGGTCGACCTGGTCGCCCGCTACGTCGAGCGCCTGCTCGGCCCCTCCGCATCGCAACCGGGAGCCACCCGATGAGCTTCGCCACCGTCCCCGAACTGCTGGAAGAAATCCGCGCCGGCCGCATGGTCGTGATCGTCGATGACGAGGACCGCGAGAACGAGGGCGACCTGATCATGGCCGCCGAGCTGGTCAAGCCGACCGACATCAACTTCATGGTCACCCACGCGCGCGGCCTGGTGTGCCTGTCGCTGACCCGCGAGCGCTGCGCCCAGCTCGGCCTGCCGCCGATGGTGCGCGACAACACCTCGGCCCACCACACCAACTTCACCGTCAGCATCGAGGCCGCCGAGGGTGTCACCACCGGCATCAGCGCCTACGACCGCGCCCACACCATCCGCACCGCGGTGCGGCCGGATGCCGCGCCTTCCGACCTCAGCCAGCCGGGCCACATCTTCCCGCTGCAGGCCCAGCCCGGCGGCGTGCTCAACCGCGCCGGCCACACCGAGGCCGCGGCCGACCTGGCGCTGATGGCGGGGATGGAGCCGGCCGGCGTGCTGGTCGAGATCCTCAACGCCGACGGCACCATGGCGCGGCGGCCGGAGCTGGAGAAGTTCGCCGCCGAGCACGGCCTCAAGATCGGCTCGATCGAGGAGCTGATCCGCTACCGGCTCGACACCGAGCACACGGTCGAGCGCATCGATGCGCGCGAGATCGAGACCGAACACGGTCCGTTCCAACTGGTCACCTATCGCGACCGCCTCAGCCACGGCCTGCATTTCGCCCTGCAGCGCGGCGAGCCCGACCGCGAGACGCCGACGCTGGTGCGCGTGCACGTGCAGAACCTGCTGGCCGATGCGCTGCACTGGCGCCGGCCGGACTTCGGCCCGGCGGTCGGCGACGTACTCGCCGCGATCGCCGCCGAAGGTCGGGGCGCGCTGGTGTTGCTGGGCGACCATGCCGACGCCGACACCTTGCTGGCGCGGATCCGGCAGCAGCCCGGTGGCGCCGCCAAGCCGTCGCGCGGCCATGCGCTCAGCGAGTGGCGCCGCAACGGCGCCGGCGGCCAGATCCTGGCCGACCTCGGCCTCGGCAAGCTGCGCGTGCTCGGCACCCCGCGCAAGCAGATCGGCCTGGCAGGCTTCGGCCTGGAAGTGGTCGAGTACGTGTAACCCCCAGGCGCCCCGGAGCCTTCGGGGTTTTCTGTAGGAGCGACGTAAGTCGCGATCACCAATCGTTCGCACCCGCGGGTCCCGATCGCGACTTACGTCGCTCCTACAGGTCCGCGGGCCGGCAGGGTCCCCAAGCCGGCTAAACTACCCATCCAATCGTCACAGACCCGCCCATGCCCCATTTAGAAGGCGACCTGCGCAGCCCCGCCGCCGCGCGTTTCGCGATCATCGCCAGCCGCTGGAACCCGCGCATCACCGACACCCTCGTCGCCGGCGCGCGCAAGTGCTTCGCCGACCACGGCGTGGCCGAGGACGCGATCGACGTGGTCCGGGTGCCGGGCGCGTGGGAACTGCCGCTGGCCGCCGCGCGCCTCGCCGGTGCCGGCCGGCATGCCGCGATCGTCGCGCTGGGCTGCGTCGTCCGCGGCGACACCCGCCACTACGAACAGGTCGCCGACGGCTGCTCCGACGGCCTGATGCGGGTCCAGCTCGACCACGGGCTGCCGGTCTGCAACGGCGTGCTGGCGGTGGAGAAGTTCGAGGACGCCCAGGCCCGCGCCGGTGGCAACCACGGCAACAAGGGCGAAGAGGCCGCGCTGGTCGCGATCGAGATGGTCGACCTGCTGGAGAAACTGCAATGAACCGTCGCCGTCCCGATGGCATCGACCCGGTCGCGCGTTCGCGCGCACGCCGCCGCGCGCTGCAGGCCGTCTACGCCTGGCAGATGTCGGGTTCCGACGCCCGCCAGGTGGTCGCCCAGTTCGCCCACGAACAGGCCAGGGAAGTCGCCGACCTGGCGTACTTCGAGGACCTCGTGCACGGCGTCGACAAGCATCGCGACGATCTCGATCGCGCGCTCAAGCCATTCCTCGACCGCGAGATCGACCAGGTCGACGCGATCGAACTGGCGGCCCTGCGCATCGCCGCCTACGAGCTGCGCCACCGCCTCGACGTGCCGTACCGGGTGGTGATCAACGAGGCGATCGAGACGGTCAAGCGTTTCGGCGCCGAGCACGGCCACACCTACGTCAACGGCGTGCTCGACCACGCCGCCGCCGAGTGGCGTGCGACCGAGGTCGGCGCCGCGCGCGGTCGGTAGCAGCCCTGGAAACGGGAGGACATGTCGTTCCTGCCGCAAGCGGGATCCCCGGTTGTTCTTCCCTTCTCCCGCCCGCGGGAGTTCGCGTTTTTTCCTTCTCCCGCTGGCGGGAGGCCGTATTGTTTTTCCTTCTCCCGCTTGCGGGAGAAGGTGCCCGAAGGGCGGATGAGGGCACGCACCACCGCAACAACCGACGCAAGCCGGTCCCGCTTGCCCTCACCCCGGCCCTCTCCCGCACGCGGGAGAGGGAGCACAACCCGCAAGGGCTGACAGGAGGCGCGCCATGGAATTCGACCTCATCGACCGCATCCGCGCCCGCGTGGCCTCGCGACCCGACGTCGTCCTCGGCATCGGCGACGACGCCGCGATCCTGCAGATGCCCGCGGACCGGCAACTGGTCGTCGCCACCGACACCCTCAACGCCGGCGTGCATTTCCCGCTCGATACCGCGCCCGCCGACATCGGCTGGAAGGCGCTCGCGGTCAACCTGTCCGACCTCGCCGCGATGGCCGCCGAACCGGCGTGGTGCACGCTGTCGCTGTCGTTGCCCGACAGTGACGCGGACTGGCTCGACGGTTTCCTCGATGGCTTCCTCGACCTGGCGGCCCGCCACCACGTCGCGCTGGTCGGCGGCGACACCACCCGCGGCCCGCTGTCGATCGGCGTGACCGTGCACGGGCTGGTCGAACCCGGCCGCGCATTGCGTCGCGACGGCGCGCGTGCAGGTGATGACATCTGGGTCACCGGCACCCTCGGCGACGCCGCCGGTGCGCTGGCGCTGCTGCAACGTGCGTCGGAACCGGTACTGACATCGGCCTGCGAGGCCGGGCCGATCCTGCCTGCCGACGCCGCCGTGGACACGCACATCCCCGAAGCCTTGTCGGACCTGCGTTTGCGACTGGACCGGCCGACGCCGCGGGTCGCCATCGGCCTCGCCCTCGCCGGCGTCGCCCGCAGCGGCATCGACATCTCCGACGGGCTGCTGGCCGACCTCGGCCACGTCTGCACCGGCAGCCGGATCGCCGCCGAAATGGAAATCGACCGGTTGCCGTTTTCGCGGGCTTTGGCCGCCCGCTTCGGCGATGACAGGCGCCGCGAACTGCAGTCCGCCGGTGGCGACGATTACGAGCTGTGCTTCACCGCCGATCCGTCTATGCGTGGACGCATCGAGGCGATTGCGGCGGAGACAGCGACGCCGATCACCCGCATCGGTCGCATGGTCGAAGGCGAGGGCGAGGGCGTGCGCGCCGTTGATCGCGACGGTGTGTACTGGCAGCCGCGGCAAAGCGGGTACGTGCATTTCGGCGACTGATCGCGGACCGATTCGCGGATGCCGTTGCTGTTGCTGTTGCTGTTGCTGTTGCTGTTGTAGGAGCGACGTAAGTCGCGATCTCACTGATCTTTCGCACGGCGCATTGCGCGCGTGATCCCGTCGCGGCGGGCTCCTGGCCCTCGTGGCGAACTTGGATACCCGAACCCGCCGTGCGATCGCGACTTACGTCGCTCCTACATCATCGCGGTCGCGTAAACGCGGCCATGCGCCTCAGCGCGGGCGCAACAGCCCGTCCACCCGCTCGCGCAGCGTCGGCAACACCTCGCCCTCGAACCACGGATTCGCCTTGAACCAGGCGACATTGCGCGGACTCGGATGCGGCAGCGGCAACTGCGACGGCTGGTATTCGCGCCACGCCCGCATGGTCGCGGTCAGGCTGCCTTTGCGCCGCGCGCCGAGGAAATACGCCTGCGCGTACTGGCCGATCAGAAGGGTCAGCTCGACGTTCGGCAGCAGCGGCAGCAACCGTGGATGCCAGGTCGCGCGGCATTCCGGCCGCGGCGGCGCGTCGCCGGAGCCGGCCTTGCCGGGATAGCAGAACCCCATCGGCACGATCGCGACCCGCGATTCGTCGTAGAAGGTGTCGGCATCGATCCCGAGCCATTCGCGCAGGCGCCGGCCGCTGGCGTCGTCCCACGACACGCCGCTGGCGTGGACCTTCGCGCCCGGGGCCTGGCCGACGATCATCAGCCGTGCCCCGGCGCCCGCGCGCACGACCGGCCGCGGGCCGTGTGGCAGGTGCGCCTCGCAGAGTCGGCAGGCGCGGATGTCGCGCAGAAGATGGTCGAGTTCGGCAGTCATGCGGGTGATCCCATGCCAGTCCCGGCGCCGCCAGTGCGGCTGTCGGCGTGGCCACGGTATGGCGTGCGCGCCGTGGCGTTGCCGTCGTGCACGAACAGCTTCACGGCGGCAGCAGCTTGCCGGGATTGAGGATGCCGTCGGGATCGAACGCGGCCTTGACCTGCCGCATCAGCGCCAGCGTCGGCGGGGTGATTGCCTGCGGCATGAAGTTGCGCTTGGCCAGGCCGATGCCGTGCTCGCCCGACAGTGTGCCGCCCAGCGAGATGGCCAGTTCGAACACCCGCGCCATCGCCGCCTGCGCGCGGGCGCTCTGAACTGCGTCGGCGGGGTCGTACATCAGGTTGACGTGCAGGTTGCCGTTGCCGGCATGGCCGAAGCAGACGATCGGCAGGTCGAACTCCGCGGCCAGCACCTGCACGCCGTCGACCAGTTGCGGGATCCGCGACACCGGCACCACCACGTCCTCGTTGATCTTGCCCGGCGCCAGCGTGCGCAAGGCCGGCGACAACGCCTTGCGCGCGGCCCACAGCTGCGTGCGTGCGGCTTCGTCGGCGGCGTCGTCGAGCGAGACCAGGCCGTCGCCGCCGGCCGCGCGCATCAAGGCCTCGATGTCGTGCGGCAGGGTCTCGGTGTCGCCATCGGCCTCGATCATCAGCAGCGCGCCGGCATCGGGCGGCAGGTCGGCACCGCCGACGTCGCGCGCGAGTCGCACCGCCTGCGCGTCCATGAACTCCAGCATCGAAGGCGTCACCGGTTGCGCCATCAGCCGCGCGACCGCCTGCGCCGCGCTCGACACGTCGCGGTAGATCGCGCGGATCGCACGTCGCGCGGTCGGCGCCGGGGTCAGCCGCAACGTCGCCTCGACGATCAGCGCGAGGGTGCCTTCGCTGCCGACCAGCAGCCGCTGCAGGTCGTAACCGGTCGAGCCCTTGGTGGTCGCGGTGCCGCATTCGATCAGTTCGCCGGTGCCGGTGACCGCGGTCAGCGCCAGTACGTTGTCGCGGCTGGCGCCGTACTTCACCGCGCGCGGGCCGCCGGCGTTGCAGGCGAGATTGCCGCCGATGGTGCTGAAGGCCGCGCTGGTCGGATCGGGCGGCCAAAACAGGTCCAGCGGCGCGAGCGCGGCCTGCAGGTCGCCGTTGAGCACGCCCGGTTCGACCACCGCGCATCGATCGCCGGGACGCAGTTCGATGATCCTGTCCATGCGTTCGAACGACACCACCACTCCTGCCGCGACCGGTACCGCCGCGCCGGTGGTGTTGGTGCCGCGGCCCCGCGCGACCAGCGGCACGCGGTGCGCGCGGCAGGCCTTCACCAGCGCGACCACCTGCTCGCGCGTGGTCGGCAGCGCCACCGCATCGGGCAGCGACTGGCGCCGCGAGTTGTCGTAGGCGTAGGTCAGTCGTTCCGCGGGGTCGACCAGCCAGCCGCTGCCGAGCAGGGCGGCCATCCGGTCATGCAGGGAAGCGGGCAGGGACATGTGTCTGGTGCTGGCGACGTCGTTGCCGTCAGCAATCGTCCGCGCGGAACGCATCGCGCAGCCAGTTCAGTCGCGGCGCTTCGGGATCGCCATCGGCTTCCACCACGTCGAAGCGGCACGGCGAATCGGCGAAGCGCCGGTTGCGCAACAGGAACATCTGCGCGGCGCGCACCAGCTTGCGCTGCTTGCGCCAGTCGACCGAGGCGGCGCCGCCGCCGAAGCGTTCGTCGCCGCGGTAGCGGACCTCGATGAACACCACGGCCGGCCCATCGCGGACGCTGTCGTCGAGCATCACCAGATCGATCTCGCCACAGCGATAGTTGGCGTTGGCCGCGAGCGGGCGCAGGCCGGCCTGGAGCAGGTAATCGCGGGCGGCGGCCTCGACCGCCGCGCCGCGTCCGCGCCGGTCAATAACGGCCGGCATTGCCCAGCGACACCGGCACGCCGCCGCTGAAGGTCGCCCACGCCGGCGTGCGCTGGACGTTGCCGAAACCATCGATGCGCAGGGTGCCGGTGGCGCCCTCGACATGACCGTCGGACGACCGCGCCAGCTTTTCCAGGTAGGCGGTCAGCAGCCAGGCGTCGTAGCCGAACGCGAACAGCCGGCCCGCGCCGCCGCGCGCCGTCGGCAGGGTCTCGGCGACGGTGGCTTCCGGCGCCAGCCCGGTGACGTAACCGCCGTTGGTCCACGGCTCGGTGGGGAAGGCGATGCCGTCGAGCACGCGATCCTCCTCGGCCTTGCCGGTGCCCGACAGCAGTTGCGAGGTGGCGACGCGCGGCTTGCCTGCCAGTCCGGCGAGCGCCAGTTTCGGCATGAACTCGCGCGCCGCGCTGCCGCGCACGGCCATGAACACCGCGTCGATGCCGCCTTCCTTCTGCGCCAGCGGGGCCAGGTCGACGATGCCGACGTTCACCACGTCGGTGACCACCGCACCACGCTCGCCGAGCCGCTCGCGCAGCGCGTCGACCGAGCGCTGCTGGCTGGCGTCGTTGCCGGCGACCACCAGCACCCGGCGCGCGCCGCGCTCGATCAGCAGCTCGGCCGCGGCGACACCCTCGTCCTCCGGCGACAGCGAGAAGCTGGCGTTGCCGGCCGGGGGCGCCTCGGTACCGCGGTTGAGCGCGAGCAGCGGCACCGGCAGCGCGGCCCGGCCGAACATCGCATCGACCTGCTCGCGGCCGAGCGGGCCGACCACGAAATCGCTGCCGGCCGCGACGGCCTGGTCGTAGGCCGACAGGCTGCCGCCGACGGTGCCGTGGGTGTCGTAGAACTGGATATCCGGCCGACGACGGTTTTCGCCGTAATAACCGGCGAGGAAGCCGTCGCGTACCGGTGCGGCGGCCTGCGACATTTCGCCCGAAAGCGGCAGCAGCACAGCCAGCTTCACCGGCGGCCGATAGCCGTCGGAGGCGGCCGGTGGGCGGCTGCTGGCATCGAATTGCCATGCGGTGCGGTCGAACGGGCGCGGCAACGGCAGGCCGCGACGCAGCAGGGCGCGGCCCGCGTAGGTGTAGAGCGGATCGCCGATCGCCAGCGCGGCGGCCTCGGAGGCGAGGGTGGCATCGTCGAGTTGCGACAGCAACGCGTCGATCTGGCTGGCGTTGCCACCCGCCTGCGCCAATACGCTGGCCTGGGCGATCAGCGGGTGCTGCACGTGCCGGGTCGACGTGTCGGTCGTGGTGCGACTCGGCATCGCCACGCAACCGCCAAGCAGGACGGTGGCGACCACCAGGCCGGTCAGCCAGCGGACGCCGGGACGGCGGGGACCTGGGGAGCGTACGGTGCTGGGACTCATTGGCATGCGCGCGCCGCGGGCGGCGTGTGTGTGGGGACGGATCGATTCTAACCGGCTGTACCATCGCGATCATGCATAGCCCCGGCACCCTCCATATCGTCGCCACCCCGATCGGCAACCTGGCCGACCTGTCGCCGCGCGCGCTGGAGGTGCTCGGGGTGGTCGACGCGATCTGCGCCGAGGACACCCGGCATACGCGCCAGTTGCTGTCGCACTTCGGGCTGGAGCGGCCGTTGCTGGCGCTGCACCAGCACAACGAGGACGCGCAGGCGGAGCAGTTGGTTGCGCGTTTGCACTCCGGCGAGTCGTTGGCGCTGGTGTCGGACGCGGGCACGCCGCTGGTCAGTGATCCGGGCTTCCGGCTGGTCCGCGCGGCGCGCGAGGCCGGGGTGCGGGTGTCACCGGTTCCGGGCGCCTGCGCGGCGATCGCGGCGTTGAGCGTGGCCGGGATCGCTTCGGACCGGTTCGCGTTCGAGGGTTTCCTGCCGGCCAAGGGCGGTGCCCGGCGCGAGCGGTTGGCGCGGTTGGCGGCGGAGTCGCGCACGTTGATCTTCTACGAGTCGGCGCACCGGATCGAGGAGTCGCTGGGAGACCTCGTTACTGCGTTCGGCGCGGACCGCCCGGCGGTGCTGGCGCGGGAGCTGACCAAGTTGTTCGAGACGGTGCTGGACGGGGGGCTGGGGCAGTTGCTGGAACGGGTGGCGGCGGATCCGAACCAGCGCAAGGGGGAGTTCGTGCTGGTCGTCGAGGGTGCGGGGGAGGATGCCGATGCGAGGTTGGTGGAGGGTCAGCGGTTGTATCTGAAGCTCTCCGGGCACCTGCCTCCGTCGACGGCGGCCAAGCTCGCCGCGGAGCTGAGCGGGGCTCCGCGCAAGGCGTTGTATGGCGGGGGGAGTTGAGGGCGGTAGCGATAGAGCAACAACAGCAGCGACAGAAAACATCGCAGCTGTAGCCGTAGCCGCAAGAACAAGAACAAGAGCAGGAGCGGTGCGGATGGTCGTCTCCGGAGGGAACGCCGACCTGTCCGGGTGCTGCTGCGCCCGCTCCGTCGGGCCATCCATGGCCCGAGTCGGGGCCGTGCGCCATCCATGGCGCACTCTCCGCAGCACCCGGACAGGACGCCGCGTCGCGGTTGGAGGGGTATGGCGCTGTGTCTCGTTTGCTTGGCGGCGCCTTCCCGACGCGGATACACGCACCGTTGTAGGAGCGACGTAAGTCGCGATTTCACTGATGCCCGTAGTCGCCGTGAAATCGCGACTTACGTCGCTCCTACACGAAGCCGTCCCCGAAGCCGTAGAGATACGGGCAGGAGGCGGACGGCGGGGGAATTGCGTAAAAGCGGGCCATGGATGGCCCGCGGCCCGCCTCAGGACAGGAT
>Ga0307413_10000913_pt1 | contig 10473 bp, 8 predicted proteins | sample DK1Ometagenome_3_FD_203714 | JGI IMG/M metagenome (GOLD analysis project Ga0307413, IMG submission 203714) | Maize rhizosphere microbial communities from greenhouse at UC Davis, California, United States - DK15-O-2 | ecosystem: Host-associated > Plants > Roots > Rhizosphere > Soil | place: USA... | reverse complement strand
CGGCAACGCGAAAGGCGTCGTCCACACGCACGCGACGCTGATCGATCGCGCGCAGGCCGGTGCGCGCTTCGACCGGCTGACCGAGCGCGACGAGATCCTCGCGTACCTGCCGCCGGCCTGGATCGGGCAGAACATCTTCTCGTACGCGCAATGGCTGGCCTGCGGCTACGTCGTCAACTGCCCCGAGTCGGCGAGCACGGTGACGCTCGACCTGAAGGAGATCGGGCCGACCTACTACTTCGCACCGCCGCGCGTGTTCGAAGGTCTGTTGACCAGCGTGATGATCCGGATGGAGGACGCGGCGCCGCTGAAGCGCTGGCTGTTCGACCGCTGCATGGCGCTGGCGCGCCGCGTCGGCCCGGATCGGCTCGACGGCAAGCCGATCGCGATGCTCGACCGCCTCGCCTGGGCGCTCGGCAACCTGCTGATCTACGCGCCGCTGCGCAACACGCTCGGCCTCTCCCGGGTGCGCGTCGCGTACACCGCCGGCGAAGCGATCGGCCCCGACCTGTTCACGTTCTACCGCTCGATCGGCATCAACCTGAAGCAGCTCTACGGCTCGACCGAGACCGCGGTGTTCGTCTGCCTGCAGCCCGACAACGAGGTGCGCGCCGACACCGTGGGCGTGCCGATCGACGGCGTCGAGATCAAGGTCGCCGACAGCGGCGAGATCCTGGTGCGCTCGCCCGGCCTCCTGAAGGAGTACTACAAGGACCCGGCCGCGACCGCCGAGGTGCTCGACGCCGACGGCTGGTACCGCACCGGCGACGCCGGCTTCCTCGACGCCGGCGGCCACCTGAAGATCATCGACCGCGCGAAGGACGTCGGCCGCATCGTCGGCGGCACTGCCGACGGCGCGCTGTTCGCGCCGAAGTACGTCGAGAACAAGCTGAAGTTCTTCCCGTACATCAAGGAGGCCGTCGCCTTCGGCGACCGCCGCGACAAGGTCTGCGCCTTCGTCAACATCGACATCGAAGCGGTCGGCAACTGGGCCGAGAAGCGCAACCTGCCGTACGGCAGCTACGCCGACCTGGCGCAGAAGGCCGAGGTGCTCGAGCTTGTGCGCGAATGCGTCGAGAAAGTCAACGCCGACCTCGCCGTCGACGAGCGCCTCGCCGGCAGCCAGATCAGCCGCTTCCTGGTGCTGCACAAGGAGCTCGACGCCGACGACGGTGAGCTGACGCGCACCCGCAAGGTCCGGCGCGGCTTCATCAACGAGCGCTACCGTGCGCTGGTCGACGCGCTGTACGGCGGCGAGAACCACCGCTACGTCGAGACCGAGGTGACGTTCGAGGACGGCCGCAAAGGCCGCATCGCGGCCGACCTGAAGATCCTCGACGCGAAGACGTTCCCGATCGCGCGGAGGGCCGCATGAACGCGGCGGCCGCCGGCGTGACGTCCACCGATGCGGCGGTCGCCGCAACGCATCCTGCGGGGACCACCGCAGCCGCGGCGCAGCCCGCAGCGGAAGCGGTGCGATCGTCCCGTCGAACCGGGGACGTCGTCCTCGACGTGCGCAACATCAGCCTGTCGTTCGGCGGCGTCAAGGCGCTGACCGACATCAGCTTCGACGTCCGTGAGCATGAGATCCGCGCGATCATCGGCCCGAACGGTGCCGGCAAGAGCTCGATGCTGAACTGCATCAACGGCGTCTACCAGCCGCAGCACGGCTCGATCAGCCTGCGCGGCAAGACGTTCCGCCACATGAATTCGCGCCAGGTCGCCGAGATGGGCGTCGCGCGCACGTTCCAGAACCTCGCGCTCTTCAAGGGCATGAGCGTGCTCGACAACATCATGACCGGGCGCAACCTGAAGATGCGCACCAACCTGCTGCAGCAGGCGATCCGCTGGGGCGCCGCGGAGCGCGAGGAGACCGCGCAGCGCCGAGTCGTCGAGGGCATCATCGATTTCCTCGAGATCCAGGCCTATCGCAAGACGCCGGTCGGCAAGATGCCGTACGGCCTGCAGAAGCGCGTCGACCTCGGCCGTGCGCTCGCGATGGAGCCGCAGGTGCTGCTGCTCGACGAGCCGATGGCCGGCATGAACGTCGAGGAGAAGCAGGACATGAGCCGCTTCATCCTCGATGTCAACGACGAGTTCGGCACGACGATCGTGCTGATCGAGCACGACATGAGCGTCGTGATGGACATCTCGGACCGCGTCGTCGTCCTCGACTACGGCAAGAAGATCGGCGACGGCACGCCCGACGAGGTGCGCGCCAGCCCCGAAGTGATCAGCGCGTACTTGGGAACGTCACACTAGATGGGCCCGTTCCTCGAAACCCTGTTCGGCGGCCTGATGGTCGGCATGCTCTATTCGCTGATCGCGCTCGGCTTCGTGCTGATCTACAAGGCGTCCGGCGTCTTCAACTTCGCGCAGGGCGCGATGGTGCTGTTCGCCGCGCTGGCGATGGCGCGCTTCGCCGAGTGGATACCGAAGTACACCGGGCTCAACAACAAGTTCATCGACAACGCGATCGCGTTCGTCCTGGCCGCCCTCCTCATGGTGGTCGTCGCGTGGCTGATCCAGAAGCTCGTTCTCGGCCGGCTCGTCAACCAGGACGGCATCACGCTCCTGATGGCGACGCTCGGCATCACCTACTTCCTCGAAGGCTCGGGCCAGGCGCTGTTCGGCAACGACATCTACAAGATCGACATCGGCATGCCGAAGGATCCCGTCTTCATTCTCGAGAAGACGTTCCAGGGCGGTCTGCTCATCAACAAGGAAGACCTGTACGCGGCGGTGATCGCCGCGGCCCTGGTCGCGCTTCTGGCGCTGTTCTTCCAGAAGACCGCCACCGGCCGCGCGTTGCGGGCCGTCGCCGACGATCACCAGGCGGCGCAGTCGATCGGTATTCCGCTCGACCGCATCTGGGTCATCGTCTGGTCGGTCGCGGGCGTCGTCGCGCTGGTCGCCGGCGTGATCTGGGGCAGCAAGCTCGGCGTCCAGTTCTCGCTGTCGCTCGTCGCGCTGAAGGCGTTGCCGGTCGTGATCCTCGGCGGGCTCACCTCGATCCCCGGGGCGATCATCGGCGGCCTGCTGATCGGCGTCGGCGAGAAGCTCTCCGAGATCTACCTCGGCCCGCACCTCGGGGGCGGCATCGAGATCTGGTTCGCCTACGTGCTCGCGCTGGCGTTCCTGCTCGTTCGGCCGCAAGGGCTGTTCGGCGAGAAGATCATCGATCGCGTCTGACCATGCTCTATCGAGAAAACGGCCAGTTCAAGACGAGCTACCGCGCCGACCAGCAGATCTTTCCGATCCTGCAGGATCGCGTCGCGATCGGCCTCCTGCTGCTGGTCGCCTTCGTCGCGGTTCCGCTCGTCGCCGACGAGTACCTGTTGCGCGCGATCCTGATCCCGTTTCTCATCCTCTCGCTCGCCGCCCTCGGCCTCAACATCCTGGTCGGCTACTGCGGCCAGATCTCGCTCGGCACCGGCGCATTCATGGCGGTCGGCGCCTACGCGGCCTACAACTTCATGGTGCGGATCGACGGCATGCCGCTCATCGTCGCACTGCTTCTCGGCGGCCTGACGTCGACCATCGTCGGTGTGCTGTTCGGCATTCCATCCCTTCGCATCAAGGGGCTCTATCTGGCGGTCGCGACGCTGGCGGCGCAGTTCTTCGCCGACTGGGCGTTCCTGCGCGTCCCGTTCTTCACCAACAACTCGAGTTCGGGATCGGTCAGCGTCGCCAGCCTCTCTGTCGCCGGCATCCACATCGAGACACCGGTCAGCCGCTACCTGTTCTGCCTGACGATCGTCTGCGTCTTCGCGCTGCTCGCCAAGAACCTGGTGCGCGGCCACATCGGCCGGGAGTGGATGGCGATGCGCGACATGGACGTCGCCGCTGCGGTGATCGGCATCCGGCCGGTCTACGCCAAGCTGACCGCGTTCGCCGTCAGCTCGTTCATCGTCGGCGTCGCCGGCGCGTTGTGGGGCTTCGTCTACCTCGGCTCGTGGGAGCCGGCGGCGTTCTCGATCGACCGCTCGTTCCAGCTCCTCTTCATGGTGATCATCGGCGGGCTCGGCTCGATCATGGGCAGCTTCTTCGGCGCCGGGTTCATCGTCCTGCTGCCGCTGTTCCTGAACTCGGTGCCGCGATGGCTGGGCATCCCGATTTCGGTCGTGACCGCATCGCACCTCGAATTCATGATCTTCGGTGCGCTCATCGTCTTCTTCCTGATCGTCGAGCCGCACGGGCTGGCACGGCTCTGGTCGACGGGCAAGGAGAAGTTGCGCCTCTGGCCGTTCCCGCATTGACAGCCATGTTCCGATCGAAATCTCTCGTCATTCGCGCTGAGACAGCTCGATTCCCTTCACGCGTTCCTGCGTGCTCGATTCACCTGTGGAGACAACCCATGATCCTGAAGTCTTTGAACCGCCTGTTGCTCGGAACCGCGCTCGCGGCGAGCGGGCTCGTCGCGTCGAGCGCCGCGATCGCGCAGGCCAAGGAGCAGTTCTTTCCGCTGCTCGTCTACCGCAGCGGCGCCTATGCGCCGAACGGCATTCCGTGGGCCAACGGCAAGCAGGACTACATCAAGATGATCAACGCCCGCGACGGCGGCGTGAACGGCGTCAAGCTGTCCTTCGAGGAGTGCGAGACCGGCTACGCCACCGACCGCGGCGTCGAGTGCTACGAGCGCTTGAAGAGCCGTCCCGGCGTCGCGCTGTTCGAGCCGCAGTCGACCGGCATCACGTTCGCGCTGACCGACAAGGCACCGGGCGACAAGATTCCGCTGCTGACCGTGGGCTACGGCCTCTCGGCGGCGCAGGACGGCTTCGCGTTCGCGTGGAACTTCCCGATCATGGGCAGCTACTGGACCGGCGCCGACATCCTGGTCCAGCACCTGACCAAGAAGGACGGCAACCTGAAGGGCAAGAAGATCGCCCTCGTCTACCACGACTCGCCGTTCGGCAAGGAACCGATTCCGCTGCTGCAGGAGCGCGCCAAGCTGAACGGCTTCGACCTGCAGCTGATCCCGGTCACCGCGCCCGGCGTCGAGCAGAAGGCAGCCTGGCTGCAGGTGCGCCAGAGCCGACCCGACTACGTGTTCCTGTGGGGCTGGGGCGTGATGAACTCGACCGCGCTGAAGGAGGCGCAGGCGACCGGCTACCCGCGCGACAAAATGTACGGCGTCTGGTGGGCCGGCGCGGAACCCGATGTGCGCGACTCGGGCGAAGGCGCCAAGGGCTACAACTCGCTCGCCCTGCACACGGCCGGCCAGCAGCCGAAGGTGATCCAGGACATCCTGAAGTTCGTGCACGAGAAGGGCCAGGGCTCGGGTCCGAAGGACGAGGTCGGCTCGGTGCTCTACACCCGCGGTGTCCTGATCCAGATGCTCGCCGTCGAAGGCGTGCGGCGCGCGCAGGAGCGCTTCGGCAAGGGCAAGGTGATGACCGCCGAGCAGGTGCGCTGGGGCCTGGAGAACCTGTCGCTCGACCAGAAGCGACTCGACGCGCTCGGCTTCGCCGGCGTGCTGCGGCCGATCTCGACATCGTGCGCCGACCACATGGGCTCGACGTGGGCGCGCATCCAGACCTGGGACGGTTCGAAGTGGACGATGTCGTCCGACTTCTTCCAGGCGGACGAGCAGATCATCAAGCCGATGGTGAAGGCCGCCGCCGAGAAGTACGTGGCGGAGAAAAAGCTGACGCGCCGGACCTCCGCGGATTGCCAGAGCTGACCTCCGCAGATCGCCAGAGCTCGCGCTCTGACGACTTGCGGCGGTCCGCCGATGGCGTTGATCGTGAGCTCCCTCCCCATCCCCTCCCTCCGAGAGGGAGGGGCGGGCCCCGACGGGGCCCTCTTCAAAGCGCCGGGTACGACGCTTTGAAGAGTCAAGATCCATGAGCGCTGAGTCCTCTCCCTTCCTCGACGTGAATGGCATCGAGGTCATTTACAACCACGTGATCCTCGTGCTGAAGGGGGTCTCGCTGCAGGTGCCCGAAGGGCGCATCGTTGCGCTGATGGGCGGCAACGGCGCGGGCAAGACGACGACCTTGCGCGCGGTCAGCAACCTGCTCGCCGGCGAGCGCGGCGCGGTCACGAAGGGCTCGATCGAGCTGCGCGGTGAGCGCATCGAGCGCCTCAGCACCTCCGACATGGTCGAGCGCGGCGTGGTCCAGGTGATGGAAGGACGGCGCTGCTTCGGCCACCTGACGATCGAGGACAACCTGATGACGGGCGCCTACACGCGCAAGGACGGCAAGGCCGCGGTCGCGCAGACGCTCGAGAAGGTCTACGCCTACTTCCCGCGCCTGAAGACGCGGCGCGAGGCGCAGGCGGCCTACACCTCGGGCGGCGAGCAGCAGATGTGCGCGATCGGCCGCGCGCTGATGGCGAGCCCGAAAATGGTCCTGCTCGACGAACCGTCGATGGGCCTGGCGCCGCAGATCGTCGAGGAGGTGTTCGAGATCGTGCGCGACCTGAACAGCAAGGAACGCGTGACTTTCCTGCTCGCCGAGCAGAACACCAACATGGCGCTGCGCTACTCCGACTTCGGCTACATCCTCGAGAATGGTCGCATCGTGATGGACGGTGCCGCTGCCGTCTTGCGCGAGAACGAGGACGTGAAGGAGTTCTACCTCGGCACCGGCGGCGACCGCGCCGGCGAGCGACGCAGCTTTCGCGACGTGAAGAGCTACAAGCGCCGCAAGCGCTGGCTCGCCTGAACCGACCGGAGGGACACCCGTCATGCCGCAAGCCGATGCCGCCGCATTGCAACCGCTGCAGTCGCTGCTTCGCCAACTGCGCGAGATCAAGGGCGTGCGCGAAGTGCGACCCGGCGTGTTCCAGATACGCGGCAGCGCCTTCATCCAGTTCCAGAGCGATGGCGCCGCGCTGCACGCCGAGCTGAAGAAGCCGGGCGGCAGCGGCTTCGACCGCTTCGCGCTCGACACGTCCCCGCAGCAACGCAAGCTCGTCGACGAGGCGCGGCTGCGCGCCGGCCGGCTCGACGATGATTGACTCCAACCCTTCGATGACGACGACCCATTTCGACGAGCGCGAGACGCGCGACCCGAGTGCCCGTGAGGCCGATCTGCTCGCCCGCCTGCCGAGCCAGTTGGCGCAGGCCAAGGATGCCGCGCCGGCGTTCGGGCGCCTGCTGCGCGACGTCGATCCGGCCGCGGTCACGTCCCGCGCGGCGCTCGCCCGCCTGCCGGTGACGCGCAAGCACGAGCTGCTCGAGCGCCAGAAGGCAGATCGCGCCGTCGACCTGTTCGGCGGCCATGCGGCAATCGGCTGGGGCGCCGCACGTCCGCCGGCGCAGCGCGCGCAACGCGTGTTCTGCTCGCCCGGACCGATCTACGAACCCGAAGGCCGCGGCACCGACTACTGGCGGATGGGGCGCGCACTCGTCGCTGCCGGCTTTCGCGCAGGCGACCTCGTCCACAACGCGTTCAGCTATCACTTCACCCCTGCCGGCGCGATGATGGAGTCCGGCGCGCATGCGATCGGCTGCACCGTCTTTCCGGCCGGGACCGGGCAGACCGAGATGCAGGTCCAGGCGATGGCCGACATGCAGCCGGACGGCTACATCGGCACGCCGAGCTTCCTGAAGCTGATCGTCGAGAAGGCCGACGAGCTCGGCGTCCGACCCCGTTCGCTGACCAAGGCCTCGGTCGGCGGCGAAGCCTTTCCGCCGTCGCTGCGCGACTGGCTGCAGAGCCGTGGCATCACGGCGTACCAGAGCTACGGCACCGCCGACCTCGGCCTGGTCGCGTACGAGACGTCGGCGCGCGAAGGCCTGGTGCTCGATGAAGGCGTATTGCTCGAGATCGTTCGGCCAGGGACCGGCGACCCGGTACCCGAGGGCGACGTCGGCGAGGTCGTCGTGACGACCTTCAACCGCGACTACCCGCTGATCCGCTTCGGCACCGGCGACCTGTCGGCGGTGCTGCCCGGTGCCTGCCCGACCGGCCGCACCAACACGCGCATCAAGGGCTGGCTCGGTCGCGCCGACCAGACCACCAAGGTGCGCGGCATGTTCGTGCACCCGAGCCAGGTCGCCGAGATCGCACGCCGCCATCCGGCGGTGAGGAAGGCTCGCCTCGTCGTCAGTGGCGCGATGGCCGACGACAGGATGCGCCTCGACGTCGAGGTCGAGGGGCAGCCGGAAGGCTTGGCCGAACGGATCGCCGAGACGATCCGCGACGTCACGAAGCTGCGCGGCGAGGTCGCGCTGTGCGCGGTCGGCAGCCTCGCCAACGACGGCAAGGTCATCGAGGACGCGCGCCGCTACGAGTAGCGCTCAGCGGCGCGACAGCGCCGCCGAGAACGCCGTTCAGCTGTCGACCTTGACGTCGGCGTCCTTCACCACCTTCGCCCACTTGGCGATCTCGGTGTGGATGAACTGGGTGAACTTCTCGGTCGAGCCGCCACCGTCCTCGGCGCCATAGGTGTCCATCCGCTCCTGGACATCGGGCATCGCGAGCACGGTGTTGACGTCCTGGTTGATCTTCTGCGCGATCGGCGTCGGCAGCTTGCCGGGGCCGACCAGCCCGTACCAGGTGGTCGCCTCGAAACCGTCGAAGCCCGCCTCCTGCATGGTCGGGACGGTGGGATGGCCCTTCGCCCGCTTGGTGCGCGTCTGCGCGATCGCAACCACCTTGCCGTTCTTCACGTGCGGCGTCGCCGCCGTCATCGTCTCGAAGCTGTACTGGATCTGGCCGCCGATCAGGTCGGTGAGCAGCGGACCGCTGCCCTTGTACGGAACGTGCAGCGCATCGACCTTGGCGCGCAGCTTGAACATCTCGAGCGCCAGATGCTGCGCCGACCCTTGGCCGGCCGAGCCGAAGCTGACCTTGCCGGGCTGGGCTTTGCAGAGCGCGACCAGGTCGGCGACCGTCTTCGCCGGCTGATCCGGATTGCCAATCAGCAGGTTCGGCGTCACGCCGACCAGCACGATCGGCACGAAGTCGCGTTCGGCGTTGTAGCGCAGCTTCGGCTGCAGGCTCGGCGCGAGCGCATGGCTGTTGATGTGGGCCATCAGCAGCGTGCTGCCGTCGCTCGGCTGGGTCGCGACATAGTCGGCCGCGAGCACGCCAGCAACGCCGGCCTTGGTTTCGACGATGACCTGCTGGTTCCACATCGCGCCGAGCTTCTGTCCGACCACGCGGGCCAGCGCGTCGGTGCCGCCGCCGGGCGGAAAGCCGACGACGATGCGCACCGGACCGTTCGGCCAAGCCTGCGCGTAGAGCCGAGGAACGCCGAGGGTGGCGGCAGCGCCGGCGGCGGCCTTGAGGACGGAACGTCGTTGCATCTGGGGTGTCTCCGATTGATGTATCAGTGTCGAGTGTTCAGGCCGCGGCTTGCATCCGCTCGCGCGCGGGATGCGAGGCGAAGAATTCCATCGCCGCCTGCACGCCGCTGCCGGCAAGCGCCACGCCGCTGAGCTTCAGGCCCATCTCGACGCCGGCGAGCGCGGCCATCAGGGTGAGGTCGTTGCAGTCGCCGAGATGGCCGATCCGGAACATCCGGCCGCGCACCTTGCCGAGGCCGGTGCCGAGCGACAGGTCGAAGCGGTCGTGAATCAGCTTGCGGATCGCATCCGCATCGATGCCCGCCGGCGTGATGACACCGGTCAGCACCGGCGAGTACACCGACGGGTCGGCGCACTGGATCGGAAGGCCCCACGCGCGCACCGCGCTGCGCACGCCGGAAGCCCAACGCTGGTGCCGCGCAAAGATCGTGTCGAGCCCTTGCTCGAGGATCATGTCGAGCGCTTCCGACAACCCGTACAGCAGGTTGGTGTTGGGCGTCGAGGGCCAGTAGCCGCCCTTGTTCATCTCGACCATCTCGTCCCACGCCCAGTAGGCCTTCGGCAGGTTCGCCGACTTGCTGGCGGCGAGCGCCTTCGGCGACAGCGCGTTGAAGCTGATCCCGGGCGGCAGCATCAGGCCCTTCTGCGAGCCGCTGATGCCGACGTCGACGCCCCACTCGTCGTGCCGGTAGTCGGCGCTGGCCAATCCCGAAATGGTGTCGACCATCAGCAGCGCAGGATGGCCCGCCGCGTCGATCGCGCGACGCACCGCCGCGATGTCGGAGGTGACACCGGTCGAGGTCTCGTTGTGGACGACGCAGACCGCCTTGATCGCATGGCCGGCGTCGGCACGCAGGCGCTGCTCGATCAGGTCGGCCTGCACGCCACGTCGCCAGCTCCACGGCAGGCCGGTCGCCGGGTCGGTCCCGGGGACGCTCAGGAACTCGGGCTGGAGGCCGAGGCGCAGCGCCATCTTGTGCCACAGCGACGCAAAGTGGCCGGTCTCGAACATCAGCACGGCATCGCCCGGGCTCATCGTGTTGGCGAGCGCGGCCTCCCAGGCGCCGGTGCCCGAGGCGGGGTAGATCGCGACCGGATGGCGGGTCTGGAAGACGCGCTGCATGCCGCTCAGGACCTTCTTGCCGAGCTGCGCGAACTCGGGCCCGCGGTGGTCGATCGTCGGCATGCTGAGCGCGCGCAGGATGCGATCG
>Ga0307413_10000911_pt1 | contig 10476 bp, 27 predicted proteins | sample DK1Ometagenome_3_FD_203714 | JGI IMG/M metagenome (GOLD analysis project Ga0307413, IMG submission 203714) | Maize rhizosphere microbial communities from greenhouse at UC Davis, California, United States - DK15-O-2 | ecosystem: Host-associated > Plants > Roots > Rhizosphere > Soil | place: USA... | reverse complement strand
TGCAAGGAACTGGCACGCAAGCGTCGTCCCCCACTACGAACACTGCCGGGATGCTGGTCGGTCGCGACCCAAGCAACACTGCGAGAGATTGGAATGGATGGATTGATGAGTTGCGCATTACCAGGGCGGCCAGATACACCGCCGCATTCACTCCGCCCGCCGCTGCATTCCCGCGCAAGTGATGACAGCCGCGCCATTTGCGCATAAAATAGGCAAAACGATGGGTGAGGTATGAAGGTGCAAGAGAAGTGGGGTTTTTTGCTGGATCTAGTGTCAGCACCAGAGGCAAGGGCCGCACTCATGGCAATCATTACATCATGGCTTCGGATTATGTACGACCGCAAAGAAAGCGCCTGGCAGAGAGTTGGCCTTGAATCGCTGCTTTGCGGGGCAGTATCTTACGGCATAAGCTCAGGGTTATCGGCGCTTGGCGCAGAGCCTGGATTGGCGGTATTTGCTGGTGCATCGGTCGGTTTTCTCGGTGCTGATTTTGTCAGAATTCAAGCCAGAAAGCTGGTGAGGAAGAAGGTAGATGCCACTAGCGGAACAGATACTCAAGATTGAAGAGGGGTTCAGAGATAGGCCATACAACTGCTCTGAAGGATACCCATCCATCGGATTTGGTCGAGTCATCGGCAAGAAAGGCGACCAACTCCCGAATATCACCGTCACTCTCCAAGACGAAATCCAGCACCTCCGGCGCCGAATCGCCACGATTGACCGGCTGATCCCAGAAATCATAACCAATCTCGACGAGGTCCGCGCCGCCGTTATCGTGAGCATGGCGTACCAAATGGGCGTCGTCGGGCTTCGCAAATTCCGATTTTTCCTTCGATCTGTGAAAGAGGAAAACTGGCAATTGGCGTCTGAGCACATGCTGGACAGTCGATGGGCCAAACAAACCCCCGCCAGGGCCGAGCGTCACGCCGAAATGATGCGCACCGGGAAGCTTCTGAAATATTATGATTAAGATCGCGGGCATATCGATAGCGGTTCTGCTGGCCCTGCTGTACGTCACAGGGCTGAAGCTCGATAACGCAAAGACAGAGGCCAGGCTTGCCAAAAAAGAGGCCCTGGAGAATTGGGCCAAGGCTGAAGCGCTGCAAAAATCCCTGGACACCGAACGAGCCAATGCTGCTCAGGTTGCCCAGATCGAAACCCAATACCTGGAGGCGCTTAACAATGCCAAATTACAAAACGATACTTTGCGCGCTGATGTTGAGTCTGGCCGGGCTAAGTTGCGCATCAAAGCCACTTGTGCAAAACACCTGCCCGAAACCGCCACAGCCGACCCCGGCAATGATGCAGGCGCCGCCGAACTTACAGGAAGCTCTAGACAGGCTTATTACGATCTCAGAGACAGGCACGCAAAAGCAATAGAGCAGATTTTAGCTCTCCAGGGCTTTGCTCGGCTGTGCTCTCAAATAACCCCGTAGGCATTGAGCTTAACCAGCGTCCACAGAAAGCACCCGCAAACAATCTGAATCCAGAACTCCATAATAAAGATCCCGACGACCCTCGGTATCTGCCATAGCGTGTAAGCTACGACAGCAATCAGAAGGATCGCCACGAAACCGATGTAAGCCAGAATCTCCTTAATCACGGCGCTCTCCCCACATAATCGGGACAGAGCAGATGATCCCGACCGTGTAGATAATGGCCAGGACGGCTGTCATCGGGACATTCGGCCAAAATGAAGACACGATTCCGCCTATACAGGCAATGCCGGCGACGATAAGTGCAATAGCAAGTCCTTTCACGCTGCCACCTCGCTTCCGTCTTCGAATATTAGGAACCCGCCGATCTCGGCGACAGCCAAGCAACAAGCCATTCGATGCTTCTCCTGGCTCGGGCCAACACCGTAATGCTCGTCAAGCGAATCCGCTATGGTCAGTTCTTCAACATCCGGGAGTACCGGAAAGAACCGATCAGACATAACCGTTTGGTTGCAAACTGACAAGCCATTCTGTTTCATAAACCAACCTTGTGCGCGATAACGCGACCGACCGTAAAACCGATGATAATGATAAACAACCACAAAACAAAAACGTCCATAACCCTTACCTCTGACTGAAGTATAATACAGTGCGTAATGGTCCGTTATATTGTTTTGCGATCAAAATCTACCATTCATAACCATCAGCAAGGCGGATGAAGTGCCAGGCGAGAACCGTCTCAGTTCCGTATCCCAGCCCCCACCGAATCTTTGAGGCAATTGTTTCTCTGCTCTCAACACTGGATGCGTAGAGCACCCGCACAACGCTCGCCTCTCCGTCCACCGGGCACTTGCCGTGGATGTTGGGCTGCCAGATGACCGGCACAATCATAAATCGACGGCACCGCCGCGCTTCGGCGTGCGGGTGATAGCCGGTTGCGTCTTTCATTTGCACCAGCACATCCGGCAGCGTCTTGCTCCAGTCGTACTTGCGGACCTTGCGGCGGATGATGAGGCAAAGACCATAGATTGACTCCCAATCTGTGGTGGCCTGCGTTATGGCTCCGTTCGGCTCCAGAATATCTTCGCCAGCTTTCGGGTAGCCAATCCGCACTGGTTCCCACCCCTTGGGCAGCCCCTCAATATCTATTTCGTGTCTGGACATATGTCACCTTGTGCGGTTGCTTTTCCGGCGCTATAGCCGGAGAGAAAAATCAGAAACTGCGCGTTAACTGCTCCGTGCGTGTAAAACTGTTTATTCATCCAGTTTTCGCGATTTTCTTTATGCAGCCCTCCACCGGTATACGGCAGGTCAAGCTGAAGGCTTTTATTTTCGAACATCGCTATAACGCTATCAATTTCTCCGGTCTTGAACATGCTCATACCCCACCCACTCCCAATAGTTGCTGGATCACGGTTTTACGCTTCATTGGATGGGTCCTTGCGATACAAAACAAAGTTGTCTGCCATCGGAACTGGCTCGTCGTGGTGCGTATACAGCTCATTCATGCGGTCGTCATAATATTCGCTAACAACACAATAAACGGGCTTCATCGACTCCAGCTCCGCCACCCTCGCCTTGAGCGCGGCGTTCTCGGCTTCGAGTTTTTCCCATTCCTCATAGCAAACCCAATCGCCTTTCTCTTTTGCGGCCATATGTAGGCCACCCCAATCTTCTGGGTCATATCTCTTTACGCTCACGCCCACCCCCTGTTTGTTTATTCAGTTCTGAAATTCCAAATATCTTTCGGTAATGCTGGGCAGCAGTGTCGCGCTTATTCATCGGGTGGTCGTCATCCCATTCGCCAATGTCGCGCTCATCAATGCCCATAACTTGAGGCGAAATGCATCGGTTCGGATAACGCGCATTTGTAATCACGCTCTTTATTTCCTCTGGTCCGCACTGGTCGAAGTCGATAACCAAAATCTCAACTCGATATGCGTTCATCCCCGCCCCTCCAGCTCCGCAAGGGCGGCTACGTCGATGCTCTTCGCTCTCAGTGATTCAGTAATCGCGACACAGAGATCCGTTATGGCTAGCGCCTCTTCTGCGCTGCATGAATGCCTGATCAAATCCGAAATGGTTTGAACGAGAGGCTGCCCTTTTGGGAAAGTCCACGTGGTCGAAAACCCGCTTTCAGTAATTAATTTGATTTCAGATTTCGCCCTTATTCTGGATCTGACCGGCATGTCTTTGTTGCTCATATCGTCACTTCCTCCAAATACCGCTGCCCTTCCGGGGTGATTTTGCAAAACCGCTCTGGGACTGCGGTGGTGCGCTTAACGGTGATTTTGATGTACTCGCTCTGCCGCAGCTTCTCCAAAATCTGCCGATTGAACGCGTGACAGGGCTTCATCCCTTCGGCAATCTGCCGCAGAATGGATTCTGCTTTTGGGGAGAGGGTCATGGGTTGCCTCGCAAAAAGAATGCGCCAGCGGCAACGAACGCGATCAGAACCAGTGCCTTTATTGGCTGGTCCACCACATTGATTCCGCAGGCGGCCAGCACAACACCAAAAATAGCTACGAAAATAATTGCGCTCATACCTTCACCTCAATGTAAAAAAAGATGCTCAGGATTATTGCCAGCGCGGCAACGGCGACGATAATCAGGCGCTTCGGGGTTACCTTTGGAGGGCTCATGGCGTCACCCGCTTAAATGAAACGCACCAGAGCCATGGGTTGCTGTCCCACGAGCCAGCACCGTTAATTGCTTCCCAAAGTGAAGCAAACGCATCGCGAGCAGAATTGTGTGCGGCCTCGCCGGTTACCGCATCTATGTAGCGAATCCAGCGCAGCGGCCCTTTGTATTGCTGTATTCCTTCCGCCTTCGCATCCTCTTCGCTTATATCCTGCAGCCGCTCGACTCTAACTCCGGTGATTTCTATGGTAATCCGGGAAACATATCGCGGCATGTGGATTGATGGGCGCCATCTGCCTTCCCGGTCCACATAAGAAAGCGTGATCTGCCTTCCTGGTTGGTGGTCGCCATCAGCCCGGTAGAACAGCTCATTGCTTAAGCTGGACTTGGCTTTTGACCATGTCTCCCGCACCCAAAGCCGGTCCCCGATTTTTCCGTATGGGCAGAAATCCAAAACATAGCCGAGGTCATTTTTCCCGAGCTGCATCTCATTCAAAAAATCTGAGACTTCGCCCAAAGCTACCGCAGCAGAAAAAAGCTTAAGGGTCTTTTCGCTGAACGCTCGCCTAGTCTGCGTTTTCGTCCCATCCAATAAAGCGCGGACCATTGGTGCGGAAAATAAAATCGGTCTGATGTTCATACAACCCCCCAAATAAACCAGCCAGTCTCCCAAATAATCAGCAGCGAAACTGCCTGCCATGCGTTTTCACAGATCCAGTCCGATGCCCTGGAGCAGTCTTCTATCCGATAACCTAGCCACTTCATGAATCCCATAAACACCTCATTTGCGAGATTTAAGTATACACTTTGCGGGCGCGCCGTCAATACGGAATGCAATATATTTATTTGATTCTGAGGGACTTCTCGCCACGCACGGTCCGGGCACCAGGAACTTCGCGGCCATCATTTATTGCTTCCTTAATAGCCTTTTTGTCTGGACGGGTTTCTGTCTTCACAACCAAATAAGCGTCCGGGATAGCGGCCTCATCGAATATGTCAACCGATTCCGATCCTTCCGCCAGGGTGACGCTGAACAGCGCGGTTTTCATGGTCTTGTAGCCGCCCGCCTCCATGATAGCTTTGATGGCGCCTTTGCCGTTGGTTACGGATGATTTGAGTGAAGACGCCCGGTGCTGCAGCCTGGATACTTCCGCTTCAATCGAAAGCGCATCTGCTTCCACATTTTTTATCAGCTTGACGAAGTTCTCTATAAGGTCGCCAGCCTCGCCAGACAGTCCGGCCATGGTGTTCGCTATGGCCTCCCGGTCTGCATCACTCTCCGCTGCATCCATGAGCCGCTGCAGCTCGACAAAATCCTGGGTTAGTTGGTAGATATTAGCCATTTGCCTTTTCCTTCAGTTGGGTCATGCGGGTTTTTGATGCCTTCACAATTGCGTCAATGCCCCGAGCTGCAATGTCGGCCAAGGGGGTAATCTTTTGGTTGCGGGTCAGGGCGAGAACACAAACCTTTTCCACCCCGGCAACCTCTGGCGCGCTCGATGCCTTTTCTATCACGGCTAGGTGGTCCGTCACGTATTTGGACAGCTCTGCGCGCTTGTCCGAAATTTCCTTGTCTTTGTCGGTCGCTTTTTCAATATCTTCCTCTGTGCGGCGAGTCTCCACATATTCGCGGTCGTCGAACTGTCCTGTAAATACGTCGGCACAGAAACCGAGCATGGAAAGCGATTTCTTAATGGCGTCCATAAGGGATTTTTTCGGAGCCTCCCCATCGTCGCTTACGCCATGCTTTGAGCGGTACAAGGCCGGAGTGTGTCCATACTGAACAATCTCGCCGACTTCACCGTCATGCTTGTACCAGAACCGCAGCTTAATGGTGTGCGTCTTGGTTGTGATCACCATTGGCGGGTTGCCCTCGCCTGCAGACACAAAAGCGGGGGCTCCATCGTCCAGCCGCTCTTCTAGCACCTCATAGCCCCAGCCTATCCCGACAGGGCCAAATATCTCGGTAGCGCGGCCAATCATCCAATAGCCGTCGATGCTGGTCTGCTGCCGACCGCCCTGGTTGCTGGTTTTTGTCGCCGAGGGGTCGGTTTTTTTAACCTGGTCCCATATTGCGGTTTTCGCTACCTCACCCATTTGCCTTACCCCTTCTTACTGTTGATCGTGCGCGCTTGCCCTCAGAGGCTGCGCGCTTTAAGATTGATGCGATTGTTGTGGTGGGAGTCATGCGGATTCTGATCATGGCGACCACCTTTAGTAATCAATGCCTTTCACTTGAAATTCATGGTGGCAGCACGGGCATTCTGTGCTGCACTCAATCCTTTCGCTTTCTCGAATATCCCATCTGAGCGCATCCTGAAGCAGCGATGTGCCGGCTCCGGCCTTTGTATCAAGGAGATCAAACACCGCGAAACATTCCAGACATTCGACGTTTAAGGAAATCCGCAGATTTGCAACTACTGGAGCGGCCATATTCATTCCCCCATAAAAGGCAGTGAGTCGTCGAAGGGTGGTTGTTTAGTCAGTGATGGGTTTTCGTAGATGTTGCCGATCTTTTTTGCCTTGTGGCAGCAAATCGCCATCCAGCCGCCATAAGCCGGGCCATAGTTTGTTATGGCGGCAATACCAGTAATTCCCATAATCCCTGGCTCTCCATCGACCCCTTCTTTAACGCTAAAGAAAACCAAGTCGCCCTCGTAAAGCTCTGCGCCTTGATCATCTTTAATCCCCAAGGATTGGCGAAACGTGTAACGCTCTGAGTTTTGAAAGATGTGCGAAAACTCATAAACGTTTGTCATCCCGCGAAAATCGGCAATGTCTGCCATTCCTTCTTCGTTCGGGAATTGGCCCATAACCTTTTCCTGAGCGTCCCAGATCTGGTATTTAATCGGTCTCATATCTCCCTCCTCGCCATAGCCCTGGCGTCTTCTGGTTCGTTGGTTAAAATGGTGATCGGCAGCCGGTCGTTCTGCGCGTGCTGGTAAATTGCAGCCTGCGCGTGAAGCACCAGCTTTTTTGCAGCAGCCAGAATCGCCGCGTCGTTCTCAATTGCGTTCGAGCACATCGCGAAAAACAGATCCTGAAGTTCGGTTTCGTCCATTAATTCCACGGCCAGAAAATTCGCAGCTTCTGCTTTATCCTCCGGCTCCCAGAACTTGTGCATTCTTTCCTGCACCAATTCGCGCTCCATCATTTCCTGCTCTCTTAGTGCTCTTAAGTCGGCGTTCATGGGTCAATCTCCATCATAATTGCGTAGGCAATAACACTGGCGAGTATGGACTGCACTTCGTAAAAATCTTTCTCCCACGCTTGTGCTGCTTGTAGATCATGAACATTGCCTGCGGACATAAGTAATTGCTGTCGCAGCTTGGTCGCCGCCACCAATTCCGGCGTCACTTCGATCTCAATCTTCATCTCGCCGCTCCGTTGTTGATGTTTCCAGTATACATCCGGTCAATCCATTGTCAATACACCAAGCAATAAAAAGCTTAATTTAAAATCCTCTTGACGTATTGCGCCACGTATTGCTATAGTTTGGAAAAACGAGGGCCATTAATGAACAACTTACGACACTACAGAGAAAAGGCGGGGATGAGCCAGGAAGAGCTGGCCAAGGCCTGCGGACTTGAGCGGCAAGCGTCTATATCTCACTACGAGACCGGGCGCCGAAACCCAGGTATCAAGGTTATGCACGCGCTTGTAAAGGCGTTCGCAGCCAAAAAGGTAAAGGTGACGATGGATAAGCTTTTTCCTCCGTCTTAGTTTGGAGTGGGGCACCGCCGGGAGGCGGCAAGGCTGATAGCGCTTAGGGCTGGGGGTTCCTGGCCGGGCGCGAAGGTGATGGAGAGGCGCCTTAACTCCTGGCAACCGGAAAGACGGCAACCTAACTACCAGGGGGGGCGCATGAAAAGTTTTGAACAGTGGACACGAGAAATAAAGCCTGACACAACAAACAGGGGCGTAAGCGAGGAAGATTTGCCGGAAGGGCTTTTTGGGGACGCTGAAACCGGTTTTTATTTTTACTGTAGATCTTGCGATAAATCTACAGATTTTGAGGGCGATAAGCCTGAAGATTTCCATCGCGACGGCGCTTATTGTGGGCGATCTCAGTTCTGCATGCCTTAGCGCTCAGTCCTGGCGGTTCCAGGGCATATCCGCATGGTGATTGGCGAGGCGTGAGGGCGCCAGAGTTGCTGGCCGGGTGGCAGATCTCATATTCGAACGTGAGCAGCAGCTTCCCTATAAGCCAGTCACCAGTCGGATGTGCGAAACGTCCTTGCGCGGAAAGGCAGGAGCAGGCCCGCGCCACACATCAACCACTCATAGGAGGTCAAATGTCACAAGAATCACAAAGGCAAATAACCGCCACAAAGGCAGAGCTTGAGCAGACTTACGATGCCATTTTTAACGCCAGAAATGGCCGAGTTACATCAGATCTGGCATTCAAAGCGCAGCGGCTCCATGCCGAACTGACACAGCTACAGAATGGGGCAAGCGCCCTTGGAGTGCTGAGCGATGACAATCGAGTCAATTAACGGCCAAATTAAGGCCCTGGAAACCGAGAAATCGTTTCTCAGTGGTCGGAGATTTAACCGAGCCTGGGCAGATCCCGAGAAGCGCGCTACCCGCTTGGCCGAGATCGAGGCAGAAATTAACGAGCTGCGCGACCAGCGGTCGGAATTGGTTGGACGATCTGTAACCAGAGCTATTTCTTTTTAATCGGGCGATACAAGCCCCCAATTTTAACATGCGGCCATGATAAAAATCCAATATTGGCCTTTCTGTACGGTGGTTAACATGAAGAAAATTGAACCGGGTTGCTTATGTATATTGCTTGGAAAGTATTTCGGTTGGCCTGTGGTTGCCGTTGACAGGGCGCAATACCCAAGCCTTGGGAGAATGCCAGACGGCCATGCTTACTCGGCACGAACGGCCACATCATGGATCATAGAAACGCAATCCAGGCCATTTACAGAAACCGGAAAGGCATGGCAAACAAGCGAGAAATATGCATTGTGCGATGAATCAATGCTTCGCCGCATCGACGGCCATGAGCCAGAAAAAGCCACCGAGCAGCAAAAAGAGGTAGCCACATGCTAGGCAACGCATCCCTATATAATATTCAGCCGGAATCTCTATACGACGAGCCGTCCCCGGATTGGCTCACAAGCCCGACAGACATTTGGACCAAGCCAGAGCCTAACCCAACCAAGAAAGGTACTTTAGGTGATCTCCTTGGTGGCATATTCCTCAGCATTATGGCCGCGCATATCCTTGCCCATGACAAAAAGGCCAGACTTGACACCGTTGTGAAATATGAAGACCAGTACAAGCGATGCGGTCGCGCCCTGGTGTACGACGTGGAGTGCAATGGTTACCTTTACCGTCACTATAAAACACGGATCTGGCGCAGGAAGGTTGCAGATTTTACAAAAGTAACCTAACATTACAAATAAGAAGGGGCCACGATTGTGACCCCTGATCGCTGAATGAGTCTTGGCAGGCCTGCACAGCGATTAAGTGAAATTCTACATATACTTAATCGCCCCCGCAAGTCAAGAATTCAGCGCAGTAAAATCCGGGCAAACATTCCCCCGATTTTACCATTGTCATTATGTTGCATCGCGGTACAGTCGGGTTCTGTACGGGAGGTAACATAATGACCAGCCAGAAGGTTCATTTTTTGGTCCGTGCTGACACCTTAAAACGCAAACGGACCAGTGAGGCGCCCAACACCATAAACACGGGGCGATAAATCGCGGCAATGCTTCCCTTTGTACCCGCGTCACCGTCTGGAACAGCTGAGTACCTCCCTATGGACATACCATAAGGTGGGAAAAGGGGATAATTTCGTCATGAAAAAGAAAAAGCGCGGGAAAATAACCCTAACAGCACACGAGCAAATGCTTGTCGGGCTGGAGAAGGTGGCAAAATCGAAGGGTGAAAATGCGACCGCAGCCAGATCCTTGGTTTCGTGGTATTTGGCAAATCACTTTTGGACAGAAAAGCAAGCAGCCTACGCAAGATCGCTAATAGGCAATGAAGGTCATCTACAAGGAGAGCTCAAGCGGGCTATTAAAAAATACCAGCTCTATGCCGTGTCCGATGGGGATCAGTTAAAAATAGGATTCAGCAGCAACATAGGGAAAAGGATAAACGCCATGCAGACCGGGCACCCAAAGATCCTTGTTTGCAAATGGAAATTCTATGTCGGAAGGACAACGCAGGAAGCTAGATCAGCAGAAAAGCTTCTGCATAGAGCGTGTAAAAAATACAGGCTCAGAGGCGAGTGGTTCTCAATGGAGGTCATGCCAGTCATAGATGCGTTCAGACCAAAGGAGGCGCCATGCAATTCAGCGGACTAAGGCCCCACCAAGTTAAAGCCGTGCAAATGCTCCGGGCCGGGTGGAAGCAGCACGACACGCACCTGATGAACATG
>Ga0307413_10000910_pt1 | contig 10480 bp, 10 predicted proteins | sample DK1Ometagenome_3_FD_203714 | JGI IMG/M metagenome (GOLD analysis project Ga0307413, IMG submission 203714) | Maize rhizosphere microbial communities from greenhouse at UC Davis, California, United States - DK15-O-2 | ecosystem: Host-associated > Plants > Roots > Rhizosphere > Soil | place: USA... | reverse complement strand
TGTAGCTCTCGACACCGGACACCGGCGCCTTCTTCATGACGAAGTACGGGAAGGACATCTCGATGTGCCCGGTGTCGGCTTCGAGGCGCTCGGTCATCTCCTGCAGCAGCGCCGCGAAGGATTCCACCGAGATCTCGCGCTCGCGATGCAGGATCTCGACGAAGCGCGACATGTGCGTGCCCTTGAAGTTGTGCGGCAGGTTCACGTACATGTTGAAGTTCGTGACCGTGTGCCGATGCCCCTCGGAGCGATCTTTCACGCGCACCGGGTGATTGATGTCCTTGATGCCCACCTGGTTGATGGGGATGCGGCGGGTATCGGCTCGGTTCTGCACGTCTTCGACGGAGATCACGCGGGCCTGGGGCGCGACGGCTGGTTTCATAGGGCTCTCAGTTTGCGGGCTTTCGCCGCCCGATCAACCCCTAAATGGGGCTAGGGCGCCTTATGTTCCGCTGGCGACGGCCTGGGAACCGGGCACGTGCTCCCAGAACCGCCGGACCGCGGATTCAAGGCTGCCGAGATCGAGCTCCGCGGCCACGAGGCAGTCCTCGCGCGAGCCGTGCTCGACGAAACGGTCGGGGATTCCGAGCGTGAGCGTGGGCAACGAGGTCGCGCAGTTCGCCAGCACTTCGATGACGGCCGAGCCGGCGCCGCCGGCCACGGCATTCTCCTCGATGGTCACCAGCGCGGTGTGCGTCGCTGCAAGTCGGATCACCAGCTCCTCGTCCAGCGGCTTCACGAAGCGCATGTTCACGACGGTGGCATCGAGCCGCTCGGCGATGATTTCCGCCGGCTTCACCAGGGCACCGAATGCCAGGATCAGCAGCCCGCTCTTGCCCATGCGGCGCATCTGCGCCTTGCCGACGGGCAGGGCCGACATCTCGGCTACCGGCGCGACGCCGGGTCCCTGGCCGCGCGGATAACGCACCGCGGAGGGACCCGCGAGCGTGGTGGCCGTGTACAGCATCTGCCGGCATTCGTTTTCGTCGGCAGGTGCCATGACGGTCAGGTTCGGGATGCAGCGCAGGAAGGAGTAGTCGTAGCTGCCCTGGTGGGTGGCGCCGTCGCCACCGACCAGGCCGGCGCGATCGAGCGCGAACACCACCGGCAGGTTCTGCAAAGCCACGTCGTGGATCAGCTGGTCGTAGGCGCGTTGCAGGAAGGTGGAGTAGATAGCCACGACGGGTTTCAGGCCCTCGCAGGCGAGGCCCGCCGCGAAGGTCACCGCGTGCTGTTCGGCGATCGCCACGTCGAAATATCGTTGCGGGAATTTCTTCGAGTACTCGACCAGCCCCGAGCCTTCGCGCATCGCGGGCGTGATGCCGACGATGCGCGGATCCGCCGCCGCCATGTCGCACAGCCACTGGCCGAAGATCTGCGAGTAGGTGGGTCCGCTGGCCTTCTCCTTGAAGATGGTGCCGCTCTTCGGGTCGAAGGGACCCGGGCCATGCCACTTGATCGGATCCTTTTCGGCCGGGTCGTAACCCTTGCCCTTCTTCGTGACCACGTGCAGCAGCTGTGGGCCGTCGGTCTTGTAGTCGCGAATATTCCGCAGGGTCTTCACCAGTTCCTTGATGTCGTGGCCATCCATGGGACCGATGTAATTGACGCCCAGCTCCTCGAAGATCGTGCCGGGCAGGACCATGCCCTTCATCATTTCCTCGGACCGGCGCGCCAGTTCCCACATCGTGGGCATCTGCTTGAGCATCTTCTTGCCGCCCGAGCGCAGCGTGGAATAGGTCCGGCCCGACAGTACCTTGGCGAAGTAGTTCGACAACGCGCCGACGTTCTCGGAAATCGACATGTCGTTGTCGTTGAGGATCACCAGCAGGTTGGTCTTGCGCGCGCCGGCGTTGAGCAGCGCTTCCCAGGCCATGCCGCCGGTGATGGCGCCGTCGCCGATCACCGCGACGACCTTGCGCGAGTCGCCGTTGAGCTCGGCCGCCACCGCCATGCCCAGCGCCGCGCTGATCGAGGTGCTCGAATGCCCGACGCCGAAGGTGTCGAATTCGCTCTCGGCGCGCGAGGGGAAAGGGGCGAGCCCGCCGCTCTGCTTGATGGTGTCGAGCCGGTTGCGGCGGCCGGTGAGCACCTTGTGCGGATACGCCTGGTGCCCGACGTCCCAGACCAGGCGGTCCGTGGGCGTGTCGAAGACGTAGTGCAGCGCGACCGTGAGTTCGACCGTGCCCAGCCCCGCGGCGAAATGGCCGCCGCGCGTGGCGACGCTGCGGATCAGGTATTCACGCAGCTCGGCGCAGACCTGGGCGAGCTTGTTCTCCGGCAAGGCGCGCAGCTCCGCCGGCAGGTTCGCGGTGCGCAGCAGCGGGAAGTCTTCGAGGCCGATGGACATTGCGTGCGCAGTTTACACGCGGCGCGGGCGGGACGAGGGCACGGTCAGCTGGCGCGCGCGACCAGGAATGTGGCGAATTCCGACAGGTGCGCGAAGCGCTCGTTCCAGGGCGCCAGCGCGGCGGTGGCGCGGTCGCGGCGTGCGAGCGCCTCGGCGCGCGACTTTTCCAGGCCCAGCACCGAGGGGTACGTGGGTTTGACGCGGTTGGCATCGGCGCCGGTGCGTTTTCCCAGCGTGGTCTCATTGCCCTCCACGTCGAGAATGTCGTCCTGGATCTGGAATGCCAGTCCGATCTCGCCGCCGAACAGCTCGAGCGCGGCTCGCTGCGCGGTATCGGTGATGCCGGCGGAGATGGCACCCAGCAGCACGCTGGCCTGGATCAGCGCGCCGGTTTTCTGGCGGTGCATGCGTTCCAGCTCGGCGATGGTCAGGGTTTTCTGCACGGCCTCGAGGTCGATGGCCTGGCCGCCCGCCATGCCGCGCGTGCCGATGGCATCGGCCAGCAGTCGCAGCATCTCGATACGCGCGCTCGCCGGGATCGCCGCGGGCGCCTGCGCCAGTACTTCGAACGCGCGTGCCTGCAGGGCATCGCCGGTGAGTATCGCGGTGGCCTCGTCGTACGCGCGGTGACAGGTCGGCCGGCCGCGACGCAGGTCGTCATCGTCCATCGCGGGCAGGTCGTCGTGCACCAGGCTGTACACGTGGATGAGCTCGACGGCGGCGGCGGCCGCATCGAGCATTTCCAATGACGCGCCCAGCGCTTCGCCGGTGGTGTACACGAGGATGGGGCGCACGCGCTTGCCGCCGGCGAGCGTGCTGTATTGCATGGCCTCGAGCAGGCGCGCGGTGGCGCCGCCCGGCATGTCGAGCGAGCGCGCCAGCACTGCCTCGATGCGTTGCTGGTAGTGAGGTACTCGCGACGCCAGGAATGCGGGTGTCGCGCGCAGCGCCTCAGCGCCCGGAGTCATCCACGTCTTCCTCGTCGTCGCCTTCGGCGTCGAAGAACGGCTCGACCGTCTCTTCGCCATTCCGCGTCAGCAGCACTTCGACCTTCTGTTGCGCGGTGCGCAACGCGGTCTGGCACTGGCGCGTCAGCGCGACACCGCGTTCGAAGGTCTGCAATGCTTCCTCGAGCGGCACGTCGCCTTGCTCGAGTCTCGCCACCAGCGTTTCGAGTTCGGTCAGTGAACGCTCGAAGTCCGGCAGGTTGTCCGTCGGGGTTTCCGGTTTCGGGGCTTTCGATTTCACGGGCGCGACTTTAAACGATTGATGCAGGCGATTGACGCCCGCGCGCGTGCGGCCGTACAGTGCGCGCCACTCTTAGACCAAGTCTAAATGAGAGCAATTCTCGACTGGACAATCGATAAGGAGAGAGCCGTGAACCTCAAAGGCAGCAAGACCGAAAAGAATCTGAAGGACGCATTCGCAGGCGAGTCGCAGGCGAATCGTCGTTACCTGTATTTCGCAGCCAAGGCCGACGTCGAAGGCTACAACGACGTGTCCACGGTGTTCCGTTCGACCGCCGAAGGTGAAACGGGCCATGCCCATGGGCACCTGGAGTACCTCGAGGCCGTGGGTGATCCGGCCACCGGTCTGCCGATCGGCGAGACGAAGGCCAACCTGAAGGCCGCGATCGCCGGCGAGACGCACGAGTACAGCGACATGTACCCGGGCATGGCGAAGCAGGCTCGCGAGGAAGGATTCTCGGAGATCGCCGACTGGTTCGAGACGCTGGCCAAGGCCGAGCGTTCGCACGCGAACCGTTTCCAGAAGGCCCTCGACGCCATCTGATCGCGGCGTAACCCAACCGTGTCCGCATCGGATACCGGCATCCGCGAGGGCAGCCTGCAGGCGCCCTCGCGTCATCCGATCGACTGGCGCAAGCCGGAATTCGTCGATGAGGCGTCGCTCGAGAAAGAACTCGAGCGCGTCTTCGACATCTGCCACGGCTGCCGGCGCTGCTTCAGCCTGTGCAATTCATTCCCGACCTTGTTCGACGCGATCGACGCGAGCGACACGCTCGAGCTCGATGGCGTCGACAAGAAGGTCTACTGGGACGTGGTCGATCACTGTTACCTGTGTGACATGTGCTTCATGACCAAGTGTCCCTACGTGCCGCCGCATCCCTGGAACATCGACTTCCCGCACCTGATGCTGCGCGCCAAGCACGTGCAGCACCGGAAGGGCGAGCACGGCCTGCGCGACAAACTACTCTCGAACACGCGCGGTCTCGGCAGTATCGCCGGGATTCCCGTGGTGGCCGAGATCGTCAACGCGGTCAATGGCACCCGGACCGGGCGCAAGCTGCTGGAAAAAGCCCTGGGTGTGGCGGCCGACGCGCCCATTCCGAAATTCCACTCGAAGACCGGCACGGCGCGTGCGCGCGCCCACGCGGGCCAGGCGGCCGAGGTGAAGCCCACCGAGGACACGCGCGGCAAGGTGGCCCTGTTCGTCACCTGCTACGGACACCGCAACGAGCCGCACATGCCCGAGGACCTGGCGGCGGTGTTCGGGCACAACGGCATCCCGGTGAAGGTGGTCGAGAAGGAAAAGTGCTGCGGCATGCCGAAGCTCGAGCTCGGCGATCTCGAAACCGTGGAGAAGTACAAGAACTTCAACATCCCGCAGCTCAAGCGGCTGGTCGACGACGGTTACGACATCGTCGCGCCGATCCCGTCCTGCGTGCTCATGTTCAAGCAGGAGCTGCCGCTGATGTTTCCCGAGGATGCCGACGTGCAGCTGGTCAAGGAACACATCTTCGATCCGTTCGAATACCTGATGCTGCGGCACAAGGCCGGGCTGCTGCGCACGGACTTCCGGCAGCAGCTCGGCAAGATCAGCTACCACGTGCCCTGTCACCTGCGCGTGCAGAACATCGGCCTCAAGACGCGCGATGTCCTGCGGCTGGTGCCCGAGACCACGGTGGAAGTCATCGAACGCTGCTCGGGACATGACGGCACCTACGCCGTGAAGCAGGAATTCCGCGCGGCCTCGGTGAAGATCGGCAGACCCGTGGCGAACCGCGTCGAGCAGGCCAAGGCCGACCACTATTCGAGCGATTGCCCGATGGCGGGCCACCAGATTCAAAGCATCCTCGCCCAGAAAGGTGAGGCGGGCGAGCCGGAGCACCCGATGTCACTGGTGCGCCGGGCCTACGGGATTTGAGCGCGACGATGCAGAAGCTGGTCGAAAGCGATTTGTTGTCCCTGGAGCGCTACTCGCGCGAACGGCCCGAATTCCGCGCTCGCGTCATCGCCCACAAGAAGAACCGCCAGCTCAACGTCGGCCCCAACACCATGTGGTTGTTCGAGGACCGGCTGACCGTGCAGTACCAGGTGCAGGAGATGCTGCGCACCGAGCGCATCTTCGAAGCCGAGGGAATCGCCGAGGAACTCGCCGCCTACAACCCGCTGATCCCGGACGGCCGCAACTGGAAGGCGACCTTGCTCATCGAGTTCCCGGATCCGGAAGTGCGGCGCGTGCAACTCGAGAAGCTGCGCGGTATCGAGGATCGCTGCTGGGTGCAGGTGGCCGGCTTCAAGCGCCTGTACGCCATCGCGGACGAAGACCTGGAGCGCGAGAACGAGACCAAGACTTCGGCGGTGCACTTCTTGCGTTTCGAGCTGGACGATGCGATGGCGGCCGGCCTGCGCGGTGGCGCCGCGCTGGGCGTGGGTGTCGACCATCCTAACTATCACCACGAGCTCGCGCCGTTGCCGGAAAACGTGCGCGGCGCGCTGCTCGGCGACCTGGCCTAGCGCCAGGGTCCGGTGCCGCGCGGCTCGCCGTCGCCGGCACCGGATCGAATCACGCCGGTTCCCTGCGGCCTTCCTTCTCGGATTTCCAGAGAATCGCGGCGTACACCAGGTTGGCGATGCCCACCGCCGCCGGGATCAGGCCGAAGAGCGCACCTTCGGTGCCGCCGGCCACCTTGATGGCGACGTACAGCAGGATGCCGATGAGCGTCAGCATGATGCCGCTGCGCAGCGACTTGGCCGCCGACGCGGTTGCGGGGCCGTTGCCCACGCCGACCAGGTTCGCGGGCAGGGGCGGCAGCTCGACCCCCTTCTCGATGGCATGCATGCGCTCGCGATGGTTCTGCTCCAGCAGCTGTGCCTTGCGCTTGTGCTCGGACCAGAGGAACTGCATGCCAATGCCGATGGACATGACGATGGCCACGATGGGAATGAAGACGGCGATAACTCCGGGATCCATATCGAAATTCTCCAATGAGCGTTGCGAACGACCTTGATACTCGCCAGCCCGCAAGGCGGTTGCATGCCCCGTTGCGACCGGCTGGCGCAACCGGCTATATGGCCCCGCAGTATCAACGACGTGCAGGCTGCCCTGAAAATGAACCTTGGCGCTGGATCTCCCGTGCCGTCCGCGGCGATGGAGCGGGACGCCGACCTGTTGGCGGCGCTCAAGGCGGGCGATCGCCATGCGGTGCTCGAAGGCCTCATGGACCGGTACCGCCAGAAGGTCATGCACCTGGCGGTGTCCATCCTGCGCGACCACGCCCTGGCCGAAGACATGTCCCAGACCGTGTTCGTGAAAGTCTGGCAGGCCCTGCCCAAATTCGATGGCCGGGCCTCACTCTCGACCTGGCTGTACACCATCGCGCGCAACACCTGCCTGACGGCGGTGGAACGCGAACGCCGCATCGTGCCGCTCGAGGATTTTGCCGAAGTGGCGGACGACGACGGTGATCCCATGCTGTTCGGAACCGCGCAGGCGGGCGCCGAAACGGCCGGCCAGGCTGCCGCGGAATACGACGTCGCCAGGTTGCTGGAGCAGTTGCCGGAACCGTACCGCCGCGTCGTGGTCCTCTTTTATCTGGAAGATCGCAGTTGTGAAGAAGTCGGCGACCTTCTGTCCATGCCCACGGGTACAGTCAAGGCGCTGTTGCACCGGGGCCGCAAGCGTCTCGCCGCCCTCGCGGGCGGGACGACGGAGACCGAATCATGAATCACACTCAGAGTTCCCGTGACGTGGAAGCCCGGCTGGAGCGCTCGCTGCGCAACCAGGTCCGCGTGCCGAAGCTGGATGGCCGCTTCGATGCCGCGGTCTGGGCACGCATCGAAGCCGAGAAGGTCAAGGTGGCGGCGCCGGTGATGCGCGGCGCTGCCTCGCGCTGGATGTTCGCGACCAACGTGGTTGGTGCGCTGATCACCGTCGCTCTGGTGATTTATTTCGGTGCGCAGGCGTTTGCCGGGGATGGCGTGTCGGTGCCGGTGCCCGTGGTTTCGACGGGATTGGTCGAACGCGCGATCACGCTGCTCATGTGGCCGATGACGATTCTGGCCTTCGCCACCGGGATCATGTTCACCCCGCTCGGGCGTCGGCTGCGCGCGGAATTCGGTTGAGCATGCAGCGGGAGATTCAGGGATTGCCTGCGCTCCCGCGCCCGTTTCGCTGTTAAACTCCGCGCCGCGCGGCACCTGACAGGTCGCGCGCCGCTGAGGTTACCCGCGAGAGAATGTCCTACAACGCATCAGACATCGAAGTCCTGTCCGGTCTCGAGCCCGTGCGCCGCCGCCCGGGCATGTATACCGACACCTCCCGGCCCAACCACCTCGCGCACGAGGTCGTCGACAACTCGGTCGACGAAGCACTGGCCGGTCACGCGAAAGAAATCAACGTCATCCTGCACAAGGACAATTCTCTGTCCGTGGCCGACGACGGCCGCGGCATGCCGGTGGACATCCATCCGAAGGAGAAGGTGAGCGGCGTCGAGCTCATCCTCACGCGCCTGCACGCGGGCGGAAAATTCAACGACAAGAACTACGAGGTCTCCGGTGGCCTGCACGGCGTCGGCGTCTCGGTGGTGAATGCGCTCTCGAAACAGCTCGAGACCTGGATCAAGCGCAACGGCAAGGAATACAACATCAGCTTCAAGGACGGAAAAGTCTCCTCGAAGCTGGAAGTGGTCGGCACGGTCGGCCAGCGCAACACCGGCACCACGGTGCGCTTCTGGCCGGATCCGAAGTTCTTCGACAGCGACAAGTTCTCGGTACCGCAGCTCAAGCACAACCTCAAGGCCAAGGCCGTGTTGTGTCCCGGTCTCAAGATCACCTTCGAGAACGAGGCCACCAAGGAAAAAGACGAGTGGTTCTTCACCGGTGACCTCGCCGCCTACCTGAAAGAGGAAATCGGCAAGGAAGACATGCTCCCGGCCGAGCCGATCACGGCGAAGAACGACAACGAGCGCGTCAACGCGGTCGACTACGCGCTGGTGTGGACGCCGAACGCGGATCGCGCCGTCGGCGAGAGCTACGTCAACCTGATTCCGACCGCCGAGGGCGGCACGCACGTCAACGGCTTGCGCGCCGGCGTCGCCGGCGCGGTGCGCGAATTCTGCGAGTTCCGCAACCTGGTGCCGCGCGGCCTCAAGCTCACGCCCGAGGACGTCTTCCTCAAGGCCTGCTTCGTGCTGTCCATCCGCATCCAGGAGCCGCAGTTCGCCGGGCAGATGAAGGAACGCCTGGCGACACGCGACGCCGCGGCGCTGGTCGAGGGCTTCGTGCACGACTCGCTCTCGCTGTGGCTCAACCAGCATCCGGACGCGGGCGAGCGCATCGCGCAGTTCGCCATCGAGAACGCGCAGGAGCGCACCAAGGCCGCGACGCAGGTGAAGCGCAAGCGCGTCACCGCGGGACCCGCGCTGCCGGGCAAACTCGCCGACTGCACCGGGCAGGACCCCAAGCACTCGGAACTGTTCCTGGTGGAAGGTGACTCCGCCGGGGGCTCGGCCAAGCAGGCGCGCGATCGCGAGACGCAGGCCATCATGCCGCTGCGCGGCAAGATCCTGAACACCTGGGAAGTGTCGGTGGGCGAGATCAACTCGTCCCAGGAAGTGCACGACATTTCCGTGGCCATCGGGCTCGACCCGGGTGCCACCGATCTGTCGAACCTGCGCTACGGCAAGATCTGCATCCTGGCCGACGCCGACTCGGACGGGCAGCACATCGCGACGCTTCTGTGCGCGCTGTTCCTGCGGCACTTCCGGCCGCTGGTGAGCAATGGTCACGTGTACGTCGCCATGCCGCCGCTGTACCGCATCGACGCCGGCAAGAACGTGTACTACGCGCTCGACGACGCCGAGCGCGACCAGACCTTGAAGAAGATCGAGAACAGCAAGGAAACCAAGGCCAAGCCCGTGGTGACGCGCTTCAAGGGCCTGGGCGAGATGAATCCTTCGCAGCTGCGCGAGACCACGATGGATCCGCGCACGCGCCGCCTGGTGCAGCTCACCATCGCCGCGAAAGACGACAGCGATCAATTGATGGACATGTTGCTCGCGAAGAAACGCGCTTCCGACCGCAAGGATTGGCTGGAAGAGAAGGGCAACCTGGCCGAAGTCATTCCCTGACCGGATAGCGGGAAACAAACACCGTGCAAGATGAAATGAATTTTGAAGGTGTGGAGAAGCAACCGCTCCGCACCTTCACGGAAAAGGCGTATCTCGACTATTCGATGTACGTGATCCTCGATCGCGCGCTGCCCTCGCTCAGCGACGGGCTGAAGCCCGTGCAACGACGCATCACCTACGCGATGAGCGAGCTCGGCCTCTCGGCCGTCAGCAAGCACAAGAAGTCCGCGCGCACCGTCGGCGACGTGATCGGCAAGTTCCACCCGCACGGCGACAGCGCCTGCTACGAAGCCATGGTGCTGATGGCGCAGGACTTCAGCTACCGCTATCCCATCATCGACGGCCAGGGCAACTGGGGCTCGATCGACGATCCGAAGTCGTTCGCGGCGATGCGCTACACCGAGTCCAAGCTCACGCGCTACGCCGAGGTGCTGCTCTCCGAGCTCTCCGACGGCACCGTGGACTGGCAGCCGAACTTCGACGGCACCATGGAGGAACCGGCGTTCCTGCCGGCGCGACTGCCGAACGTGTTGCTGAACGGCACGCAGGGCATCGCGGTGGGCATGTCGACGGACATCCCGCCGCACAACCTGCGCGAAGTCGCCCAGGCCTGTATCCACCTGCTCGACGAGCCTGATGCGCAGACGCGCACGCTGATGAAATACGTCAAGGGCCCGGACCTGCCCACCGGCGGCGAAATCATCACGCCGCGCTCGGACCTGCTGCAGATCTACAACACCGGCAATGGCACGTTCAAG
>Ga0307413_10000909_pt1 | contig 10480 bp, 12 predicted proteins | sample DK1Ometagenome_3_FD_203714 | JGI IMG/M metagenome (GOLD analysis project Ga0307413, IMG submission 203714) | Maize rhizosphere microbial communities from greenhouse at UC Davis, California, United States - DK15-O-2 | ecosystem: Host-associated > Plants > Roots > Rhizosphere > Soil | place: USA... | reverse complement strand
GCAGCGGTGCTCCGCGATGCTCGGGAACGTTATCCCGTGCCGGTTGTCGAGGTGATCTTTCCTGCGGCGCGCCGGGCGGTCGCTGCCACCCGGTCGGGCCGGGTTGGAGTGATCTGCACTGAAGCGACAGCAACCTCGCAGGCCTACGACGACGCGTTCACCGCAGCTCCGCACATTGAGCTGCACACCGCACCCTGTCCACGCTTCGTCTCCTTTGTCGAGGCGGGGATCACTGGCGGCCCGGAATTGTTGGATTGTGCGGAGGAGTACCTGAAACCCTTGCAGCAAGCCGATATCGACACGTTGATCTTGGGCTGCACCCACTATCCGCTACTCACCGGTGTCATCTCGTACGTGCTGGGTGACAACGTCAGCCTGGTGTCCAGTGCCGAGGAGTGCGCCAAGGACGTGTACGCGGCGCTGACTCGGCGCGGCCTGACCCATGATCAGCCACGGGAGGCCAGCTACCGGTTCTTGACCACGGGCAATCCGGAGGCGTTCGAGGGCGTCGGCCATCGGCTGATGGGCGGCCTCGTTGTCGGCGTCGAGCAGTTCGTCTGATCACCATGATGAAACTGACAATCATCGGCTGCAGCGGCTCTCTGTCCGGACCCGACTCGCCAGCCTCCAGCTACCTGGTGCAGGCGCCGTACCGGGATCGGACGTTCTCGCTGTTGCTGGACTGCGGTCCCGGCGCGATGGGTGCCCTCTATCGCTACCTTGATCCCCGTGAGGTCGATGCCATCGCGCTGAGCCACTTGCATGCCGACCACTGCCTCGACCTGTGCGGCTACTACGTTGCCGCGTGTTACTCCCCGAGCGCCCCATGGCCGCGGCGGCCGGTCTACGGCCCTACCAACGCCGCATCACGGATCGCCCAGGCGTACGAGGTGCCCCGTGACGACAGCGGCGCCAGCGAGCATGGTCCCCCCATCGACGAGCATTTCGACTGGCATATCTGGCAGCCCAGCCAGCGGATCGGGCCCTTTACCGTTCGGACCGTCCGGGTCGACCATCCGGTGGAGGCGTACGCCATCCGGGTCGAGGAAGACCAACCCGGCGGAGCCGCCATGGTGTACTCCGGCGACACCGGCCCCTCCGAAGCTTTGGTACAGATCGCGAACGGCGTGGACCTGTTGCTCGTGGAGTCGGCCTTTCTGGACGATCCCGACAATCCCGACGGGATGCATCTGTCAGGGGCCCAAGCCGCCGCGATCGGTCAAGCCGCCGGGGTAGCCGCGATCGTGGTCACCCACATTCCGCCGTGGTACGAACCCGATCGTGTCCTGGCCGAGGCAACACCCCACTTCGATGGTCCGGTGTCACTCGCGAAGCCTGGAGCAGTCTGGGACATCGCCGGTCGCTGATCCATTGGTCGGTGATCCAATGTTTCAGATGCCGCTCGCGCATCGCGGGGATGGATCCCGCGATATGCCGTCGCTCGCAGCATAGGGTGGCGTGGTGACCTCTCGAGCCGATGGACGCAGCCATGATCAACTTCGGGAGGTCCGGTTCACCCGGGGATGGCTGGCTCAGGCGGAGGGCTCGGTGCTGGTGGAGTTCGGCCAGACTCGGGTACTCGTCGCCGCCAGTGTGACCGAGGGAGTGCCGCGCTGGCGCAAGGGTTCTGGGCTCGGTTGGGTGACCAGCGAATATGCGATGTTGCCGAGGGCCACAAACACCCGGACCGACCGTGAGTCCATTCGGGGCCGGATCGGCGGGCGTACCCACGAAATCAGCCGGCTGATCGGTCGCAGCCTGCGCGCCATCATCGACTACCAGGCGCTCGGTGAAAACACCATTGTGTTGGACTGCGATGTGCTGCAAGCCGATGGCGGCACCAGAACTGCCTCGATCACCGGCGCCTATGTTGCACTCACGGACGCGGTCCGCTGGCTCCGGGATCGCGACCTGCTGACAGCTGAACCTTTGACGGGCTCCGTTGCGGCCGTGTCAGTCGGCGTGGTCGATGGCAGCTCCATGCTTGACCTGTGCTACACCGAGGACTCGGCGGCTGACACGGACATGAATGTGGTGATGACCGGTGATGGGGCCTTCATCGAGCTTCAGGGAACAGCCGAGGGCACTCCATTTGATCGCAAGCTGCTTGATGAGCTGCTCGATCTGGGCGCCACCGGATGCGCGCAGCTGACCGAGTTGCAGCGTGCCGCGCTTGCTTCGTGATGGCGACTGGCCATCGGGTGGTGCTGGCTACCCGGAACGCCGGAAAGCTGGCTGAATTGCGGCGCATTGTGAGCGTGATGGCCGAGGCGCGGCAGATACAGATCCTGGGACTGAGCGATGTGGCTGCCTATCCCGAGCCAGCTGAGACCGAGCGCACGTTCGAGGGCAATGCCCTCATCAAGGCTCGGGCCAGTGTCGCAGCCACCGGCCTGCCGGCGCTGGCCGATGATTCGGGACTGGCGGTTGACGTGCTCAACCAGATGCCCGGCGTACGGTCGGCGCGTTGGGCTGGGCCGGGAGCCAGCGACGAGGAGAACAATGCACTGCTGCTGCGCCAACTGGCCGACGTCCCGGTGGCGGAACGGAGCGCGCGATTCGTCTGTGCCATGGCGCTGGTGCTTCCGAACGGCACCGAGCACGTCCGTCTCGGAGAGATGCGAGGCCGCCTCGCTGTCAGTCCGGCAGGTCACAATGGGTTCGGCTATGATCCGCTGTTTGTGGCTGAGGGGAACACCATGACCAATGGCGAGCTGGAACCATCCGTGAAGGATGCGATCAGCCACCGCGGGCGCGCCGTGCGGGCAATCCTGCCCATCCTCGTGGCGGAGCTGGGCCGGCTTGAGCCGATCGCTCAGGAGGGATAAGCCAGGTGAAGACCTATCTCGATCTGCTGGACCACGTCCTCACCCACGGGGTCGAAAAGAGTGACCGAACCGGCACTGGAACACTGAGCACGTTTGGCTATCAAATGCGCTTCGACCTGCGTCAGGGTTTTCCGCTGCTCACCACCAAGAAGCTGCACACCAGGTCAATCATCGCTGAATTGCTGTGGTTCATTCAGGGATCGACCAATGTCAAGTGGCTGCATGAGCAGGGAGTGACCATCTGGGATGAGTGGGCTGATGCCGATGGCGAGCTGGGCCCCATCTACGGCTACCAATGGCGGTCCTGGCCGACCCCAGGCGGCAGCCATATCGACCAGCTCGGCGCCGTGATCAACTCCATCAAGGCTGTTCCGGATTCTCGCCGGCACATCGTCAGTTCTTGGAACGTCGCCGATCTTTCTGACATGGCGCTGCCCCCTTGCCATGCGTTGTTCCAGTTCTATGTGGCACAGGGCCGGCTGTCCTGTCAGCTCTACCAGCGCTCGGCCGACATTTTTCTGGGCGTGCCGTTCAACATTGCCTCTTACGCGCTGCTGACCCACCTGATCGCGCAGGTATGCGACCTGGAGGTCGGCGATTTCGTGCACACCTTGGGCGATGCCCATCTCTATCTGAATCACCGTGACCAGGCCCGGCTGCAGCTGACCCGGGAACCACGCCCACTGCCAAGGCTGGTGCTCAATGCCGGGGTCAGCGCGATCGACGACTTCACTCTCGACGACATCACCGTCGAGGGGTATGACCCACATCCGGGCATCAAAGCGCCGATCGCGGTGTGATCATGCCCGAGATGATCGGGATCGCCGCCGTCGCGGCCAACGGCATCATCGGCACCGGTAACGACATACCGTGGCGGATTCCGGCTGACTGGCGCCGGTTCAAGAGCCTGACCATAGGGCAGGTGCTGATCATGGGCCGCAAGACCTACGACTCCATAGGCCGGGCGCTCCCGGGCCGGATCACCTTCGTGATCACTCGGAATCGGATGTGGCGAGCCGAGGGGGTACGCGCGGTGACTTCTCTGGAGGACGCCTTCGATCAGGCACTGCAGCTGGATCCGCAGACAATCTTTGTCGCCGGCGGGGGAGAGATCTACCGGGCCGCCTGGGATCGGCTCACCGGCTTAGAGATCACCGAAGTGGACCAGAAACCCGATGGCGAGGTCACCTTTCCAGAGATCGATCCGGACGACTGGCTCGAAACCAACAGGAAATCGCACGACGGGTACAGCTTCGTCAGCTATCGCCGCCTTCATCCTGGGTGAAGGAGTCCGCTGGGTGAGCGGTCTCAGCTAGTCCCTCCGGGCTATGCCGGATACCCCTAGAATCGCCAATCCAGGCCACACTCGTCGTAGGAAGAGAGTCACATGCAGGAACCGTCGTTGGCTGCGAAACTGGGCGCCGAATTCCTCGGGACGTTCTTACTCGTGTTCTGCGGGTGCGGCAGTGTCGTCATCGCCAGCGAGTTCCTCAGCGAGAACGACGTTCAAATAGGCATCGGCCTACTCGGCATTTCGCTGGCCTTCGGTCTGGCCGTACTGGTCGGCGCATTCGCTTTCGGTCACGTCTCAGGAGGCCACTTCAATCCGGCGGTCAGCATCGGCCTGGCGGTCGCGAAGCGATTCGAGTGGAAGGGTGTGCTGCCCTACGCCATCACTCAGGTCCTAGCTTCTACGGTGGCCGGCGCTCTGCTTTTGGCAATAGCCTCCGGCAAGCCTGGGTTCAGCGCGGTGGAGAGCGGCTTTGCTTCGAATGGTTACGGCGATCGCTCGCTCGGCGGCTACGGGCTCGTCGCCGCTCTCATCATCGAGATCGTGATGACGGCGATCTTCCTCTACATCATTCTGGGCGCTACTGACGACCGTTCCCCAAAGGGTTTTGCCCCCATTGCGATCGGCCTGGGCTTGACGGTCATCCACCTTGCCAGCATCCCGGTGGACGGTACCTCGGTGAACCCGGCGCGCTCACTCGGAGTCGCCTGGTTCGCGGGCGGCGCCGCGCTCGCTCAGGTGTGGTTGTTCATCATCGGCCCCATTGTGGGAGCGGCGATCGCCGGAGCGACGTACGCCCTCATCACGGGCGCTCCCAGCGCAGAGGTGGGCATCGCCCAGAATCCCGAGCTGGAAGAGAGTCAGCGGACCACCTGATCCAACTGCGGAATCCGAGCACAAGCAGCTGCGACTCCACTCTCCGCCTCAGTTACTTGGACTCCGCAGCATCTGCAGATAGCGCAGCCAACGAAGTGATGCTACGTGGACTCAAGGCCCGTGACGGCCAGTGCCGAAGGAGGGACTCGAACCCTCACACCCGAAGGCACAGGAACCTAAATCCTGCGTGTCTACCAGTTCCACCACTCCGGCTCTGTCTAATTGCTTCGCTCCGCTCAGCGCGGATCGCGCTTTTGAGCCCGCCTACTTCGTCGTCGCTCGTGGAGGAAGAACGCCTTCGCTCGCTCCACCTCAGCACGGCGGTGCGCGATCCGTGTTTGATTGCTTCGCTCCCCTCAGTGCAGATCCTTCAGCTGCAGGTCTCGCTTGAGCTTGTCGACGTGGCCGGTGGCCTTGACATTGTATTGAGCGACTGCGATGGTGCCGTGGCCCTTCTGGTCGACGTCGATGACGAAGGTGGAGCGGATAACCCCCTGGATGAGCTTGCCGTAGAGCAGCTTCTCCCCGTACGCGCCGTAGGCGTTGAGCGTCGAGCGATCCGGGTCGGAAAGAAGCGGAAAGCCGACCGATTCCTGCTCGCGGAACTGGATGAGTCTTTCCTGAACGTCCGGTGAGATTCCGATCACGTGGAACCCCGCGGCGCCGAGCTCGTCGATCGCAGCAGTGAAGTCGATTGCCTGTGTTGTGCAGCCCGGCGTCAGGGCGGCGGGATAAAAGTAGACGATCACACGCTGTCCAGGGAAGTCCGCGAGTGACACGTTCTTGCCGTCCGCGTCGGGCAGGGTGAAGGGAGGCGCCGCATCCCCGCCGGTGAGCTGAGTGGTCATGCAAGAACCCTAGCGGCCCGCACGAGCTGTCTTAGTCGCTGCGGATGCGCTGGCTGGTAACGGTCGGCCTGCAATACGCTGTGGATTTGGGACGCCCCGGCCACCGGTCGGTGCCCAGAAATTCGCTAGGGAGGGTACGTGTCAAACAACGCTTCGCAGCCCCCGTCTCAACCGGCTGCTCAGCCAACCCGTACGCCGTCCCAGATCGAGGCCGATCTGGGTGCTACTCGGGATCGGCTGGTCACCTCAGTCGAGTCGCTGATCGACCAGGTCCATCCCAACCGGATCAAACAGCGCCAGATCGAGAATGTGAAGCGTTTCGCAAATACCGAACTGGAGAATGCCAAGTCCAAGGTCTTCACCGCCCGTGGCGATCTCCGCGTCGGGCGAGTCGCGGTCGTGGCTGCCGCAGTCGCCGGTGTCGTTGGCTTCTTGTTGATCATCCGCTCCATCGTGCGACGTGGGAGGAGCGACTGAGTGGTGGCCGATTTGAGCGGCCACGAGAACTCAGCCGGTCTGGACGAGGGCGGGCTGCCGATCCGCATGCTGCACGATCGGGTTCTGGTCTCGACCGACAACGAGCCCGGGGAGCGGCGCAGTAGCGGCGGGATCCTGATCCCGGCGACAGTCGCCATCGGGCGCCGGCTCGCCTGGGGCGAGGTCGTGGCGGTGGGCACCCATGTCAGAACGGTCAAGCCAGAAGATCGCGTGCTGTTCGACCCTGAGGACCGAGCCGAGGTGGAGGTCAGGGGGAAGGACTATGTGCTGCTCCGCGAGCGGGATCTTCATGCTGTCGCCGCCGAGCGGCTCCAGGACGGGAAAACCGGCCTCTACCTATGAGCCTGCAGCTTCCCAAAACGAAGCCACATGTGCTATGCGCCTCTTATAACAAATCTAAACGTAACGTGAGAGAACTAGCGCTTTTGGGTCAGATTGCCTCTAGTGTTTCGAGATGGCACCAACGAATGGGTGTCCTCTCTACAACGAAGTGAGGCGTGTATGACTTTCGTTCGTCCGGCGCGCCGCGTACTCATCGCGGCCGTATCACTGAGTGCCCTATTCGTCGCCGCGGCGTGTGGTGGTGGCGGCGGTGAGGGCGCAGCACCCGAAGGCGGTGGACAATCGCCGGCCGCAGCTGATTTCAGCAAGCAAGGCGACATCGAATTTTGGACCGGCAAGGACACCTCCGGCAATCTTCCCAAGCTCATTGCGAAGTTCAACGAGTCACATCCGAATGGCAAGGTGACCCTCCACGAGCTGCCCGACGAAGCAGATCAGCAGCGGCAGCAGATGATCCAGAACACCCAGATCAAGAACCCGAAGATGGCAGTGCTCAACGTTGACGTTGTGTGGACCGCCGAGTTCGCGGCCAACAGCTACGTCGAGGCGCTGCCACCCGACCAGTTCCCCACCGACGGCATGCTGAAGCCCACTATCGACTCGGCGACCTACTTCAACAAGCTCTACGCCTATCCGCACAGGTCGAACGGCGGCCTGCTTTTCTACCGGAAGGATCTGTTGGAAAAGTACAGCCTGGAGGTGCCGACCACGTTCGATGAGATGAAGGCCGCCTGTGACAAGATCACCGCAGGTGAAAACAACTCGAAGCTTGCATGCTATGCCGGCCAGTTCAACAAGTACGAGGGCCTGACGGTGAACTTCGACGAAGCTGTCCATGGTGCGGGTGGTGTCATCGTTGGTGATGACGGCAAGCCGAATGTGGCAACCCCTGAGGCCACCCAGGGTCTGCAGACCCTCACTGACTGGTTCAAGGACGGTCACATCCCGAAGGCGGCTATCACCTGGACCGAAGAGGAAGGCCGAAAGGCGTTCCAGGACGGTGAGCTCATCTTCCACCGTAACTGGCCGTACGTGTACGCCTTTGCAGCCAAGACCGACGGCTCGTCCAAGGTCAACGGCAAGTTCGCTGTGGCGCCGTTGCCTGGCATCACTCAGCCTGGTGTATCCAGCCTTGGCGGTGGAAACCTCGGTATCGCCAAGAATGCGGAGAACAAGGGTACGGCGGCGGATTTCCTGAAGTTCATGGCGTCGGCAGACTCCCAGGAGTCCGACACCTTGGCCACTGGGAATGCGCCCGTGCTTGAGTCGGTGTATTCCGATCCGGACGTCCTGAAGAAGTACCCCTTCTTCCCGACCCTGCTCGAGTCGATCCAGGCCGCTAAGCCACGTCCGAAGGCCGTCCAGTACGGCGATGTCACCTTGGCGATCCAGGATGCTGCCTATGGCGCACTGCAAGGTCAGACTCAACCAGATGCGGCCTTGCAAGCACTGCAGGCCAAGCTGCAGACTCTGATCAAGTAGTAGTTGTCCGCGAGGTTCCCGGCGCAGCCAGATGCTGCGCCGGGAGCTCAGCGCATTTCTCAAAGGAGGTAGCCGCATGGCGACAGCCACCGCGGAACCGCGGAGTGTGCCGGCCACCGGCGATGGCCACAAGCACAAAAAGAACGCGCTGAGCGATGGTCAGGGCCGGCTGGCCTGGATCCTGCTGGCGCCTACCCTCATCATCATCGCCGTCGTAGCCGGGATCCCCGTCATCATGTCTATCCGGGAGTCCCTCTTTCAGACCAACACCGGCGTCGATCCGAATACCGGTCTGGTCGCTGGCGGCGAGGCTTTTGTCGGCCTGCAGAACTTCACCAGCATTTTTGCCGGAGAAAACCCGGTGCAGGGCAACTTCGGCACCATGGACCGCTTCTGGAATGCCTTCCTCAACACCACCTTCATCACCATCGTCTGCGTGATCCTCGAGACCATCCTCGGTGTAGCGATGGCCCTGATCATGGCCAAGGCCTTCCGCGGTCGCGGCATTGTCCGGGCGGGCATCCTGGTCCCGTGGGCGATCCCGACGATCGTTTCGGCCCTGATGTGGAAACTCATCTTCGACTCATCCGGCGTGGCGAACCGTATTCTCGGTCGGGAGATTCTTTGGTTGGCCGACACGGGTGCCTCGTTCTGGGCGATCGTCATAGCAGACACCTGGAAGACTGCCGCGTTCATCGGCCTGCTGACCCTGGCTGGGCTGCAGACTATTCCGGCCGAGGTCTACGAGGCAGCCAAGGTCGATGGGGCCACCACCTGGCAGCAGTTCGTCCGGATCACATTGCCGATGGTCAAACCAACGCTGGTCGTGGCGGTTCTCTTCCGCACGCTCGACACGCTGCGCATGTTCGATCTGCCATACGGCATGATCGGCGCCGGCAAGTACCGAGTTGAGACACTGTCGGTGTTCGTTTACCAGGAAACAACACAGAGCCGGTACGGTCCCGCCGCGGCGTACGCCATTATCTTGTTCTTGTACGTCCTTCTGGTGGCCTTCGTGTTCGTCAGGGTGCTTGGTGCTGACGTGATCGGCGACAGCGGCGTCCCGAAGAAGAAAAAGAAAAAGAAGGGCGATGAGGGATCGGCGGGCCCGCCGGCGACAGCTCTGGAGATGGCGGGAGGTGCGCACTAATGTCCACATCGACTGCTGAAGTACGCGAGGTCCACACCAGCCAGGAAGAACTCGAGAAGCTCGCTCACCCGAAGAGACCCGCCAAGCAGAGGATCGGAGTAGTCCTCTCCTATGTCGGGATGGCTGCCATCGTCCTGTACTGCATCATCCCCTTCTATTGGATGATCGTCTCCTCACTCCGACAACCCTCCGAAGGGCGGAGCACCGAGTTCATCCCGAGCCCGATGTCGATCGAGAACTACCAGGCCGTCTTCTCGCCACTGAACAACTTCGGCCGCTCACTGATCAACTCGCTGATCGTGGCAGGCACCACGACGATCCTGACCTTGCTGTTCGGGATCATCGGAGCTTACGCACTCGCTCGGTTGAGGTTCCGGGGCAAGGGTTTGGTGCTCTGGCTGATCATGGCCTGCTCAATGTTTCCGCTGGTCGTGTTGCTGCCGCCGCTGCTGAAGATGTTCTCTTCGACGGAGCCGTTCACCTGGTTCCCGTACTGGATCAACACCTACCAGTCCGTCATCATCCCTGGGTTGAGCTTCGGTCTCCCGCTTGCGGTGTGGAATCTGACAGCCTTCTTCAAACAGCTCCCTGTCGAGCTGGAGCAGGCGGCCATGGTTGACGGCTGCACGCCGGGAGTGGCTTTCCGAAGGGTGATCCTGCCGCTGGCAGCGCCGGGCATCTTCACGACGGCGATCATTGTGTTCATCATGGCATGGAACGAATTCTTGCTCGCCCTGACCTTCCTGCAAGATGCGAGTAGGCAGACGGCCACCGTTGCGATAAGCAAGTTCACTGGTACGAGCGGCTTTGACACGCCGTACGGCACGATCATGGCGGCCGGTGTGCTGGTGACCGTTCCGCTGCTGCTCGCAGTGCTGATCTTCCAGCGCCGTATTGTCGCCGGCCTGACGGCAGGTGGCGTCAAGTAGCTGTACTGAACCACTAGTTGGCATATCTGGCGCAGCCGCAACGCAGCGGCTGCGCCAGATTTGTTTAGGCAGCCTCGCTTGATTCTCCGGCAGTGAGCACTGCCTGGTGTGCTCACTGTCCAGCGGTGACGGCTCAGACCTGTTGCTGACGCCCGTCTTTGGGTGCCGTCTCGGCGCTTGGCGTAGCACGATCCCGCTTGGTTATGCGGGCTGCCACGCTGATCGCCACCAATGCC
>Ga0307413_10000908_pt1 | contig 10480 bp, 12 predicted proteins | sample DK1Ometagenome_3_FD_203714 | JGI IMG/M metagenome (GOLD analysis project Ga0307413, IMG submission 203714) | Maize rhizosphere microbial communities from greenhouse at UC Davis, California, United States - DK15-O-2 | ecosystem: Host-associated > Plants > Roots > Rhizosphere > Soil | place: USA... | reverse complement strand
CTGATCGCCGCTGCGCAATGCCTCATGGTCGCGGCTGAGGTCGTCCACCTCTCCCATGATCGTCTGGAGCGCCGACTTGTTCGGATCGGTGCGGTGCTGCCGGCGTGAGGGCAGCTTGCCGCTGGATAGCAGGCCCTCGAGCGCAACGCGGCCCCGAGCGACGCGGCTCTTGATCGTCCCGACGGCGCAACCGCAAATCTCGGCGGCCTCTTCATAGGCGAAGCCACCCGCGCCAACGAGGATCAGCGCCTCGCGTTGCGGCTGCGGCAGGTGCATCAGCGCACGCTGCATGTCGCTGAGCTCGATATGGCGGTCCTGGCTGGCAGGCGCGGCAAGAATCTTCGAGGCCGTCAGCTCATCCCATTCGCCCTTGAAACGCGCACGGCGCATCTGGCTGAGGAACAAGTTGCGGAGGATGATGAAGGTCCAAGCCCGCATGTTCGTGCCCGCCTGGAACCGCTTACGCGCGGCCCAGGCCTTCAGCAGCGTTTCCTGCACGAGATCGTCGGCCAGATCGCGGCTGCCCGAAAGCGAGCGGCCGAAAGCGCGAAGATGCGGGATCACCGCGGCAAGCTGATCCTTGAACTCCGGATCGGGCAGCGGAGCCCATTCGGCCGGAGCCGCTGGGCTTGCCTCTTCGGCCGTCTGCTGATCGTCGTCTTCGGCCACTAAATCCCCACCCGATTCACAAGGGTTACCCGGTCCAATATGAACCGGAGACACATCATTTAGGAGAATGATTTGACTGGCAGAGGTCAGGTCGCCGCGAACAAATAAATGATCGCGAATGCCACTACCACCAAAGCGAGGCCGACCCCCAGGACGTAGCGCGTCATGTGCGGCGTAGCGCCCGCACGTGCTTCGGTCGTCGTAATCTGTTCCGGTCGTTCGTCGCTCATCATTCTCTCAAGCCATGCGTTCCACGCGCCAACGCGCCTTCGAACACCATGTTCCGCCAGCGTTACGGTACGGAGTTAGGCCGGTACCGTCGCCGCATCGAAGAACAACGCCTGTGCGATGGCAGCCTTCACCGTGGACCGCTGGAACGGCTTGGTGATGAGGAAGGTGGGTTCCGGACGCGTTCCCGTCAACAGCCGCTCCGGGAATGCCGTGATGAAGATTACTGGCACGGAGAATTCGGCGAGGATGTCCTTCACCGCGTCGATGCCGCTCGAATCGTCGGCAAGCTGGATGTCGGCAAGGACCAGTCCCGGCGGGTGCTGGCGGGCCTGCGCCACCGCTTCGTCGCGCGTGACCGCGACACCGGTGACGTTGTGACCAAGATCGCGGACGATCGTTTCGATATCCATTGCGATGATCGGCTCGTCCTCGATGATGAGGACGTCGGCGAGGGTCTGACGCTCGATTTCCCCAAGGGCTTCCGCGACCAGGGAATCGACGTCTTCGGGACTCGCTGCGATCAGATAGGCCGCATCATCGGACGAGAAGCCTTCGAGCGACGTGAGAAGAAGGGCCTGACGGGACAAGGGCGTGATTCGCGACAGGCGTGCCTGGGCTATTCCTTCTGCGCCGGAATAGTCCTGCGACGGGTCCTCCCCTTCCTCGACATTGGCCGTCGACCAGATGGCGTGAAAGGTCTTGTAGAGACCCAAACGCGGATCGACGTCGCGTGGAAACTCGTCGGGTTGCGCGACGATCGCCTCGAGCGTCGCGCGAACGAAGGCGTCGCCATGCGTCTGGCTGCCCGTGAGGGCGCGTGCATAGCGGCGGAGAAATGGCAGGTGCGGTGCGAGTTCCTGACCAAGCGACATAATGTTCGAATACTCCCGTCGTGGACGGCGGACCTTTGAGCGCGCGTAACGACCGATGCAACCCTGTTGGGTCCGTCAGTCGTTGCGGTGCGTGTCCCCCGTCGAAGATGTGCTGTTGGCTGGAACAAAAGAAACGACGTTTGGTTTCCGCTTCGCGCGGCAAGGTTGCTGCGGGTTTGTGACGTTGCCATCCCAGCCGCGTCAGTTTGCGTCTTTTCGGGCAAACTTATTCAAACCCGTTGCACCCCAAGGGTTGAACGTTAAACGGAGCGTGCTTGTACCCGCGCGAGGGGGACGAGAAGGTTGAGTGTCAAGGATAAGGGCGGCTCATTGGGCGGCGCTGAAAAGAAAGCGACGCCTCCCAAGGCGTCTGAAGACAAGAAGGGCCGCAAGCAGCGGGCCAGCGATATCGGCCGCGCATTGCGCACGATCTATGACGATACGCTGCGCGAATCCGTGCCCGACGATTTCAGCGACCTGCTCGGGAAACTAAGCTGAGCCGTTGACCGGAAACCCGACATGCTGAGCGAAGCGGCTAGACGCTTTGCTGCACTGCCAACCGCGGTCAAGCTTTTCCTGATTTTGACCGCAGCGCTGCTTCCCATCGGGATCGGACTGGTCTGGACGGCTAGCCAGGGCATTCGAGATGCGGACAATGTCCTGCGCGCGCAGGCGGAGGAGCAGGCGCGGCTTGCGACGCGCGGTGTCGAAAGCCTCATTGCGCGAAACGCGCTCGCCTTGCGCATCGCCACCAATGGTCGGATCACGAACAGCGAAGAATCGTGCAGCGCCGTCCGGCAATCGCTGACGGTCACTCCAGCAGTGGCCCAGCAATTCGAGCTGGAAACGGTCGACGCGCAACGAATCTGCGAAGTCGGCAGCGTGCCGGAAACCCGAACGCTTCCCCTTGTCGCGCCGGGCGCGATTGCGCTGAGGGTGCTTCCGAACGAAGAGGAATTGACCTTCCGCGTCGGTGTGAGCGGAGGCATGGCGACCGGTGCGCTTTCGATCGAAGAATTGCGGCAAGCAGCCAAAGAAGCTGCGCCAAGGGTCGAGACCCTGGTGATCCGCCAGGGGCCGAACGAGCTTCCCGTTGTAACGCGATCGGCCGTCGAGACCGGCGAGCGGCGTTTCACGATGAGCCGCTGGCCAGTGGCCAATGGCCAGGTCGAAATGGTTGTCGGGACGGAAGTTCCGGTAATCACGACCGGCGACCGGCTCCTGCTATTGCTGCCTGTGCTGATGTGGCTGATCGCCGGACTGCTGAGCTGGGTGCTGGTCACCCGCCTGTTCATTCGGCCGCTGAAGCTGCTTCAGCGATCGGTTGCCGAATATGAGCCGGGCGACGCGGAACTGCTCCTTCCTCGCAAGCTCGGTCCAGCGACCGAAATTCAGGAGCTTCGCGATGCCTTTGCTCGCGCCGTCACCCGGGTCGAGCAATCCGAACATGAGATGGCCGGAGCCCTCGAAGGCCAGCGGCGGCTTGTCCGCGAGGTCCACCACCGGGTGAAGAACAATCTCCAGGTCGTCGCATCGCTCATCAACATCCATGGCCGCACCGCCGAAACCCCGCATGCGCGCGCCGCCTACGGATCGATCAGCCGCCGAGTGGGCGCGCTGGCGATCGTGCACCGCAATCACTTTGCGGAAATGGAAGAGAATCGGGGGATCTCGCTGCGCCCGCTCATTTCGGAACTCGCCGCGGAGTTGCGCGCCACGGCGCCTGAGACTGCGCGCGGACTGCGGATCGACCTCGACCTCGAAGGCGCCAACACCACGCAGGACGTCGCCGTCTCTGTCGCGTTCCTGATCACCGAGATCGTCGAATTCGCGATGCTTCGGACGCCGGAGGATCCGGTCGAAATCTCGCTCCGCCGGAGCAGCGAGCTGACCGCGCGCCTGACCCTCAACAGCAAGGTCCTCAATCCTGACGAGGACGGCGACCGCGAAAAAGTTCAGTTCGAACGCATTATTTCCGGCCTTGCGAAGCAGCTACGTTCTACGCTGGATCGCAAGCTTGGTCGCTACAGCGTTGAATTGCCGGTGTTTCCCGAGCGGTAGGAGCTGCGGAGGTCGTTACGGCTCCAATCAAAAAAGTTTCGCAATGGCCGGAACCGGTAGCGAAGAAGGTGCGTTTTGTTGTTCGGATAGTGACCTTTTGCCCCCCCGCTCTCGCTATCCAATTACATGGGCCCGAAACCGCTAACCCTCCCCCCCCGGTAGCGCTTTCGGGCCCTCATTATATCTCAAGCATCTGATTCGGCGGTCGCGGCAGCGGCGGCGGCTTCCTTGCGACTGCGGCGCCAGTGGGTGATGCGAATGGCGAGGATGGCAAATTCGTACAAAGTGTAGAGCGGCACCATGAGCAAGAGCATGGACACCGCATCGGGCGGCGTCAGCACCGCCGAGACGGCTGCCGAGGCAACGATCGCGTAGCGCCGCGACTTCACCAATTGCTCGCGTGTGACGATCCCGGCCCGCTCAAGGATCATCAGCAGGATCGGCAACAGGAACGCCACGCCGAATCCGAAGATGAAGCGTGTGCAGAAGCTTAGGTAATTGCCGACGCCCGGGAGCGCTTCCTGCTCGACGCCGCCGACATTGCCCTCGTAGCTCAGCAGGAAATGCAGAGCCCAGGGCATTGCGACGTAGTAGGCAAAGGCCGCACCGCCGGTGAAAAACACCGGCGTGAACAGGAGGAATGGCAACAGCGCCCTCTTCTCCTTGGCATAAAGGCCAGGAGCGACGAACTTCCACATCTGGGTCGCAAAGAACGGAAAGCCGATCATCAGCGCGGCGAACAATGCGACCTTCACCTGCACAAAAAAGGCTTCAAAAATGTCGGTGTAGATGACCTTGCCCTGTCCGGCCGCCAGAAGCGGTTGGACCAAAAAGGCGAAAATCGTCTCTGCAAAATAGAAGCAGCCGAAGAACAGGGCGACCAGCACGCCCAGCGACAGGAGAAGTCTCTTCCTGAGCTCAATCAGATGCTCGATCAGCGGGGCCTTGGTGTCGTCGATGTCCCTCATGGCAACTCGCGCTTTTCGGGCGGCTGCTCAGGCTGTGGATCGAGCGGCAGCGACGGCTGTGCCGCCTCCTGCGGCGTGGTATCCGGCGGCGATGCGTCGAGAAGCGCCGGATACTCGCGCATGATGCGATCGTTTTCCTCGCGCCACTTCTTTTCCATTTCCTCGAGCTCGGCCTCGCGAATGATATTCTCGATGCCCGAATGGAAGTGACGCGCCATACCGCGGACCTGTCCAACCCAGCGCCCAACCGTGCGCAGGGTCATCGGCAGGTCCTTGGGGCCGATGAAGATCAGCGCCAGGACCGCAACGAGGATGAGTTCGGAAGTGTCGACGCCGAACATCGGCCCGCCCGGGTGAGCGGCCTAAATGTCGTCGGCGGAGCGCGGAGCAGGCTCTTCCGTGCGCCGAGGCTCGGGCGTCACGTCAATGGGACGATCGCCGCTGCGGGGCAAAGACCGCGGATCGCGGCGCTCCTCGGGCTTGTCGTCTTCGGCAAGACCTTCTTTGAAGCTTTTCAGCCCCTTAGCTACGTCTTTCATTGCTGACGAGAAGCGGCTGCCACCGAACAGCAGCAGGATGAACAGTCCGAGGATAATCCAGTGAATGAGGCTGAAACCGCCCATGAACGAACTCCTTTGGCGGCCTTCTAGTCTTCCTCTTCCTCGCTTTCCAGTTGCAGTTGTCCAAGCGCCTCGAAGACACCCTGTTCCAGCGGATCGAGCAGGCCTGCCGCCTTGAGGTCTTCGATGCCCGGCAGGTCTTTCCGCGAGGCCAGTCCAAAGTGAGTCAGGAATTCCTGCGTCGTGGCGTAAAGCAATGGGCGGCCGGGACCTTCCCGCCGGCCGGCCGTGCGAACCCAGCCAGCCTCCATCAGCACGTCCAGCGTGCCCTTGGAGATCTGAACGCCGCGAATCGCCTCGATCTCGGCGCGGCTGACGGGCTCGTGATAGGCGACGATCGCCAGCGTTTCGGTCGCCGCGCGCGAAAGCCGGCGCGGCTCCTCCCGTGTTCGGCGCAGCAAGTGCGCGAGGTCGGGGGCGGTCTGGAAATGCCAGCGGCCGCCGCGCTCGACCAGTTCGATGCCACGGCCAGTGTAGATCTGCGCAAGCTCCTCCAGCGCCGCTGCGACGTCGCCCTCCCCCGCGTGGGCCTGAATCTCCTCGACGGTCAGCGGCTCGGACGATGCGAAAATCGTCGCTTCGACGGCCCGGGCGAACTCGTCCATCAGGCGGCGCGAACCTTCAGCGGGGTGAACGGCCCGTCCTGCTGGATGTCGAGCCGCCCACGGCGGGCAAGCTCGAGGGCGGCGACGAAGCTCGATGCGAGGGCCGAGCGCCGATACACGGGATCGTCGCTGTCGGGCAGGAATTGTCCGATCTCCGTCCAGTCGATCGCCATTCCGATCATCCGGCCAACGCGTTCGATGGCATCGTCGAGCGACATGACGGAACGCGCATGGACGACATGCATCGCCGGAGCGGTTCGCGCCTTGACCGTGCCGTAGGCCGAGAAAAGCTCGAACGGATTGACCTGCCAGGCCGACTTGCGGACGAGGCGCAAACCCTCCGGCGCGCCACGGACGAAAACGTCGCGGCCGAGGCGGTCGCGGCCGAGGAGCCGGGCCCCCGCCTCGCGCATGGCGTCGAGCCGCTGGAGCCGCATCTGCAGTCGAAGGGCAACCTCCTCGGGGCTCGGGTCCTGCTCCGGGTCCTTCGGCAGCAGCAGGCACGATTTCAGGTAGGCTAACCACGCCGCCATCACGAGATAGTCGGCGGCGATCTCCAGCTTCAGCGAGCGGGCGTTGGCGATGTAGTCGGTGTACTGGTCGACCAGCTGCAGGATGGAGATTTGCGCGAGATCGACCTTCTGGCCGCGCGCAAGGCTGAGCAGCAGGTCGAGCGGCCCTTCCCACCCGTCCAGATTGAGCGTCAGCTCATCCGAGCCGACCGAAAGATCGAGCGTTTCCACCCCCATTCAAGGAGATTAGCCGAACCTGCGGACATTGGAAGCAGACCCGTCATTGCGAGAAGTAGCCAAGCAATGACGGACTAGGCGAGCGCTAGAAGGGCGTCTCGCTTTTCGATTGCAGCAGCGAAATCCACGCCATCGCCGGGGGTGAAGGTCAGCGCCATAGCGCGGGACAGCCGCGCCTCACCTTCCTGCGACAGCCCCGGGACCGCCTTGGCGACCAGCACCATGTTTTCCATCTTGCCGTCGCAGTGCAGAGCGGCGTCACAGCCGGCGGCGACGCACGCGGCGGCACGCTCGCCATGGTCCCCCGCGAGCGCCTCCATCCCGATGTCGTCGCTCATCAGGAAGCCCTCGAAGCCAATGCGCTGACGGATGATGTCGTGGATAACGATCGGCGACTGCGAGGCTGGCCGTTCCGCGTCCCATTGCTTGTAGAGAAGGTGGCTGGTCATCCCCATCGCCGCGCCACGGAGCCGTTCGAACGGCTCCAGATCGATGGCAAGGTCATCCTCGCAAGCATCGACGACGGGTAGCTCGTGATGGCTGTCGACCAGAGCGCGACCGTGGCCCGGAATATGCTTGATGACGCCGAGCACGCCGGCTGAATGAAGACCGTCGAGAATCGCGCGGCCCAAGGCAGCTACCTGCATCGGCTCCGACCCCAAAGCCCGGTCGCCGACGATATCGGTGGCGCCGGGCTGACGGACGTCGAGCATCGGCAGGCAGTCGACGTTGACGCCCACCTCGTTGAGCATCAGCGCCAGAGCCCGCGCATTAACCCTCGCCGCCTCGATCGCGCTGGACGGGGCGAGTTGATACAAACGGTCGAACGCCTCCCCGCAGGGAAAAGCAGGCCATTCGGGCGGCCGCATGCGTGCGACCCTGCCGCCTTCCTGGTCGATCAGGATCGGGACTTCGGCCCGGCCGGCGATCTCGCGCAAACCGTCGGTCATCCGCCGCATCTGCTCGCGGCTTTCGCAATTACGGCGAAATAGGATGAAGCCAGCGGGGTCCGCATCGCGGAAGAAGTCGCGCTCCTCCGCTGTAATTTCAGTCCCCGCTAGTCCGTAGATCGATGCCTGCATCAGTTCGCCACGAAGCAATTCTCGCCGGCGACCTTCAGCGCCTGACAGGCCTGCTTGGCTTCCGCAGGCGAGGGAGCGGCAGCTCGGAGCCGGATACCACCCGAGAAGGGAATGATGAGCTTGTTCATCGAGGCCACCGTCGGGAAGCGCGCCGACAAGGCGGTCCATGCGCGTTCAGCCTGCGCACGGTTTGCGAACGCGCCGAGCTGAATGACGCTGCCCTTGCCGCCGGTTGGCTGCTCCGGTGCAGGCTCCGCCTGCACGGGCTTCGGCGTTTCGGCGGATTTCGGTTCGGCAACCGGCTTGGGCGGAGCCGCGACGGGCTGCTCGGGCAAGCGGCTGAGGTCCAGCTGCGCGTCCGTGTCCTGCCCGGCGCTCGTTTGAAACGCCGTTTCGCTCTCGCCCGCCACATCCAATCCGCCCGGATCCTCAGGTTTGACCTTATAAGGCCCGGGCTCGGCGCGGATCAGTTCCGGCGTCCCCCCAGTGTCCGCCGAATTCTGCCTTCCCAGCCAGAAAAAGGTTGCCGAAACTAATGCTGCAGCAAGGAGAACGACGAGCAAGGCCGCGAACATGCGCCGCGCCGGGACGCCGCGGGGGCCGCCCTCGTCGTCCACGGCCTCCAGCCACGGCAGTTGCTCGTCATACGCCGACCGGCTGTCGCTCATCCCCGCTGCCCTTTCGCGCACCCACCAAATCCACGACCACGCAACTCTGCCCGATCGCCTTCATCCGCTGGCAAAGCACTTCGGAATGCGCCTGTGAAGTCGTTCCGATCTGCAGGCGGTAATAAACGCGGCCGTTCCGCAGCGACGGAATGTCGGTGACGACGGCCGGAAGCGTCTTCATCGCCGGATAGACACCGGCCAGCCGCGACCAGGCCTGCTTGCCTTGGCGCAAGGTCGAATAGGTACCGACGCGAACCATCCGCCCAGACGCTTCCGCCGACTCCCATGGATTGGAGAATTGGAGCGCCTTACGTTCGGCCATGGCCTTCTTCGGCGCGGCCTTCGCTTTCGGCCGCTGCGTATTCCGGCGAGCTGCCCGCTCAGATGCGATCCGCACTTCCTGCTGCTGCCGAACGAATACCGGTGCCGGTTCCGGCGCAGGCGCTATCTCGGGCATTGGCGAAGGCTCGACGGCCGGAATCGCCGGATTTGCAGGCGCCGGCAGGGGAAGCGTCTTGGTCACTTCGGCGAACGATGCTTCATCCTCTGCTGGAGGGGATAGCTGCAGCCCCATCGACCCCAGCCAAAAGGATAGTGCGGCCACGGCGCCAACGAAGGTCAGGGCCAGGGGGACCAGCCACCAGCGCTCTCTTTTTTTGCTCGGAACTCTTTCGTCGCTTAGCCACGGTAGCCGGTCGACATCCGGCGCTAAGGTGTTGGCCATTGGGTCAGCGCATCTCCTCGGTCGCCGCCACGCCCATCAGGGCCAGGCCGCTACGAATTACCTGCCCAATGCCTAGCGCCAGTTCCATCCGCGCGCGAGAAAGTTCTGGAGATTTTTCAACGAGGAAACGCCGATCCGGGTCGTCGTTGCCCCGATGCCACAGCGCATGGAACGCAGCCGCCAGATCGTACAGGTAGAAAGCGATGCGATGCGGTTCGTGCGCCATCGCCGCTGCCTCGACCGTACGCGGATATTGCGCGGCCAATTTAACCAGTCCGATCTCTTCCTCATCGAGCAGGCCGAGGTCGGCCGGGGCATCCAGGCTCACGCCCGCATCGGCGGCCTTGCGCAGCAGCGAGCTGATCCGGGCGTGGGCGTACTGGACGTAGAAGACAGGATTGTCCTTCGACGCCTCGACCACCTTGGCGAAGTCGAAGTCGAGCGGGGCGTCGGCGCGGCGGGTGAGCATCATGAAGCGCACCACGTCCTTGCCGACCTCGCTGACGACGTCTGCGAGGGTGACGAATGAGCCCGAGCGCTTGGACATCTTCACCGGCTCGCCCGCGCGAAACAGCCGGACCATCTGGACCAGCTTGACGTCGAGGTCGACACGGCCGTCGGTCAGCGCTTTCACAGCGGACTGAACGCGCTTGACCGTGCCCGCATGGTCGGCGCCCCAGATGTTGACCAGATGATCTGCGTTCTGGGCTTTCTGCCAGTGATAGGCGGCATCCGCGCCGAAATAGGTCCAGCTTCCATCCGACTTCTTCATCGGGCGGTCCTGGTCGTCGCCGAACTGGCTTGAACGGAACAAGGTCAGCTCGACCGGCTCCCACTCGTCATGCTCGTCGAGGCTCTTCGGCCGCTCGAGCTCGCCCTGGTAGACAAGGCCCTTTTCAAGCAGGACCTGCATCGCCTTCTCGACCGCGCCTGAGCCCTGGAGTTCGGCCTCGGATGCGAAACGGTCGTGATGGATGCCGAGCAAGCCGAGGTCGTGTTTGATCAGCTCAAGCATCGCCGCGACAGCGCGCTTCCGAAAGGTCTCGAGCCAGACGTCTTCCGGCTCGCCCGCATATTCATTGCCAAACTCGGCGGCGAGCGCGGCTCCAATGGGGACAAGGTAGTCGCCTGGATACAGACCCTCGGGGATCTCGCCGATCTCTTCGCCGAGCGCCTCGCGGTACCGCAGGTGCAGCGACCGGGCGAGAACGTCGACCTGCCCGCCGGCGTC
>Ga0307413_10000907_pt1 | contig 10492 bp, 6 predicted proteins | sample DK1Ometagenome_3_FD_203714 | JGI IMG/M metagenome (GOLD analysis project Ga0307413, IMG submission 203714) | Maize rhizosphere microbial communities from greenhouse at UC Davis, California, United States - DK15-O-2 | ecosystem: Host-associated > Plants > Roots > Rhizosphere > Soil | place: USA... | reverse complement strand
AAACAGTAAATACGGCGAAAAAGAGAAAATAGGAGCCAGGGAAGTACTTCATTTAAGTGGTGCGTCTTTGCGGTACAACCGAATCTCCGAATAGCGGCTCGATCGCCTTACTTCGGGCGTCGCGCAAATATCTGATCAAACTTCTGAGGTAATGATCGTATTCTGCCGGCACTTCCCGTCGGATAAGCCCAAGGCGAGGTGCAAAACCGCGCAGGGTCATCTCAAATCTTTTGAGATTGTCCAACGTTTTATCTCGCCGAGGGGCGTGTTCCAGGAATTCGAGCGTGTCGTCCATTAAGGCGTGGAACCCGCCGAGCTCGTTGTACATTTCCGGAAAATCGTTTTTGGCGTTCAATTCTTCGGCTTTGCTGAGACGAGTGCTCATCAAAGCGAGCGCGAGTTTTGTACGGTCTTTGAGATCTTGTTTCGAGTCCAGTTGGCTGCGTTCCGAATTCGAGAGTACCTTAACCGGCGGCGGGGCGGCATTTGGGTCAAAATCTTCGTCGTCCGGGGGGGGCTGACCAAACGCGGAGAAAGTGAAAAAAACCAAAAAACCAAGCAAAAACAATAGTTCCCGTAGGTTAGTAAAGGTTCGATCTCTTCCCCGAATCATGATCATTTTGTCACCGCCTGTGGAATCTATTCGCTCTTTTTCCCTTTTCCGTTTTTGATCTGCTTTTGAACCAGGGGCAGCCGCAGATTGACCTTCTCGATGTCCAGTTTGTCCTTTTCCGCGTCGGCCATCTTTATGAACTGCTGATAATTCGCCATCGCGTCAAGGTATTCGCCCATCTGGTCATGAACGATCCCGAGGAAGTAAAAGGCCGTTGGGGAGTCGGGCTGATTTTCGGTCAGCCAGCGGAACTCAGTTTTGGCCTCCGGGTAACGTTTCAGCTGAAAAAGAGCTGTAGCTAGGTTTGCCCGTATCGTCGCATGTTCCGGGGCGATGGTCAACAGTTTTCGAAACAAGCCGATTGCCTGGTCATATTGTTTCGCCTGGACGAGGGCCGCCCCGAAACCGATCGCGTGGCCGATCTCGTTCGGCTCGAGCGTGGAAGCACGGCGGCAATATTCGACCGCTTTCGCTGGATTCCCGAGTCTGTAGCCCTGGCAAAGCTTTGAAAGGGCATTGGCATCGTTAGGGTCTCGCTGGGCTTTTGCCTCGAGGCCGGCGAGATCTGCAATGTCCCCGTCTTTGACATCGGCGATCAAAGTCTTTACCGAGTCGCTTGGAGAAGAAATGGATTCCAGTATCGCTAAGGCGTCGGACTTTTTCCCCCGCATGATGAGTGCCGAACCGCGTAAACGTTTCGTTTCGTCGGATATTTGTCCCGAGTTTTCGGCAGCTGTTAAATAGGATTCGGCGCGGTCGATATCTTTCTCCGTTAGCGCGATATCCGCGGCTAAAATGTTCGCCGCACTATTCTTTGGCTCCAGTTCCAGAGCCCGCCCGACGCTCACCTTCGCGGCAGCTTGATCATTTAGCCGTAATTCGACAGCAGCCTTTGCCGTGAGTAAAGCCGCGGTCGGTCTGGCCCTGGAGGAGAGGGCGTTCAATTTGCCAAGCGTCGTTCTCAGCGCCGTCTCGTCTGCGTTTGTTTTTATCCGAAGGTATGACATTGCGGTGAGCGCTAACGAATTCGATTCGTCCGCCGCGATAGCTGCAGTTAGCAGTTTCTCGGATTCTGCATACTTTCCGCGATCGACGAGAAGCGAGCCGAGAGTCGCCATCGCGAGCGTCCAGTCTTCCCGCAGTTCAAGAGCACGCCGAAAGGCTTTTTCGGCCTCGTCAAATCTGCCGAGAGTGACGAGTGCACTGCCCCGCTGCAGTTGGGCTTCGGGGAACTCGGGCAGGATCTCGATCGCACCCTCGTAAAGTTTCACCGCCGCGCCGACGTCACCCTTTTCATGGGCGTCCTGTCCCTTATTGAAAAGCTCGATCGCCTGTTGAGCCTTGTCGTCGCTCTGGGCCGTCACGATCGACGCGCCCGCCGCACCGATCAACACAAAGATCAGCAGCAGAAATCGATGCTTTGCTTTAGCGAGGGATATCATAGAGGCTTATCAAAATATAACATCGTGTATATGCAGAGGCCACACGGCCGCACCCGCAACCGTTTCAAATGCTCGTGTTTGCCTTAGTCGAATCGGTCGGATAGAATCTCGTTTTTGCCGCCTTCCGGCATGGCGGCTTTTTTTCCCGGGGGAATGATCGAGACCATCCAGAAAAGCGCTCAAGCGTCCGTTCCGGCTCAGGCAGCGCAAAAAGATCAGACGCTTCGCGATATGATGCGCGAAATGCGAAGGGTGTTGGTAGCGTACTCCGGCGGTGTGGACAGTACATATCTGGCTGCGGTGGCCGCGGAGGAACTTGGAAACAGTGCCCTATGCGTCACCGGTATTTCAGCGAGCGTTTCCGAGGAACAGCGGAGCCAGGCCGCCGAGATCGCATCCCTCCGAGGCATCAATTTCCGGACCATCACCACTTACGAACTTGACGACGCCAATTACCGTGCGAACGGCACTGATCGTTGCTTTTTTTGCAAGGACGAACTTTATTCGCGACTTCGGCTCGAAGCGGAAGCCTTTAATGCCGCGGCCATACTTGACGGGACGAACGCGGATGACCTTTCCGGCCACCGTCCGGGCCGCGTTGCTGCGCAGAAGCTTGGGGTGCGGAGCCCGCTCGCGGATCTTGGGTTTACGAAAGCCGACATTCGTTTATTAAGTCAACAAATGGATTTACCGACGTGGGACTTGCCGGCGAGCCCGTGTCTTTCATCCAGGATCGCGACCGGGGTGCCGGTCACGATCGAGCGTCTGGGTAAGGTGGAAAAGGCCGAGAAGTTTCTTCGCGCGATCGGGTTCCGAGAGTTTCGCGTCCGGCTTCACGACGATCTGGCGCGGATCGAGATCCATCCGGCCGAGATGTCGCGAATGTTCGATCATAAAATCATTTCCGACGTGAACCGAGAATTCTTGAGGATCGGTTTCAGATTTATAACCCTTGACTTGGAAGGATTTCGATCAGGCTCGACCAACGGCAAGGGTATGGACGGCGACATTAAATAGTTCCAATCTGGAGAATTAATAGAAATGGCTAATCCAATGGCTGATGAAATGCGGCGCTTCAAAGGGAGCGATGAAAAGAACCCTTTCGAGGCGATGAGCGAAAGATTTGATCGTGCGGCACAACTTTTAGGCCTCGACCCCGATCTCTATACAGTGATGCGGGTTCCCAGCCGGGAGATAAAGGTTTACATACCGGTGCGGATGGATACGGGGCACTTACAGGTTTTCGAAGGTTTTCGCGTTCAGCACAATTTTGCCCGCGGACCTGCAAAAGGCGGTATTCGTTACGCCCCGGACGTTTCGTTGGATGAGGTGAAGGCCCTTTCCGCATGGATGACCTGGAAATGCGCCGTCGTTAACGTTCCTTTTGGCGGGGGCAAGGGTGGAATTATCTGTAATCCTGCTCAGATGTCGCTCGGGGAACTTGAGCGTCTCACACGAAGGTACACCGCCGAACTCATCGATTTCATAGGACCGGATAAGGACGTGCCGGCGCCGGACATGAACACCAATGAGCAGACCATGGCCTGGATAATGGACACCTACTCGATGCATGCCCGGCATACGGTGACGGCGGTTGTAACGGGTAAGCCCGTCGCCCTCGGCGGAAGCCTGGGGAGACGCGAGGCCACCGGGCGAGGCGTATTGATAACGGTAAATGAAGCCGTTAAGCGGTTTGGCCTGACGCCCGAGACCACGTCAGTGGTCGTGCAGGGGTCGGGGAACGTCGGCGGTATCGGCGCTCAGTTGATGCACGCCACAGGTTACAAAGTGATGGCGATATCGGACGTCGGGGGCGGAATCTATAACTCGAATGGGCTGAATATACCGCAAGTGCTTGAATATTGGCAGAAAAATCGTTCCTTCGAGGATTACCCCGAAGCGGATCAGGTGGGAAACAAGGAACTTTTGGAGATCGAGTGCGACGTTCTTGCTCCGTGTGCGACCGAAAACCAGATCACCTCGGAGAACGCCGACCGCATCCGCTGCAAGATTCTTGCGGAGGGTGCGAACGGCCCAACGACCCCCAAGGCCGACAAGATATTGCACGAAAAGGGGATATTCGTAATTCCCGACATTCTGTGTAACGCCGGCGGTGTAACCGTCTCGTATTTTGAATGGGTACAAGACCGAATGGGATACTTTTGGCCGGAGGCCCAGGTGAACGAGAGGCTCGCCGACAAGATGATCGCCAGCTTTAACGAACTGGCGCATTTTGCCGAAAAGCACAACGTGGATTCGCGGACGGCGGCATACATGCTGGCCATCGACAGGGTGGCTTACGACACCCGAATGAGGGGCATTTACGCGTAATTAAATTTGCGTAATTAGTTAAAAATGCTTGCCTTTTGGGAAAGTTTGGGTTAACTTCTTGACAAGGAATTACCATTTGCAGTCGAGCTTTAAAGGTCACTTTATACGGTATTTCCTTGCAGTTTTGGCATTCGATACAACTTTTTGGTAGATTCGCCTAAATAATTCAGCCACAAGGGGTTGGCAAGATTTGGGCATTGTGGGATACTTTTACGGGTAGTTCCGTAACTGATTTTAACTAAAGCTTTTAGCTTATTGACTGGACTCAATCTATTTGATTTTCGGCGGAGGAATATGATGAAACTCGCTTACAGAGTGTTTGTTGTTTCGCTGTTCTGCTTGTCGCTTGCGGTCGTTGCGTTCGCGCAGACACCGACACCGCGGGTCAGTGGTACCACCACTGTCAGCGTTGACAAGAGCAAGCGGTCAGCAAAGGACGACAGAAACACAGCACCTACAGTTGGAACAGGCGGCGCGATGGGCGGACCCACCGGGCTTTTCACTGTTTATGATGGACAAACCCTGAGAAAGGGCGAGTTCACTTTTAGTGCTGCTTACAGCAATTTTGACCGCGATCCCGGTGATGCTGACTTTACTGAAGTGCCTGTCAGCTTTCAGATCGGCGTGACGAACAACTTCGAGTTGTTCTTCAACACAGACGCCTATCGTGCCATTAAGGTAAATTCTCCGGGCAATCTTTCCGGCTTCTATCTGCCGAACTCGAGTATTGGCGGCGTAAGCCCCGGTGCTATAATTTTGGCTCCGTCGGGCCCAGGCGTGGGTATCAACGAAGGCGTTGCGGTGTTCCGTCCGCGCGGCTCGCAGCCTTTCGTACAAGCACCGTTTGTCGGTAGTGCCGGCAACTTCGGCGGCCCGTTGGGATTCTTTGCAGGCCCGTTGTTCGGTTTCCCCGCAAACACATTTCCCCAGATCGGCGGCGTGATTGACGGCGGCGGCGGGGCAGATGTGTTCCCCGGCCTTGGCTCGGTATATGGCAGCATTTTGCCCGGTGTGGTTCTGCAGACTGCTTGTTCGCAGGGCACAGGCGTTAATTGTACGAACGGCTTCTTCGCCCCGACATCGTTCACTCTGGCACCTAGCTACCTTCCGGATGCTCCGTTCCTTAACCGCACTTACGGTGAATCTGCTTTCAGCACGATGACGGCCGGCGGTAAATTCCGTTTCAACGACGTCAACGACTGGTGGGGTGTAGCCCTCGTCGCGGGATATCGTTTCTATCTGGATAATGCGGACGATTTCGCCGGGTTCAATCAGCTGCAGCGTGGAGCCAGCCCGGGCGGCAAGTGGACACGCGGCGACGTTCTCGTTACAGGTGCGTTCGATGGCCGTGTAAGGCCGTGGTGGAACATCGCGGTAAACGTGGGTTACCACTGGAACGCAAGTGTCAAAGGTGAACTTTTCGGCGACGACGTAACCCTCCTCGATCGTCCGGATGAGTTCCTGCTTTCGGTTGGTACCGATTTCCCGGTAAACAAGTTCTTCCAGCCGATCGGCGAGTTCCGCCACCTGCGATATGTGGGCGGGCGTACGCCGAACGCGTTCGAGAACAGTCCTTATGAAGGTTTGATCGGAGCACGTGTGTTTCCGGCTCGCTGGTTTGGCTTTAGTGCGGCATACCGCCATCACTTCAACCAGCAGGATGCAAACAGTTTCGATGATGAAAATGAAGTTTCGCTGGCAGCGAGAGTTAACTGCCTGGGCTTCGGAACAACCGGCAGCACTTGCACCAGTCAGTTTGTGACGGTGACAAATACTTATAGCGGCGTGCCTCCCGGATTCCGCACCTCGAGCGATCCGCACGGCTTCTTGTTCCAGGCCTTTATCGGCCGACGCAACAAGCGGGCTGAAGACATAGTCAATCAGGTCGCCAATGTTACCGCCCTTTCGGTCAGCGACAGTGCGATCACGCTGGGCTGCCAGCCGGGCTTCCAGCCCGCGCCGGGAGCAGTTTGCAACGAGAGCACTTCGGTCTCAGTCACGACAACTGCTGTTGATCCCGAAAACGACATTCTTACCTACAACTACACCGTCTCGGGCGGGCGCATCGTGGGTTCGGGTGCAAACGTGACCTGGGATCTTAGCGGCGTCGCTCCGGGAAGCTACACGATCACGGCCGGTGTCGATGACGGCTGCGGACTCTGCGGACAGACGCAGACACAGACCGTTACGGTCGCCGAGTGTAATTGTGTAAGGATCTGCCAGTGTGCCACCGTTAGCCTCAGCGGACCGGCCGGCATCACGGCTCCGGGCGAGACGATGACCTTTACGGCCAGCGTCACACCGGGAACCTACGATCCGACCTACAACTGGACCGTTTCGGCCGGTACTATCGAATCCGGACAGGGAACGCCTAGCATCGTGGTTCGCACCACGAGGGAAATGGCGGGCTCGTCAGTAACTGCGACGATCGACGTCGGCGGTGCTCCGGCAGAGTGCTCGTGCCCGGTCACGGCTTCTGAGACGGCAGGTGTCGCTCCGAATCCGGAAGCAGTATTGGTTGATGAATTCGGCGCATTGCCGAACGACGATATTCGCGGTCGTCTCGATCTGTTCTTTGCGGAACTCTCGAACAACCCGAATAATCAGGGCTACATCATCAACTACGGCACGCCCGCACAGATAGCGGCACGTGAGCGTCTGATCACGAACCACATCACATTCCGTGGATTCGACCGCAGCCGCATCACGCTCGTTAACGGTGGAACGTCAGCAGACGGTGCACCGAGAACGAAGCTCTATCGCGTACCGCCTGGTGCACAAAACCCGGCTCCGTAACCGCTTCGCATCTTGAGATGTGAACATCAGAAAAGGCCCGCCTCGTGCGGGCCTTTTTGTTGGTAAACGTTCCGAGTTCAAGGGCTAATGGCTGCCTTCGGGTAGGCGGGCTGTTTAACTCGGTTCCACAACATTGAGCTTTGAATCCGGGGCGCGGAACTTCTTAAGGTATTGCATTAACTACAAAAATTTGTAGAATGTATGCAGAACATTGTTCTCCTCATCTCGGCCGAACCGTTTGAATGCAAACAACCCTTCCTGTTTTGTCATCTGAAGTATGACGAAACGGTGATCGAATTCGCCTTTTTGCCCTTCAAAGCCAATACGATAATGAAAAAGATGTACAGCACAAATCGAAGCCTTTTCGCCCTCGCCTTTCTTGTTGCGTTGATCTTCAGCATGCCCGTTTTCGCCGCTGATGATGCCGGCAATGTCTTCGAAGACGCTACGAACAAAGGCATTTGGTCGGTATTGGGACCGGACGGCGGAGACGTGCGGGCGATCGCGGTCGATCCGCGCGACCAAAATAAGCTTTACATCACCACGATGGACGGGCAGATCCACATTTCGTCGGACGCTGGCAAGAGTTGGCGGCTTTTGGCAAGTTTCGGGAAGTCATTGCTGACTCTCGACCAGTTGCTGATCGACAGCCGCGATTCTAATGTGATCTACGTTTCGGGGCACCGCGGGAAACTGGCGGGAGGCTTCTTTAAATCGGCCGACGGTGGGGCCACGTGGAAGGAATCCAAAGATCTCCGCGAACAGGCGATCCACGCGATGACGCAGGCGAAGACCGACCCGAACCTGATCTACGTCGGTACCAAGGATGGGATCTGGGTTTCGAAGAATTCGGGTGACGATTTCAAACGAATTGAATCGGGCACGATGCCGCTCGATATCAATTCGTTCGCGGTCGATCCTAAGAGTACGGATACGCTTTACGCGGGGACGACCTGGAGGCCTTACAAATCGACTGATAACGGCCAGAGCTGGCGTCTGATCAAGACGGGCATGATCGATGACTCTGACATATTCGCCATCACGATCGACACTACGAACAATAATCATTTGATCGCGTCCGCTTGCAGCGGTATTTATGAGTCGGTGAACGCCGGCGAAAATTGGAGAAAAATACAGGGCATCCCCTCGCAATCGCGCAGAACGCGTGACATCGTTCAGCACCCTTCGCGGCAGGGGACGATCTTCGCCGGCACCACGGAGGGCTTTTGGATGAGTGCGAACGGGGGAAAATCCTGGTCGCTCACTACTTCGCGGAATATTGAGGTCAATAAGATCGCGGTCCACCCTGACGCTCCGGACCGCGTCTTCATCGCTACGAACAATTACGGAGTGCTGGTTTCTGAAGACGGCGGTAAAAATTTCCGCCCGACGAACAACAGTTTCACGAGCCGTTTTACTTATTCGGTCACGCCCGACGTTGAAATGCCGGACCGCCTTTATGCCTTGACCAAGAACACCTCGTCGAGCGGTGGATTCCTGTTCTACAGCGAAGACGGCGGCAAGAATTGGCTCCAGTCGAAAGGACTGGACGTGGAAAAAGACACGCCGTTCACCGTGCTCCAGGACAAGCTGAACCCGACGGTGATGTATTTAGGAGCAAGCCGGGGCGTTTTCAAATCTGTCGATCGCGGTGCTTCGTGGACCCTTCTGACACCGCCGAAAACTAAAGCTCCGGCTAAGAGAGCGGTCGCCCGGAAAGGAAAGGCGGCGCCAAAGGCCAAGGCCCCGGTGACGCCGGAGAAGGATGTGGCCGCTGGACCGATCTTTGTTCCGAGCCTCGCGGAGACGGTGAAAGTGCTCGCGTTCACCGGCGACGACAAGGGCGGACTCATCGCGGGGACCGACAACGGTTTATATCGCAGTTACGACGTCGCTAAAGGTTGGGAAAAACTTCCCTTCGGCGAAGGCATCGATCAAAATGTTTTTGCGGTGCTGACCACGCCTGATGTCCCCGGCACGATTTGGGTGGGCACGGCACGATCAAGTGTGATCGTTTCGACCGACGACGGTAAGACCTGGTCCAAAACGAATGCATCACCGGATGCGGTGCCGGTGAGCTCGATCGCGATGGATCCGAAGCGGCCCAATTACCTGTACGTCGGCACGATCCAGGCATTTTACCTGAGCCGTGATGGCGGACGGACGTGGAACCGCCGCGGCGGAAATCTTCCGCTCGGGAACTTCACGTCGATCCTGATCGACCCGAACAACACTGACACCATCATTCTTTCGAGTGCGTTGGAGAACGACGGGGGTATCTACATTTCTGACAACGCGGGTATGAACTGGAAGCGCTTTGATTCGAAGGAACTCAAACTTCCAAGCCGCAGGATCTGGTCGCTTGTGTTCGACCCGCACGACGCACATCGGATGTACGCGGGGACTCACTCGTCGGGTGTTTACCGCATAGATCGCCCGACGCAGGCCGCGGCCGCCAACGCGGGTGCGACAACGAACGGTAACTAATCGACTGACCGCCGCTTAATCGCGGCGGTTCTGGTTTTCGCACTTGCAGTTGAGGTATCGGATTCTATAATCTGATACCTCATGAGCCAGCAAAGCGCGACCAAAGTGATAGAGTGTCGGGGTGCGAACGGCAATGTTACCATCCGCACGGACACGCTTCCATTTTCCTCGATCCCCGGCCAATCGAAACTTTTCGTTCAATACCAAACAGACCCGGAAAGCCTGAGGCGTTTTTACCCTAACGCGGTGCGTTCGCACACGCAGATCTCTGAGCGCATCCCTGAAGTTTTGGCTAACTACAAGGCGGATCGGAAAGTGCTTTGCGATGCACTTGAAGAAACGAACAAGAAGTTCGGAGCTACGCCTGAAACCCTGGCGAATATAGAGCTGCTCCGCGATGCCGAAACCGTCGCTGTCGTAACCGGCCAACAGGCGGGGCTTTTCTCCGGCCCGCTTTACACGATCTATAAGGCCCTTTCCGCCGTCCGAATGGTGGAGTGCCTCCGCGGCCGCGGGATCAAAGCGGTGCCCGTCTTCTGGGTGGCCACCGAAGACCATGATTTTGAGGAAGTCTCGAAAACATCGTTTATCGGCAAAAAGGGAAGCGTGCTGGACGTCTCGAACGAACCGAAGCGCTGCTACGAGAATCTGCCGGTCGGCTACATCAAGCTTGACGATTCGATCGAGGAGACGATCGACGAACTGTTTCGCGGAATCTCGACGACCGAGTTCACCGACGAGTTGAAAACTCTCGTGCTCGATAGCTGGAAGTCGGGCGAATACTTCGGGGATGCTTTTGGTGTGCTGCTGACGAGGCTTTTGG
>Ga0307413_10000906_pt1 | contig 10498 bp, 9 predicted proteins | sample DK1Ometagenome_3_FD_203714 | JGI IMG/M metagenome (GOLD analysis project Ga0307413, IMG submission 203714) | Maize rhizosphere microbial communities from greenhouse at UC Davis, California, United States - DK15-O-2 | ecosystem: Host-associated > Plants > Roots > Rhizosphere > Soil | place: USA... | reverse complement strand
CGTCCTTGTCCCGCGCCCACTCCTGTTCGGTCGCCATTCCCGCCTCCCGTGTGGTTTCCCGGAGGGGGTACCCCGGCCTCACCGGGCTACACCCGCCGGGCGGTCCGGCCGATCGGCCTCGCCGCGACGGTGCGCGCGTATGAACCCGGCCCTGACGGGTATCCGCAGGCGGCACGACGACAACGGAGGCACGCCATGAGCATGGGTGACAAGGTCGAGAACAAGGTCGACAAGATGAAGGGCAAGGCCAAGGAGCGGGTCGGCGACGCCACCGACGACGAGCAGTTGCAGACCGAGGGCCGCGCCGACCAGGGCAAGGCGGGCCTGAAGCAGGCGGGAGAGAACGTCAAGGACGCCGCGAAGAAGACGTTCGGCGACTAGGTCGTGCCGGCCGAGCACCGCTGGTGCTCGGCCGGGCGGGATGGATCGCCGACACCGGCGGACGGCAGAACGTTCACCGTGTCGGCCGAGGCCGCGGCCACTCGTGCACGGCATCGACGTGGCCGCGTGGCCATGGGTTGCGAGCGAACGGCGATCGGATCAGACATCGGACATATCCCGATCGGTCTGCCCGGCCGTCCCCCGAGCCCGGTCGGACGCACGGTCCTGTTGCGATCATGAGTCGAGAGGCGGAGATTGGTCCGGCTCGGCGTGTCCTTCCATTCGCCGACCTCCTGGACCACTGGAGGCCCCATGCGACACATGAGTGCTGTGATCCTGGCCGCCGCCACGATCCTGCTGACTCCGACCATGGCGTTCGCCGCGACCGTCGACCCGCCCGCGCCCAGCCCGGACGCGGGTGAGGTCACGGTCGGCAGCGACGACGCCTTCTTCTCACAGAACAAACAGAACGAGCCCGGACTGGCCCTCAACGCGAACAACCCGCAGATCCTCGCCGCCGGGGCGAACGACAACATCGACCTCGAACTGTGCAACGCCGGGGATCCGCGGACCTGTCCGTTCACGCCCGGCGTCGGTCTGTCCGGCATCCAGTTCTCCCTCGACGGGGGTGACACCTGGGTGCAGCCGACCTACACCGGCTACTCGGCGCGGCACTGCATCGGCGACGTCGACCCCAACGTGACGACCGACCCGTGCCAGCCGCAGACCGCCGGACCGATCGGCACCCTGCCCTGGTACTACGAGAACGGCCTGGTCTCCAACGGCGACCCCGAACTCGCCTTCGGCCCCCGGCCCGGCGCCGACGGGACGTTCAGCTGGGCCAACGGCTCCCGGCTGTACTACGCGAACATCGCCACGCCGTTCCCGGGCAACCCCGGCTTCCGCGGTGCCGCGGCCATCGCGGTCTCGCGCACCGACGACGTGGCCGCCGCCGCCGCGGGTGACAAGTCCGCCTGGATGGCCCCGGTCGTGGTGACCAGGCAGAGCTCGGCGCTGTTCAGCGACAAGGAGCAGATCTGGGCGGACAACGCAGCCTCCAGCCCGTACTTCGGCAACGCCTACGTCTGCAACGTCGGTTTCCGCAGCAACGGCCAGGGCGGCGCACCCGAGCCGGTGCTCTTCGCCCGCAGCAGCGACGGCGGCGACTCCTGGCGCACCACCCAGCTCTCGGCCGCGGTGAACAACAACCAGCTGCCGGGCCGGCAGGGCTGCACCATCCGCACCGACTCCCGCGGCACCGTCTACGTGCTGTGGAGCGGCACCGACCCGCGGACCCGCACCGACGTGATCTACCAGGTGCGGTCCACCAACGGAGGGGCGACGTTCGAGCGGCCCCGGGCGATCGCGACCCAGGCCGGGATCGGCCAGTTCGACCCCGTCCAGGCGCGGTTCACCATCGACGGCGTGGCCGGGGCGCGGACCAACTCGTTCCCGAGCATGGACATCGCCAACGGCGCCCCGACCGGGGCGGACGCGACCGACCAGGCCGTCGTGACCTGGTCCGACGACTCGCTGGGCACGAACAACGAGAAGGCGTTCGTCATCACCTCGACCGACCGCGGCACCAGCTACACGTCGAAGGTCGTCGCCTCCGGCGACGAGGGCCGGGCCAACCAGCCGGCCATCGCCATCGCCCCGGACGGCACAGCCGCCTACCTGGTCTACAACTCCTATCCGGAGGACTGGCAGTCCGACACCACCCGGGTGAGGCCGATGTTCGGCGTGGTGCGCCGGGCGCCGGTCGACCCGGCCACCGGGGTGATCGGCAGCTGGAGCACAGTGCTCACCGGGGCCACCGGTGACGCCCGCGGCTCCAGCGCCAACGGCCTGACCACGGAGTTCCTCGGCGACTACAACTACGCCGTCGCCAGCCGGGACAACGGGACCGCGGTCTGGAACGACGTCCGGGAGGCGGCCGACTGTCCGCTGATCGACGCCTACCGCCAGGCCCTGGTCGACGCTGTCCTGTCGGGCGCCATCGGCCCGCTCCCGCCCGAGTCACCGAAGACCCGGGCCGCCGCGGCGATCATCCCGCCGACCGCCGAGGGTCAACGGCCCGCACCGAACGACGAGTGCCCGCAGACCCAGGAGTCGGCCTTCGGCAACACCGACATCTACGCCGGCACGGTGGCCGCGCCGTGACCCGAACCGGTCCCCGAAGGGTGGACCGATAACCGAAGATCGGGTGTGAGGGCCTGAGTCCGGTGTCGACCGGGCTCAGGCCCTCACACCCACGACCACATCCTGGCCCGCGATCCCGGGCCGGACCGACTGAGTGTCCACCCTGGACAGTCGCCCGGTCGGGGCCCACCGCGTACCGACGAGGACGTCAACCGACGACGGCACCGTCGACGGACTCGTGCACCGTCAGGACCGAGGCCATCTCGGTGATCTCGAAGACGCGGGCGACGGCCCCGCCGGTCACCACGACGCGCAGCGCGATCCCGGCGGCGGCGAGGCGCTGGTGGTGGTCGAGCAGGACCGCGAGCCCGGCCGAGCCGACGAAGTCCACCGGGGCGAGGTCGAGCACGAGCGCACCACCGGACGGAACAGCCCGACTCGCCTCGGTGAGCTGGTCCGACAGCAGCGACGCCGTGCCGAGGTCGATCTCTCCGACGGCCCGCACGAGCACGTGCGCCTCGCCGGTCTCCATCTCGACCCGCAGCAGTTCCGGTGAGCTCACGGCGGGCAGCGTATCGACCCGGATCGCCGCGAACCCCTCGGCGCGGCGGTCGCGAACAGGGATTTCGAGACACGGCTAACGCTGTTCCACCCCGGTTCGATCTATCCGAGGATGCGGAATCCGGCAGGTGAGCCTTCCCGGATCGTTTCGACCGGTGCCGGCCGGGTACAGAACACACGGGCCACGGGGTGGACGGTGAAGGGGTGACGATGATGGGTCGCCTACGGCTGACCCTTCCGGCAAGGGCAGCCGAGCTACGCACTCTGCGCGAGCGGCTCCGTCACTGGCTGGTGTCCATGGCCGTCAGCGAGGACGACTGCATCGAGCTCGAACTGAGCGCGGTCGAGGCGACGAGCAACTCGATCGAGCACGGCTACGCCGGCCGACCGGGCAGTGTCGGCGTCGAGGTCACCCTGGACGAGGACGCACAGCTCACCCTGGTCGTCTCCGACACCGGCGGCTGGCGGGTCCCGCCCGTCGATCCCGGCTTCCGCGGACGCGGACTGAAGATGATGCGTGAGTGCGCCGACCACCTGCGCATCGACGGCACCACCGCGGGGACCACCGTGTGGATGACCCGCAGACTGCGGCTCTCCTGAAGCGGGCGTCCAGCCGGACGGGCGCAGGACACAGGCCTGTTCCGGGCTCTAGCCTGGTGATCATGACGTCCCCCACCGTGGACACCTGATGAGCCTGGCGGTCGAGGTCCTCGTTCCGGGCCGGGACGCCGAACCCGGGTACTGGCCGTCGTTGCGCGAGCGGGCCGGTCTGTTGGCGGACTGGCGGTGGGACGTGATGACGGCGCAGGCGGCCGGGCAGCCCGGCCGCCGCCTGGTCACCGTGGTGCACGGCGGTGACGGTCCGGTGGCCGTGGTCGGGGCGGACCGGATCGGCCGCCTGGGTGGCCTGCACGTCCGATCGCCGGCCTCGGCCACGGTGCCCGGCTGGTGGCTCGCGCCCGGGACACCTGTCGGCGCGCTCCGCGCGTACGCGGTGAGCATGCGCCGAGCCCTCGGCATCGGCTGTGCCGGGGTGCTGTTGCGTCAGGTCGGCGAGACCGACGTTCGCGAGCTGCGGGCCGGGCGCCGGCCGGCCGTCGTACGCGCCACCGAACCCGTGTGGCGGCTGTCCACCGCGGACTGGACCGATCGGGACGACTGGCTGCGCACACTCGGCAAGAAGCGTCGGTCCTCCCTGCGGACCGGGGCACGTGCCCTCGACGAGGCCGTCGAGACCCGGGTCGAGGCCGGTTCCGACATCGAGGCGCCGGCCGTCGCGAACCTGATGCGGCACAACGAGGCGAAGTACCGGCGGTTCGGCCGGGCGCACGTCCGTGAGTCCCCGGACCACCTGGCCCGGCTGCTGCGCTGTCCCGACGTGGTGTGCACGAGCTACCGCGAGCGGGGTTCCGGGCGGTTGCTGGGGCTCGGCATCGTGTTCGACCACCCCGAATGGCCGGTGTGGCACCGCTGGTCGATGGTGCCCGTCGACGCGGGCGGGGTGAAGGGCCTGTACTTCGGCCAGGTCGTCCGACTGGTCGACTGGGCACTCGCCGGCGGCAAGCGGGGAGTGCTGCTGGGCAAGGGCCTGGCCGAGGTCAAGGCCGCGGTAGGCGCCGCGCCGGTTGCGCAGTACGCGGTGGCGCTGCCGGCATGGTGACCCGCAGCCGCGTGCTGAGCCACGCCGCCTTGGCGGCCAGCCCGACGACCAGTGCGGCCATCGCGCCAACGGCGTGCAGCACCGGCACGATCACGGCGACCGCCACGGCCGTCGCCGCCAGGCCGGCCGTCGCCGCCGTCGCGGTCACCCGCAGCACCGCGCCGTTGGTGTTCTCCAGCAGGTAGACCGCGTAGGCGAGGCCGCAGAACACGGCGATCTCCACCGCCGTCACAGCACCGAGCGCGACGGGGCTCGCGCCGATCGCCACCACGGCATCACGGCCACCGGCCAGCGTGCCGATCGCCGCGACGACGACCAGACCGCCGGCGACCGCCGCTGTCCGGTCCGCGATCAGCCGGGCACGGCGCCGCCCGCGCTGCCCCCCGCTGCCGCGCAACCGCAGCGAGGTGACCGGTTGGGCCAGGCGCAGCACGAGCACACAGACCGAGCCGCACACCGTCGAGGCCAGTACCGCCAGGTACACGATGGCGGCCTCGGCGGGCCGGGCGAACAGCGCGAGTCCGATGTAGACCGAGGAGATCGCGGCACTGTCGCCGACGTCGGACAGGCCGAGCAGCACCATCCGGCGGCTGACCAGACGACCGGTCCGGCCGCCGACGCGCCGGACCGGTCCGTGCCGCAGCGCCGGCACGAACCGGGCCAGGCAGGCGCAGACGACCAGCAGTCCGGCGGTGAGGGCCAGCAGGTAGTCCCGCGGACCGAACACGCCGGCCACGGTGAGCGCGGAGACCACGACGACCCACCCGGCATAGGCGCAGTAGGCGACGGTGTCCCGGCCGGGATGTCCGCCCAATCGCTGCAGGGCGGCGAGAAACCCGAGCAGACCCTGCGCGGCGATGTTGGCGGCCGCCGCGCCGTACAGCGCCGCCGGCCCGCCCACCGGCATGAGCAGCAGCGCGACCGGGACGGCCACCGCCATCGGCGCCGCGGCCCTGGCCAGCAGCATGCGGGTGTACCAGCCGGTCAGCACCCTGGTTCTCGGCAGGGTGGTCAACGCCGCCTTCTCGGCACCGGCGATCGCGTGGTAGAGCCAGGTGAAGGTGCCGGTGGCGGTCACCAGCCCGCCGAACTCGTCCGGCCCCCACACTCCGAACAGCACCAGCAGCGAGAGCTGCACGCCGCCGCGGGCGGTGATCCGGCCGGCGATCACCCATACCGCTCCCGGTGATCGGCTCGACCTCACCTCGGTCGGTCAGCGCCCGGGTACGCCGGCGACCGGCTGCCCGCTCGCTGGACTGTCCGCATCGGAGTCGTGCGGCCGGTCGGACCGCTCGTCGACCGTGGGGACCGAGGCCGGTACCGCCGGTGCCGACCGCCGCCGACCGAACAGCCGGGCCACGATCCGTCCCGGCAGAGTCAGGACCAGGATCGCCAGTACCACGTGGACGGCGATGAAGACGAACGCCTGGTCCCTGGTCAGCGGGTGACCGAGGAAGACCGTCATGTGGTCCGCCCAGGTCCACACCTGGGGAATGGGCGTCCACTTCGGATCGGTGTGCGCGTTGACGGTCAGGTAGGCCAGATCCTCGAGCCCGGACAGCTGCAACAACAACATCGCGTAGCCGAGCCGACGCGCCGTTTCCGCCGCACCGCCGCCGAGGCGGTAGGCCAGCACGAAGGACAGGATCAGGAACGGGGTGAGGGTGAGGATCAGGTAGTAGACGCCCTCGCCGAAGAAGATCTTCGGTACGAAGTAGGTGAAGAACACCAGAAAACACACCGGCAGGGCACCGAGCGCGATGGCCCGCCTGACCCGCGCGCTCGCCGGGAGCTGCGCGACGGCCTCCACGGCGAGGACGAACGGCGCCAGCTTGACCAACAGCACGCCGACATTGGGAATCGCCTTCTCGTGCGGCATGCCGAACCAGACTCCCGCCGCCGCCGCGAACGCGGCGACCGTCAGCACGATGAACAGCCCGTGCCGGCGCACGGTCGATCGCATTACGGTCATGGGGTGCGCTCCAAAGCGGAATGGGTCGGGTTCGTTGGCATGATACGCATCGAGATCCAGCCGTAAAGGCCCGGGCAGGAACCTGACATCACCAGTCGGTCGACTGTGAACGGATGGCAACAACGCCGATCGACGACCGGCACGGTTGGTCCGTTCGGGCCTATCTCCGATGATCATCGGCTGGTTAGTCTCCCGATCGCCGACCTGCGCACCGGTGTCGTGGCCGGGCGGACGGGACATTCCTGAAATGGCGACGGAAGGAGCCCGAAAATGGGACGGCCGGTACTGGTCACAGGCGTGGCCGGTTTTCTCGGCAGCCACGTCGCCGACGCCATGCTCGCCGAGGGCCGCGAGGTGCGCGGAATCGACAACATGCTCGACGGATACAAGGAGAACGTGCCGGACGGCGTCAATTTCAGGGTCGCCGACTGCCGCTCCGTCGACGATTATCTCGACCTCGTGCGCGACGTCGAGATCGTCTTCCACTGCGCCGCCGCCCCCTACGACGGGATGTCGGTCTTCGCGCCGTTCCTGGTCCACGAACACACCGCCGGCGCGACGGTCGCGATGCTGTCCGCCGCGGTCCGCAGCGGCGTCGACCGGTTCGTGCACTGTTCGTCCATGGCCCGCTACGGCGATCTGAACCCGCCGTTCACCGAGGACATGCCACCGCGTCCGGCCACTCCGTACGGCATCTCCAAGTACGCGGCCGACCTGCAGGTGCACGCCATCGCGGAGGTGCACGGCATGGAGTACAACATCGCCGTCCCGCACAACATCATCGGCACCAGGCAGCGCTACGACGACCCGTACCGCAACGTGGCCGCCATCATGATCAACCGGGCGCTTCGCGGCCTGCAGCCGGTCGTCTACGGCGACGGCAGCCAGCTGCGCTGCTTCAGTTTCGTCTCCGACGTGGTCTCCTGCCTGACCAGGCTGGGCACCGACCCCGACGTGCGGGGCGAGATCGTCAACGTCGGGCCGGACGAGGGCGCGGTGAGCGTACTGGAGCTGGCCGAGACGATCTGCCAGCTCACCGGGCTGCCGTTCGACCCGGTCTTCGTGCCGGCAAGGCCGCTGGAGGTGCACCACGCCACCTGCAGCTCGGACAAGGCCCGCAGACTCCTCGGCTACCGGACCGAGGTCTCCCTGCGCGAGGGACTGGCCGAGATGGTCGAGTGGATCGCCGAGCGCGGACCGCGCGAGTTCGACTACAACCTCGAACTGGAGATCGTGACCGACCTGACCCCGCGTACCTGGGTCCGGCACCTGATATGAGCGGCCTCACCGCGATCGTGCCCTGCTACAACGAAGGCGCGCAGGTCGATGTCGCCTACCGGGGCATCTGCGCGGCGCTCGGATCGATCGAGAACCTCGAGCTGCTCTTCGTCGACGACGGCAGCACCGACGACACCCTGGCCCGGATCAGGACCCTCGCCGCCGCGGACGCCCGGGTCCGATACCTGTCCTTCGCGCGCAACTTCGGTCTGCCGGCGGCGGTCACCGCGGGGTTCCGCTACGCCGCCCAGCCCTGGTGCGTGCAGCTCGACGCCGATCTGCAGTTCCCGCCGCAGGAGACCTGGCGCCTGCTGGAACGCGCGGCGCAGGGTTACGACGTGGTGTTCGGCATCCGCCGCGACCGCAGGGACCCGTGGCTGCGCCGGGTCGGCGCGGCCGGCACCCACGTGTTGGCCAGGCGGCTGCTCGGGATCGAGGTGCCGCAGGGCGCCACCTCGTTCCGGGTGGTGCGCACCGCTGTCGGCGTGACCATCGTGAACCTGCCGACCGGCAACTCGCACTTCGTCGCCAAGGCACCCGAGCTGGGCGCCCGCCACACCACCGTCGAGGTCGAGCATGTCGCCAGGGACGGCCGTTCCAGGTTTCGGCTCGGCAGGTTGGCCGGTGACGCCTTCGAGCTGCTGTTCGGGTTCTCCTGGCGGCCGCTGAACGCGATGTACCTCATGGCCTGCCTCACCGCGTCGGCGGCTCTGGTGCTCGCCGTGCTCGGCGCGTCCGGGGTGCTGTCCTCGACCGGGCTGCAGGCCGCCGGCCTGCTCAGCTCGGCCGTCACGGTGCTGGCCGTCGCGACCACCGCCCGCTACCTGCACCGGCGGATGCTCGACGTGCGGCCGCGCCGGCCCTACTACGTTCGCGAGGCCAACCTGCCGGTCGCGCCGGAGGACCTGCTCGACGGTGGCCGCAGCGCGCCGCCACCGCCGAGGGCGCGCCGCGCCGGCGCGCTGGTCGTGCTGGGCGCGGGGGAGGAGCAGGTCGCGATCTACCGCGACGCGCGGGCCCGGGGCCTGTCGACCATCGCCGTCGACAGGCGCGCCGACCGGCCGGCGATCCCGCTCGCCGACGAGTTCCTGCAGATCTCCACCACCGACCACGAGGCCATCGCGATGGCGCTGGCCGGCCGGGAGATCGCCGGTGTGGTCACCACCGCGGCGGACACCGGCCTGGCCTCCTGGCACGCGTTGACCGTCCACTTCGACACACCGTGGCGCTATCCGGCCGCCGCGGTAGCGGTGTCGATGGACAAGTCGGCGCTGCACCGGCTGGTGAGCTCGCTCGGAATGCCCACCTACGCCTGGCGGCAGTCCGACGACCTCGACGAGCTGGCCGCCGCGGCCCGTACCTTCCGCTTCCCGTTGGTCGTCAAGCCGACCGACGCGTCGGGTGGTCGCGGCGTGCGGGGCGTGCACAGCGCGGAGCAGCTCGACTCCGCCCTGCGGTTCGCGGCGGCGCACTCGCCACGAGGTCAGGTGATCGTCGAGGAGTTCGTGTCCGGCCGGGACCTGACGGTCAACGTGTTCATGGTGGACGGTGCTGTCGCGCTGGCGGCCGTCACGGACAAGCGGGTGCTGCCCGGACCGGGGTTCCTGGTCGCCGGGCACGTCGCGCCGGCCGAGCTGGACCCGGTCCTGCACCGGGCCCTGCTCGACGACGCCGAGCGCGTCTGCACCGCGTTCGGCCTGACCGACGGTCCGGCCAACTTCGACGTGGTGGTGGCCGACGACGGCACCCGCTGGGTGATCGAGGTCGGCGCCAGGATGTCCGGCAACGGCTTCCCGCAGCTGGCCAGGGCGAGCACCTCGGCCGACTGGGTACACGCCCTGGTCGGTCTGGCGATCGGCGAGCCGGTCCGGTCGCGGCAGCTGTCGCCGCGCCCCGCGAGGCTGCACGTCCTGACCTCACCGTTGGAGCAGCCGGGGCGACTGCGTGCCGTCACCGGGCTCGACGCGGCCGCGGCGCTGCCCGGTGTGGCCTCGGTGGAGGTGTTCTGCGCGCCCGGCGAGGTCGTGCACCCCTATACCGAGGCCGGCCGCAAGCTGGGTTGGATCGTGGTGACCGCCGACGACCGCGCCGGGCTCGACGAGGTGCTGGACGAGGCGTTGCGCACGATCCGGATCGGCGTCGACCCGTTGGCGGTCGAGGTTGCGCACGCAGAGCGGACGCTGGTCCCCAGCCTGGCCGAGCCGAAGGTCTGACCGTGTCCAGTCACCGGGTGATGGTGGTCGGCACCGGATATGTCGGTCTGACGACCGGCACCTGCCTCGCGTCGCTGGGCCACCAGGTGGTGTGCGTCGACACCGACGCGGCGAAGGTGGCCGCGCTGTCCGCCGGCCGGGTGGACATCCTCGAGCCCGGGCTCCCGGAACTCGTCGCGGACGGCCTGTCCGGCGCCCGGCTGCGGTTCGTCACCGACATGTCCTGTGTGGACATGGAGGTGGTGGACGTGGTGGTGCTGTGCCTGCCCACCCCGATGGGTGCCGACGGCC
>Ga0307413_10000905_pt1 | contig 10500 bp, 10 predicted proteins | sample DK1Ometagenome_3_FD_203714 | JGI IMG/M metagenome (GOLD analysis project Ga0307413, IMG submission 203714) | Maize rhizosphere microbial communities from greenhouse at UC Davis, California, United States - DK15-O-2 | ecosystem: Host-associated > Plants > Roots > Rhizosphere > Soil | place: USA... | reverse complement strand
TGAGATTTTAGCCAACTTAAAAACGATTCCTCAAGGTGCGGCAACAACTGTTTGGTGTGCTACAACTGCGCTTCTTGATACTGTTGGAGGTGTTTACTGCGAAGATGTTGAAGTAGCTCCAATAGCAACAGAAACGGCAATATCTTCTGGTGTAAAACTATATTCGCTGGATGAAGATAATGCCAAACGTTTATGGATACTTAGTGAAAAAATGAGCGGAATTGTATTTAAAGTTAGCTAATGAACTTAAAATACGACTTTAAGCCGTTGGGTGTAATGTCTAAATATTTTAATTAAACACATAGAAACATAAGATTACATGTTTTTGAAAAAAGCAATTCAAAAAGAAACTCGTTTCTCACACATAGTCCCGATAGCTATCGGGATTAATACAAGTGAAATGCCTTTTTTGAGTTCAATAATTCTATGGTTTTATGTGTTAAAAAATAATTGCATCCAACGGGTTAATTTTAGTAAATTTGGTATATGTGTTCTCCAAAAAACTATTGATTTGACCTCATACTATTTTTTATAAAACAAATTATTGCAGACAAATGGAATTTGAGGCAAAATATATAACTCCGGATATTAAGCTTTCTTCTTATGAAGACAAGTTTTTTAAATCAGATATCATATTCGATCAGCATATGCTGGTATGGTTTATTTCGGGTGAAACAAAAATTGTTCAGGCAGATACTATTCATATTTTCAAAAAAGGAGATATTTTTCTTATTCCCAGAAATCAATTGGCCACTATTATCAATTATCCAAAAAATGGTGAGCCACACAAAACGGTGGTAATGCATTTAACGACTTCCAGACTTAAAGATTTTTATGCCAATCTCGATATTAAGCCCAAAACTTCAGGCTCTCCCAAAATAAACTATTATAACAATCATCCCTTATTAGAAAGCTGTCTTGCTTCATTGATTCCGTATTTTGATATGACAGCACTTCCTGAAGATATTGCTTCACTCAAAATAACCGAAGCGATCACTATTTTGAGAACTATTGATAAGGAAATAGATGCTGTTCTCGCTAATTTTGAAGAACCCGGAAAAATTGATTTAGTGCATTTTATGGAACGCAATTTTATGTTTAATATGCCATTAGACAAATTAGGGTATTTAACCGGCCGCAGTTTATCGACATTTAATAGAGATTTTAGAAAATATTTTAATACTACTCCTCAAAAATGGCTCACTACAAAAAGATTAGAATTGGCCCATTATGAGCTAACAAAAAACAAGAAAAAAGCAATAGATGTTTGCTATGAAGTTGGCTTTGAAAACCTTTCTCATTTTTCTTTTGCCTTCAAAAAACAATTTGGTTATACTGCCACAGAATTAATTACTGCCAACCTAAATGTATTGACTAAAAATGGAGATTTGATTGTGTAAAACAAATTTATGTTTATCTCTTTCATATCAGTACATCACGCGATTCTCGTCTCCTAAAACAATGTTTAACAATACTTTATAATCTCTTTTTTTTTTAATATTATATTTTATTCGAATAATAAACTCCTAATATTCCAAATTTTAATTATCTTTAAATTCTCCCCAATTTTATAAATCGTTTCCTTGCTAATACAATTATGACCAACCAAAAACCAAAAGATATGAAGTGGTTCAACAATTTAACGCTCGAAAAAATTAGAGGAAAATTTTCAAAATCTATTACTAACAGCGAAGAATCTGTTCATTTTGAAAAAGGAAAAGAACTTTATGCTGCAAATCAATTTCAGGAAGCTATCATTCATTTAGACAGCGCTATTAGCTCCGGTTCTTATCACGAAGCTTACAAATTAAAAGCAAATTGCCTGCAAAAAATGGACTATCATTACAATGCGATCGAAGATTTTGACAAGGCAATTGAAGCGAATCCTCTGGACTTTTCAAGTTATTATAGCCGGGCGGTTTCAAAAAAAGCTATTTTTGATTTTACCGGACAAATTGAAGATCTTCATAATGCCATTTACTACTATAAAAAGAATACCATTTTAGAAAATTCAATATTAAGATCGTTTGAAACTGATCTTTTATTTGCTAAAATGAGCATTGACGGACTAACAAAAAACGCTGCGGAAATTGCCAAAATTCCTGCTTTGGAAATTAAATCACTTATCACAGATTCCTTACATCTTATCAAACAGGTAAAGTTAAAAAATGCCGCCCTGAAATAGCTATAAAAAAAATAAGCCCTAAATTCAGGGCTTATTTTTTATTTTTTCTTTTTCGATTTTGACTTCGATTTTTTAGCTTTCTTTTTAGCAATTTTTTTCGCTTTTGCTTTATCTTTTGCTTTTTTCGCTTTGGCTTTCTTTTTCGCCTTCGCTTTTTGTTTTGCTTTTTTAGCTTTGTCTTTCTTTTTATCCAGTTTAGCTTTTTCTTTTTTCTTAGCTACTTGTTTTTTCTTTTTCTCTTTTTCTTTTTCCTTTTCTTTCATCTTTTTATTCTTCTTTTTAGTATTAGATTTATCTCCTTCTTCTGAAACAATTTCCTCAGTTTCTGTTGAAACTTCAGTAGAAACTGCCTCTTCATTTTGCTCTGCTGTTTCTGCTGTTGAAACTGTTGGTGTTTTAACAACTTTGGCAGCAGGTTTCTTTTTTGTATTTGCAGGTTTGGTTTCAGTTTCTTCAGCAATTATTTCATTTCCTGCTTCAACATTAGTTGTGTTTTCATCAGTGGGAATCAAATTGCTATTTTCTGTTTGCTCCTGGGTGTTTGTAATGTCTTTTTCTTTCATGCGGCATGTATTATTTTAGGATTTTACGTGGTTTTTAGCATTTAAGTTATTTTACTTTATTTTAATGTTATCAAATTATTAACAAATATACTGTTAATACACATCGTCCAATGTTAAGCTTTTAGTTTGAGTGAAAGCTTAACATTGGAAACCTTAAATAATTGATAATCTGAATATTTAGATTTTATTACAAACTTCTTTTTCTGCCTTAAAAGCAATCGAAATCAAAAGAGATATAAATTTATATGATAACTATAATGCTATGATATAAATAAATTTTGAAGAAAAAAAAGAGGTAATCTGAAAAAGATTAAAAAAACAAAACCATTTAAAAATTTTAAATGGTTTTCAACTAATTGATCGTATCATTTTCGTTTTGCATCGCGGGCATTAATTTTCGGATGCTTTTGTTGATAATGCTTCGTGTAGATTTTTTCTTGAGTTCATAATCTCTGGTGCATTTCTCCAATTCGCCAAATAAGATTTGGAATTTGTCATAAAGCAAGTCCAACTCTTCCATTGCTTTTCTTGTTTTTGCATCTTCCGTCTCTCCTATTTTGTCTCCGGCAATTTTAGACATGTACTCAAATTTACGGAATGCGGCCAATAAAATTCGATGTTCTGCAGAGCTTATTCCTTGCATAGTATATTCTGGATATTGAATGGTAATTTTAATTTATGGAGTAACCAATAACGGATCGGCATCGGTATAAACTTTTGAAAGCGGTAATGTTTGCGATTTTATCGTTTTTGCTTTGCCTGCGTTTCCTGATATTGCATTTATAGCTGTATTTAATAAAATTTCAGAACGGTTTCCTAACGCAAAAACCTCAGGATTTTCAAGTTCGTCTGCATTAATTGAAGGATTTATTCCCCCAGCATAACCTCCTTCATGCTTTGCATTAAATAATTTATAGATAGAAGGATATAAAATCCAGCCTTTTTTGCCCGAAATTCTGTCATCTTCTACGGGAAATCCCGCGACGTCTTTACCAACCGTTTTCTCGCCTATTGTAATTACATTTATAAACGGACGTAGATTGTTTATGATAATTTCTGAAGCCGATGCTGTATGTTTTCCGCATAAAATATATACTTTCTGAATATTGGGATGCGTGTTTTTAAGCGCTTCAAAACCTATATTTTTTTCATTACTTTCTAATGCCTGCTGAAAAGACTGTTTTACAATTCCACCGTTTTTATTTCCTTCAAACTCTATAAACAAATCGCCTGATTTTATGTTGGGAGCCAAAATAATACTTAATGCTGTTGCCGAAGCTATATCTCCTCCGCCGTTGTAGCGAAGGTCTAAAACCAGTTCTGTTATTTCTTTGTTTTTTAATTCCTGAAATGTCTGCAGGAATAATTGTGCCATACCAACATCAAAATGCGGAATTTCGACATAACCAATCTTGGTGTTTCCATTTGTAACAACCTGACTTAAAAGGGGCTGTGTAAACGAAAAACCCTGAGAAATAACAACTTGTTTTTCATTATAAAACCCCAATTGAGTGGAGTATGAAATTAATTTCAAATTTAATTGCGTTGCTGCTGCCATATTTTTGTAGAGGCTGTCGTAATTATTTAATGTTAATTCGACACCGTCAATACTTGTTATTAATTGTCCTCTTGCCAAACCATTATTTTTGGCTGGAGAATCATACAATGCATATAAAATTACGCCGAAAACCTTTCCTTGATATTCCATAAAGGAAATATCAAACCCAAATTTTTGCCGCAGACTTTTTGGAGCAGTTTCCGGTAAAGCGGGATGCATTGCATACGAAAAAACATCATCGGTTTTTAATAACCTTGCAAAATACTCTCTGGGATTTACTGATAAATCGCCCTGATTTGGCATAGCGTCATTCCACAGATAATATTTTTTCATTTGCTGGTACATCCATTCATTGGTGTATTCATTTGTTCCTTCTGTGTAAACCTGCTCCGGATCATCTGAAGAGCAGGAAGAAAGAATGATAACTTCTATCAAAAGAATAATGCCATAAAAAAGATAGCTTAACGCTTTATTTTTCATTTTAAAATCTATAAATATGAATTCAATTTTTATTATTCCCGATATTATTTTCTTTATTTAAAAACAAAATAATCAACCAAATTTAAATTTCCGTCTACGCTGGCAAAAGCACCGTTTGCATCTGGTTTTTCATCTAAAACTATTAGTTTAGATTTGTTAACAGACATGGTTAAAATAACGATAACTTTTTTTCCGGGAACATACGATTCTGTTGTTCCGTGTTTTACCAATTCCATTAAAATAGTTGGAGGCGAACTATACGGAAATTCAATAAAAGAACTAAATTGATCTTTGTTGATATTCTCAACTTTACCAATTGTCTGGCCGTTAATTTTACGCAGGATTCCGTCAATATTTCCTTCATATCCACTTTTAGAATATAAATTTTGAGTAGGAAATATAAACTTATAACCCGTATTTCCTGTTTTACTTAAAACACCTGGCTTTATTGCTGAAATGTTCTCTATCCAGATGTTTTCTTTTGCAAAAAACGAAATTGTATCAATGGTTTTTTTGGCAGTAAAATTATAGCTGTGTAAAACCTTTTTTGTTGTTTTTTCGGTTATTTCAAAAGTTTTTGATTTATCCCCAAAATAAACAAACTGATACTCTGTCTCAATTTTTTTTGTGAAAGCTGTTTTTTTATCTTTCTCTTTCCCTATTTCAATAAGTTTTCCGTTTACATTTATTTGTATAGAATCATTCAGGGCGCTATAACCTGTTATTACGACTTTTCCGGGTAAATTGGTTTCTGTACCATAATACGGAATCAATTCGTCATTGGTACAAGATTCAAAAAATGCAATTATGATAGAGAAAATTAATACTCTTGTCAAGATATTCTTCATATTGAGTTTTATTTATTGTAAAGGTTTTAAATATCGGAAATCATAAAAATTCCAACTTTATTTTTTGATGAATTTTAGTTTTTTAGAAACGCCATTGTTAGAAACAGCAAGGAAATAAAAGCCTTGTGGCAAATCGCTAACTGATAAATTTTCTGGTTTGTATGGAGATTCTTTAACTAAAATTCCGTTTGCATTATAGATTTTTAATGCTGTTTCTTCATTTTGAAATTGTTCTGCCAATTGCAATTGTAAACTTTCCTGAACCGGATTTTGGTTTATTCTGCAAATCTGAGATTCTAATTCAACATCATCAACACCCAAAAGTGATTCTGCAACAATAGATATTTTATCAATTTCGTACCCTATAAATTGTTGATCTTTAATAGTGCCAAACGCTATGTAAACTGCCGTTTCACCTTTAAATTGCGAAATATCAACTGTGTAATCTTTAAATTCAGCATCTTCAATTGATGTTCTTTCTAAGGTTATTGTACTTATAAGTGTAAATGTAGCAGGATCTGGCGAAGTAGAACCATATACAAAAAGATCTTGATTACTATCAAAAATACTAGGTTGTGCATGTAGAGTTAAGGATAGTTTTCCAGAATAAAAAGAAGCGTCTATGACAGGTGATATTGCAAAATTATCTTCAGTCGCAGGCAGATTTAATCCAGTAGAAAAGTCAATGTTATAAGTTCCTAAAACATCAATTGTACCATCTACTATAGCACCTGTATTTGCATCATATTGAATATTTTTTCTTGCAAACCAATTACTGCTATTTCCATCTCTATCCAATAAAGTCCAGTCAGAAGCATCTGCATCATCAAAATCATCTTCCCATATTGTAAATTGAGCAGATGCTATTGTTGTCATCATTATAAATAATACTAAAAGTAGATTTTTTTTCATTTTTTAAAATTTTAAATTTTATTTTAAAACATGGGCAGATACAGAATCTGCCCATGTAAGTTTTAATAATTAACCTCTGTATAAATTAAAAATTAGTAAACTTTGTCCAAGTGTTAGTCCAAAGAGCTTCAGTTTTGAATGCACCTGTATTACCTGCTAAATTTAATGTGCCATCATTAAAGAATGGTTGTGTTATAGACCATTTTGGAGCAGGATCAGCAAATGAAGTACTAGTTCCTAAACCTGTTAAAGTTGTTCCTGCTGGCAATACCGGAGGATTATTATAACCGTGGATTGATACTCTCAAATATGAAGAATTAGCTGGTAAAGAAGGAGATTCCCATCTAATCCCTGTATTATATCCTGTAGTAGTAACGTCAGTAAGGCTTACTTGTCCTAATCTACGTACGTGGATAGCATTTTCGTATACATCAGCACCTACGTTAGAGTTAACTCCAATGATAGACAATTGATTAAGAACCGGACGTGTAATAAGTGTTGTAGCAGTACCTAAAGCATTATTGTCTAACTCAATACCGTTAGAATCAGGATTTCCGCTGCTTAAACTGTGGCTTGAGTTACTATCAGCAATAGCAATCGCTTTTGTAATTGTTCCTGTATAACCAAGATCAAAATCGAAGTTATCATCATCCGGTGCAAAAGAAACTAAATGTGTAGCACTTACTGTTCCTCCAAAAAATTCGAATGAATCATCTCTTCCGTAAGATACCTGAATGTGGTTAACTGTTGTACCAGAACCAACTCCACCAAATGTTAATCCGTTGATTTCTATATCAGGAGAAGTAGTTATAATACGTCCGGCAAATTCGATACGAACATATTTTAAAGTTCCCGCATTATGAGCGTTATTTGAACCTCCGTAGTAGAAATCAGGAAGATTAGGCTGATCTCCCAATCCTTCGATAATGTTATTATCTAATCCGTTATTTACAACAGCGTCACCTAAGATAACAACACCTCCAAAATCTCCAGGAGTAGCTGTAGTAGCAGCACCGTCTAATAAATTGTAACTTGTAAAAATAATTGGAGCAGTTGCAGTTCCTTGTGCATCAATTTTACCTGTTTTAGTAATTACAAGAACTCCTGTAGCAACTCCTACTGCCAATGGTTTTGCTTTAATGAATGTACCTGCCTGAATGGTTAATGTAGCACCAGATTTTACACGAACTACGCCTTCAATTTCCCAAACTTTATCGCTTGTCCAGGTAGTGTTTGTTGTAATATCACCACTAACAGTTTGTACTGTTCCAGGATATCCACTGTAATCGGCACCAGCAGCTTTCATAGAAAAAGAAGAATCAGCAGTTGAATCATCATTTTGGCAAGAGCTCACAGCCAGAGCAATCATTGCACATAGAAAAAATTTTTTCATAATAATTTATTTAATGCTATATTTGCTGCAATTACAAACTAGGCCTTTGGAGAGAGCAGCAAAATATCTTTCCTCAGGTCTTTCTCTTTTTTGGTAAAGTTCTTTTCTATAAACGATTCCGCTTTACCATCGGGGTTTATACCTAATATTCCGTCTTTTACTCATAGGATTTTTTTAACGCAGTAAAAGGTTTGCTTTCCATTCTTCTAAAATTCATATCAAATTATTTAGAGAACATCTTAAAGTACTTTATTCCATTTTTGCTTCATGCACTAAACAAAAAAGAAATCTAATACTTACAACTAAATACATTAGCGTTTCAAAATTCAAAATATCATCCCCTGATTTTATTGTTAACGGTTTCTTAATATCCATAACAATCACCACCATAATCAGCAAAATCATGTTCTGATTATTAAATATTTAAAAGGAATAATTAATGGATACACTTATGGTTCTTCCGTTTTTTGCTTTGAATAATTCCTGATCAACATCCTGATCGTATTTATCTGTAGCTCCGGCTCCAAGACCGAATCCCTCCCTTGGATTTGACCCGTACGGCACTTCCTGTATTTTACTGTAACTATTAACGTTGTTGTAGGTTTCTATACTGGAATCAAACAGGTTTTTTAGGCTGCATTTTAATTCCAGGTTTCTTTCTTTAAAGAATTTATAACTCACCTGCGCATCTGTTATACCATAAGGTTTACGAATTTCCTCGGCACCGTATTCAAATCCCACCAGTATATATTGATCGCCAACTGCACTATGCTTAATACTAAAACCTAAACGCTCACCCACATAATCTAAACCAAAATTATAACTGTACGGCGACTGCCCGTACAAAGGTCTGTTTGCTTCATACAGAATACCGGATCCGTCTAATCTTTGATACGATCTTACCTTGGTAGAATTGACAGTAGCGTTACCGTTAATAAACAAGTTTTTTAGTGTTTGGCCTTCTCCTAAAAAGGAAAGACTTTTATAAAATTCTACTTCAAAACCCCAAAGTTTAGCATCATAAGAGTTTATGTTATAAACATTTCTCTCAGCAGATGCACTTAATGCCCCTACACTTTCGATTGGGTCTTTTATATCTTTATGATACACACCAAAGGACAAAATTTCGCCGCCGGAAGGAAACCATTCCATTTTAAAATCATAATTATTGGCTACGCTTGAAACAATTCCACCGGTATAATTATATATAAAATAGGAACGAATAGGGTCAAAATATGGGATGTTCAAACGTTCTGCAAACTGAGGGCGCAAAACAGATTTGTTATATCCTAAGCGAACATTCATTTTATTAGTAGGGCTAATAATTAAGCTGGCTGAGGGTAAAAATTGCCATAACTTATCATCTTTTTGTTCCTGGTCAAAACTACCAGCGTCTATAGACTGACTTTCAATTTGTGTGTAAAGGTAACTTTCTGCTCTGGCGCCCCAGACAAAGCGCACAAAGCGGCCCATTTTATTGTCAAGCATTAAAAACGGCGAATGCACTTTGACATCTCCAACATATTGATTACCATATTTAAAACCGCCAAACCAGCCATAACCACCGTAGTAGTAGTTTGATCCGTCTAAAAATTCTTTCAGCGAACCGTAAATATTTCCTCTGTCTGTTTCCTGACCAAAGGTTTCTAATTTAACGGATACCTGTTGGTTGGTTGCTTTTTTATAAGTGCCAAAATAACCTACTTTAATATCGTTTGTAAAAGAATCACTAAAATTAAACGAGTATTTAAAATTAATAGCCGCATTATAATCAATCTCGTCATTTTTAAAATTACTTCTTCTAATGTTTTGGGTAGCATTATAAACATCGTAATAAACTAGTATATCGTCACCAATTTTTCTTCGGTCCATATTTGTAAATGTGGCATCTTTGGTGTCTTTTGTAACATTTCCGTAAGCGCCATACCAATTGATTTCAAGCTTATTAAACTTGTGGTTTCCTTCAATTTTATTCTGAATAAAAGTCGTATAAACCGGATAATTCGTCTCTGCTGTTCTGGCCAGTGTAGTTTTGTCCAATATATCATCAATCGGAACTCCGTTATCCCAGCCTGTAATCTGGGTTAATTGACTGTTGTAAATGTGCATTACAGTATTACGGGTTGTGATTTTATGATTATCAAGCTGAATTGCCGCATTAAACATCCCGCCCAAAGTCGAATTAAAATTATAAGTGGCACCGGAATTCTTAAACCCATATTTATTAAAGGTAGAATATGCCGCAATTTCGTTTTCTGCCGAAAACTCTGAATTGCTTTTGTATTTTCCTCTTTCCGTATGCTCTATATCTAATTTTTCCTGTGTATTCTTAAAAATTAAAGACCCTGTAAATCCCCATTTGTTATTATCTTGTAATTTATAATTTCGTCCAATACCAAATTGAAGTGTAGTACCCGGGGCAGCATAGGTTTTATAAGTAGTAAAATTATCCTGTGTAAATTGTTTTGATTCCCTAATAGAAATACTCGGGTCTGCTTCATTACTATTTGTATTTACAGCTGTAAGATTATCAGCACTAGGAAAATCTCGTCTTCCATCAT
>Ga0307413_10000903_pt1 | contig 10501 bp, 9 predicted proteins | sample DK1Ometagenome_3_FD_203714 | JGI IMG/M metagenome (GOLD analysis project Ga0307413, IMG submission 203714) | Maize rhizosphere microbial communities from greenhouse at UC Davis, California, United States - DK15-O-2 | ecosystem: Host-associated > Plants > Roots > Rhizosphere > Soil | place: USA... | reverse complement strand
GCAGCAGCGGAGTCGCCGCGACCCACTTCTGCTGGATCACGATCGGCACTGCATAGCCACGCTCCGCGATCTCGATCGCCGGCTCGAGAAGATCGGCGAACGGCAGCTTGCCGAAGCGCTCGCTCAAGGTGACCCACGAAGCCACCGCACCGGGAACGGTCGCCGAGTCCCAGCCGCGCACCGGCGGCGTCTTCGCTTCAGCGCCGTACTTGCGACGAAAGTAATCGGGTGTCCAGGCCGCAGGCGCGGTGCCCGAGGCATTGAGGCCCTGCAGTTTCCGACCGTCCCACAGGATGCAGAACGCGTCCGAGCCGAGCCCGTTGCTGCAAGGCTCGAGGACCGTCATGGCCGCGGCGGCCGCGATCGCCGCATCGACGGCGTTGCCGCCCTTCAGCAGCATGCGCAGACCGGCCTGCGCACCGAGGGGATGGGATGTCGAAACGACGTTGCGACCGAAGACCGGGAGGCGGGTCGACGGGTAACCGGTCGACCAATCGAAGGAGTGCGGCATGGGATCCAGCGGGTTGCAGTGCTGGAACCATTATCGCGGCGGCCGAGAAGGAAGCCGGTTGCTGAAGGCCGGCAAGGGCGCGAGGCCCTGAGCCGCCTATTCTTCCTTGAACGCGACCTCGCGCTTCTTGCTGATTTGCGGCAGCGCGACGACGACCAGCATCAATCCTGCGGCGATGAGCAGTCCGGCGGACAGCGGACGGCTCAGGAACGTGCTCCAGTCGCCACGTGACAACAGCAGCGCGCGTCGCAGGTTTTCTTCCATCATCGGCCCGAGGATGAACCCAAGCAGCAGCGGCGCGGCCTCGCAGCTCAGCTTGTAGAAGCCGTAGCCGATGACCGCGAAGATCGCCGTCATGTAGACGTCGAAATTGTTGTTGTTGAGCGAGTAGACACCGATGCAGCAGAACAACGTGATCGCGGGAAACAGGAACCGATAGGGCACCGTCAGCAGCTTGATCCAGATGCCGATCAGCGGCAGGTTCAGGATCACCAGCATCGCGTTGCCCACCCACATCGAGGCGATGAGCCCCCAGAACAGCTGCGGGTTCGACGTCATCACTTGCGGACCGGGCTGGATGCCCTTGATGGTCATCGCGCCGACCATCAGCGCCATCACCGCATTCGGTGGGATGCCGAGCGTCAGCATCGGGATGAACGAGGTCTGCGCGCCGGCATTGTTGGCCGCTTCCGGACCGGCCACGCCGCGGATGTCGCCCTTGCCGAAATTGCCGCTCGCGCCTGCCAGCTTCTTCTCCATGGTGTACGTGGCAAAGGAGGACAGCAGTGCGCCGCCTCCCGGCAGCACGCCGAGGATCGAGCCGAGTGCCGTGCCCCGGAGAACCGAAGGCCATGCATCCTTGAAGTCCTGCTTGGTCGGCCACAGGCCCTTCACGTCCTTCGTGAAGACCTCGCGGTGCTCTGCCGGCTGGCCGAGGTTCGCGATGATCTCGCCGAACCCGAACACGCCCATCGCGATCGTCACGAAGCCGATGCCGTCTGTGAGTTCCGGAATGTCGAAGCTGTAGCGCGCAGTCCCCGAGATCACGTCGGTGTTGATCTGCGCGAGCAGCAGTCCCAGGATGATCATCGAGACCGCCTTCATCAGGGATCCCGACGCCAGGACGACCGCGCCGATCAGGCCGAGCACCATCAACGAGAAATACTCGGCCGGCCCGAACTTGAAGGCGAGTTCGGTCAGCGGCGGCGCAAACGCCGCGATGATGATCGTGCCGACGCAGCCGGCAAAGAACGAGCCGAGGCCGGCAGACGCCAGGGCCGCCCCGGCGCGGCCCCGACGGGCCATCTGGTAGCCGTCGATCGCCGTCACCACCGAAGCCGACTCGCCGGGCACGTTGATCAGGATCGCGGTCGTCGAGCCGCCGTACTGCGAGCCGTAGTAGATGCCGGCCAGCATGATCAGCGCCGGCGTCGCGTCGAGGCTGTAGATCGAGGGCAGCAGCATCGCGATCGTCGCGACCGGTCCGATCCCGGGAAGGACACCGATCAACGTGCCGAGCAGGCAGCCGAAGAACGCATAGAGCAGGTTGACCCAGGTGAATGCGACGCCAAAGCCGAGCGAGAGGTTGTTGATGAGATCCATGAGCGGCCCCGGTTTGTTCTGCGTTGCCTATGCGCTTATGTCAGGAGGAAACGAGGCCACATCGGGATCGTGAGCTTCAGACCGAAGACGAAGACCAGCCACGAGAAGAACGTCAGCACGATCGAACTGATGATGACCCCGCGCCACCGGAATTCATCGCCGGCAAAGCTGGAAATGATGATGAGGATCGGCACGGTGATGACCATGCCGAGCCGATCCAGGCAGATGCCGAACACGACGATGGCCGCCACGATGATGATCAGCGGCTTCCAGGCGATGCTGCCGACCGGATCGCCGTTGGGCGATTCGATCGTCAACGACTTGAACAGGACGATCGCGCCGAGGATCCCGAGGATCACGCTGAGCATCAGCGGAAAGTACCCGGCGCCGGGTCGGGCCGACGTGCCCATCGAATAGTTGGTCGCACCGATCGCGAAGCCGGCACCGACGACGACGAACATCAATCCGGACAAGAAGTCCCGCTGGCTCTTGATCTTCACTCCGCACCCCTCGCAGTCCTTATTGGGGCGGATTCTAGGCACGCCCACTGGGCGGGGTTGTCTGGTTTACACGTAGCGTCCGACTCACTCCCAGGCGGGTGTCGAACGCAAGACCTCATCGAGTGTCGTGGTGCCTTCGGCGACCTTCATCGCACCGGCCAGACGCAGGGGCCGCAGCCCATCCTGCAACGCCTGCTGACGCAGCTTGGCGGCATCCGGAGTCGGCTGGATGTGCCCGCGCGCCGCCTCGCCGATGGTCAGCAGTTCATACAAGCCGGCGCGGCCGCGGTAGCCCGTCATGCGGCACTCGAGACAGCCCACCGGCCGATACGGACGCACCCCACCGTTCAGGCGCCACGGGCGGATCGCCGCGTCGAGCGTTTCGCGGGTCGTCTCCTTGTCGGGTTGCTTGCACCCGGGGCACAAGGTGCGCACGAGGCGCTGAGCGAGCACGCCGATCACCGTCGATGCGATCAGGTACGGCGCGACGCCGAGATCGTGCAGGCGGGTGATCGCCGAAGCCGCATCGTTGGTGTGCAACGTGCTGAACACGAGGTGGCCGGTCAGCGCCGCCTGGATCGCCATCTCGGCGGTCTCGAGGTCACGGATCTCGCCGACCATGATGATGTCCGGGTCCTGCCGCATCAACGCGCGCAGGCCCTCGGCGAAATTGAGATCGAGCACCGGCTGGACCTGGGTCTGGTTGAACGCCGGCTGGATCATCTCGATCGGGTCTTCGATCGTGCAGACGTTGACCTCGTCGGTGGCGAGACGACGCAGCGTCGAATAGAGCGTGGTGGTCTTGCCGGAGCCGGTCGGGCCGGTCACCAGGATGATGCCGTGCGGCTTTGCGACGAGTTCTTCCCAGCGCCGGCTGTCGTGGCTGCCAAAACCCAGGTTGTCGAGCGACTTGACCGTCGTATCCGGATCGAAGATGCGCATCACCATCTTCTCGCCGAACGCGGTCGGCAGCGTGGCGAGACGCATCTCGACTTCCTCACCGGCCGGATTGCGGGTCTTGATGCGGCCGTCGAGCGGACGGCGCTTCTCGACCACGTCCATCCGGCCGAGCAGCTTGACCCGGGCCACCATCGCGCTCATCACGCCCGGCGGCAACTGGTAGACCGTGTGCATCACGCCATCGATGCGAAAACGGATGACGCTGCGCTCGCGGCGCGGCTCGAGGTGGATGTCGGAAGCGCGCTGGTCGAACGCGTACTGCCACAACCAGTCGACGACCTGGACCACGCCGGAATCGTTCGCATCGAGCTGCTTGGTCGTCTTGCCGAGCTCGACCAGCTGCTCGAAGTTGGCGATCGCGGAGGTCTCGCCCATCTTCACGGCGGCGCGCACCGAACGCGACAGCGTGTAGAACTCGGTTGTGTAGCGCGCCACCTCGAGCGGGCTCACCAGCACCAGCTTGACCGCCTTGCGGGTGTGCGACTCGATCTCGGCCACCCATGCGACGTCGAGCGGTTCGCAGGTGGCGATCGTCACCTCGGTCAGGCCGACGCTCAGAGGCAGCGCGTGGCGGCGCTCTGCATAGGTGATCGACATGATCTCGGCGACGCGGCCGACGTCGACCTTCAACGGATCGATGCGGAGATACGGCAGTCCGCAGCGCGCGGCGAGCCACTGGGTCAGCGCCTCGGCATCGAGGGTCTTGTCGCCGGGCCCCTGCGTCAGCTCGGCGCTGGCGAGCCGGACGATCGGATGCTGCGAGCTCTGCGTGCCGGCGAAGCGCCGCTTCGTGCGCTCGGCATCGTCGGCGGAAATGATGCCGTCTTCCAGCAACCAGTTGACCAGCAACTGCCACTCGAGCCGGCCGGCCGGTGCGCCGGTCCTGGCCAGGCTCAGAGGCGCACGCAGCGGCAGCGCCGGCGGCGTTCGCTGCGAAGCTGCCTGCGCGTCGTCGTTGACGGCGTCGCGCACGAGCGGTCCGGCGATCGTGTCGCCTGACGGCGTCAGAACGGAAGGTCGAACCGGTTTCGGCTTCATGCGGGAACGAAGTGGGTGAGAGGCGGGGGTGGCAACGTGCGCAGCATGCGCAACCACTTGGCCGCTGGCAGGCCGAACCGAGTTTCGATGTTTTCCGCACGAGCGGCAAGCGTCGGCCGATCGGGGATCGTGCCGGATTTCAGTGCCAGCACGATCGTGTTGCCCTCTTTCGTTGGCCGCAGGCTGCGGACGCGTTCGGCACCGAACGCCGTGGCGATGCGCGCGGCACTCGTGTCGAAGCTCGCGTCGCGGCCGAACAGGTTGACCGCCATCACGCCGTAATCGACGAGCAGCGCGGCGCAATCGCGGTAGAAGCGGGCGCTGTCGAGCACCGGGCTGGCCGCCTCGTGGTCGTAGAGGTCGACGCAAAGGACGCTCGCCGTACGGCGCAGGGCCGGATCGCTGACGTAGGCGTCAGCATCCATCTCGAGCATCTCGAACCGCGCCGACGGCGCCGGGAGGCGAAACCACAGCCGGCACGCCTCGATGACAGTCGGGTTCAGCTCCACCGCGGTCGTCTGCATCCGCAGCACGCCGTGGCAGAAGCGGGTGATTGCCGCCGCACCGAGGCCGAGCTGCACGGCCCGCCCGTCGGTCAGCTGCTCGACCGGCCGCAGCAGCATCCAGGCCATCATGCGCTGCACATATTCGAGCTCGATCGCCTTCGGGTCGGCAATCCGCATCGCACCCTGGATCCAGGGACTGTCGAGATGCAGGTAGCGGACGCCGTCCGACTCCGAGATCGTCGCCGGCAAGACCGGACGCGCACGGCCACGGCCCGTCATGCGACGCCGTGCCGCTCGAATGCGGTCCGCCACGCCGCGAGCTTGCGATCGAAGCTCCAGCTTGCATTCGCCGGGCTGGTCGAGGGCAACCGCAGCACTTCGACGCCGAGCGCCAGGGTCCGCTGCATCGAACGGGCCGATTCGCCCCCGTTGTGCGCCACCGCCCGCAACGTCGGCGCCAGCTGCCGCAGTCGCGCCAGGTCGTTCGGCCTCGCCGATCCGATGTTGCTGTCGAGGCTGCCCACCCGCCGACAGCTCGCGTAGACGTCCCACAAGCCGACGCCATGGTCGAGCATCGCCCGAAGCCGCAACGGGTAGCTCAGCCCGACGAGGTCCACTCCCCACAGCGCCGAGAGGATCGGCCAGAAGTGGTTGCGTGGATGGCCGTAGTACCGCTGCGCCTGCAGCGAGGCGACACCCGGAAAGCTGCCGAGGACGACCAGCCGCGTGGCCGGCGAGACCACCGGTCCGAGTCCCTCGAGTGGCGCGTCGTCGACGGAGGCTGTCGTGCGAGTCGACGCTGACGCCTGGGCAACCGTTCGGCCGACCGCCTTCATGGCAGCCGCGGCAGTGCACTGTGCGAATTGGCTTCGACGGCTTCCTCCAGCGCAGCCAGCGAGATCCCGCGCAGCTCGGCCAACGTCTGTGCGATGCGCGGCAGCTCGGCCGGCTCGTTGCGCGCCGTCTGCCCGGCGGCGCGCTCCTCGGCGGTGCGGTACAGCCAGTGCGGCGGGATGTCGGGCGCGTCGGTCTCGAGCACGATCGCATCGAGCGGAAGCTCCCGGGCGAGCGCCCGGATCCGGAGCGCGCGATCGAAGGTCATCGCACCGCCGAAGCCGAGCTTGCAGCCCCGCTCGAGAAAGACGTCGGCCTGCTGCCGGCTGCCGTTGAACGCATGGGCGATGCCGCCCGGCACGTCGATCCGGCGCAGCTGCTTCGCCAGCTCGTCGACCGCGCGGCGCGAGTGCAGGATGACGGGCAGCCCGAACTCCCGCGCCAGTTGCAGCTGGGCGACGCAGAAGCGCTCGAGCCGCTCGAAGTCGAGATCGGCCACGAAGCGATCGAGGCCGATCTCGCCGACCGCCACCAGTCGCGGGTCGGCGCGGTGCCTGTCGAGCGCCTCGCGCAGCCGGTCGAGATCGCCGTCGTCGGCGCCGCCGACCGCGAGCGGGTGGATACCCAGCGCGTAGCTGTAGCCGTGCTCGTGCGCCATGCGCCGCACGGTGTCGAAGTTCGAGACGTCCACCGCAGGCAGCACGATCTGCCCGACTCCGGCGTCCTGCGCCCGGGTGACGACGGCGTCGCGGTCGGCCGAGAACTCGCTTGCGTCGAGATGGCAATGGGTGTCGATCCACACCCCGCGATGATGCGGGAGCGCCGCCGATGCGGCACGCCGAGACAGGTCATACGCCGCGTGCTACTGTTCGAATGCAATCGGCGGAACCGCTCTCGGTCGGGTCGTTCCGCTGCTCCCAGGTTTGCCGGTGCGGGTGCCGTCGATGAAGAAAGTGCCGCTCTACAGTCGTTCCAGACGGACCCCCGAGCCCGAGCCTGCGTCGCCCGTTGCGGTCGGGGCAACCCCGCCCAGCGGCTCGGCCGCGGCGGCAGCGCCGCCGATGGCGCAGCCGACAACCCGTCGTGGCCGCTGGAAAGCCGCCGGCCTGCGCCATGAACGACGCCTGTGGGCGCTGGCGGTCGTGCTGCTGCTGGTCGGTGCCGTGCTGATGAACCCGCGGCTGGCACCGCACGAGCCGGCGCTGACCTTCGAGCAGATCGACGCGGCGATGCGGCAGTCGATCGAGGAAAAGCCGCTCGCTTCCGCCGCGACCCGCGCCTACGAGGCGGTGCTTCCTTCGGTCGTGCGGGTGCTCGGCCTGATGACCGAAGGCGACGACGGCGACGACGAGAAAGCGCACGGCACCGTCGAACGCGGCGTCGGCACCGGCGTCGTCATCATCGACAACGGCACGATCCTGACCAACCTGCACGTCGTCTCCGGCGCCAAGCGGATCAAGGTGACCTTCGCCGACGGCACGGAATCCGACGCTTCGGTGCTGAGCGTCCAGCCCGAGAACGACCTCGCGGTCTTGCGCGCGAAGACGATTCCGGACGACCTGTCCGCAGCGACGATGCGCTCGACCGGCGACCTCGCGCCCGGCGACCGGGTCATCGCGGTCGGATTCCCGTTCGGCATCGGCCCGTCCGTGTCGGAAGGCGTCGTCTCCGGGCTGAAGCGCCAGTTCAAGTCGCCCGACGGCCAGCAAATGCTGACCAACCTGATCCAGTTCGACGCCGCAGCGAACCCGGGCAACTCCGGCGGCCCGCTGGTCACGATGGAAGGCGAGGTCGTCGGCATCGTCACCGCCATCCTGAACCCGTCGAGGCAGCGCGTCTTCATCGGCATCGGGTTCGCGGTACCGATCGAGAACGCCGCCGCCGCCGCCGGCCTGTCACCTTTCTAACCCTCGACCCCTCCCGCATGGACAACTCCACCACAGCCAGCGCCGAAGCCTCCACGTTGATGGAGCGCATCCTCTACGAGGTCAAGCGCGTCGTCGTCGGCCAGGATCACTTCCTCGAGCGGGTCATGGTCGCGCTGCTGGCGCAGGGCCACCTGTTGGTCGAAGGGGTGCCCGGTCTCGCCAAGACGCTGACTGTGAAGACGCTGGCGCAGACGCTGCGCGGTACCTTCAAGCGCATCCAGTTCACGCCCGACCTGGTGCCGGCCGACCTCATCGGCACGCGCATCTTCAATCCGCGCAGCGGCGAGTTCAGCACCTCGCTTGGCCCGGTGTTCACCCATCTGCTGCTGGCCGACGAAATCAACCGCGCCCCGGCCAAGGTGCAGAGCGCCCTGCTCGAGGTGATGCAGGAACGCCAGGTCACGATCGCGGGCGAGACGCACAAGGTCCCGGAGCCGTTCCTCGTGATGGCGACGCAGAACCCGATCGAGACCGAAGGCACCTACCCGCTGCCGGAAGCGCAGGTCGACCGCTTCATGATGAAGGTGTTGGTCGACTACCCGACCGAGGAAGAGGAATTCGTGATCGCGCAGCGCGTGACCGGTGCGCTCACGGGTGTCTCGACGGTCGCCAGCATGAGCCAGCTCGGCGAGCTGCAGCACGAATGCCGGCAGGTCTACGTCGACCCGTCGCTGATGCAGTACGCGGTCAAGCTGGTCAGCGCGACCCGTCGCCCCGAACGCTACGACCTCGCGGACATCGCCAAGTACCTGACCTTCGGCGCCAGCCCACGCGCGACGATCGGCCTGATCGAAGGTGCCCGTGCGCTCGCCTTCATGCGCGGCCGTGGCTATGCGCTGCCCGAGGACATGACCGGTCTGGTCGGCGACGTGATGCGCCATCGGCTGGTGCTTTCGTACGAGGCGCTCGCCGAAGGGCTGAATGCCGACGCAGTGGTCGACCGGGTGCTGAAGAAGATCCCGGTTCCGGACAAGCCGCTCGCCACCCACGCCTGAGCCCGATGTCGACCCCGGCCCGAGCCCCTTCGAAAGGCGGCGCCCATGCGTCGCCGCCGCCGCCGCGCGATCGCACGTCCGAGGCGTTGTTGAAGCGGCTCGAGTGGACCGTGATCCGACGTCTCGACGGCTTGCTGCAAGGCAACTACCGCACGCTCTGGCGCGGCGCCGGGCTCGATCTGGCCGACCTGCGCGAGTACCAGCACCACGACGACGTCCGCCACATCGACTGGAACGTGACGGCGCGCCTGCAGCAGCCGTACGTGCGGCAGTTCACCGAGGACCGCGAGATGAGCGCGTGGTTCCTGGTCGACCTGAGCGGCAGCGTCGACTTCGGCTCCGACGCGACCACCAAGCGCGGCGTCGCGCGCGAATTCGTCGGCGTGCTGGCGCGGCTGCTTACGCGGCACGGCAACCGGGTCGGCGCGATCCTCTACGGCAGCGCGGTGGACACCGTCATTCCGGCGCGGAGTGGCCGCCAGCAGGTTCTGCACCTGCTGCAGCGGATGGCCGCCCGGCCGGACGTCTCGGCGCCTGGATCGACCAACCTGCGCGACCTGCTGCAGGCCGGCCAGCGCATCGTCAAGCGGCGCAGCAGCGTGTTCGTCGTTTCCGACTTCATCAGCGCACCGGGCTGGGAGGCCACGCTCGGCCAGCTCGCCGAGCGCCATGAGGTCACCGCAGTGCGCCTGTTCGACCCACTGGAGATGGACCTGCCCGATCTCGGCCTCGTGATGATGCGCGACGCCGAGACGGGCGAGCAGCTCGTCGTCGACACCCACGATCGCGGTTTCCGCAAGCGCTTCGCCGCGGTCGCCGAGCGGCGCGAGAACCAGTTGCGCGAGGCCCTCGCATCGGCCGGTGTCGACACCCTGGAGCTCGCGACCGACGACGACCTGCCGAACGCCATCCTGCGTTTCGCGGACCTGCGCAAGCAGCGCAGCCGGCTCGCCAACTGGAGCGGAAAGGCGACCGCCGTTCCGACGCATATCTCACGATGGAAGGCAGGTGCCGTATGAGCCCCCGCACGGCCGTTCCGAAAGGGGGCTTGCACCGCAGTGCAAAGCACGAAGGTTTCCGAATGACCCCCGGGAGCCGAGAGAGAACGCCATGCCGGCCCCACCACTGATGAATTTCCTCTGGCCCGAGATGCTGTGGTCGCTGCTTGCGATCCCGCTCCTGGTGCTGCTCTACGTCTGGCTGATGCGGCGGCGCAAGAAGACGTCGCTGCGCTACGCCTCGCTCAGCCTCGTCCGCGAAGCGCTCGGCGGGCGCAGCGCCTGGCGCCGGCACGTGCCGCCGACCTTGCTGCTGGTCGCCCTCGCCGCCCTGCTGTTCGCGACCGCGCGGCCGGCCGCCGTCATCACGCTGCCGTCGCAGTCGCAGACGGTCGTGCTGGCGATGGACGTATCCGGCAGCATGCGGGCGACCGACGTGCAGCCGAACCGCCTGGTGGCGTCGCAGGAGGCCGCCAAGGCGTTCGTTGCCGACCTGCCGCGCAACGTGCGCGTCGCAGTCGTTGCATTCGCAGGCTCGGCCGCCGTCGTGCAGGCGCCGACGCTGAGCCGCGAGGACATCTACGCGTCGATCGATCGCTTCCAACTGCAGCGGGCGACCGCGATCGGCA
>Ga0307413_10000902_pt1 | contig 10505 bp, 10 predicted proteins | sample DK1Ometagenome_3_FD_203714 | JGI IMG/M metagenome (GOLD analysis project Ga0307413, IMG submission 203714) | Maize rhizosphere microbial communities from greenhouse at UC Davis, California, United States - DK15-O-2 | ecosystem: Host-associated > Plants > Roots > Rhizosphere > Soil | place: USA... | reverse complement strand
CCCGCTCCAGCACCGCCAGGTCGGCGGTGCGGTGCGACAGACCGACCGCGAGCAGGTTCATCGCACTCCCTCGCCGCGCTCGGTCGGCGCTGCGCCCGGGCGCGGTACCACTGATTCGCTCACACGCCCGCTCATGACCGCATCACCATCCCGTTCACCCCGTGCGCCGTCCCGTCGCCACTGGCCACGGCGCCGTTGCTCGACGGCCGCAACACCGGAGGCGGCACGTCGTCCGCGCGCCGGGCCACGTGGAACGAGAGGATCTGCAGCTCCACGGCGAGGTCCACCTTGCGGACCTCGACGTGGTCGGGCACCTGCAGCACCACCGGCGCGAAGTTCAGGATGCACTCCACCCCGGCCTGCACCAACCGGTCGCATGCCGCCTGCGCCGCGGGCGGCGGGGTGGCGATCACGCCGATGGACACCTCGCGCTGCGAGCACACCCGCACGATGTCGTCGATATGGCTGACCGGCAGGCCGCCGACCGGCACCCCCACCAGGTCGGGGTCGAACAGCGCGGCCACCGGGAAGCCCCGGCCGGGGAAGCCGCCGTAGTTGGCCAGCGCGTGGCCCAGGTTTCCGATGCCGACGACCGCCACGCTGTGGTTGCGGTGCAGACCCAGGATGCGCTCGATCTCCTCGACGAGCACCGCGACCTCGTAGCCGACGCCGCGGGTGCCGTACGAGCCGACGTAGGACAGGTCCTTGCGCAGCTTCGCCGAGTTCACCCCGGCGGCCACGGACAGCTCCTCGCTGGAGACCGTGGTCAGGCCCTGCTCGGCCATCGCCGAGAGCACCCGCAGGTACACCGCGAGCCGGGCCACCGCGGCCTCCGGGATCGCCCTGGCCCGCTCACGTGGCGACGGCGCGTCCACGATCGCCGGGATGGGCGCGGTCACCTCGGCCGCGCTGGGCGCCGGCACCCGGCCGGCCCCGTCGCGCTGGCCACGCTGTGCCGCCACTCGGGTACTCCTCAACAGAATCCGCGCACAGATTGCGCAATGAGCTGACCACACGGTAGCCGCTTGTGAACGCAGGCACAAAGTCGCTGGAAGAGCCCCGACCGTGGTACCGCCCAGGTCACCTCGGGCGTGATCAGGAAACGGTGAACGACACCTCGTGCCAGCCCGTCGCGCCGTCCGGCGCGGGCGGCGCGACCGCCTCGGTCTGCGTCTGCCCGCGGCGGTCGGTCGCCCGCACCCGCACGCGATGCTCACCGGCCGACAGCTCCACCTCGGCCCGCCACATCCGCCACGTCTGGATGCCTACCTCGGTGGACAGCGTCGCCCGCCGCCACTCGCCGTCGTCCACCCGCACCTCGACCGCGTCGACGCCGACCTGCTGCGCCCAGGCCACCCCGGCGAGCACCACCCGCCCGGCCGGCACGGTCCTCCCCGCCCTCGGCACGTCCACTCTGGACTGTGTCTTGATCGGCCCCCGCGGTGACCAGCCGCGCGGCGTCCAGTACCCCTCGCGGGCACCGAACGTGGTCAGCTCCAGGTCGACCACCCACTTGGTGGCCGACACGTAGCCGTACAGGCCGGGCACCACGACCCTGGCCGGGAAGCCGTGCGCGACCGGCAGCGGCTCGCCGTTCATGCCGATCGCGAGCATCGCGCCGCGCGCCGGGTCCAGCATCGCCTCCACCGGCGTGCCGCAGGTCCAACCGTCGTGGCTGGTCGCGAACACCTGCTCGGCGCCGGGCCGGACACCCGCCTCCAGCAGCAGCTCACGCATCGGCACGCCGACGAAGTCGGCCGTCGAGATCAGGTCGCCGCCCACCTCGTTGGACACACAGGCGAGCGTCACCGGCCGCTGCACCAGCCGCCGGGACCGGATGTCCTCGTAGTCCAGCACCAGCTCGCGCTCCACCATGCCGTGCAGCCGCAGCCGCCAGTCCTGAGCGCGAATCCGGGGCGGCACCAGCGCGGTGTGGATCTGGTAGAAGTCGCGGTTCGGCGTGATGAACCGGGGTGTGCCGATCTCGGCGAAGTCCACCCCGGCCGGCAGCGGCACGGGCGGCTCGCTCGGCACCGGCACGCCCACCTCGGTCCGCGAGACCTCCGCGTCGACCCGGTCGCCGAGCAGCTCGCCACCCAGCCCACCGAGGCCCGCGCCCACCGCCACCCCCGCCGACGCGCGCAGGAACGCCCTACGGTCCGGGTCCGCGCCCAGACGGATCGTCCCGGTGCGCAGCACCCGGTGCAGGAAGCGGAAGACGGCCACCCCGAGCACCGTGCTCGCCACCGGCGCCAGGTACCCCAACCGGCCGAGGTCGGAGCGGCCGGCCACCGCGGCGATGCCGACCACCCCGAGCAGCACGATCAGCGCGATCCCGGGCAGTTCGCGACGCCGCGAGGCGAGCCCGGCCAGCACCCCCAGGCCGGCCAGCACGAGGGCCATACCGACCACCAGCGCGACCTTGTCCCAGGTGTAGAACACCTCGACGGCGACGTCCTTCAGCCAGCCGGGCGTCAGGTCGATCGCCGCGTTGCCCACCGCCACCAGCGGCGACGACAGCGGCTCGGCGAGCCCCGCGACCAGGTGCCCGGCGGCGAGCGCCGCCGCGGCCGCCAACACACCGGCCAGCGCCGCGGGTTTCGCCGGCAACCGCAGGTCGGGGCGGGACAGCTCGGTGGTGACCACACCACCAGCCTGACCCCCGACCGGGCCGCGCACCACGGCAACCCGGGTTAACGAATCCTTACCGTGTCAGCGCGGCGCGCAGCCGGTCCTCCTCGACCGTCCAGTAGCCGTGCTCCACGCCGTTCACCAGGATCACCGGCACCCGGTCGCCGTACTCGGCCCGCCACCGCGGGTCGGCGTCCACGTCGGCGATCGCCCAGCTCACGTCCAGTTCGGCGCAGATGCGCGCCACCTGCTCCTCGGCGACCTCACACGCGTGGCAGTCGGCCCGCGACATCACCGTCACCACCGCCGGCCCGCTCACCCGGCCACCTCGCGCAGTCCCGCCCGCCGCAGCTTCCCGGTCGCCGAGTACGGCAGATCCGCCACGAACTCCACCACCGCGGGCACCTTGAACCGGGCCAGGTGCACGGCGCAGTGCCTGATCACCGCGTCCGCGTCCAACTCCGCGTCGGGCCGCTTCACCACGACGGCACGCACCCGCTCACCGGTCCGCTCGTCCGGCTCGCCGACCGCGGCCGCGTCGACGACACCGTCCAGCAGGCCGAGCACCCGCTCCACCTCGTGCGGGTACACGTTGAACCCGTTGACGATGATCAGGTCGTTGGCCCGGTCCACCAGGTGCAGGTCGCCGTCGGCGTCGAGGTAGCCGACGTCGCCGGTGCGGAACCAGCCGTCGGGGTCCGGACCGTGCGCGCCGTCCGGCCAGTAGCCACTGAACAGGTTCGCGCCGCGCGCGGCGACCACCCCCGCGCCCGGGTCGTCGTCGTCGCCCAGCCCGATCACCGACTCGTCCGGGTCGTCCTCGCTGGTCTGCAGCGGCCGGCCGTCGCTGTCCACGATGCGCAGCTCCACGCCCGGCACCGGCGCGCCGACCGCACCCGGCTTCGCCACCCCGCCGACCAGGCTGGACGTCAGCACCGGGCCGGTCTCGGTCAGGCCGTAACCCTCGAACACCGACAGCCCGGTCGCGTGCCTGATGGTGGCCAGCACCCTCGCCGGCAGCGGCGCGGCCCCCGAGGTCAGCAGCCGCACGCTGGCGAACGCGTCGGCCAGCTCGTCCGCAGGCACCGCGGCCAGCGCCTGGTACATCGCCGGCACGCCGACGAACGCGGTGATCCGGTGCGTCCGGCAGGCGTCCAGCGCCGGGGCCACCACGAAGCGGTCCATCAGCACCGCGGACGCGCCGGCCGACACCACCTGCAGCAGACCGGGGCCGAGGCCGTAGGCGTGGAACAGCGGTAGCGCGAGCAGCACCCGGTCGGTCGAGGTCACCGGCGGCGGGCGCAGCGCCGCGCACTGCGCCACGTTCGCCAGCAGCGCCCGGTGCGACAACATCACGCCGCGCGGCATCCCGGAGGTGCCCGAGGTGTACGCGAGCACCGCGATGTCCTCGACGCCGCCCACGGCGGACAACCGCTCGCCGTCGGCCGGCTCGCCGCCACCGAGCTCCGGCGCGGCCAGCACCGCCGGCGCCGGGTCGTCCGGCAGCCCGCCGGGACCACCACCGACCAGCACGGTCGCGCCGCAGTGCGACAGCACCCTGGCCAGCTCCACGGGCGGCGACTCCACCGCCAGCGGCACCGCCACCGCCCCGACCCGCGCCACCGCGAACAACGCGACCACGAATTTCAGCCCGGTCGGCAGCACGACGGCCACCCGGTCGCCCGGTGCGACACCGGCCGCGCGCAGCGTCGCGGCGAAGCGGTGCACCTCGGTGTCCACCTCGGCCCAGCGCAGGGTCGTACCCTCGGCGAGGTCGGTGAGCCCGCCCGGACGACCCGTGGCGGCAGCGGTGCCGACCAGGTCGGCGACGTTGTCCGTCATGGCCCGCAGTGTGGCAGACCGAGGCACGTCACGGTCGCCGACCTGGGACGTCGAACCGGTGGAAGTGGGCATTTCCGCGACCGGAAAGTCACTGCACGTATGCTCAGCTGGGCTCGGAGCGGAGGGGCGTCCGCGTCGGACCCACAGAGGGAGTGGCCATGCCATCAGGCCGGGGTGCGACGGCCCGATGACCCGTCCGGTGCCGTCGAATGCCGACACCCAACGGCGAAGTGCCCGATCCACCGATCGGGCCGTCGACGCACGCCCGCAGTCGGTGAACGGCACCGTCGAGGCCGTCGACCACCAGCCGTCGGTCCGCCCCGACGCGGCGCACCAGGAGTCCTGGACGCTGGTCGAGGCCGCGCAGAACGGCGACACCGCTGCGTTCGCCGCGCTGTACGACCGCTACGTCGACATGGTCTTCCGCTACGTGCTGTTCCGGGTCGGGTCCCGCGAACTCGCCGAGGACGTCACCAGCGAGACCTTCCTGCGCGCGCTGCGCCGCATCGGCACCATCAGCTACCAGGGCCGCGACGTCGGCGCCTGGTTCGTCACCATCGCCCGCAACCTGGTCTTCGACCACGTCAAGTCCAGCCGCTTCAGGCTGGAGATCACCACCGCCGAGATCACCGACTCGGCGCAGCTCGACCTCGGTCCCGAGCAGCAGGTGCTGGCCGGCGCCACCACCGAGGCGCTGCTGGCCTGCGTCGCGCAGCTCGGCGACGACCAGCGCGAGTGCATCGTGCTGCGCTTTCTGCAGGGCAGATCGGTCGCCGAGACCGCCGAACTGATGCACCGCAACGAAGGCGCGGTCAAGGCGCTGCAGCACCGCGCGGTGCGTAGGCTCGCCCAGCTGTTGCCGGGGGGACTGCGATGAACGGCGTAACCCGGGTCCGCCGCAGTCGTTTGACCAGGCGACGGCAACACACACTTCGCCGGCACGATCCGGCCAGAACGAGACGAGCAGGCGAATGACGCCCGCAGTGCCGCCCGACCGGCACGGTGAGGACCGTGCGAACGGGCCGCGCGACGAGCCGGCCGGTGGCGCCGGACTCTCGGGATCGTCCTCCTCGGGATCGTCCTCCTCGGGATCACCGATCGACGAGCGCGCCCTCGTCGACCTGCTCGCCACGCTCAACCCCGCCACCGGACCGACCGCCGGGGAACGGGACCGGATGCGGGCCCGGGTGCTCGCCGGTATCGCCGACGACGAGGTCGGCGTCCGCACCGGCGACCGGCCGGTTCGAGCGGCCCGGCCGGTCGCCGCGCCGGACACCCGAGGGCCGCAGGGCCGGCGCGGACCCGGCGACAGACCGATGTCCGGCCGATCCGCCCCCACTCGACCGGGCGGTCCCGCGTCGGACAGACCCGGCGGCGGTGCCCGGGCCCGGTTCGCGGTGGCCGCGGTCGCCGTGCTCGCCCTCGTGTTCTCCCTCGCCGGGATGAGCCTGCTGCTCGCCAGGGACGCGATCCCCGGCGAAGCCCTGTACGGCCTCAAGCGCACCGCCGAGGCGGCGACTCTCGGCCTCACCTTCGGCGACGAGTCCAGGGCGCTCAAACACCTGGAGCTCGCCACCGCCCGGATCAGCGAGATCGAGACCCTGGCCGCGCGCCACCCCGACCCCACGTCCGCGCCGATCAGCGGCTACCTCGCCGCGCTCGGCGACTTCGACAGCGACGCCACCGCGGGCTCCCGGCAGCTGATCGCGCTGGCCACCCGCGACGACGGCCGGCTGCTGTCGGCGCTGCGCGGCTGGGCCGAGCAGCAGAGCGACCGGCTGCGCACGGTGACCCCGCAGCTCCCGCTGGACTCCGCGGAGCGCGCCAACGCCTCGGTCAGCCTGCTGAACCGCATCGCCGCGCGCTCGGCTGCGCTGTTCGCGCGGATGCCGTGCTACCAGATCACCTCTGGCCTGGCCGACGACATCGGCTCGCTGCCCGCCACGTCCGTCTGCGACGTCCCTGCGCCCGGCTCCACCGGGGCCGCCGCATCCGGCGACCCGCGCGCCACCACGAGCGCCCCGCCGGGCGACGGGTCCGGCGTCGCGCCGACCGGGGCGTCGACGCCGGCAACGACGGGGCAACCACCCCCACCGGGCATCTCGGTGACCGTGCCGCCGATCCTCGGCGGGCCGACCACCGGCCCCACCAGCCCCGGCACCGGCGTGCCGCCGAGTACCGAGGCGCCGGCGGTCACCGTGCCGCTGCCACTGCCGGTCATCGAGGTGCCGCCGCTGCTGCCCGGTCTGCCCGGCATCGTCATCGGCGGCGGCTGACGCACACCCGGCCGGTCGAGCCCGCACCGCCCCGCGTCGCTCGCCACTAGGCTTGGCGGGGGTACGCGGGTACTGGAGGGTGATGTGGTGTCGCGGGTGCGGGGAGTCAGGCGAGGCGCGGACCGCGCCCGGGTGGCGGGGGAGGCGTCGGCGGAGGCTGCCGTCGAACACGCCCGACTGGCCGAGGCCAACGCCGCGCCGCAGGACCTGACCGCGGCCGCGTTCTTCGACGTGGACAACACCATGATGATGGGCGCGTCGATCTTCCACTTCGCCCGCGGTCTCGCCGCGCGCAAGTTCTTCACCAACTCCGACCTGGCCAGATTCGCGGTGCAGCAGATCCTGTTCCGGGTCGGCGGCCGGGAGACCCAGGACGGCATCCACAACTCCCGCGAGCAGGCACTGTCGTTCGTCGCCGGGCACACCGTCGACGAGCTGATGACCCTCGGCGAGGAGATCTACGACGAGCTGATGGCGGACAAGATCTGGCCGGGCAGCCGGGCGCTGGCGCAGATGCACCTCGACGCCGGGCAGCGGGTCTGGCTGGTCACCGCGACCCCGGTGGAGCTGGCGTCGATCATCGCGCGGCGGCTCGGCCTGACCGGCGCGCTGGGCACCGTCGCCGAGCACGACGACGACGGCGTCTACACCGGCCGGCTGGTCGGCGAGATGCTGCACGGCCGGGCGAAGGCGCACGCCGTGCGCGCGCTCGCCGCCCGCGAGGGCCTGGACCTGCGCCGGTGCACCGCCTACTCCGACTCGGCGAACGACGTGCCGATGCTGTCCGTGGTGGGCACCGCGGTCGCGGTCAACCCGGACTCGGCGCTGCGCGACACCGCCCGGCGACGGGCGTGGGAGATCCGCGACTTCCGCACCGGCCGCAAGGCCGCCAAGATCGGTGTGCCGTCCGTGCTCGGCGCGGGCGCGGTGGCCGGCGCGGTCGCCGCCGGCCTCGCCTACCGCCGCCGCGACGCCTGACCCAGGCCGGACCGCGCTCAGTCGGTCCCGGCGGGCAGCTCGGCGAACGCGCGCACCGGGAAGGTGCCGAATCCCTCGACGGCCGGCGGGGTCGCGGTGAAGCGGGCGCCGCGGGGCGGCAGGGCGCCGAGGTTGGTGAGGTGCTCGACGACGTGCACCCCGGCCCCGAGCAGCAGGCTGTGCGCCGGCCTGCCGTCGGACGTGGTGTCGTCGATGTTGACCGAGTCGATCCCGACCAGCGCCGCGCCGGCGTCGACGAGGTGCTCGGCGCCCTCGGCGGTGAGGAACGGCGCGCCGACCCCGTAGCCGGCGGCACCGAAGTGCCGGTCCCAGCCCGTGTGCAGCAGCACCGCCGCGCCCCGGACGTCGCGGTCGGCGAGGGTCTCGGCGCGGATGCCACGCCGATCGCCGTCCCACGCGTCGGTCAGGTGGAACACCTCGGCCCGCAGTCCCACCAGCGTCGCCAGGTCGAGCGCGGCGAGGTCGCGCCCGTCGGGATAGCGGTGGAACGGCGAGTCCAGATAGGTGCCGGTGTTGCCGACCATCGTGATGACGTCGATGGCGAACTCGGTACCCGGCGCGTACGTCGACCGGGACGCCTCCCGCGTCAGATGCGGCGTGACCGTCGGGGCCGGCAGACCGGGATAGGTGACCTGACCGGCCCGGATCGGGTGGCTGAGGTCGACCACCCGGGCAGCCGGCGAGGTGGTCCGCGCCGGCGGCTCGACGCCGCGACTGCCCCGGTGCGCCTCCGCCACGATCCGCACCCCGCGCAGTTCGACCTCGTCGACGAGCGCCAGGCCGAGATGGGCCACCAGCAGCCGGCCGATCCGCGACTCGTCGGGATCCGGCGACGGCAGATCGAGCCGGAAGCCCGTGCCGCTCAGCTCGCCGCCGTTGGCGAACCGGACGGTGAAGTCGAGGTGGGCGCGGTACTCGGGCACGGCAGCAGCCTACGCACGGCCCGGCGAGTCAGTCCGCCTGCTGCCAGGTGCTGTCGCCGTAGTAGTAGTCGGCGATCTCACCGGCGAACATGCGGTCCGCGTCGCGCCACGGGCTCACCGAGTCCAGGTCGTCCAGATGCACCCAGCGGGACGCCTCGTACTGCGACATGCTCGGCCGGGGCTCGCCCATCGACGGGTCGAACGTCGCCCCCGTGGGCAGCTGACAGCGGTACACCCGCAGCGTCGCCGAGGTGGTCTCGCCGTCACCGGTCGGCCAGGACAGCACCACCCGATCGGACAGGATGCGGTCCACGCAGTTCAGCGACATGCCGAACTCGGTGGTGAACTCCCGCTCCAGCGCGCTCTGCTCGCTCTCGTTCTCGCGCACCTCGTCGCCCGGCAGCTCCCACCGGCCGGCCACGGCCTGGGGGTTGGTCCGCAGCGCGACCAGCAACCATGACTGCCGCACCACGGCCGCACCAGCGATGACCAGCTCCATCGCCCCAGTGAACAGCCCGCGGCCGACGGCGTCCGGCCGGACCGGACGACGGGTGAGGCAGACCTGACCGCCCCAAGGGGCAGGTCGACACCTGTCAGCCGGTGAACACCCCGCCACGGCTCGCGAGCATCCGGTACAGCGTCTGCTGGATCGTCTCGCGCACCTGGTCGGTCAGGTTGAACACCATCATCGGGTCGTCCTCGATCGCCTGCGGATCGTAGGTGTCGGTGCGGATCGGCTCACCGAACTCGATGTGCCACTTCGACGGCAGCGGGATCGCTCCGAGCGGGCCGAGCAGCGGGAAGAACGGTGTGATCGGGAAGTACGGCAGCCCCAACAGCCGGGCCAGCGGCCTGAGGTCGGCGATCTTCGGGTAGATCTCCTCGGCACCGACGATCGAGCACGGCACGATCGGCACGCCGCTGCGCACAGCGGCACCGACGAACCCGCCCCGCCCGAAGCGCTGCAGCTTGTACCGGTCCCGGAACGGCTTGCCGATGCCCTTGAACCCCTCCGGCCACACCCCGACCAGCTCACCGGCCCGCAGCAGCCGCTCGGCGTCGGGGTTGCAGGCCAGCGTCTGCCCGGTGCGGCGGGCCAGCGAGCCGAGCAGCGGGGTGGCGAACACCAGGTCCGCGCCGAGCATCCGCAGGTGCCGGTGCCCGGGGTGGGAGTCGTGCACCGCGACCGCGGTCATCATCGCGTCCAGCGGCAGCGTGCCGGAGTGGTTGCTCACCAGCAGCGCCCCGCCGTCCAGCGGCAGGTTGTCCGCGCCGGACACCTCCACCCGGAACCAGCGCTCGTAGACCAGCCGCAGCGCCGGCAGCAGCACCCGGTCGGTCAGCTCCGGGTCGAAGCCGAACTCGTCCACCGGATAGTCGCCGGTGATCCGCCTGCGCGCGAAGTCCAGCGCGTCGGCCAGGCCGTGCCGCACGGCCTCGACGGTGGACCGGTCGAGCTGCGGCCGCAGCGGCGTCGGCTCGACGAGCACCTGCGCGTTCGACCGGCCGGCCGCGTGCCGGACCGGACCGGCCTGCCGTGAACGCCGGGCGTCGCGCAACGGGATGACCCGGGCTTCCTGCATCAGGGCGTCCCCCTTCCGGCTCCTACGAGCCGCTGTCCAAGGGCGTCGAGGGAATCGGGGTCGACCAGCCTGCGCAGTCCGGCCCCCCGCACGTAGTCGTCGAACGCGGCACGGGTGCTCCACCGGGGCACGTACCCGAACCGGGTCTTCAGGCGGGTGGTGTCGACCACCCGACCATAGTTGAGGAACCGCATCTGGTCCGGCGAGAAGTCCACCAGCTTCGCGCCGCGCAGCAGCCGCGCCACGGTCGG
>Ga0307413_10000900_pt1 | contig 10507 bp, 5 predicted proteins | sample DK1Ometagenome_3_FD_203714 | JGI IMG/M metagenome (GOLD analysis project Ga0307413, IMG submission 203714) | Maize rhizosphere microbial communities from greenhouse at UC Davis, California, United States - DK15-O-2 | ecosystem: Host-associated > Plants > Roots > Rhizosphere > Soil | place: USA... | reverse complement strand
GCGCCTCGTCGCGCTCGCCCATAGCACCACCCCCCTCACTGCGTCGCACGGAACGTAACACGCTGCGGGCGCCGATTGCACGGGAACAGGCGCTCGATCACGAGCTCACCGCGCGCTCCGAGCCAACCGGCGTTTGCGGCGCTAGACGAAGGCGTCGCGGCGTTGGAGACGCGACGAGCCGCACAGGTATTCGTCGACGGCGCGCGCAGCTTCGCGGCCCTCCCACTGCGCCCAGACGACGAGCGACTGGCCGCGCCGGCAGTCGCCCGCCGCGAAGACCCCGGGCTCGCTCGTCGAGAAGACCCGTGTGTCCGCTCGCACGTTGCCGCGGGGGTCGAGCGCGACTCCCAGTCCTTCGACGAGCCCGGAATGGACCGGATGGACGAAGCCCATGGCGAGCAGGACGAGCTCCGCGGGCAGCTCGAACTCACTGCCCGGCACTTCACGCATCGACTGGGGGACCGGACGGGAGAGTCGGTCGCGATCGAATTCCACGCGCACGCCGTGCAGCTTCTCGACCCGGCCCGCGCGCCCGGACAGCCGCGTCGTCATCATCGCGTAGCTGCGCTCGCCTCCCTCCGCATGGGAGCTCGAGACGTTGAAGTAGTACCGCTTGGCGCTCGGCCACGGCTCGGAGGCGTGCCGCCCCTCGGGCGGCCGCGGCAGGAGCTCGATCGAAGTGACGGAGCGGGCGCCCTGCCGGTGCGAGGTGCCGATGCAGTCGGAGCCCGTGTCGCCCCCGCCCAGGATCAGGACGTGCTTGCCGGTCGCCAGGATCTCCTCCGCTGCCGGAACGGTGTCGCCCGCGACGCGGCGATTCTGTTGAGGCAGGAAATCCATGGCGAAGTGGACGCCCGCCAGCTCGCGGCCCGGGACCTCGAGATCCCTCGGGGCCTCGGCGCCGATGCAGAGCAGGATCGCGTCGAAGTTCTTGCGCAGGTCGGTGACGCTGTAGTCCGCGCCGACGTGGACGCCCGGCTGGAAGCTCACGCCTTCCTCGCGCAGCTGCTCGAGCCGCCGATCGATGACCCACTTCTCGAGCTTGAAGTCGGGGATCCCGTAACGCAGCAGGCCGCCGATCCGATCGGCCTTCTCGAACACCGTGACCGTGTGCCCCGCGCGCGTCAGCTGCTGCGCCGCCGACAGCCCGGCGGGACCCGAGCCGACCACGGCGACCGAGCGCCCGCTGCGGCGTTCCGGGCGCACCGGTCGCACCCAGCCCTCGTCCCAGCCGCGCCGGATGATCTCCCACTCCACCTGCTTGATCGTCACCGGCTCCTGGTTGATGCCGAGCACGCAGGCCTGCTCGCACGGCGCCGGGCAGACCATGCCGGTGAACTCGGGGAAGTTGTTGGTGGAATGCAGGCGAGCGAGAGCGTCCTCCCACTTGTCGCGGAAGACGAGGTCGTTGAAGTCCGGAATGATGTTCCCGAGCGGACAGCCCTGGTTGCAGAACGGGATGCCGCAGTCCATGCAGCGCGCCGCCTGGGTGCGCGTCTTCTCCGGCGGGAAATCTTCCTGGACGCAACGCCAGTCCCGCAGGCGGTCCTCCACCGCCCGGTAGGGCGTCGACTCCCTCTTGTGCTTGAGGAAGCCGCGGACGTCAGCCATTGCCGCTCCCCGCGGCGAGACGGTCGGTGAGCGCCCGCTTGTAGTCCTTTGGGAACACCTTCACGAATCGCGGAGCGAAGGTGTCCCACTTCCGGAGCACCTCGTCGGCCTTCTTGCTCCGGGTGTACTGGAAGTGGCGCCGCACCATGCGCTGCACCGTCTCGAGGTCTTCGGCCGTGAGCGGCTCGAGGTCCACCGTCTCGGGGTTCACCCGGCCCGGGAAGCTCCCCTCCTCGTCCAGCACGTACGCCATGCCGCCGCTCATGCCGGCGGCGAAGTTGCGTCCCGTCTTGCCGAGGATGACGGCGCGGCCGCCCGTCATGTACTCGCAGCCGTGGTCGCCGACGCCCTCCACCACCGCGGACGCGCCGCTGTTGCGCACGCAGAAGCGCTCGCCCGCCACCCCCTGGAAGTAGGCCTCACCACTGGTCGCCCCGTACAGCACGACGTTGCCCGTGATGATGTTCTCGGCCGGGTCGAAGCTCGCGCGCTCGGGCACCTTCACCACGATCTTCGCGCCCGACAGCCCCTTGCCGCAGTAGTCGTTCGTGTCGCCCTCGACGATGAAGGTCATGCCACGCGGGCAGAAAGCGCCGAGACTCTGGCCTGCGCTGCCGGAGAGCCGCAGGGTGATGGTGTCTTCGGGCAGGCCCTGCTCGCCGTGCCGTCGCGACACCTCGGACCCGAGGATGGTCCCGAGCGTGCGATTCGTGTTCCGGATCGGCTGGTCGATCACCACCGACTCGCCGCGCTCGAGCGCAGGCCGGGCGCGCTCGAGCAGCTTCCTGTCGAGCACGTCGCGCAGCTCGTCCTCGAGCCGCTGCTTCTCGCAGTTGTAGAGCGCGTGCGGCACGTCGGGCTTGTAGAGGATCTCGGAGAAGTCGAGCCCCTTCTGCTTCCAGTGGTCGACCGCCTTGCCGACGTCCAGGCACTGCACCTGACCGATCATCTCGTCGACGGTTCGGAAGCCGAGCTGGGCCATCCACTCGCGCAGCTCGCGCGCCACGAACAGCAAATATCGGATCACGCTCTCGGGCGTTCCGGCGAAGCGTTTGCGGAGCTCCGGGTCCTGCGTCGCGACGCCGACCGGGCAGGTGTTCAGGTGGCAGACCCGCATGAGGATGCAGCCCATCGCGACGAGGGGAGCGGTCGAGAAGCCGAACTCGTCGGCCCCGAGCAGCGCCGCGATCGCCACGTCTCGGCCGGTCTTGAGGCCGCCGTCGGTCTGCACGCGGATCCGCCCGCGCAGGTCGTTCAGCACCAGCGTCTGCTGCGTCTCGGCGAGCCCGATCTCCCAGGGCATGCCCGCGTACTTGATCGAAGCGAGCGGCGACGCGCCGGTGCCGCCGTCGTGGCCGCTGATCAGCACGCCATCCGCCTTGCCCTTGGCGACGCCCGCCGCAATCGTGCCGACGCCCGACACGGACACCAGCTTCACCGACACGCGCGCATGGCGGTTCGCGTTCTTGAGGTCGTAGATCAGCTGGGCCAGATCTTCGATCGAGTAGATGTCGTGGTGGGGAGGCGGGGAGATCAGCCCGACGCCCGGCGTCGAATGGCGGGTCTTCGCGATCTTCTCGTCCACCTTGTGTCCCGGGAGCTCGCCGCCTTCTCCCGGCTTCGCGCCCTGGGCCATCTTGATCTGCAGCTCGTCGGCGTTCACCAGGTACCAGCTGGTGACGCCGAAACGGCCCGATGCCACCTGCTTGATCGCGCTGCGGCGCAGGTCGCCGTTCGGATCGGGCGTGAAGCGATCCGGATCTTCGCCACCCTCTCCGGTGTTGCTCCTGCCGCCGAGCCGGTTCATGGCGATCGCCAGCGTCTGGTGCGCCTCGAGCGAGAGTGAGCCGTAGCTCATCGCACCCGTGCAGAAGCGCTTCACGATCGCTTCGATCGGCTCGACTTCGTCCAGGGAGACCGGCGGCCGGTCCGGCGCGAAGCGGAACAGACCGCGCAGCGTCGAGGCATGCGTGGCATCGCCGTCGGCGGCCTTCGAGAACTCCTTGTAGTCCTCGAAGCTGTCGCGCTTCACCGCGATCTGCAGCTTGGCGACGGTATCGGGATTGAACGTGTGGCGTTCGCCGCGGGTCCGCCACTGATACAGGCCGCCGGGATCCAGCTCCGGATAGGAGAAGCCGTCGGTCGGGAAGGCACGCGCATGGCGCAGCGCCGTCTCGCGCGCGATCACGTCGAAGCCGACCCCGGAAACGCGAGAGGCCGTGCCCGTGAAGCAGCGTTCGACCAGGTCGCGGTCGAGTCCGATCGCCTCGAAGATCTGGGCGCCGCGGTACGACTGGAGCGTCGAGATGCCCATCTTCGCGAAGGTCTTGAGGAGCCCCTTGTCGTTCGCCTTCACGAAGTTGGTATGCGCCATCTCGACGCTGAGGTCCTCGGGGAGGTACGTGCCGTCCTCGACCAGCTCCGTGAGCGTCGAGAGCGCCAGGTACGGGTTCACCGCCGCGGCGCCGTAGCCGATCAGCAGCGCCATGTGCGCCACCTCGCGCGGCTCGGCGCTCTCGCAGACGATGCCGCAGCGCGTGCGCAGCGTCTTTCGGATCAGGTGATGATGCACCGCGCCCGTGGCGAGCAGCATGGGGATCGGCGCGAGCTCGGGCGCGACGCCGCGATCCGACAGGATCAGGATGTTCACGCCCTCGCGCACCGCCGCTTCGGCCTCGCTGCACAAGCGGTCGAGCGCCGCGACCAGGCCGGGCCCGTTCTCGCTGGCCTTGAACAGGCACGGGAAGGTGCGCGCCCGGAAGCCCGGGCGCTCGATCTGGCGCAGCTTCTCCAGCTCGGCGTCGGTGAGAACGGGATGCTCGATGCGCAAGATTCGCGCGTGCGCATCGCCCTCCTCGAGCAGGTTCCCCTCGGCGCCGAGCGTCGAGTACAGCGACATCACCGGCCGCTCGTTGATCGAGTCCATCGGCGGGTTGGTGACCTGCGCGAAGAGCTGCTTGAAGTAGCGATACAGGAGCTGCGGCCGATCGGAGAGGCAGGCCAGCGCCGCATCCTCGCCCATCGAGCCGAGCGGCCACTTGCCCTGCGCCGCCATCGGCGCGAGCAGGATCCGGAGGTCCTCGTTCGTGTACCCGAACACCTGCTGGAGCCGGAAGCGCTCCTCCGCGGTCTCTCGTTCGGCAGGCGCCCCGCCCTCGGGCAGGTTCTGGAGCAGCAGGCGCTGGCGCTCCACCCACTCGCGATACGGCCGGCGCGAGACGTAGCGGCGCTTGATCTCGGCGTCCTCGAGGATGCGGCCCTGCTCCAGGTCGACGAGGAAGATCTTGCCCGGGTGCAGGCGCTCCTTGATCAGCACGTTCTCGGGCGGGATGTCGAGCACGCCGACCTCGGACGCCATCACGACGAAGCCGTCCTTGGTCACCGTGTAGCGCGAGGGGCGCAGGCCGTTGCGATCGAGGACCGCGCCGATCTTGCGCCCGTCCGTGAAGGCGATGGACGCCGGACCGTCCCAGGGCTCCATCAGGAAGGAGTGGTACTCGTAGTAGGCGCGGAGGTCGGGATCCATGTCGTCCCGGTTCTCCCACGCCTCCGGGATCATCATCAGCATGGCTTCGGGCAGCTCGCGGCCGGTCAGCACCAGGAACTCGAGCGCATTGTCGAAGCGCGCCGAGTCGCTCGCTCCCTCGCGCACGATCGGATAGAGCCGCTTGAGGTCGTCGCCGAACAGCGACGAGGCCATCGTGCCTTCGCGAGCATGCATCCAATTCTGGTTTCCGCGAATCGTGTTGATCTCGCCGTTGTGCGCCAGGTAACGGAAGGGGTGCGCGAGATCCCACGCGCCGAAGGTGTTCGTGCTGTAGCGCGAGTGCACGAGGCACAGCGCAGACTCGAAGTCCGGATCCGTCACGTCGGGGTAGAAGCGCGGGATCTGCGTCGAGATCAGCATGCCGACGTACGCGATGGTCCGGCACGACAAGCTCGCCACGTAGAAGAAGTGACGGCCGCCCGACTCGGCTCCGGCCTCCCGCTCGACGAGGCGCCGGATCAGGTACAGGCGCCGCTCGAAGGCGTCGGCATCGTCCGCCTCCCGACCGCGCGCACCCACGAAGACCTGCCGGATGCGCGGCAGACCGGCGCGCGCCAGGCGCCCGATCGCGTTCGGGTCGTGCGGCACGTCGCGCCAACCGAGCAACGCCTGCCCCTCGCGCTCGACCGCGCGCTCGAAGCTGGCGGCCTGGCGCGCCGCGGCGGTCGGATCCTGCGCGAGGAACAGCATGCCCACCGCGTAGCGCTGGCGCGGCGGCAGCTCGAAGCCGCGCGCTTTGCACTCGCGCCGCAGGAGCGCGTCGGGGATCTGGACGAGGATGCCCGCGCCGTCACCCGACTCGGGATCGCAGCCGCATGCGCCGCGATGCTCGAGATTGAGCAGAACCGAGAGCCCCTTCTCCACGACGTCGTGCGACTTCTCGCCGCGGATGTTGGCGACGAATCCGACGCCGCACGCGTCGCGCTCGAACGCGGGGTCGTAGAGACCCTGCTTCTGGGGCAGCCCGGGGGTATTCATCCTGTCGGTCCGCTCATGCGCGCGACACTCGCCCCCCTGACCGGCCTCTTTCGCGATCTTCAGAAACCAGCGGAAGTATGCGAGAGTCTTGAGTTTTTCGACCGGCCGAGGCTAGGAGATCACGTTTGGGCTGTCAACTGTGCCGACTCGTTCTCAGTCGCCCACGAGGCGCCGCATGCGGTCCGGAACGTTGGTGAACAGGCCGTCCACCCCGAGGGCGAGCAGACGCTGCATCTCCTCGAGCGGGTCGACGGTGAAGACGTAGACGGCGAGCCCCTCGCCATGCGCCCGCTCGACGAAGGCGCGGTCGACCAGCGGCAGCTCGGGGTTCACCGCCTCCGCCCCGAGGGCGCGGGCCCGCTCGACCCAGCCCTGCGGCGCGCGCCGGGAGATCAAGAGGGCGATCCGCGCCTCCGGGTCGACGCTGCGGAGGTCATGGAGGACCGGGTCGTAGAACGACGAGTACAGCGTGCGGTCCGAGAGCCCGCGCGCGCGCACCGCGGCCACGGCGAGGGCGGGGAGTCCCGCGTAGGCGCCGCGGCTGCCCTGTTTGAGCTCGAGGTTGAGCGGGATCCGCGCGCCGAAGCCGTCGAGGAGCTCGTCGAGGGTCGGAACCCGCTGGCCCGCCCCGGCGTCGAGCGTGCGCACCTCGGCGAGGGTCGCCTCGCCGATCTCGCCCCGGCCACCGATGCGCTCGAGCTCGGCATCGTGAGCCACCACGACCGCGCCGTCGCGCGTGCGGTGGAGGTCCACCTCGATCATGTCGGCCGCCTGCGCGACCGCGAGCTCGTAGGCGGCCAGCGTGTTCTCCGGCCGGTAGGCCGAGGCGCCGCGATGCGCGATCACGCGCGGTCTGGCCGGCCGCCCCCCCCCTCGCCTCGACATGCCCCCTCCGGGAACTCGGTCGCTCAAGCATCCGGTACGCCGCGCCGATGCGCGAGGCCGTGAGTGGGGAAGCTCGTCAGACGCCGCCCGCAGGCCCCGAGCCGGTCTCCACGGACCAAGCCGGCATCGCGCAGATCCTGCGGACCGCCGTGCAGGAGGGCGCCTCGGACCTGCACTTCAAGGCGAGCGAGCCGGTGTTGGTCCGCATCAAAGGCAACCTGCTCCCGCTCAAGGTGGCTCGCCTCACGCCGGAGGCCACCGAGAAGATCTTCGAGGCTCTCCGGCCGCGGCACCTCGCGCAGGTCGCCGGCAGCGAGGTGCAGGAGCTCGACTTCTCGTTCGCGCTCGCGGGGATCGGGCGCTTCCGCGTCAACGCCTTCCGCCAGCGCGGGAGTCTCGCGCTCGTGATTCGCGTGATCCCGAACCGGATCCCCGACTGGAAGGAGCTGAATCTCCCGCCCGTGCTGCCGAAGCTCGCGGACGAGCGGCGTGGCCTGATGCTCGTGACGGGCACGACCGGCAGCGGCAAGTCCACCACGCTCGCGGCCGTGATCAATCACATCAACCACTCGCGCACGGCGCACGTCGTCACGATCGAGGACCCGATCGAGTTCCTGTTCCTGAACAAGAAGTGCTCGATCGTGCAGCGGGAGGTCGGCGTCGACACCGCGAACTTCGCCTCGGCCCTGCGCTCGGTCCTGCGGCAGGACCCGGACGTGATCATGATCGGCGAGATGCGCGACACCGAGACGATCGACATCGCGCTCAAGGCCGCCGAGACGGGCCATCTGGTGATCAGCACCGCCCACACCACGGACGCCGCCAAGACCGTGCAGCGTCTGCTGGCCGTCTTCTCGCCGTCCGAGCAGGCGATGATGCGGATGCGGCTCGCCGAGAGCCTGCGCGCCGTCGTCGCGCAGCGCCTGCTGCCCCGGCTCGACGGCAAGGGCGTGGTCCCGGCGGTCGAGGTGATGGTCGCGACGCGCGCCATCCAGGACTGCATCCGCGACGAGAGCCGCGCCCAGGAGCTCACCGAGCACATCGCCAAGGGCCGCCACTACGGCATGCAGACCTTCGACCAGCACCTGCTGCAGCTGCTCCAGGCGGGCGCGGTCTCGAAGGACGTCGCACTCTCCGCCGCGACCAGCGCCGCCGACCTCGACCTGCAGATCCGTGTGGGCGTGCCCGGCGAGGACATGGCGATCGAGCGCCACGACTACGGCTCGATCGCCGAAGACGAGCTCGCGAAGGCGCTCCAGAGCTGACAGGCGGCGCTACTCCGCCCAGCCCCGCGCGCGCTCGACCGCGCGCTTCCAGCCGGCGTAGAGCGACTCGCGCCGGTCGGCCGGCATCTGCGGCTCGAAGCGGGTCGCGCCTTCGCCCACCGCGGACGCGAGCGCGCGCCGGTCGGGCCAGAACCCGACCGCCAGGCCCGCCAACGCCGCCGCGCCGAGCGCCGTCACCTCGAGCACCGCCGGCCGCCGCACCGGCACGCCCAGCACGTCGGCCTGGAACTGCATCAGGAAGTCGTTGCGGCAGGCGCCGCCGTCCACGCGCAGCGCGTCGAGGACGAGCCCGGCGTCGGCTTTGAAGCATTCCACGACGTCGCGGCTCTGGTAGGCGATCGCCTCGAGCGCCGCGCGGATCACGTGCGCGCGCGTCGTGCCCCGCGTGATCCCGACCATGGCCCCCCGCGCGCGCTCGTCCCAGTACGGCGCGCCGAGCCCCACGAAGGCGGGCACCAGGTAGACGCCGCCGGTGTCCGGGGTCGAGCGCGCGGCCACCTCGCTCTCCGCGGCGTTCCCGACCAGGCCGAGACCGTCGCGCAGCCACTGGATCGCTGCGCCGGCCACGAAGATGCTGCCCTCGAGCGCGTACTCGACGCGGCCGCCGAGGCCCCACGCGATGGTCGTGACCAGGCCGCTCTTCGAGGCGGGGGCCTCGGCGCCGGTGTTCATCAGCAGGAAGCAGCCGGTGCCGTAGGTGTTCTTCGCGCTGCCCGGCGTGAAGCAGCCCTGCCCGAACAGGGCGGCCTGCTGATCGCCGGCCATGCCGGCGATCGGGACCGCCCCGCCCAGCCACTCGGGATCCGCTTCGGCGAACACGCCGCTCGAGTCGCGCACCTCCGGCAGCACCTCTCGCGGGATGCGCAGCTCCGCCAGCAGGCGCTCGCTCCAGTCGCGCGCATGGATGTCGTAGAGCATCGTGCGCGAGGCGTTGCTGGGCTCGGTCGCGTGCACGCGGCCCCGGGTGAGCCGGTAGAGCAGCCAGCTGTCGACGGTGCCGAACGCGAGCTCGCCGCGCTCGGCCCGCGCCTGCGCGCCCGGGACGGCGTCCAGGATGAAGCGCAGCTTGGTGGCCGAGAAGTAGGCGTCGATCACCAGCCCCGTGCGGCGCCGCACCTCGTCCTCGAGCCCGCGGCTGCGCAGCTCGGCGCACAGCTCCGCCGTCTGGCGCGACTGCCAGACGATCGCGCGATGGATCGGCTGGCCGGTCTTGCGCTCCCACACCAGCGTCGTCTCGCGCTGGTTCGTGATGCCTATCGCCGCCAGGTCGGCGGCCGTGGCGCCGGCGGCGCGGAGCGCGCCGCGCGCCGCCCGCAGCTGCGTCTCCCAGATCTCCTCGGCGTCGTGCTCGACCCAGCCGGGCTTCGGGAAATGCTGGCTGAACTCGTGCTGATCGATCGCGACGGCCGCGCCGCGCGCGTCGAACAGGATCGCGCGCGAGGAGGTGGTGCCCTGGTCGAGGGCCAGAACGAAGCGGGCCATGGAGCGCCTCCGGGCGGGTACGCTAGGAGACCGACCCGGCCCGCACACCCGGCCGGGGACCCGCTATGCCGAGAACAGCGCGTCCACGAACTCGGCAGCCGAGAAGTCGCGCAGGTCCTCGGCGCTCTCGCCCACCCCGACGTACTTCACCGGCAGGCCGAGCTCGTCGGCGAGGCCGACGATCACGCCGCCCTTCGCGGTGCCGTCGAGCTTGGTCAGCACGATGCCCGAGACGCCCGCGCGGCTCGTGAACTCGCGGGCCTGGGAGATCGCGTTCTGGCCGGTGTTGGCGTCGAGCACGAGCAGCGTCTCGTGCGGGGCGCCGGGCAGCTCCTTGCCGATCACGCGCGCGATCTTCGCGAGCTCCTCCATCAACGGCACTTTGGTCTGCAGGCGGCCCGCCGTGTCGATGATCGCCACGTCGGCGCCGCGCGCGGCCGCGGCCTTCACGGTGTCGAACGCCACGGCGGCCGGGTCGCCGCCGTCGGGCCCCGCGATCAGCTCGGAGCCCGTCCGCTCGCTCCAGCGCTGGAGCTGCTCGCGCGCCGCCGCGCGGAACGTGTCGCCCGCCCCGAGCACGACCGAGCGACCGGCCGCGCGATAGCGCGCGGCGAGCTTGCCGATCGTGGTCGTCTTGCCGGAGCCGTTCACGCCGAGCACGAGCACCACGTGCGGCTTCGCGGCGAGCGCCAGCGGCTCGCCCGCAGGCTCCACCCGC
>Ga0307413_10000895_pt1 | contig 10542 bp, 8 predicted proteins | sample DK1Ometagenome_3_FD_203714 | JGI IMG/M metagenome (GOLD analysis project Ga0307413, IMG submission 203714) | Maize rhizosphere microbial communities from greenhouse at UC Davis, California, United States - DK15-O-2 | ecosystem: Host-associated > Plants > Roots > Rhizosphere > Soil | place: USA... | reverse complement strand
CAGCAGCTCGATCATGCGCAGCGCGTGCTTCGGCGTCCACGCCGCGTTGGCGTCCACCCGCAACTGCTTGCCCGGCGCCGCCTCGCGCACGACGCGAATGATCTCGGCGTCGCGGTCGGTGCCCAGCTTCACCTTGAGGATCGGGTAGTCGCGGGCCTCGTCTACGCGGCGCCGCAGCTCCTCGTTCCCGGCGATCGCGATCGTGTAGCTGGACGCCGGCGCGGTGCGCGGGTCGAGCCCCCACATCTGGTAGAGCGGCACGCCGAGGCGCTTCGCGGCGAGGTCGTGCAGCGCCGCGCTTACCGCGCTCTTCGCCGCCGGGTGGCCGCGGATCGCGCGGTGCATCTCGGCTTCGGCGGTCTCGAGCGCCCACGGGTCCACGCTCTCGATCGCCGCCGCGAGGCGCGGTAGCACGGCGACCACCGTCTCCGCCGTCTCCCCGTAGAAGCGGTTTCCCGCCGCCTCCGCCCACCCCTCCGCGCCGTCGCGCTCGTCGATCACCCGCACGAGCACCGTCCGCCACTCGCTCGCCCCCCCACGCGCGATGACGAACGGGTGGCGCGTGTGAAGCGTCAGGATCTCGTGGACGATCTTCATCGGACGGCGAGTGGCGAGGAGGTGGCGTCGCGGCACGGAGAACTTACAACGGCGTGACTCGCGGGACGGGGCGTTCCATCTCACGGCTCACCCCGTCGCTCTTCACCCCTCTCGCCGCGCCCGCACTTGCGACCCGTGAGAATCGGGCGGCTCGGCGGGCCGCTCTAGACCGCGACGGGTGACGTGCCGGAGAGCCGCGACAGCCACGCGGCGCGCGACTCGGGCGGCGGTCCGCCGTTACCGAGGGCCTGCGTGCTCAGGAATCCGAGCAGCGCGTCGGCGAGTTCGTTGCCGCGCTGATAGCGGTCGGCGACGGGCTTCGCGAGACAGCGCATGATGATCGCCGAGAGCGCGGGCGGCGTGCGCGAGTCCACGACGTCCGGCGAGACCGGCGCCTCGTGGACGTGCTTGTAGCCCACCGAGTACGAGTCGGCGCCGTCGAACGGCGGGAAGCCGAGGATCATCTCGTACAGCATCACGCCGACGGCGTAGACGTCGCTGCGCCCGTCCACGAGCTTCCCCATCGCCTGTTCGGGAGACATGTAGTGCGGCGTCCCCATCGCGCGCCCGGTCCCGGTGAGCCGCGCGTGGAACTTCGCCGTCGCGATCCCGAAGTCGGTGATGAAGGCGTGGCCGTCCTCGTCGAAGAGGACGTTGTCCGGCTTCACGTCGCGGTGCACGATGCCGCGCCGGTGCGCGTAGTCGAGGGCGCAGGCGATCTGCGCGGCGATGCCGGCGCTGCGGGCGTGCGGGATCACCCGGTCGCGCGCGAGCAGGTCGGCGAGCGAGCCACCCGAGAGGAACGGCATGACGAGGTAGATGGACTCGCCGAGCGCGCCGTAGTCCACGATGCCGCAGATGTTGGGGTGCACCAGCTGGCACGCCGCCTCGGCCTCGCGCCGGAAGCGCTCCACCATCTCCGCCTCGCGGGCGAGGTGGGTGTGGAGCACCTTGATGACGATCGGGCGGTCGAGCGCGACGTGGCGCGCGAGGTAGACGTTCGCCATCCCGCCGCTGCCCAGCCGGCGGACGACGGTGTAGCGCCCACCCGCGGCACGCCGCAGGGCACCGATCTCGGGGTCGGGCGGTTCGGCGCTCGGCGCCGCGATCTCCGGCAGGGTCGCCTTGCAGCGCGTGCACTGCAGCGCCGAGGCACGGTTCCAGGTGCCGCAGTCGGGACAGAACAAGAGTCGGGGAGGAAGAAGCGGGAGAGGCGGGCGGTCGGGAATCGGGAGTGGATGGGTAGGCCACTCCCCACTCCCGACTCCCCATTCGCCGATTTTCTACCTGCCAAACTGCATCCGGACGAAGTCGTACGGCGGCCAGGGGCCGGTGACCCGGAACTCGAGCTCGAAGTCGCGGCGCGCCTCCTCGGCGACCGCCTCCTCGAACGCGCTCCAGCGGTCGCGCTCGAGGAGGAAGCTGGCCGACGCGCCCGCCTCGGATGCCGTGGGCCGGATCGTCACCGACGCCGCCGCCAGCCGGCGCAGGACGCGGAAGCTCTCCGCCGCGATCGCGCCCACGTCGAGCGCCGGCTCCTCCGGCCGCTCGACAATGGACGTCACCGGTCCGGCACCGACGGCGGCGACGGCGGCCGAGAGCCGGTCCGCCTTCCGCAGCACGTGCACGCGCGCCCCGACCCGCCCCTCGACGTACGCCAGGGCGTCGGTGAGGGTCACGAAGTGGAGCTCCAGCCACCGCTCGAGCGCGTCGCGCGATCGGAAGACCACGCCGGCCGGGGCCGGCAGAATCGCCCGCTGCGCGAACACACTCTCCACGACGCTCCGGTAGGTCGCCACGTCACCGTCGGCCAGCTCCGGGCGCGCGTACGGCGTCGGCGAGACGACGGCGGCGAGGTCGCGGAAGGTGACGACCCGCGTCTCGGGCGCGAACGGCCGGGTCTCCCCATCCGCCGCCACCACCCCGAAGAGCCGTAGCGCGCTCATCGCGGCCCCCGGGTCGGCGCGCGTGCCCCGCCCTGCGTCACGACCCCCTGGCGTGCGGCCACTTGACCCCCTTGATGAGCTGGAACCCGATCGAGCGCTCGCGCGACAGTTCGCGGAGCAGGGCGATCTCGCGCTCCACGGCGCCCCGGCCGGCGCGCAGCGCGCCCGCTCGCCACCCCCACTCCCGCCACGCCCGGCCGACGATCTGGGCCTTCTCCTGCCAGGTGAGCGGCGACTCGGTACTCATCGCCCGCAGGGAGCCGCTCGCCCGCGCCGGGGAGCCCGGCCCGCCCGACGTCCAGTCCTGCACCTGGACGTCCACCACCCCCGCGTCGCGCAGCATCTGCTTCCACTCGACGAGCATGTGCGGCCGCAGCCCGAGCCGCTCGACGAGCAGCTCGCGCCCCTCGTCGCTCAGCTCCGAGCTCCAGGTGAGCTGCAGCAGCACCACCGTGCCGAGGGGCTTGGTCACCCGCACCAGCTCGGCGACGGCGCGCTCCGGCTCGTCCACGGCGGCCAGCTCCGGCTCGCCGATCGCGCAGTCGAAGACCGCGGTCTCGTGCGGCAGGTCGTCGAGAGGAGCCTCCTGGAACGAGAGCGAAACCGGCCCGCTGAGGGCCCGCAGCCGTTCCTCGGCGCGCGCGATCCGCTCGCCGTCGGGATCCACCCCGGTGACCGAGGCGCGCGTGCGGAGGGCGATCCACTCCGCCGTCATCCCCTCGCCGCATCCGGAGACGAGCACCTCCTGCCCCGGCTGCAGGTCGGCGATGCTGGCGACCTCCCGGTACAGCTCTTCTCCCGTCGCGCGCCAGCGGCCGAGGACCGCGAGCTGGACCAGGCGGAGAACCGCCGGAGAGGGCGGGACGCGGTGGGACGTCCTCATGGGCGTGAGCGAGCGCGAGGAGCCGCTCCCGCGCGCCGGGGTCGCCGGACGATGGGCGGGACGAGCGTCTGGCTGGCCCCCCTCATGGCCGGAGCGGCGCGGTGCGGCGGTGGACCCGAATGATACCCAAACCTCACGATCAGGACGAAGGGACGGAAAGGCAGGAAACGAGCCGGGAGGATAGGCCGCGCCAGCCGGCGATCGACAGGCTCGCGACGAGCTCCGCGGGAACGACCCGGATGCGTCTCAGAGCATCGCCCGCATGTGCGCCACGCACGCCTCGCCGACCCGCTGCGGGGCGTAGCCGCCCTCGAGCGCGCTCACCAGCCGCCCGCCGCACCACGACTCGGCCCGCGCCACGAGCCCGCGCGTCAGCCCATCCACGTGCTCGAGCTCGAGCGTGAAGCCGCCCAGCGGGTCTCCGCGCAGGGAATCGAAGCCCGCCGAGAGGAGCACGAGGTCCGGGCGCCAGCCGTCGGCCGTCGCCGCCTCGATCCCCCACTCGAGCGCCTCGACGTAGCGCTCCGGCGGAAGCGCCGCCGCCATCGGGATGTTCCACACCGAGCGGTGGGGCCCCCGGTCCTCGGCAGCGCCGGTGCCGGGGTACCACGGCCACTGGTGCATGGAGACGAAGCGGATCCGCGGGTCGTGCTCGACCAGGGCCTGCGTGCCGTTCCCGTGGTGAACGTCCCAGTCCACGATCAGCACCCGCTCGGCGCCGTGCCGCGCGCGGGCGTAGTGGGCGGCGAGGGCGACGTTGCCGAAGAGGCAGAAGCCCATGCCAGCGGCGCGCAGCGCGTGGTGGCCGGGCGGCCGCACGGCGGCGAAGGCGCGCCGCGCCCGCCCGTCGAAGACCATGTCCACTCCATCCAGCACGGACCCCGCGCCGGCCGCCGCGGCGTCCCACGACCCCTCGCTCACCACCGTGTCCGCGTCGAGCCGCGCGCCGCCGCGTTCGGCCGCCTCGCGCACGGCGGCGACGTAGCCCGGGTCGTGGGCGAGCGCGAGCTCGGCGTCGCTCGCGTGGCGTCCCTCGACGTGGAGTAGCGCTCCGAATAGCTCCGGCTCCTCGCGCAGCGCGCGCGTCACCGCGCGCAGCCGCCCCACGTGCTCCGGGTGCCCCCACCCCGTGTCGTGGCGGCCGCAGTCCGAGTGCGAAATGAACGCGAGAGACACGTGGGTGGGTGGGGACGGGAACGAGGAAACAGGAAGCAGGAATCAGGCAGTAGCCGCGCTAGGAACTCCGCCTGATTCCTGACTCCTGTTTCCTCCTTCCCGTCCTCAACGCACCGGCCGACGCCGGCGGTGGGTGACGAGGAATATGGACCCGTCGCGCGCCCCGACGGCGCTGATCGGGGCCTCCTCGTCGAGCACCTCGAAGCCCTGATACTTGACCACGAAGTCCTCGTGCACGTCGCCGTCCGGGTAGAGCGCCTCGAGGGCGCGCGCCTTGAGGGTGCGCACGGGCTCGTGCGCCGGAAGCTCGACCCGCACCGTGTCCCACACCTCCGGCATCTGCACGCGGACCGTGATCCGCGCCGCCCCGTCCTCCCCGATCCGGATCGTCGTCGGCCGCGCGCGGATCGTCGTCACGAACGGCGCGCGGCCGTCGCGCTGCGAGTCGCTCACGCCGTCGCCTCGGCCGTCGGGGTTGCGGGCGCGGCGGTGGCGACGGGTAGCTCGCCGGGCGCCGGGAGCGAGGCGAAGAAGCGGCCCACCTGCTGGTCGAACAGGTAAGTGGAGCCGGTGACCCGCGTCCCATTCTCGGCCGGCTCGACGCCGATGATCAGCTCCTCCCCGCCCTGCCCGCGGAACGCGGCGTAGGTCGGTCCCTCCTTCTCGAGGAACGACGCGTAGATCGAGTTGCGCCGCGTGAAGAAGCGCTTCGCGGCGGCCAGCACCTCGGCGGGAGCGAGCGACGTGCGCGTCGTCTGGAGCGTGCGGTCGAGCTGCTGGTTCATGGCGGGGCGGTTCGCGTTCGGGGCGTCAGCGGGGTCGCGCGGCGGCGGTTACGGCTCAATGTAATCGGCCACGGCGCCCGCTCCCGGTCCCGGCGCGTCGCCCGAGAGATACTCGAGGGGGAGCTCGAGCGTGAACTGCGTCCCCTTCCCGACCGTGGACTCGACCTCGATGTCGCCGCCGAGGAGCTGGGCGAGGCGGCGCGAGAGCGCGAGTCCGAGCCCCGTGCCGCCGTAGCGCCGCGTGAGCGAGCCGTCCGCCTGCCGGAATTCGTCGAAGATCGCCTGCCGCGCCTCGGGCGGGATCCCGATGCCCGTGTCGGCCACGGTGTACGTCACCCGCCCGCGCTCGACCTCGACGCCGAGGCGCACCTCGCCGCTCGGCGTGAACTTGTAGGCGTTGCTGAGCAGGCTGACGAGGATCTTCGTGATCTTCTTCCGGTCGCTGTGCATCTGCGGCAGGAAGGTCTCCGGCGCGGTGATGCGGAGCTGCACGCTCGACGGCCGGCCGCGGGCTTCCTCGGCCGCCGCGCGCAACGGGTCGCGCGGGTCGAAGTCCTCCTCCTCGACAGCGAGGATGCCGCGCTTGAGCGTCGTCAGCTCGAGGAGGTTGTCGATCAGCGCGAGCAGGCGGTCGCTCGCCCCGCGCACCTGCGTCAGGTCGTTGCGCTGCTCGTGCGTCAGCGGCCCCGAGATCCCTTCTTCGAGCAGCGCGATGTAGCCCATCACCGCGGTGAGCGGCGTGCGCAGCTCGTGCGAGACGTTGGCCAGGAACTCGTCCTTCACGCGGCGCGCCTCGAGCACGGCGATGTACTGCTGCTCGAGCTCCTGCTTGCTCTCGAGGAGCGCGGCGTTGGTGCGGCGCAGGTCCTCGATCAGCGACGCCTTCTCGGCGGTCGCCGCCATCTGGTCGGCGACGATGCGCAGCAGGTTGCGCTGCTCAGCCGTGAAGCCGCCGGCCCCCGCGAAGTAGAAGGTCACGGCGCCGAGCACCCGGCGGCCCGTCTGCAGCGGCAGGGCGACGATGGCGCGGAACCCGAGCTCGGTCGCGACCTCCTGCCAGTCGCTGAGCGACGGATCGGCGAAGACGTCGGGGACCTCGACCGCGCGGCGCTCGGCCACTGCCTCCCCGCTCGGCCCGTAGCCGACGCGGACCTTCATCTCGCCGAGCCAGGGGCGGTAGCGCGCCGGCCAGTTGTGTGCCGCCGCGAGCCCCATCAGCTCCGACGCGCCGTCCACGAGGAAGACCGACGCGAACGCCGACCCGACGAGCGGGCTGACGCGCTCGAGGGCGAAACGGAAGACGTCGTCGGGCCGATCGGCGGTGAGGAAGGCGTGCACGATCTCGCGCACGGCCATCAGCTCGCGAAGCTGCGCGTCGCGCGCCTGGCGCTCGCGCGCCTCGGCGGCGGCCCGATCGTTGGCGACCCGCGACTGCTGCGCCGGCGCGTCGGCCGGACGGGATGGGGGTCCGCTCGAGGCGGCGGGGCGATCGCTCGACACGCAACCGAATGTATTGTCTTGCGCGGCACCGGTCTAGGCAATTCCGGGCGGCCGGCGGCGCCGGGCCGGCGCGGCCGAATTCGCGGGGCGCGACGACACGCGGGGCCGTTCGGCAGCTGCGCCGGACGGCCCCGCGTTGTCCTGCTTCTCTTCCGCTTGCTCGTGCGGCCGGGACGGCGACCTCCGCCGCCCGTGCGTCGTCCGGCCCTACCTGCCGTGCACGGTCACGTTGCCGCCGTCGAGCACGACGGCCGGCGCGGCGCGCGTGCCGACCTGGCGCCACACGGCGTCCGACGCGTCGCGGACGGTGATCGCGACGCGATCCTCGGCGCCGTCGATCAGGTCCATGGTCAGTGTGTAGCCGCTCGCCGTGGCGATCGTGCGGCCGGTCGCCGGGTCGATCTTCTGCACGCTGCTCCGGCCGACGAACGACGCGGCACCCGGGTCGGCGTAGAAGGTCAGCCCGCCCGCCTCCCAGCTCGTCGCCCGGACGCGATAGTCGTAGCCGTCGGCGCCGCGGAAGACGTAGTGCGCGTTGCCGCGCGGCTCGCCCGTGGTGCTCGTGCTCACGGTGAAGCTGAAGCTGTTCTTCCCGTTCGGGCTCGCGGCGTCGGCCACCCAGCCGCCGCCGGTCACGTACTGCCCGTCGCCGCCCACGGCGACCGTGAACGTCCCGATGCCGACCGGGTTGCCGACCCAGTACGCGTTCCCCGCCGGGACCATCACCTTCACGGTCCAGCTGTCGCTGGCCAGCGAGAGCGACGTCAGCGCGCTGCCGGTCGCGTCCACCGGCACGTTGTCCACGACCTGATCGGGCGTGTTCCCGGCGTTCGCGCTCCGATAGAGCTCGAAGCGGACGCGCGCCGTCGTGATGTCCGACGGATGGCCGTCGGCGTCCTGGGCGAGCGAGGCGGCGAGGCGCACCGAGGCCGAGGTGGCCGTCGGCCCCGCCGTCTGCACGAAGAGGTCGCCCGTGTACTGCGCCGCGAGGTTCTCGCGCACGACCTGCAGCGTGCCGCCCACGGCGCCGCCGAGGAAGTTGCCGCCCGGCGTGGCCGTGTAGATCGCGGTCACGGCGTAGCTGCCCGGCAGCCTGCCGCCGGCCAGCGCCGGCAGCGTCACGGTGCCGGTGCCGAGCACCGGCACGCTGCCGACCGACGCACCGTTGACGAGGAACTCCATCGTACCCGTCGGCGAGCCGGCCGACGGGCCGGCATTCGACGAGAGGCTGACGCTCAGCGTCGCCGGGTCCCCGTAGTCGGCCAACGCGTTGGCGACGACCATGCTCGTCCCGGCCGGCTGGACCGCGACCTGGAACGGGCCGTAGGTGGTCGAGCCCCCGTCCTTGTCGCTCACCCGGCCGTAGACCGAGCGCGTGCCGACGCTCGTCGTCGGGCAGACGGCGCTGACGGCGAAGCCGCTGCCGCAGTCGAAGCTCACCTGGAGGCTGCCGCGGTCGGCCGAGCCCGGGTCGGTGGCGTTGCTCACGCCGAGCACGATCGGGCTGCCGACCGTCACGCTGGCCGGCGCCGCGAACGCCGCGGTCGGGTTCTGGTTGGCGATCTGCACCGGGACGGTCGCCTCCGCCGTGCCGCCGCGTCCGTCGGTGACGGTGAGGCGGGCGACGAAGCTGCCGTCGTCCGTGTAGACGTGGCTCGGCTTCGCCCCCTCGGCGACCGGCGAGCCGTCGCCGAAGTCCCAGGCGTAGGCGAGCGCGTCGCCGTCGGCGTCGCTCGAGGCCGTGGCGTCGAACTGCACCGCCTGGCCCTCGGCGCCGACGTACTTCGTGCCGGCGTCGGCGACCGGGGCGCGGTTGTCCACCGTCACCGTGAGCGTGCTCGTGCCCTCGGCGAGGTCCTTGTCCACCACCTTGACCGTCACCCGGTAGACGCCGGGCGCGCGGTAGGTGTGCGAGATCGGGAAGTGCCCCTGGTTGCGCAGCGCACCGCTCGACGTGCCGGCGTCCGAGGCGTCGTCGCCCCAGAGCACCGAGTAGCGCCAGTCGCCGTCGCGCAGCCCCGGGTCGTCGAACGAGGCGTCGATGCTCACCGCATTGCCCGTCTGCACGACGAGGTCGGAGCCCGTGACGACGGACGGCGCGACGTTGGTGACGTGGACCGGCGCCGAGGCGACGACGACGCCGCCGCGGCCGTCGTTCACCGTGAGCCGCGCGGTGTAGTCGCCGTCGTCGAGGTAGACGTGCGACGCCGACGCGGTCGTCGCGTCGGTCGTGCCGTCGCCCTCGAAGTCCCAGGCGTAGGCGAGCGCATCGCCGTCCGGATCGGCGGCCGTGCCGGAGAACTCGATCGCGCTCCCCTCGGCGGCCTCGTAGCGGTCCCCGATGGAGACGCTCGGCGCCGTGTTGAGCCGCACCGTCGTGAAGCGCACCGCGCTGTTCGAGAGCGAGAACGGCGTCGCGACGCGTCCGGGGACGAACGCGGCGAGCGTGCCGGTCTGGTTCTCGATGCCCTGCGTGACCACGCGGCCGCGGTTGCCCTGGCTCGTCACGTGGAGCTCGGCGACGCTCGTCCCCTCGAACAGGACGAGCTGCGCCGTGAGGCGGATCGTGGTGTTGGGGTCGCAGCACTCGGGGACGTTGACGAACTGCACGACGAAGCGCCGGTTGGGCGACGCGCCGCGCGTCTCGTAGCGAATCATACCCTGCTGGAGGGGCGTCCAGTCGGTCCACGCGATGGCGATGAGGTTGTCGAGCGGCCCGCCGTCGAACTGCGGGATGACGCGGCCGGCGCAGCACCCGCTCTGGTTGCGGCTCGGCGGCGTACCGAAGCGCACGAAGCCGTTCGACGAGATGTCGAGCGACTCGTAGGTGTTGCCGAAGAAGGTGAACGGGAAGCCGATCGCGACGTCGGTCATGACGCAGTCGTCGCACGCCGGGCCGAGCCGGCTGGCGAGGGCGCCGATCGGCTCGAAGGGGATCACCGTCGCCGTGGCGAGCGGGTCGGCCGCGACGACGTTCGCCGACGGCGCCGAGAGGACGATCGCGCCGCGAAGCGTGAGCGTCGCGTCGTCGGTCCCTCCGGCGCGCGACCGGGCCTTGATCGAGTCGGCCACGGTATCGATCAGCACCCGCGCGGCGACGCCGCCCTCGGGAAGCCCCTCGGAGCCGTCCCGCGGGGCCGTCGGCCGCTGTTCGTCCCCACACGAGGTGAAGAGGGCGATGAGAGACGCGACCGCCAGCACGCGACCGCGCGAGGCGATCGAGGCACTGCCGCTGAGCGTATCCTTCGCCTGACGCAGTCGACGAGACACGGGCTCCTCCTCGAGATGACTGACCGACTCGGGACGGACCCGCCTCTCCGATCGGAGGGGCTGACGGTCGTCCCGCGCTGAGTTTCTCCCAATGGAAGGACGACCCAGACAGAGGCCGGTTTTGCACCCCGACGATTATTTCGCAACCTCCTGATTTACAAGGAGATACTGTGAGAAAAAGTGGGCAAACATCCGCATTTTTCGGAGGCATTTCGACCGGTCACGCGGACAGACTGACTGTCCGGAAAACAGGCACCCGGAATGCGCCGCCGCGGCGCCGGACACGACGTCGGCGCCGTACGCAAACAGTTGGAGCGAGGCGCGCCGGACGACCGATGACGGGTGAATACGTTAGGGGCCGGCGCGACTGCCGGCCCCGCGACCA
>Ga0307413_10000894_pt1 | contig 10543 bp, 9 predicted proteins | sample DK1Ometagenome_3_FD_203714 | JGI IMG/M metagenome (GOLD analysis project Ga0307413, IMG submission 203714) | Maize rhizosphere microbial communities from greenhouse at UC Davis, California, United States - DK15-O-2 | ecosystem: Host-associated > Plants > Roots > Rhizosphere > Soil | place: USA... | reverse complement strand
CCGCCATGGTCGGCACCGCCGTCGGGGGCCACCCGGTCCAGTACGAGCGGCCGGCCACCGGCCGCGCGGACGGCGTCGACCGTCGCGGCACCGAGGCCGGACGCCCCACCGGTCACGATCACATTGCCCATCGGGTTCATCTCATGGCTCCCATCGCCAGGTCGACTGCTGACTCGATGTCCGGCGCCACCATCGCGGTGCGGCGCGCCGACTCCACCTCCGCCGCGCGGGTGCGCGACGTCGGCACCAGGACCGCCAGGGCGCCGGCCGCGACCGCGGCGCCGACGTCGGCGCCGGTGTCGCCGATCACCACGCAGCGCCGCACGTCCACGCCGAGCTCGGCCGCCGCGCGCCTGATCAGCCCCGGTGCCGGTTTGCGGCAGCCGCAACCGTCGCGGTCGGCGTGCGGGCACACCTGGACGGTGTCGAACGGCCCGAGCAGTTGCACGACCCGGGCGTTGACCTCGCCGAGCTGCTCGGGTGTGATCAGTCCGATCGCCACGCCGGACTGGTTGCTCACGATGCCGACCGGCACCCCGGCACCGCGCAGCCTCCGCAGCGCCGACGCCGCCCCGGCCACCGGGCGGACCAGGGACGCGTCCGACAGGTACGGCACGTCGACGATCACCGTGTCGTCGCGGTCGAACAGCACCGCCGCGGGCTCGCGCACCGTGCGCCGGGCCCGACGCGCGCCGCGCACGCGGTGCGCACAGGCCAGCGGCGGGATCAGCACACTGGTCACCGCCATGCGGACGATCTCCGCGGAGGTGGCCGGGCCGCGCAGCAGCCGCCCGACCGCGAACTCGGCGGTGGCCGCGACCCACACCGCGGCGGCCCCGACGCCGAACGACCGCAGCCGGCTCCCGGCCGGGGCGAACACGGCCAGCCCGAGCACGCCCGCGGCGGTGGTGACCGCGTGCGACCCGATCCGACCGCGTCCCTCGCCGATCAGCTCCCGCCACCGCCTGCCGTGCCTGCGTCGCATCAGCGCGTCGTCGGCGTTGCCGGCCTGCGCACGCAGGCTGGCGAACCACGGGTCGACGCGGACCGGGTGCACCGTGCGGCGATGTCCGCCGACGACCCGGTACCCCACCCGGCACACCCGCAGCGCCAGGTCCGCGTCCTCCCGGTAGGCGCGGGGGAACCGTTCGTCGAAGCCGCCGACCTCGGCCAGCGTCGCCCGCCGGTAGGCCATGTCGGCGGTGATCCAGCGGGCGCCGGCGAGACCGGCGGTGCCGCGTTCGGCGTCGGTGGGCCTGCGGTGCCCCGGCAGCGGAACCACGATCCGGCCCTGGGTCGCACCCACGTCCTCGGCCACGTCGAGGTCCTCGGCCAGCCGGAGCGTCCAGTCGGATCCCACCACCACGTCGTCGTCCAGGAAGGCGACCCACTCGGTGCCCGCGTGCCGCCAGCCGGCGTTGCGGGCGGCGGCCGGCCCGCGGCCGCCGCTGCGCACCACGGTCGTCGGCAGGTCGGTCGTCGGCAGGTCGAGCGGGGGCGGCGAGCCCGGCCGGTCGTCCACCACGACGATCTCGGCCGGGTACGGAGGCGGGCAGGCGTCGATCGACCGCAGCAGCGTGCTCAGCGTGGTCCGCCCGACGGTCGGCACGACCACGGTGAACGCCGGCGTCACGAGACGGTCCTGCGGACCACGAACGGACCGAGCACCAGCAGGTCGATCGGTGTCGACCCGAAACACTCCAACGCGTCGCGCGGTTGGTCCACCATCGGCCGGCCGGCGGTGTTGAAGCTGGTGTTGACCACCACCGGCAGGCCGGTGCGGGCCTCGAACTCGGTGAGCGTGGCGGCGAGCCTGGGGTGGTCGGCCGCGTCCACGGTCTGCACCCGGGCCGTCCCGTCCACATGGGTGACGACCGGCAGCCGCTCCCGCCACTCCGGCCGGACATCGTGTACGAACAGCATGTAGGGACTGGGCAGCGGACCGCGGTCGAAGACCTCGGCGGCGCGGTGCGCGAGCACCATCGGCGCGACCGGCCGGAACTGCTCCCGGCCCTTCACGTCGTTGAGTCGCTGCAGGTTGCGCGGCCGGCCGGGATGAGCCAGCAGCGACCGGTGACCCAGGGCACGCGGCCCGAACTCCGCCCGGCCGTCGAACCAGCCGACCAGCGCGTCCTCGGCGAGCGCGGCGCCGACGACGGCGGCCAGGTCTGGCGGCCGCTCGTAGGACAGGCCGGCGCGGCGCAGGGTCGCCTCGACCTCCTCGTCGGCGAAGCCGCGTCCCAGGTCGGCGCCGGACATCGGCGCCGGTGGCCGGTCGAACCGGGTTGCGACGTGGGCGGCGGCACCCAACGCGGTTCCGGCGTCTCCCGCGGCGGGCTGCACCCAGATCTCCCCGAACGGCCCCTCCGCGTACAGCCGGGTGTTGGCGACGCAGTTGAGCGCGACGCCACCGGCGAAGGCCAACCGGGGCGAGCCGGTCCGCCGGTGCAGCCAGTCGGCGAGGTCCAGCAGCACCTCCTCCAGGCAGGCCTGCACGCTCGCCGCCAGGTCCGCGTGGTCGTCGGTCATCTCGCCGGCCGCCGACCCCCGTGGCGCCCACCGCGACCAGTCGACCGGCTCGGTCCGGAACCCGCCGTCGCCGGTGGCGAACACGTACCGGTGAAGGTCGGCCAGGAACCGGGGGGTGCCGTAGGAGGCGAGCGCCATCACCTTGTACTCGTCGCTGGAGCGCAGGAAGCCGAGGTGGTCGGTCAGGTCCTCGTACATCAGTCCGAGCGAGTGCGGCAGCTGCTGGGTGGCGAGCACCGTCAGCTCGCCGTCGCGGTAGTGGCCGGCCAGCGAGGACGCCCGTTCGCCTCGGCCGTCGACCACCAGGACCGCGCAGTCACCGAGCGGTCCGCACAGTCCGGCCGAGGCGGCGTGCGCGACGTGGTGCGGTACGAAGTGGACGATGTCGGGGTCGAGTCCGGGCAGCGCGGTACGCAGGAACGCGGGCGCCCGCCGGGCGTAGTCGGTGCGCACCGGTTCCGCCGACGGATCGAGACCGGTGAGCGAGTGGTCCACCAGGGCCGGGTCGTAGGAGTAGGCGACGGCGTCGAGCTCGTCGGCGCCGATGCCGGCGGTGTCGAGACACCACCGGGCGGCGCCCTCCGGCAGCTCCCAGGTGGAGAAGGGAACCGGCCGCTTGCCGTGCTTGCGCCGGGAGAACCGTTCCTCCTCCGCCGCCGCGACGATCCGGCCGTCCACGATCAGTGCGGCCGATGGGTCGTGGAAAACGGCGTTCACCCCGAGGACCCGCATGAAAGCTCCTCCTGTCGGACGTGGTCGATCGTCCTCATCAGACCGTCCTCTATGGACACATTTGGTCGCCAGCCCAGTAGGCGGGTGGCGACCGACAGGTCGGGGCAGCGCCGTCGCGGTTCGTCGACGACCGCACCCGCCCGTTCGATCACCGACGTCGACCCGCTCAGCTCGACGATCAGCGTGGCGAGCTCGCAGACGGTGCGCTCGTCGTCGTTGCCGATGTTCACCGGACCGGCGACGGCGCCGTGCGCCAGGGCGAGCAGCCCGTCCACCGTGTCGTCCACATAGCACAGTGATCGGGTCTGCCGGCCGTCGCCGTTGACGGTCAGCGGCTCACCGGCCAGGGCCTGACGCACGAAGGTGGGCACCAGCCGGCCGTCGTCGGACCGCATGCCCGGTCCGTAGCTGTTGAAGATCCGCGCGATGGCGGCGTCCACGCGGTACTGGCCGCGCCACGCGGTGACCAGCGCCTCGGCGTAGCGCTTGCCCTCGTCGTACATGCTGCGCGGGCCGATCGGGTTCACGTGCCCCCAGTAGCTCTCCGGTTGCGGGTGCACGGCCGGGTCGCCGTAGACCTCGCTGGTGGAGGCGAACACCAGCCGCGCGCCGAACGTGCCGGCGAACGCCAGGGCGCGCTCGGTGCCGAGAGCGGCGGTGCGCAGGGTCTTCACCGGATCCCGCTGGTAGTCGCGCGGCGACGCCGGCGAGGCGAGGTGCAGCACCTTCTCGACCGGACCGGACAGCGCCCACGGCTCGGTCACGTCCCCCACCACCAGGTCGAAGGCGGGCTCGGAGCGCAGCTCCGCGAGGTTGGCGCCGTCGGCGGTGCTGAGGTCGTCCAGTCCGACGACCTCGTACCCGTCGGCCACCAACCGGCGGCACAGCCGGGCGCCGAGGAACCCCGCCGCCCCGGTGACCACCACCCGCTTCACCGGGCCACCGCCTCGGCCGCGCGGGACACCAGCCGGGTGGTCGACCTGCCGTCGTGGTGCGGCACCAGCACCACCCGACCGTTCCAGAGCCGCAGCAGCGGGGTCTCCGGCAGCTCGGCCGGATCGACGTAGTCGGCACCCTTGACCCACACGTCCGGCCGCAGCCGGCTCAACACCTGCCGGGGGTCGTCCTCGTCGAACACCAGTACCTCGTCCACACAGGACAGCGACCGAAGCAGCTCGGCCCGGTCCGCGACCGGGTTGATCGGCCGGGACGGACCCTTCAGGCGGCGCACCGAGTCGTCGGAGTTCAGGCACACCACGAGGCAGTCGCCGAGCTCCCGGGCGGCCCGCAGGGTCCGCACATGGCCCGCGTGCAACAGGTCGAAGCACCCGCCGGTGGCGACCACGGTGCCGCCGGCGGCCCGCACCCGACGGACCGTCTCCTCGGCGCCGCCGAGGTGATCGACCGCACCGGAGGTGCTGGCGGCGGTGTCCTCGCCGAGCGAGCTGGTGCCGCCGCCGCGCAGGAACCGGGCAGCGTCCTCGACGGCCGTCCACACCGCCTCCGGAGTGGACACGCCGGCCATCAGCGCGGCCGCGACCGACACGGCGAACCGGTCCCCCGCACCGCACGGATCGACGGTGTCCACCCGTGGTGCCGGTACCACGACCGTGCCCCGGCCGGCGTCCAGCACGACACCGTCCGCACCGGCGGTCACGGCCACCGCCCGTGCCTGCCACCGCTCGCGCAACGCGACCGCGGCCCGTGCCGCCGCGTTCGGTCCGGCCGGCAGCTCGGCGAACCCGCACGCCTCGGCCAGGCTCGGGGTGACCAGTGCGCTGCCGGCGACGGGCGCCGAACCGCGCGGATGGGGATCCCACACCACCGACGCAGCCCGGTGGGCCAGCACCGCCCGCAACCGCCGGTCCGCGGTGATCCCGCGCCCGTAGTCGCTGACCAGGACCATGTCCGCGCGGCACACCGCGTCCAGCATGTCGTCGGACACCACGGCCCGGCCCGGCGCGCCGGTGTCGATCCGCGCCAGCGACCGGTCGTTGCTGCGCAACCGGGTCTTCACCGGGGTGGTTCCGCCGCACCGGCCGGCCACCAGCTGCAGGTTCGGCTGTGTCCCCAGGTGCCGGCGCAGCCAGTCGCCGGGTTCGTCGTCGGCGAGCACGGTCACCAGCGTGACCGTGTTCCCGGTGGCCGCCGCGTCCCGCAGCGCGACCGTCGCGGCCAGGCCCGCCCCGCCGGCACGGCGCACGGTTCGCTCCAGCTCGAGCACCGGTGCCGGCGCGTCCGGGCAGAGCCGGGTGGCCTCGCCGAGCAGGTCGACGTCGCACAGCACGTCGCCGATGACGACAAGGTTCACGACACCCTCCTGGTGACGATGTCGACGGTGGATCGCCGGCCGGCGTGCAACTCGACCTCGAACGCCCGGCAGAGCAGGTGCACGGCGACCAGTTGGGCCTCCTGCACGTTGGCCGTCGTACCGGGCAGGCACAGCGCCTGGTCCACGGCGGAGGCGAGCGGGTTCGGTCCGGGACCGGTCATCGCCAGGCAGGTCGCGCCGGCCGTGCGGGCCGCCTCCACCGCGCACAGCAGGTTCGTGCTGCGGCCGCTGGTGGACAGCAGCAGCACCACGTCCGAGTGCCGCGCGTGCGCGGCGACCTGTCTGGCGAACACCTGCTCGTAGCCGTAGTCGTTGCCGATCGCGGTGATGCTCGCGGTGTCCGCGGTCAACGCGATCGCGGAGTACGGCCGTCGTTCGCCGTCGAATCGACCGACCAGCTCGGCGGTGAGATGCTGGGCCTCGGCGGCGGAACCGCCGTTGCCCGCCGCCAGCAACCGGTGCCCCTGCGACAGCCGGGCGGCGAGCAGCGCCCCCCACTCGCCGATCATGTCCAGTTGCCCGGCCAGCGCGTCCAACCCGGACCGCAGTGAGTCCATATGGGACATAAGAGCGTCCATCTCAGGCACCTCCGACCATCGTCAGGTCCGAGCGGTCCGACGCACCGGCGTGCCGGTACACCTGCACGGTCCGCTCCGCCACTCGGTCCCAGCCGTACATCTCGGTGGCCCGTTCCCGGCCCGCGCGGCCGAGCCGGGCTCGTCCGTCCGGATCGGACAGGATCGATCCGAGCACCGCCGCGAGCCGGTCCGGCGCGCGCGGCGGGACCAGCGCGCCGGTGACGCCGGGCAGCACGGTGTCGGTGAGCCCGCCGACCGCCGAGGCGACCACCGCGACCCCGCAGGCCATCGCCTCGAGCGGCACCAGGCCGAACGGCTCGTACCACGGCACGCACGCCACCACGTCGGCCGAGCGGATCAGGGCCGGCATGCCGGCCCTGGACACCCGGCCCACCAACCGCACCCGGTCCGCGGCCCCTGCCCGCGCGGCACAGTCGCGCAGGCGAGCCGCCTCCGGGTGACGACCGAGCTCGGCGGCCCGCGGGCCGCCGACGATCAGCAACTCCGTGTCCGGCAGCTGCGCGACCGCCCGGATGACCGTGTCGTAGCCCTTGCGCGGCACGAGCCGACCGACGGTCACCACCCGGTGCCGGCGACCGCGGCGCAGCACCGGCCCGTCGGGCCGGAAGTGGTCGACGTCCACCCCGCACGGCACGACCGAGACACGGTCCGCCGGTACGCCGAGGGCGGCCAGCTCGGCCACCTCGTCGCTGCAGGTGGCGGCGACGCGGGCGACCCGCATCCCGAGGTCGCGCTCGATCCGGACTCGGGACGGCGGGCTCGTGTCGGCGCGGCCCTGGTTGCGGCGCTTCACCGACCCCAGGGCGTGGAAGGTCTGCACCACCGGGGGCGAGTCGCCGCCGGTCGCCGACATCGCCGCGACGCCGGACATCCAGAAGTGCGCGTGCACGACGTCCGGCATTGCGCCGAGCCACCGTCTGCGCAACCCGTCGGCGAACTCCGGCATGTGCGGCAGCAGCTCGTCCTTGGCCAGCTCGCCGGCCGGTCCGGCCGGGACCGCCACCACCTGGTAGCCGTCCGGCGCGGTCACGACCTCCGGTTGGTCCACCCGGTCCCGGCGGGTGTAGACGGTCACCTGGTGACCGAGCCGGCACAGCGCGGCGGACAGCGCGGCCACGTGCACGTTCTGCCCGCCCGCGTCGTCCCCACCGAGACAGGCGAGCGGGTTCGCGTGCTCGGACACCATTGCGATCTTCATGGCGGGGTCCTCCTCCGTCGCCTGGTCACGGTGACCAGCAGGTCGTCCCAGGACTCGAGGAACCGCCCGAGTCCGAAGTGTTCGAGCGCGTGCGCGCGGGCGGCCCGGCCGGTCGCCGCGGCGAGGTCAGGGTCGTCGACCAGCCGGCGCAGGCCGGCCAGCAGCACGTCGGGGTCGGTGTGCACCACCCCGGCGTCGGGTGGCACGGCGGTCACCGCCTCGGTGCAGGCCAGGGCCACCACCGGCATGCCGAGGTGCATCGCCTCCAGCAGCGACAGGCCGAGCGAGGTCCAGCGGGCCAGGTGCAGGTACACCCGGCGCCGGGCGAGCTCGTCGTGCAGTTCGGCGAGGCCGAGGTCTCCCACGCCGCACAGCCGATCCGCCGGCACGCCGAGCGCCCCGGGCAGTGCGTCGACGTCGATGCCGAAGACGTCGACCGGGGTGACCCGCGCGAAGAGCGGGATCAGGTCGGTGCCGGTCACCCGGCCGCGCCGCACCGGCTCGTTGACCACCATCGCGGTCCGGCCCAGCGCACCGGTGTAGCGGTGGCCGGGATCGGGGATGCCGTGGCCGATCACCACCGTCTCGGCGTCGCCGCTGTGCCACATCAGCCGGTTGAAGGAGGTGACGTGCACGAGCACCACGTCGTCGCGATCCGCCATCGGGTGCCGGGTGTCCGGCACGTCGCCGCGCGGGGTGTTGTGCTCGACGTACACCAGTGGCACCACGGGGCCGAGCCGGGCGCGCACCGACGCGACCTCCGGCACTCGTTGCGCGATCACCACGTCCACGTCGTCGGGACGCAGGTCGCCGAACGACACCTCCCGCACGTTCGGGGGCCAGTCGCGACCCGCCCGGCCGAGACCCCACGGCCCGCCGCCGGGCTCGACGGGCAGCAGGTAGTCGTGGCCGCCGCGCACGAACGCGTCGGTCCAGGACCCGTGGACGTGCCACAACAGGATCCTCATACCCGCGTCCCGATCAGCCCGTCGACCGCGGCCACCACATCGGCGACCGGAACCGCGTCCAGGCACGGGTGGCCGGGAACCGGGCAGAGCCGAGCCCTGCTGCCCGCGCACGGCGCGTCCTGGTCACCGAGCACCACGTGCGGCACCCGGTAGGGCGCCCATCGGACCGCCGGCACCACCGGCGCGAACAGCGACACCACCGGAGTGCCGACCGCGGCCGCCAGGTGGGCGGGAGCGGTGTTGCCGACCACGACGCAGTCGGCCCGCGCGATCACCCCGGCGAGCTCGGCGAAGGTGGTGCGGCCACCCAGATCGGTCGCCACGCCGCCGGCGACGGTCGCGGTCAGGCCGCGCTCCGCCGGCCCGCCGGTGACGACCACCCGGTGTCCGCGGTCGGCCAGCTGGCGCACCGCCTCGGTGCTCCACCACGGCGACGGGGCGCGGGCCGGCACGGATGCGCCCGGGTGCACCACCACGTACGGCCCGTCGCCCACCAGCGCGTCGACCGGCGGCGAGGGCCGCACCCGCAGCTCACCGGTGTCACCGCCGGGCAGCGGAAAGCCGGCGGCGAGGGCCGTGCACACACCGCGTTCCGCCTCGGGCAGATCCTCCGCGACGTCCCTGCCGGGCCGCACGCGCACGTCCAGCAGGCTGCCCGGGTAGTCCTCCGACACCCCGGACACCCGGGCCACTCCGGCCAACCGCAGGACCAGGGCGAGCGGCAGCACGGACTGGTGGAACGACGACAGCAGCACGGCCTCGTCGAGGTCCGCGTCGGCAAGCCGCTCGCGCAGCGCGTCGACGACCTCCGGCCGGACCGGGGCCGGATCCGCGACGATCCACGGGCACGACCACTCGATGATCTCCGCCACGCCGGGCAGCAGGCGCGCGGCAGCGGTCCCTTCAGGACCGCAGAGCAGCACCACCTCCGCCGCGGCCGACACCGCCCGGACCGCTGGCCCGGCGAGCAGCACGTCACCCGCACTGTCCAACCTGGCCACGAGCACCCGGCGCGTTCTCGGTCGCATGGGCTGGGGTAGCCCACCACCACCCGGCTATACATGGTTTGCCGTACGAATCGTCGAAACGACGAAGCCGGTTTCCGACCCGCCCAGGGACACGCACAGGCGCGCGAGACACGGGATCCGGCGTTCGGATCCCGTGTGTCGCGCGCCTGGGTGGTGTGCGGTCAGATGGGGCGGTGCTGCTGTCCGCCGGAACCGCTCATGGCGTTCGTCGTCTCGTCCTTCACGTTCCCCGCCGCCGACCTGGCGTGGTCGGCCACCGCGCCGCCCGCGTCGCGAGCCGTGTCCGCGACGGCGTGCACGGCTCCTTCGGCCCGTTCGCGGAGCCTGCTCTGGACTTCGTCGGCCGCCTCGGAGACCGCCGGCATCACCTGTTCTTCGGCCACCTGCTTCGCCTGCCGCGCTACCTCCTGTTCCTTGCGGGTCGGCGGAATGAGGGAGGCGACCAGCCAACCGAGACCGAAGGCGACCAGCCCGGCCGCGAGCGGGTTGCCCACGGTCGTGCGCCGGATGGCCGCGGGGGCCTCGCCGACCGCCTGCGCCGCGGAGGACGCCGCCGACGACACCGAGTCGCCCACGGTGCTGGCGGTGGAGCTCACCTGGTCTCCGACGCCCGAGGTCACGTCGTCCGCGGTGCCCATCACGGTGTCCTTCACGTTCGTCATCGCCTCCCGTGCGCGGTCCATCCTGCGTCGGACGATCTGTCTCGGCGCGACCTTCTCGGCGAGCGCGTCGACGTCTGTGCTCAGCCCGTGTCGGGTTCGTTCGATGTCCCGGCGGAGCTGGTCGGGATCGGTGCTCATCGGGTCTCCTCATGGGGTTTCAAGGCGTCGGGGATTTCCTGGAGCGTGTCGACGGTGCGTTGCGGCGTCATGTCGACGGTGCGCATCCGGTTGCGACCCACCACGTAGAGGGAGGCGCCGATGACGGCCCACACGGCGGTGACGATCAACGCCGCCCAGCCCTCGTCCATCACGTTGGCCAGCCCCCACCACGCGGCACACGACAGGAACACCAGGACCATGACGGCCGCGAGACCCGCGGCGCCGAGCATGGCGGCGGCCCGGCCGGCCTGCTTGACATCCGCGGTCAGCTCGGCCTTGGCCAGCTTCACCTCCTGCTGCAGCAGCGTGGAGAGGTCCCGGGTCACATTGCCCATC
>Ga0307413_10000893_pt1 | contig 10543 bp, 11 predicted proteins | sample DK1Ometagenome_3_FD_203714 | JGI IMG/M metagenome (GOLD analysis project Ga0307413, IMG submission 203714) | Maize rhizosphere microbial communities from greenhouse at UC Davis, California, United States - DK15-O-2 | ecosystem: Host-associated > Plants > Roots > Rhizosphere > Soil | place: USA... | reverse complement strand
CAGGGTGCGCGAGCACCTCAAGGGGCCGGGGCTGGCGATGATCCTTCCGGCAGTCGACCGGCTGGAGAAGGTCAACATGCAGATCGTCACGCTGCCGGTGCCCGCCCAGGACGGCATCACCAGGGACAACGTGACGGTCCGGGTGGACGCGGTCGTCTACTTCAAGGTCGTCGACCCGGTACTCGCCACGGTGAACGTGCAGGACTACCGGTTCGCCATCGGCCAGGTCGCGCAGACCTCGCTGCGTTCCATCATCGGCAAGAGCGACCTCGACGACCTGCTGTCCAACCGCGAGCGGCTCAACGAGGGCCTGGAGCTGATGATCGACAACCCGGCACTGGAGTGGGGCATTCACATCGACCGGGTGGAGATCAAGGACGTGGCGCTGCCGGAGTCGATGAAGCGCTCGATGTCGCGGCAGGCCGAGGCGGAGCGGGAGCGCCGGGCCAGGGTGATCTCCGCGGACGGCGAGCTGCAGGCCTCGCACAAGCTGGCCGAGGCCGCGGCGGCGATGTCCGACCACCCGGCCGCCCTGCAACTGCGGCTGCTGGAGACCGTGGTGCAGGTGGCCGCGGAGAAGAACTCCACGCTGGTGCTGCCGTTCCCGGTGGAGCTGCTGCGGTTCCTCGAGCGGGCCGCCCCGCCGGGGGTGGCCGGATCTGGCCAGGCCGACGAGGACCCGGACCGCCCTGGGTAGCGTCTGGGCGATGAGCGTCCCCGAGACCGCCGACGGCACGCCGACCGCTCTCACCGTCGACGAGCCACGCACCTGCGCGAGCTGGTCGGCGCCTCGCTCGACCGGATCGGCCTGCCGGTGACGGTGCCGGCCGGGCACGCCGAGGGAAGCGGCGGCCAGGTCTTCGGGCTTGCGCCGCCGTCGCGCACGGTGGCCGGCGTCTCGCGACGGTTCTGGGCCGGCATGGTCGACGACCACGTCCGGGCGCTGCCCGCCGCCCAGCACGACGACCCGTTCGAGCACATCTGCCTCCGGCCGCGGCCGCCGGAGGTGTCGGAGACGCTGGCCCTGGACCAGCCGGAGGCCGTCGTCGCCTACACCGACAGTGACGTCGACCGGTTCGACCTGGCCTCCACGGCCCCGCTGCCGCCCGAGGTGGTGCGCCGAACCACCGACGGCCACGCGTCGCCCCGACGGGGTGCTGTCCCCGTGCCCGGCCAGGACCACCTGCTGTTCCACGTGCTGCGCGACCGCTCGGTGGACGACGTGTTCGAGCCGATCGTGCGGCTGACCCACCGGCTGTACGACGAGGTCCACGAGCGGATCAGCCCGGAGCTGTACTTCCACCTCGACGGTGCGGTCACCCAGGTGACCCGCACCGGTGACGACGGCGACGTCGTGATCGACGTGGACGGATCGTTCGCGGATGCGCTGCAGCGGGTCCGTCACATCGGGTGAGGTGGCGGGTGCCGGACGCGGACGCGTCCCGGCAAGATCCACCGACCTGGGTAGAGTCCGGTCGCGACCTGGGCGAGGGGGGTGAGCTGTGGGACTGTTCGGTGGCGGGCGCAGGACCCGGCTCGATGACGGCCCGATGGACGAGGCGTTGGCAGTGCTGACCGTGACCCAGGCGGCACGGCTGCGGTCGCTGATGCGCGACAGCCTGGCCCGCAACGGACTCGAGGTCACCGTGCACGCCGACCACATGGTGGACGACGCGGACCGCGAGTTCGGATTGGACAGTCTGGCCCGCTCGCTGGCCGGCGGTGCCGTGCCGGCGCGGCGGTGGCGGGCCGAGGTGGAGACGCACGTGCGGCGGCTGCTGGCGGTGGCCGACGGGCCGGACGAGTTCGACGCGCCCGCCGAGCAGCTGCTGGCCAACACCTATCTGCGGCTCTACGACCGTGCCGTGACGCCGGTCGACGCGGACACCGGCCGCGAGGTGGTCACCGGCGTGGTCGAGCTCCTCGCGCTGGACCTGCCGGACGCGGTCGCGGTGTACCCGGCCGAGGAGGTGGACCGACTCGGCGAGGTCGCGCTGCGCGCCGCCGGTTGGCGCAACCTGCGGCGGGTGCAGGCCGACGAGCGGGTGGAGATCGACGGCGTGCAGGTGCTGATGGGGGAGTCGATGCACCTGGCGTCCACCGTGCTGCTGCTGCCCGAGGTCGTCCTGCGCACCACCGGCGAGGCCGATCTGTCCAACGGCGTGCTGGTGGCGATGCCGTTCCGCCACCAGCTACTGTACCACGTGCCGCGCGACGGCCGGGTCACCTCGGCGCTGCAGACCATCACCCGGTTGGCGGTGAGCGGTTACTCCGACGGCGTCGGCCCGCTGTGTCCGCACGTGTTCTGGTGGCGCGGGGGAGAGTTCCTCCAGCTGACCGAACACAACGAGGACGGCACGGTCGCGCTGTATCTGGAGGGCGAGTTCGCCGACCTGGTGGCGCGCCTGACGGGAGATGGCGGTACAGAACCGAACGGTTACTGAACGCGACATCGCCTACGGCGTCGACAAGAGACGTCACAGGGTGTCAAAGGTTGCGGTGACATAACGCACAGATAACGCTCAGGGCTTGCCGACACCCCACCCTTCGTTGTCACGCTGTCGGCATGAGCAAGCATTCAATGGAGGGGCGAAGTAGACGCGGCGGACTGTTCGGCCGCAGACGTGAGCCCGACAGCCTGTTCGAGCGCAGCTTCCGTTCCTGCCTCGGCTGCGGAGCCGATGTGTACTTCCTCGCCGAGGACTGCCGGGACTGTGGCAGCCGCTCCTCGGCCAGCCGCCTGGCCGGCTGAGAGATAACCGACACCCTCGGGCGTGCGAGCGCCGACCGCGCGATACTGGCCGGTAACCTGCCCAGATCGTCCGTGAGGGAGCTTTCATGGCCCGCCTTGCCCAGACCGCCGGACTCACCGACATCCAGCGGGAGATCCTCTCGACCGTCCGGGGTTTCGTGGACAAGGAGATCATCCCGCACGCCACGGCCCTGGAGCACGCCGACGAGTACCCGACGGACATCGTCGAGGGCATGAAGGAGATGGGCCTGTTCGGGCTCACCATCGCCGAGGAGTACGGCGGACTCGGCGAGTCCCTGCTCACCTACGCCCTGGTCGTGGAGCAGATCGCCCGCGGCTGGATGAGCGTCTCCGGGGTGATCAACACCCACTTCATCGTGGCGCACATGATCTCCCGGCACGGCACCGAGGCGCAGAAGCGGCGCTTCCTGCCCCGGATGGCGACCGGCGAGGTGCGCGGCTCGTTCTCCATGTCCGAACCGGACCTCGGCTCCGACGTGGCCGCGATCAAGACGAAGGCCAGGCGCGACGGCGATGAGTACGTCGTCGACGGCGCCAAGATGTGGCTCACCAACGGCGGCAGCTCCAACCTGATCGCGCTGCTGGTGAAGACCGACGAGGGCGCGGAGAAGGCGTATCAGAACCTGACCGCGTTCCTGGTGGAGAAGCCGTCCGGGTTCGGCGAGGTGGCACCCGGCCTCACCATTCCCGGCAAGATCGACAAGATGGGCTACAAGGGCGTCGACACCACCGAGGCGGTGTTCGACGGCTACCGGATCGGCGCCGACATGGTGCTCGGTGACGCGCCCGGCAGGGGTTTCGCCCAGATGATGGACGGCGTCGAGGTCGGCCGGGTCAACGTGGCCGCCCGCGCCTGCGGCATCTCGATCCGCGCCTTCGAGCTGGCCGTCGAGTACGCCCAGCAGCGGCAGACCTTCGGCAAGCCGATCGCCGAGCACCAGGCGATCGCGTTCAAGCTGGCCGAGATGGCCACCAAGGTCGAGGCCGCGCACCTGATGATGGTCAACGCCGCGCGGCTGAAGGACTCCGGGCAGCGCAACGACGTCGAGGCCGGGATGGCCAAGCTGATCGCCTCGGAGTACTGCGCCGAGGTGACCCAGGAGTCGTTCCGCATCCACGGCGGCTACGGCTACTCCAAGGAGTACGAGATCGAGCGGCTGATGCGCGAGGCGCCGTTCCTGCTCATCGGCGAGGGCACCAGCGAGATCCAGAAGACCATCATCAGTCGCGGTCTGCTGCGCGAGTACCGCTCCCGCAACTGAGCCACCCGGCTCATGCCGTCATCTCGTCCACATCGGACTCATCGACGGAAGGGTCCGATGTGGACTCCGCCGACCTGGTGAGCACGCCGCGCACGAACCGGCCGATCTCGCGGATCGCGGCCCGGCTCTCCGGCAGTACGGCCAGTGACGGGAACGCGTGCACCTGGCCCCGCCACACCTGCAGCTCGCAGTCCGCGCCCGCGACCGCCAGCCGCGACGCCATCAGCTCCGCGTCCACCCGCAGCACCTCGGACTCCGCCACGATGATCAGTGACGGCGGCAGCGCGGCCAGCTCCCGGTTCACCGGCGACAGCGTCCGGTCCGGCGCCGCGCCGCCGGTGCACAGCTCGACCAGCCGGCCGAACCGCCGGCCCGGGATGTAGCCGTCGCGGCGCAGCTGCCCGCGGTCGGCGAGCTTCGTCGACGGGTCCAGGTCCAGCCACGGCGACATCGCGACGATCCCGCCCGGCGTCGGCAGCCCGGCGTCGATGGCGGCCAGCGCCGTCGAGTAGGCCAGGTACCCGCCGGCCGAGTCACCGGCGAAGACCACCCGGTCCGCCGGATACCCCCGCTCCAGCAGCCAGCGGTACGCGGTCAGACAGTCCGCCACCGAACCGTCCAGCCGGGCGTGCGGCAGCTGCCGGTAGCCGACCTGCAACGCGGGCAGCCGGCTCGCCGCCGAGATCATCGACACGGCCGCGCGGTGCGAGTTCAGCCCGCCCAGCAGGAACGCCCCGCCGTGGAAGTAGAGCACCGCGCCGTCGTCGGTGTGGTCCTCGGCGCGCACCCACTCCGCGGCGAAGCCGTCGAAGGCCACCGCCTCGACCTCGGTCCGTCTCGGCCGGGGCAGTCGACCGGCGGCCAGCTCGATCACCAGCGCCGCCCGCAACCACCGCCCGGTCATCGGCCAGTACGTCAGAACCGGCTTCACCAGGGTCCTGGCCAGCACATATGCCATCCGCGACTGGTAGCTGACGCGTTTCGGCACGCCTGTCATGGCCCACCACCCCCCGACTGGTGCGTGAACGCCGTTCATCGAGCAGCTGACCTCACGGTAAGTCCTGTTGCCGCCACAACCAAGCACAACTGGCAGGATGGAGGCATGACCGGCGCGTTCTCCGGCCCTGGACGTTCGAGCCAGGGCCTCCCCAGAGTCCCCACGCCGCCGTCCGGCTGGCCGATCGGCTCCTACGACACCTACGCCGAGGCGCACCGCGCGGTGCAACACCTTGCGACCAACGACTTCCCGGTCGAGGAGGTCACGGTCGTCGGGGTCGACCTGATGCTGGTGGAGCGGGTGATCGGCAAACTGTCCTGGCCGAAGGTGCTCGGTACCGGCGCGCTGTCCGGCGCCTGGTTCGGCTTGTTCGTCGGGTTGCTGCTCGGCCTGTTCAGCCAGCAGGGCGCCTCGCTGGCGCCGATCCTGGTCGGCCTGGTCACCGGTGTGCTGTTCGGCATGGTGTTCGCCGCGGTCGGCTACGCCACCACCAAGGGCGGCCGCGAGTTCTCCTCGGCCACTCAGTTGGTCGCCGGCCGGTACGACGTGCTCGCCCAGCCGCGCAACGCCGAACGCGCCCGTGACCTCCTTGCCAAGCTGGCGATGGGCCCCGGACCGGCCACCCCCTCCTAGACCGTCCCGGTCAGATCGTCCCGGTCGGATCGTCCCGGTCGGATCGTCCCGGTCGGATCGTGTCGAGCGGACCGTAATGATGTGGACGGGTGTCGCGATCTGCCCCGTGCGTCGGCCGTCGGACCGGCGTACGACCCGATGGGCAGGGATCGACCATGCTCAAGCGCACCGCTGACGCCCCAACCGATGTCGCCCCAGCCGACGGCGCCGCAACCGTCGAGCCGCGACCGCCGTCGCCGGAGACCAACGGCCACCACGACCAGGACCCGGTACGGCGCCGGCCCGTCGACCGCGTCCCGCCGCCGCGACCGCCGGCCGCCGCGACCGGTCGGGACTGGCTCGGCGGCGTCGGCCGCTCCGCCCAGTTCTGGCGGATCCTGGTCCGGTTGCGGCTCGACGACCTGCGCGTCGAGGCCGCCCAGTTCGAGATGCCGCCGCCGGGCCTCGCGCACGCCCTCGACACCGTCGAGGCCGCGCTCGCCGCGCCGCGCTCGCCGGTCTCCTGGTTCTCCGGCGGACACATCGAGGACGCCTGGCGCGCGCTGCACCGGGCCGAGTCGCTGGTCATCGCCGCCAGCGGGGATCTCGGCGGTCGGCTGCCCGCGGTCGGCGCCCGTGTCGCCAAGCATCTGGCGGACAACGACCCGCGCCGCGTCGCCGTGCAGGCCGTCGTCAGGAACCCGCCGGAGACGATCACCGACGACCACCGCGCCAGGGTGCGCACCGCGCTCGCCGCCGCCTGGGAGGCCTCCGACGACGCGCACACCAGCCTGCGCAGTCTGCGCAACCTGCTGATGATGTTCGGCGGCGGGCTGGTGCTGTTCAACCTGGTGCTCGGCTTCGTCACCTCGCGCAACCCCACCCTGCTGCCGCTGTGCGGCAACGTCGGGTCGAAGCTCAGCTGCGCCACCGGCGCCGCCGCCCCGACCGGCGGCGACGTGTGGCTGCTGCAGGGCATGGGCCTGCTCGGCGCGTTCCTCGGCGTGGTGATCTGGCTGCAACGCAGCGACCCCAAGGCGGTCACCTACACGCTCAGCGTCTCCCAGTCGATGATCAAGCTGGCGCTCGGTGCCGTGCTGCCGGTCTTCGCGGTGCTCATCGTCGCCACCGGGGCGCTGCAGGACCTGCTGCCGAACCGGCCGGCCCTGCTGGTGTTCGCCGCGGCGATGGGCTACGCGCAGGAGGCGGCCACCCGGGTGCTGGACCGCTACGTCCGTTCGATGGAGGAGCGTGCGAAGCCGACCGGCTGAGCCACCCCCGCCGCTATTTCGGCGGCATCTGGAACACCAGCGTGGTGAGCAGCGCCAGCCAGCACAGCACCGTGGTGAGCAGCCAGAACTTCAGGTTCGTGAGCATTCGGATCATGAGGGGACTTCCGTTCGCCGTAGGCGGGGTTGGCAACCGTCCTGGGCCAGCTGGGTCCACCGCGACGTTCAGTTCGCGCGTGAACCCAGCTACAGCCATCGGTTGCGTCGGAAGATCCGGTAGAGCACCACACAGGCGCAGACGATGATGATCATCAGCGCCGGATAGCCGAAGCGCCACTTCAGCTCCGGCATGTACTCGAAGTTCATCCCGTACACACCGACCGCCATGGTCGGCACCGCGATGATCGCCGCCCACGCGGTGATCTTCCGCATGTCGGCGTTCTGCTGCAGGCTCACCTTCGCCAGCGTCGCGTCGACCAGCGTGGTCAGCAGCTCGTCGAACTGCACCACCCGGTCCGACACCGTCGTGATGTGGTCGTCGACGTCACGGAAGTAGGAGCGGACCTGCTCGGGCACCAGCGGGGTGCAGCCCTCGGCGAGCTTGCGCACCGGCACCGCCAGCGGCATCACCGACCGGCGCAGTTCCAGGATCTCGCGCTTCATCAGGTAGATCTGCTCGGCACCGACCGGACTGTGCGGGTCGAAGACGAGCTTCTCCATCACGTCGATGTCGTCCTCGAACTTGGCGGACACCGCGAGGTAGTCGTCCACCACCTGGTCGCAGATCGCGTGCAGCACTGCGGACGGGCCGATCCGCAGCCGCTCCGGGTTGCTCTCCAGCCGGCCGCGCAGGTTGTGCAGGCCGGAGAACTTCCCGTGCCGGACCGTGACGATGTAGTCCTTGCCGAGGAACGCCATGATCTCGCCGGTCTCGACGATCTCGTTCGCCGTGGTCACCGACTCGTGCTCCACGTAGCGCACGGTCTTGAGCACCATGAACAGGTTGTCGTCGTAGCGCTCCAGCTTCGGCCGCTGGTGCGCGTGCACCGCGTCCTCGACGGCGAGCTCGTGCAGCGCGAAGGTCTCCGCGATGCCCTGGATCTGCTCGGCGTCCGGTTCGAACACGCCGATCCAGACGAAGCCGTGCCCGAGGCGGCGCACCTCGGCCACCGCCTCGGCGTGCGTCCACCGGCCGGGCAGTCGTTCGCCGTCGACGTACACCGCGCAGTCCACCACGTAGGCGGACAGCGGCACGGGCAGCCGGCCGTCCGTCACCGCGGCCGGACGCCGGCGGCCGCCGATCCCGCCGAGCGAAGGCATGGTGGGCATGGGGTCCTCCAAGTGCTCACGCCGTCGCCGGATGGTGGTGACCACCCGGCAGCTGGGAGCGTCCCGGCCGGACTCAGCTCGGTCAGCTCAGCTGACGAGCACCGAGGTCGGCGGGGACGCGGGTGTACTGCACCCAGGGGTGCTGTCCTGGCTATGCGGGTCGCCCACGCGTCCTCACCTCCTCTGGTCGGTTGGTGCGTGCACCGATGGTCAGCCTACAACCGGGCCGGTACGGGCACCGACCGCTACAGGCCCCACCACGTCCCTTGCTACCGGGTGGACCTGCTCACAACGACTTGCGCCGTGCTCGACCGGTCCGTAGACACTCACACCACGACCAGCGGACCCGAGACGTGGAGGCAGCGTGCAGTTCGGCAGGTACTACGAGGAGTTCGAGGTCGGCGCCGTGTACAAGCACTGGCCGGGCAAGACCGTCACCGAGTACGACGACCACCTTTTCTGCCTGCTCACCATGAACCACCACCCGCTGCACCTGGACGCCAACTATGCCGAGAACACCACCGACTTCGGCCGGAACGTGGTGGTGGGCAACTACATCTACTCGCTGCTGCTCGGCATGTCGGTGCCCGACGTGTCCGGCAAGGCGATCGCCAACCTCGAGATCGAGTCGCTGCGCCACGTGAAGCCGACCTTCCACGGCGACACCGTCTACGGCGAGACCGAGGTGCTGGACAAGACGCCGTCGAAGTCCAAGGACGACCGCGGCGTGGTCCACGTGGAGACCCGGGGCTACAAGCAGGACGGCACCGTCGTGTGCGTCTTCCGGCGCAAGGTCATGGTGCCCAGGCGCTCCTACGGCGACGCCCGCGGCGGTGAGCAGCCCGGCCGTCCGCAGCCGCACGAGTGATCGGGCTCACCGGCCGGCGGGCATGATGGCCGGATGAGCGTCGAGCGCATCCAGCACCGCCTGCGGACCTTCGCCAGCACCGCCGCGGCGCGGGTGTCCCCGCTCTACGCCCATCTGGCCGAGGCCGCCGCGGACGACGCCGAGGTCGCGGGCCTGCTCACCGCGGCCGAGGAGCAGTTCGCCACACCCACCCTGCTGTTCGCCGCCGCCCAGCGGATGCTGCAGGCCGAACCGTTCCACGAGCTGACCAACTACTACGCCACCCTCGGCGGCGCCTACGGCGTGGACGACGCGACCTGGCCGATGTGGCGGTCGTTCGTGCTGCAGCGGGCCGAGAGGATGCGCGAGCTCATCGCCACCCACACCACGCAGACCAACGAGGTGCGCCGGGCCGCGCAGGTCTACCCGGCGGTGGCGCTCGCCGCCCGCGAGGCGCGCGGCCCGGTGGCGCTGCTCGAGGTCGGCTGCAGCGCCGGGCTGCTGCTCGGCCTGGACCGCTACTCCTACCGCTACCAGGTCGAACAGGCCGGCCAGGTGACCGGCGGCCCGACGAAGGCGCCGCTGGGCCTGCACTGCGCCCTGCACCTCGGGCCCGGCGCCGCGGTGCCGGACATCCCACGCAAGCTCTCCGTCGGTGCCCGGATCGGTCTGGACCGTGACCCGGTCGACCTCGCCGACGAGGACGCCGCCGCCTGGTTGGAGGCGTGCATCTGGGCCGACCAGCCGGACCGCACCCGGTTGTTCCTCACCGCCGCGGCACTGCAGCGCCGCGACCCGCCGGAGCTGGTCACCGGCGACGCCGTTGACGACCTCGCCGCCACCGCGGACCGGCTGCCCACCGGCATGCCGGTGGTGGTGCTGACCAGCCTGGCGCTGCTCTACCTGTCGGACCCCAGACGTCGCGAGTTCATCGCAGCGCTCGCCGACGTCGCCGCCCGGCGGCCGCTGTGGTGGGTGAGCCACGAGGAGTACCGGGCCGCGATGGGCTACCTGGTACCCGGTCGCGCCGACCTGGTGGCCGGGCCGGGCGAGTCGTCGTTCGGCGTGATCGGTCTGGTCAACTGGGTCGGCGGCGAGCCGGTCGCCCGGCCGCTGGCCACCTCCAGCTGGCACGGCGAGCGGCTGAGGTGGCTGGTGTGACCCGGTTCGTGCTGATCCCCGGAGCCGGTGGGGCCGCCTGGTACTGGCACCGGTTGCTGCCCCTGCTGACGGCCGGCGGACACGACGCGGTGGCCGTCGAGCTGCCCGGCGACGACCCGGACGCCGGCATCGCGGAGTACACCCGGCTGGTGCTCGACGTCGTGGACGCGGGCGAGGTGTCGCACACCGTGCTGGTCGGCCAGTCCCTCGGCGGCTTCACCGCGACGACCGCCGCCGCGGCCCGGGACGTCCGTGAGCTCGTGTACGTCAACGCGATGATCCCACTGCCCGGCGAGACGCCCGGCGACTGGGGAGCCGCGACCGGGTCCGGAC
>Ga0307413_10000892_pt1 | contig 10544 bp, 4 predicted proteins | sample DK1Ometagenome_3_FD_203714 | JGI IMG/M metagenome (GOLD analysis project Ga0307413, IMG submission 203714) | Maize rhizosphere microbial communities from greenhouse at UC Davis, California, United States - DK15-O-2 | ecosystem: Host-associated > Plants > Roots > Rhizosphere > Soil | place: USA... | reverse complement strand
CCGGACGTGCTCGACCATTCGCGAAGAGGCGATGTCCGCGGAGGATCGGAGATCTGGTCGTGGATATCCTGTCCGTCTTGGGTGGGAGTGTGCGGTGGCCGTGATGTTCGACAGCGCGCTCGCAATCCGGGCCGCACGTGGTGAAACAAGGGCTGTGGCAGAGTTGCTCGCTCAGGTTCGGCCCGGTGTGTTGCGGTACTGCTGGGCGCATCTCGGATCGCTCGCAAACGCGTCTCCGGACGATGTGGCGCAGGAGGTGTGTCTCGCCGTGTTCCAGGCGCTTCCGCGATATCGCGACCGGGGCCTGCCGTTCGCGGGGTTCGTCTACCGCATCGCGGCCAACAAGGTTGCCGACTCGTTCCGGGCCGCCCGTCGAGCCGCCGGCACCCGATCGCTGGAGTCGGTGCCCGATCAGATCGACGACCGGTGGAACCCCGAGCGGCGCGCGCTGATCGCCGACATGGCCCGCCGGGCGCTGCGGCTCCTGGACGACCTGCCCCACACGCAGCGGCAGATCATCGTCCTGCGGGTGGCCGTCGGGTTGTCCGCCGAGGAGGTCGCCGACGCGCTCGGCATGACCGCCTCCGCCGTGCGCATGGCGCAGTCCCGCGCGCTGTGTCGGTTGCGGGAACGGGCCCGTGATCAGGAGTCGGCCAACGAGGCCGACGAGGTGGTCGCATGACGACCCGGATCTCCGACGGTGCGCCGCTCGGCGACGAGCACGGCCGTCCGATGGACCTCACCACACTGCGCGAGGACGACCTGTTGCTCGACCGGCTCGGTCGGGGAGATGACCTCGCCGACGCCGACGCCGACGCCGACGCCGACGCCGTCGCGGCGACGCTGGCACGGTGGCGGGCGACATTGCCCGGCGATGACGCGGCCGATCGCACGAACGACGAGTTGCTCGCGTCCGCGCTGGCCGTTCTCCAGCCGTCGCGACGGATCGGCAGGGTGGCTCGACGGGCCGCGGCCCTGTCGGTCGTGGCGGCGCTCGCCTTCGGCTCGCTGGCCGCCGCCAGTGAGCACGCCGGGCCGGACAGCCCGCTCTGGCCGCTCACCCGACTGATGCACCACGACCGCGTCGAGGTCCGGGCGGCCGCCGATGCCGCCGATGCCGCCGATGCCGGCGTCAGCGCCGCCCGCGCCGCGATCGACGCCAACCGCTACGACCAGGCCTCTCGAATGCTGGACGACGCCGCCGCGGCCGTCGAACGAATGGAAGGCGCAGCCGACGCGGGTCGGCTGCGCGAGGAGATCGCGGCGCTGCGCGCACTGATCCCTGCCGGGACAGAACGAACGACAGCCGGTCCACCGGCGCGCCTTCCGTCCTCGGAGGTGCCGCGTTCGGTCGTGCCGCCCTCGCCGGTCGACTCGTTGCCGTCGGTTCCGACATCGTCCACGGTCGTGCCGACCGCCGACTCTCCGGTTCCGCCGGTCGGTTCTGACCCCCCGCTCGTGCCGCTCCCCAGTCTGCCGACCGCGAGCCTCTCGATCATAGATGGGCCGATCGGCCTAGTTCGTTAGGTCGTTCGTCCGGACTCCACCGTTCTCGCGAGATTCGCGCCGTTCTGCTGTTGCACCGACCCCGCGCCGACGATTTACAGCAGATCGCGAAGGTCGGGGTTCTCGCCATCGCCGCCGGACCGAGGCATGGAGGGGCACATGGTACGGCGCTCCCACGACTCCGTGGAGCACGGTGAGACGCGTTCGGTACGGGTGTTGCTCGTCGAGGAGATCGAGCTGTTCCGCACGGCGCTGGTGAGCCTGCTGTCGAAGGAGGGGGACATCGAGGTCGTCGCAGACCTGAAGTGCGACCCGGAGATGGTCGTCTCCACGGCGTCGCGGGTTCGGCCGGACGTCACGGTGGTCGCCGTCGACGACGGGAACACCGCGGGGCTGGCGACGATTCGGGCACTGCGCGAGGGCGAGGCGGAACATCGCGTCGTCGCACTCACCCTGGGGTGGCCGGTGGGGCTGGTGGATCGACTGATCACCGCCGGTGTCTGCGGGCTGGCCGACAAGAACGCGGAGGCGTTGCGGCTGTTGCGTGCCATCCGGGTGGTCGCCGGCGGTGGCACGGCACTCGACGAGGGTCTGGACGCCGTGCTGGCCGCGGTGCGCGCCAGCCCGTTCACGCCTCGCGAGCGCGACGTGTTGCAGGTGGTGGCGAAAGGCGTGAGCGGACCGGAGATCGCGAGGGCGTTGTCGTTGTCACCGGGAACGGTGCGCAACTACCTGTCGAACGTGCTGACCAAGACCGGTGCGCGGAACAGGATCGACGCCATCCGGATCGCCAAGGAGGCCGGATGGTTCTGATGATCGGTGCACGACCGCTGCCGACCCGGCGTTAACTCCCGAATCGACGATCCGGCCGCGAACGAGTGTGTCCGTGGGCGGATCGGTGATGTCGTGCGACCGCGCCCCACAATTGCGGACCGTAGTCGAAATCGTCACTGGACAATGGTCGGAACGAGTTCATGACACTTGTCACTGGTTGCCCGAAGATGACCTTGTTAATGTCGGCGGACATGTCACCAAAACAGCGGCCAGATGCGTCCTCTCTGATCATCGACGGATGGCGCCGCACTCATTCCCGACTGTTCTCGCAGGTCACGGTGCTTTTTGTGAATAAGTGCGACGGGGACGTTTAGGTCGCGCCGACGACGGGTAGTCGATCCTGTCGTGACGTCAGGTCCGAAATGCGGGTGGAATTCTCCATCCCTTAAGAGCCGCTGCCTCGCCTCACAACAGAGAGGTCCCATGGACAAGTCGCTGCTCGCCGTCCACCTGCAGGAGTTGGTCACCGTCCACACGGTGCCCGGAGCGCAGTTCGCCGCGCACCACGAGGGCGAGACATGGACCTGGATCCATGGCGTGACCCGCGCGGGCAGCGACACACCGATGACCGCCGAGGCGCCGGTACCCGTCGGTTCGATCACCAAGACCGTCACCGCGGCCGCGGCGATGGTGCTGGTGGCCGACGGAGACCTGGAACTGGACAGCCCGCTGACCGAGCAGGTACCGGAGTTGCGGGTGCTACCGACCCGGCTGCGGGACCGGCTCACCCTGCGGCACGTGCTCAGCCACACCGGTGGCCTGCCGTGCGACTCCGCGGATGTCCGCGCCACGAGCGCCCGGCGGCACGTCACGGACTGCTGCCGGCAGGCCGAACCGCTGTCCGACCCCGGCCGGGTGTTCTCCTACTCCAACATCGGCTACCTGCTCGCCGGCCACGCGGTCACCACGGTGACCGGCATGACCTGGTCGGAGGCGGTCAGGACTCTCGTGCTCGACCCCATCGACGTGCCCGGCGGACTCGTCGTCGGCGAGCACGTGCCGGACGACATGGTCAGCGGACACTCGGCTCACCACGACCGGGTCCGTCCCGTGATCCAGTCGCTGAGCCCCCTGGAGGCCCCGATCGGTGGCCTCGCCGCCAGCGCGCTCGACCTGGTGGCGCTCGGCCGGGGACTGCTCGCCGGCAGTCGCGTGCTCGATCCCGGCGCCCGTCGGGAGATGTGTGCCGCGGTGCCCCGCGCCGTGCCGTCCGGACTCGCCGACGGATGGGGGCTCGGTCTGGCCTGCTACGGCCCGGACCTCGTCACCGTCGGCCATGACGGCAACGGCGACGGCACGTCGTGCCATCTGCGGATGAACACCGAGACCGGCACGGTGGTCGCGCTGACGACCAACGCGAGTTCCGGATTCGCGTTGTGGCGGGACCTGGCGCCCCGGTTGCCCGAGCTGGGGATACCGGTCGGCGACTACGACCCGATGGCGCTCAGCGGCCTGCCGGTGGTCCCCGCCGACGACTGCGTCGGCGAGTACGCCAACGGCGACGTCGAGTACACCGTGGTCCACGGCGACCGCGGCGGGCTGCGGCTCACCGTGGACGGTGAACCCTTCGCCGACCTCACCCCGTACCCGGACAACCGGTTCGCCATGCGGGACTGCGACACCGGCCGGACGGACCAGACCGGCCGGTTCGTGTGCGACCCCGACGGCCGCGTCACCGGACTGCAGGTCGGCGGCCGCCTCGCCAGCAAACAGGTCCGGCTCGTCGGCTGACCCGCCTCCGTTCCCGACCCGAAAGGTCCCCGTCTTCATGCCACGCGCCGACTCCGCGACCCTGCTCGACCTCTTCGCCGCCAGAGTGGCCGACGGCCCGGACCGTCCCGCGATCCACACCGGCGACTGTTCGATCGGCTACGCCGACCTGGACCGCCGCTCGAACAGGCTGGCGCACCGGCTCGTCGAGGGCGGCGCCGGACCGGAGGGGCTGGTCGCCCTGCTGCTGCCGAGGTCGGCGGAGATCGTGGTGGCACAGCTCGCGGTGCTCAAGGCCGGTGCCGCCTACCTGCCGGTCGACCCGTCGTACCCGGCCGACCGGATCGCGGCCATGCTCGACGACGCCCGCCCCTGCCTGGTCGTCGACGATCCGGCCTGGGTGGCCGAGGTCGGACACGACACCGAGGACGGCCTCGACGACCCGCCCGACACCGCCGAGCACCACCCCGGGCACGCCGCGTACGTCATCTACACGTCCGGTTCGACCGGACGCCCCAAGGGCGTGGTGGTGACCCACGCCGGTCTCGCGACGTTCGCCACCGCGGAGGTCGAGCGGTTCGGCGTGCGGCCCGGCGACCGGGTGCTGCAGTTCTCCTCACCCAGCTTCGACGCCTCGGTGCTCGAGCTGTGCATGGCCCTGGCGGGCGGTGCGGCGCTGGTCGTGCCGCCGCGCGGGCCGTTGCTCGGCGACCAGCTCGCCGCCGTCCTGCGTGAGCAGCGCGTCACCCACGCGCTCATCCCGCCCGTCGCCCTGGCCACCGTCCCCGACTCCGACCTGCCCGACCTCCGGCTGCTGATCGTCGGCGGGGACGCGTGCCCACCGGAGTTGGTGCGCCGCTGGGCGCCGCACCGGCAGATGATCAACGCCTACGGACCGACCGAGTCGACCGTGGTGACCAGCTGGAGCGAGCCGCTCGGACCGGGCGCCGGCGCGCCACCGATCGGCCGGCCGATCCCGGGCACCCGGGTTCACCTGCTCGACGACGACCTGCGCACGGTGCCGTCGGGCACCCCGGCCGAGCTGTACGTCTCCGGGATCGGGCTGGCCCGCGGCTACCTGGATCGGCCGGGACTGACCGCACAGCGGTTCCTGCCCAACCCGCACGGCGGGCCGGGGGAGCGGATGTACCGCACCGGCGACGTCGCGCGGCTGCGGCCGGACGGCGCCCTGGAGTTCGTCGGGCGCGCCGACCACCAGGTCAAGATCCGCGGCCACCGGGTCGAGCCGGGGGAGATCGAGGCGGTCCTCGCCGGGGACCCGGCCGTCGGACAGGCCGTCGTGGTGCCGAGGGTCGACGACGGACTCAAGCGTCTGGTCGCCTACGTCGTGCCGGCAGGCGCCGACCGGCCGGCACCCGACCGGCTGCGGAGCCGGGCCACCCGAACGCTGCCGGACTACATGGTCCCGGCCGCGATCGTCGTGCTCGACAGCTTCCCCCTGAGCCACAACGGCAAACTCGACCGCTCGGCCCTGCCGGCTCCGGTGTACGGGTCGGTCGCCACCGCCGGCTTCGTCGCGCCGCGCGACGAACGGGAACGAATGCTGGCCGACGTCCTCGGCGGGGTGCTCGGCGTCGCGGAACTCGGCGTGAGCGACGACTTCTTCGCCATGGGCGGTGACTCGATCCTGGCGGCGCGAGCACAGGCCCGGCTCGCCGCGGCCGGACTGCCGGTGTCCGGCCGGGCGATCTTCGACGCCCGCACGGTGGCGGCCCTGGCCACGTCGCTGCCGGACGCCACCCGCCGGTCCGAGCCGATCCCGCGGGTGTCACGTGACCGGCCGGTGCCGCTGGCGCCCGCGCAGCGCCGGCTGTGGCTCGACGAGATCACCCGCGGCGGCGCGGCGAACAACACCGGCGTCGCGGTACGGATGACCGGACCGCTCGACCGGGACGCGCTGCGTACGGCGCTCGACCGGATCGTGGCCCGCCACGACGCGCTGCGCACCACCTTCGACGTCGTCGAACGTGAGCCGTGCCAGCGGATCCGCTCCGAGAGGACACTGCCGCTGCGGGTGATCCCGGCCGACGAGGAGAGCCTCGACGACGTGCTCGGTGACGAGCTGTCGCGGCCGTTCGACCTCGGCACCGGCCCGACGAGCAGGGCGCTGCTGGTGCGGCTCGACGCGGCGGAGCACGTCCTGCTGCTGGCCCAGCACCACCTCGTCACCGACGGCTGGTCCGCCTCGATCCTGCTCGCGGAGCTGGCCGCCTGCTACGCGCAGGCCACCGGCGGACCGGCCGCGGTCCTGGCCGAACAGCCCGTCACCTATCCGGACTTCGCGGCCTGGCACGCCGGGGCGGGCGATGACGAGGCCGATCTCGCCTACTGGCGCGAGCGCCTCGACCAGCTGCCCGTACTGGACCTGCCCACCGACCGGCCGCGGCCCCACCTGCGCACCGGTGTCGGCGCGGTCTGCCGGCGCAGGCTGCCCGCCTCGCTGGTGTCGCGACTGACCAAGGTGGGCGCGGCCCACGACGCCACCCTGTTCATGACGCTCACCGCCGCCGTGCAGGCCCTGCTGGCCAGCCACGCCGGACAGCGCGACGTCGCGGTCGGCACGGTGCGTGCCGGGCGGTTTCGCCCCGAGCTGGACGACGTGGTCGGCTTCTTCGTCAACACCATCGCGCTGCGGTCGTGGGTGGCGCCGGAGCTGCGGTTCAGCGAGTTCCTCACCGAGGTGCGGGAGACCGTGCTCGGTGCGTTCGAACACGACCGGGTGACCTTCGACCGGGTGGTGGAAACCCTTGCCCCGCAGCGGGATCCGAGCCGGACACCGCTGGTGCAGGCGGCCGTCGCGCTGCACCAGCCGCTGCTGCGGGTCACCGAGGCCGGCCCGCTGCGCCTCGCCGGACAACACCTGCCCCGGCCTGCCGCCCGCTTCGACCTGACGGTCGAGTTCTGGCCGGACGGTCCCGACGCGGGCGACCTGATGCTGACCGTCGAGTACGACGCCGCCCTGTTCGACGCCGCACGCATCGAGTCGCTGGCCGACGAACTGGCCGGGCTGCTGCGCGCCGTGACCGACCACCCGGACAGTCCACTGGGGACACTGGTCGCGCTCGGCGGGTGCGCCGACGACGCGCCCCGCGTGCGCGGGGTGCGGGTGGACACGGCGGCGGTCGAACGCGCGCTGCTGGCCGACGACGCCGTGCGCGACGCCGCGGTGGTGGTCGCCGGCGGACGGCTGGTCGCCTACGTCCAGGGCGACCGGCCGCCCGGGGAGCTCCGCGCGGGCTCCCTGCCCGTGCTGGTGGTGCCGGTGGACGTCCTCGACCGGAACGCGCTGCCGCAACCGCCGGAGGAAACCGGGTACGTCCTGCCACGCAACCCGGTGGAGGAGACCCTGGCCGCGGTGTTCGCCGACGTGCTCGGCGCGGCGCGGGTCGGTGTGTGGGACGACTTCTTCGCCCTCGGCGGCGACTCGATCCTGAGCATCCAGGTGGTCACCGCCGCCAGGGCCGCCGGCCTGGTGCTGACCTCCCGCGACGTGTTCGCCCACCAGACCGTGGCGGAGCTGGCCACCCGTGCCCGGCCCGCGCGCGGACACACCGACCGGGGCCCGGTGTCCGGCGACGTCCCACTCACGCCCATCCAGCGCTGGTTCCTCGACATTCACACCGCGCACCCCGAGCGGTTCCATCAGTCGTGTGTGGTCGACCTCGGCATGCCCGTCGACCGGACCGCTCTCGCCGAGGCCGTGCGGGCCGTGGTCGAGCACCACGACGCGTTGCGGATGCGCGTGTGCCACGACGACGGCTGGCGGCAGGAGAACGCCCCGGTCGGCACCGCAGGGTCGGTGGCGGGCCATGGGCCGCTGTTCACCGCGTACGTCGCGGGCGGGCGGACCGTGCGCCTGCGCGCCCACCACCTCGTGGTGGACGGCGTCTCCTGGCGGATCCTCGCCGAGGACCTGCGCACCGCGCACCGCCAGGCCGCCGAACGAGGTGTGATCCGGCTGCCGGCCCGCACCACCGCGTTCCGCGACTGGGCGCACCGGCTGGCCGAGCACACCCGCGCCGGAGGTTTCGCCGACGAGCGCGACCACTGGGCCGCCGTCGCGCGTGAGGACGGGACCGTGCCCCAGGACCGGGACGGCCCGAACTCCGCCGCCTCGGAGCGCACGGTGACGGTGGCACTGGACGAGACCGAGACCGCCACCCTGTTGCGCGCCGTGCCCGCCGCCTACCGCACCCAGGTCAACGACGTCCTGCTGACCGCGGTGGCCGCGGCGCTGTGCCCGTGGACCGGTCGTGACCGGGTCCTCGTGCACCTGGAGGGCCACGGCCGGGAGGAGTTGTTCGACGACGTCGACCTCTCGCGGACGGTGGGCTGGTTCACGACGCTGTTCCCCGTCGTGCTCCACGCGCCCGCGACGGACTGGGGCGTCGCGCTCACCGCCACCAAGGAGCTGTCGCGGGCGGTGCCCGGCCGGGGCATCGGACACGGCGCGACGCGGTGCTTCACCGACGCGGCGGACCTGTCGACCGACGCACACGTGAGCGTGAACTACCTCGGGCGGTTCGACGCCGGCACCGGCGGCCTCGAACTCGACACCCACCCGGACGCGCCGCGTCCGCACCTGATCGACGTGGTCGGCAGGGTGGAGCACGACCGGCTCCTGCTGACCTGGTACTACAGCGCGAACCGGCACGACGAGGTCACCATCGTCCGCCTCGCCGAGGCGGCCGCGACCGCGCTGCGGGCGATCGCCGCGCACTGCACCCGGCCCGGAGCCGGCGGGCCCAGCCCGTCGGACTTCCCGCTGGTGCGCCTCGACCAGGCCGCCGTGGACCGGCTTGCCGGGCCCGGCGTGGCCGACATCCTGCCGCTGACCCCGATGCAGGCGGGCATGGTGTTCCACGGGCTGTCCCAGGACGGCCGGGGCGCCTACTTCCAGCAGACCTCGTTCGTCCTCGACGGGGTCGGCGACCCGGCCCGGCTCGCCGACGCGTGGCGGCAGGTCGTCGCCGCCACGCCCGCCCTGCGTGCCGCGGTGGTCTGGGAGGGAGTGCCCGAGCCCGTCCAGGTGGTACACGAACGGGTCGACCTGCCGGTGCGGCTGCTGGACTGGACCGGCCGGGACCGCGAGGCGTGTCTGGCGGACCTGCTGGAGCGGGACCGCGCCGAAGGTCTCGACCTCCGCCGGCCGCCGCTGACGCGGGTGGCGATCGCCCGGCTGTCGGACACGGCGGTCCAGGTGCTCTGGACGTTCCACCACGTGCTGCTGGACGGCTGGAGCGCGTTCGGCGTACTGGCCGACGTCGCCGCCGTCCACGCGGGCGCCCCGCTGCCGGTGCGCCCCCCGTTCGCGGAGTACCTGCGCCACCTGGACCGCCAGGACGAGGCCGCCGCCGAACAGCACTGGCGGACGGTGCTCGCGGACGTCGAGGCGCCCACCCCACTGCCCTACGACCGGCCGAGGGCCACCGTCGCGGAGCCCAGCACCGCCGCCAGGATCGAGACCCGGCTGTCCGAGGCGGACACGGCCGCCCTCACCGCGTTCGCCAGGGCGAACCGACTCACCGTCGGCGCCGTGGTGCAGGGCGCGTGGGCGCTGCTGCTGGCGCGCTACAGCGGACAGCGCACGGTGTGCTTCGGCGCCACCGTCGCCGGACGTCCCGCGGACCTGCCCGGGGTCGACGCGATCATCGGCATGTTCGTGAACACGGTGCCGGTGGTCGCCACCATGGACACGGCCATGCCGGTCGCGCGGTGGCTGCGCCGGTTGCGGGACGCCCAGGCCGAGGCGAGCCGGTTCGAGCACACGCCGCTGACCAGGATGCGGGCCTGGAGCGCGGTCCCCGGTGGCGTCGACCTGTTCGACAGCGCGGTGATCTTCGAGAACTACCCGGTCGCGCGGACCGGCGGCCTGCGGATCAGCGAGCTGGCAGCGGTCGAGAGCACCACGTTCCCGCTCAGCGTGACCGTCTACCCGCACCGCTGTCTGTCGCTGCTGCTCGGCTACGAACCCGGCCTGTTCGACGAGGCGACCGTCCGTGGGCTCGCCGCGCACCTGACGCACCTTCTGCGGGAGCTGCCGGCCGACCCCGGCCGCGCGGTGTCCGCCGTGCCCGCGCTCGCTCCCGCCGAGCGGGACCGCGTGCTGGGGGAGTGGAACGACACCGCGGCGTCGGTGCCCGACACGACTCTGGTGGCGCTGCTCGACGAGCAGGCGGCCCGCACGCCGGCTGCCACCGCGCTCGTCGACGGCGACCGGTCGTGGCGCTACGCGGAGTTGCACGCCGCCGCCGACCGCCTGGCCCGGCGGCTCGTCGCCGACGGCGCACGCCCCGGCCGGGTGGTCACGGTGGCGCTGCCGCGATCCGCGGAGCTGGTGGTGGCGTTGCTGGCCGTACTGAAGACCGGCGCCGCGTACCTGCCGGTCGACCCGGGCCTGCCCGCGGACCGGATCGGGTTCATGGTCGCCGACGCGGACGCGGCCGTTCTCGTCGACGACCCGGCGTCCGTGC
>Ga0307413_10000891_pt1 | contig 10553 bp, 5 predicted proteins | sample DK1Ometagenome_3_FD_203714 | JGI IMG/M metagenome (GOLD analysis project Ga0307413, IMG submission 203714) | Maize rhizosphere microbial communities from greenhouse at UC Davis, California, United States - DK15-O-2 | ecosystem: Host-associated > Plants > Roots > Rhizosphere > Soil | place: USA... | reverse complement strand
GCAATCGGATAACCGGCGTGCGCCAGGTCCGGAATGTCCTTGTAGCCCGGATCCGCGTAGTAGCCACCGCTGACCTGGGCGCCGCACTCGAGCAGGTGACCGGCCATCGTCGCGCGTGCCAGGCGGTTCCAGTCGTCGCGAGCCCATCCGAAGTGCGCCAGCGCCGGTCCGACTGCGAGCGACGGGTCAGCGACCCGCCCGGTCACGACGATGTCAGCGCCCGCAAGCAGCGCATCGGCAATCGGCTCGGCGCCGATGTAGGCGTTTGCGCTGACCATCGACTCGAGCCCGACTTCGACTGCGGTGCTTTCGGCAAGTGCCGCCCGCAGCAACGGGCGCCTGGCTTCTGCGCTGAGGTCGTCGCCCTCGACGATCGCGATGCGCGGGATCGGCATCCCCAGTTCCTGTGCCAGTGCAGCGATGCGTCGGGCGGCGCCGGCAGGGTTCGCCGCGCCGAAGTTGCTGACGATGCGGATGCGGTGTGCCAGACAGCGCTCGAGCACCGGCCGGAGCATGTCGACGAGGAGCGGCTCGTAGCCGGCGTCAGGATTGGCCCGGCGGGCGAGCTGGGCCAGGGCCAACGTGCGCTCTGCCAAGGTCTCGAATATCAGGACGGCCGGCCCGCCGGAAGCGACGAGCGCATCGACGACCGGTTGCGCCGCATCGGTGCGATCACCCGAGAAGCCGGCGGCGCAACCGATGCGCAGAGGACTGTCAACCATGAACGTCGTCGCTTCGTTGCAGGCCGTCGATGCCGTTCAAGGAAGAACGGGGTTCGCCACCGCGGCTGCGATCGCCGCGTCCGCATCGGTGCGCAGCATGAATCGCCGCGTCACCAGGTCGTTCGCCGCGGCCGTTACCGCAGCGACGTAGCCTGCCTGCGTGCCGTAGCGCTCTTCGAGAGACAAGCGAAGATCGCCGGAGGCGAGACGTTCGGCCTGCGTCTTGGCATACGGGAAATACGAGCCTACCAGGCCAGGAACCGCGGGCGCTCCGGCAAGATCCGTCACACCAGGCTTGTTGGTGTAGTTCCAGCCTGTGTTCGTGCCCTTGCCGGCAGCAACGTCGATGCTCCGGATGCCCGCCTTGTCGTTTCCGTCAGCATCCACCTGGGGTACGAGAATCGCGTAGTCGCGACCCAGGTACGCAGGCGGCAGTTGCGTTGCCACGCCGGACTCGTCCTGTGGGCGATAGCCGGGTCCCCAGTCGAGCAACGGGTAGAGCGTCGCGAGGCCGGTATACGTCACGCCCGGAATGGTCGGAAAGGCGACGGCGGAGGGCCGCACCAAGGTGCTGTCGGCGATCTTCGGCACCTGGTTGTCAGGCGGCGTCGTGCCCGCGACCACCCAGTCCTCGAGATCCTGGTACAGCGCGCGGACCACGGAGGTCGCACCCAGGTTGCTGTTGGTGGCGTACAGATTTCCGATCGGGAACGGCGCGGAGTTGCTGTTGGCGGGCAGGCTCGGCAAGCCCAGCAGATGGTGCGAACTCGAGTAGTAGTAGATGCGCGCGTTGGCGGGTTGAACCAGGTCCGTCGTCCCGAGTGCATTCGTCAGCAGCGGCGAACCTTGCAACGCCCAGAACTCCGTGCCGCTGAAGCCGATGAAGAGCTTCGGGCAGGTCGATGTCCCGTTGCAACGCTTCAGGATGCCACCGTCGCTGCGCAGCGAGACGTCGTCGACGTAGTCCGGCGCGAGCCCTCGTGTCCCGGCTTGACCGACCGCGGTGTGGTCGCCGCGAACGCCGCCTCCGCCACCGGGAACGGCGAAGCGCATGTTGAGGTTGTTCTGACGCGCCGCGATCTGCGCGAAGACCCCGTCGAACACCTGCTTGCCCTCCACGTCTTGGTTGAAGCCGAGGTGGATGAAGGTCTTCATGAAGTTGCCGCACTGGGACACACCGGAGGCGATCGTCTTCGTGATCTTGCCGAACAGCGGATTCGCCGAGCCGGCGCCGTCCTTGTCCTTGTTGTGGAAGAAGGCGATCATGTCCCGCACGGCGGCGAACCCGATGCCCATGACCTTGGGATCCTTCGCCACATAGATCACTTCGTACATGTAGCGCGCATCGAAGCCGCCCTTCACGCAGATGTTCGCCGGATCGGGGGTCCCCGGAAACGCAGTGGTGGCATCGCACTTGGCGAACTTCCAGTCGCTGGCCGGGATGCTCTCGCGCGCGTCCGTCTCGTTGATCCGCCGGCTGAGCGAGTAGCCCGGCTGCGTGTTGTCCAGGCTGGCTGGCGCATAGGGAGTCATGGCGCCGTTGAACAGTCCACCCGGCAAGGTCAGTGAGTTGATGCTGGTGGTCACTGGAAAGAGTTCGGCGCGATACGGGCCGGTGATCGACGAGCCGTCGGCATTCTTCGCGACGGGTACCGTCAATGTCACCTTGCCGGTCGCGGCCGGCACATCGCCCTGCCAGGCGGAGCTGAGGAATACATAACCCCGCGATGCGAAGTAAGGGTCGATGGCGACGATGTTGCCGCGGTTGGGTGCGTCGTAGCGCAGAACTCCGCTTGCCTTGGTCATGTCCTTCGGCTTGAGGAGCACGAAATCGGCGGTGTATTCGACCTTGCCATTGGCGTTGACCGGCGCCAGCCCGAGGTCTTGAATGATCGCATTCTTCGGATCCTTGGGATCGACCTCCCCCTTGAACGTGCCGGTCAGCCGCTCGTAGGCGCCAACGCTGCCGAACGTACCGCTGACATCCTCGGTCTTTGCAACGCTGAGCGTGTATGCGGCCGGCGTGCCCGGCGAGCTGTCATCGCCGCCTCCGCACGCCGTGAGGGCCAAGGAAGAGGCGAGCACCGCAGCCGCGGTCACCCGTCCGAATCGGAAGTCGCTCATCGTCGTCTCCTTGAAGCGGGGATGCTGAGGTGGCGACTCTAGGAGCGATGAAGTAAGCTGTGAAATAGAACGTTCAGATCGATTCATCTGGAATGCAGGTTAATCTGACTACCCGCCAACTGCGCGCGTTCCTCACCCTCGTCGGAGAGAAGAACTTCACCCGCGCGGCAGCGGCAAGCCATCTGTCCCAACCGGCCTTCAGCGCCCTGATCCGCCAGCTCGAGGACTCCCTCGGCATCCGTCTGTTCGAGCGCACGACGCGGATGGTGGAGCTGACCTCCGAAGGTGCCGAATTCGAGCCGGCAGCACGCCGCGTCCTCGATGAGGTGGGAACTGCTCTGGGGCTCGTCAATGACCGTGCGGCGCTGCGGCGAGGACGGGCATCGATTGCACTGCTGCCATCACTGGCAGCTGACTGGTTGCCGAAAGTGCTTTCCGGCTTTCGCGACGCGCACCCGGGCATCGAGATGCAGGTCGCGGACGTCCTCTCGGAGCCTTGCATCGAGGCGGTGCGCAGCGGCCGGGCCGATTTCGCCCTCGCCGCGATCAGAGCCGACACACCGGAGCTTCGGGCGGAGCACTTCTGCAGCGACGGCTTTCACCTGGTCTACCTCAAAGGGCACCCGTTGCAAGCGCTGCCCCAGGTTCGGCCGAAGGACGTCGCGGCCTGGCCGTTCATCCATCTTTCGCGCACGTCGAGCGTGCGCCAGTATCTCGACGCCGCAACGAATCCGCGCACATTGGCCTCGATTCTCGAAGTCGACCAGCTTGCGACCGTCAGCGGCATGGTGCGTGCCGGGTTGGGCATCAGCATCGTGCCCGCCCTGACGCTCTACCAGTTCAATTCGCCGCAGCTGGCAACTCGTCCGATTCGGTGGAAGGGCCTCACTCGACACATCTATCTCGTGCAGAAAAGAGAGCGTGGGTTGTCGATCGCCGCGCAGTCGCTCAAGGACTGGCTACTTTCCCACCCGCCGCAAATTTCGTCATGAGGTGTATGTCCGCGCATGAACATTAGCGCGCGGGCACGAACACTACTGAGCCTCAGAAGATCAGGAGCTCTGAGCGAAAGGCGCATATTCCTTGGACGGTAGGGAAGAGGCCAGCCCATAGGCATTCGCATGACTCGGATCTGCACAGCCCGACTTTGCTTATAAAAAATGTTGTCTGACCTTTGATTGAAAGGTCTGCGCTGACAGTCGACGTTGTCACGCCGACGATGCAGATCCGGCACGCTCGTGGAACCACTCTGCCGCCTGCTTTCTCGAGGCGACGTCGAGCTTGTCAAGAATATGGGCGACATGGCGTTTGACCGTGAAAGGGCTTAACTCGAGTGTCCGGGCGATCACCTTGTTGCTGTGACCGTTGGCCATGTGCGACAAGACCTCGAACTCGCGAGCCGTGAGGCCCCCAAGCGCGGCCGCCGGCCACGGTGCCCCTGCCGCGCATGAGGACGCGTCCGCCGCAGTCGAAATGGCGTTCTGTCCGGTCTGCCGTGGCAACGCACGGGCCCACTCGCGCAGGGCTTGCAGCGCTGACACGTCGAGAAACCCATTCCAGTCAACGTCGGCCAGCGTGTGGAGCGCGGCGCGAGCGAAAAGCGCGCCGCAGGGGCGGTCGTCGCCGACGTCAAGCGCTGACCGGCGCACTGTCGCGGCTTCGACATGTTGTGCGGCCGCCTCTGGCTCATGACGCAGCCACAGCGCGTGGGCCAGGCGCAGATGCAGTTCGGCTGCCTGGCCGAGCAGGTCGCAGGCCTCCTCGTCGGCAAGCGCCCGGCGCCACAGTGCGACCGCATCGTCTGCGCGGCCTTCCAGCCAGGCGCAGGTGCCCTCAAGCCCAAGCACCGGCTGCAGCCGCCGCTCGTCGGCATCGACGAGGCGAGAGCGCAATTCGTTCAAGCGATCCAGGTGGCGCCGCAGCGTATCGACGGCGCCGCAGACGGCCGCAATCCGTCCGCCGAGGAACTCGTGGTGCCACAGCCCCCACCACCCGTAGCCCATGCCGTATTCGGCGATACGTACCCGCATCGTCTGCAGCGCGGCAGCGGGCTCGCCGCTCAGTGCCTGCAGCACGCCTCGCAGGGCCAGCGAGTGGCTGCGTGCGATGACCTGGTGGCCGGTCCACTGCGCATCGGCCTCGGCGCGATCGAGCCAACCGCGTGCCTCGTCGAGCCGGCCTTGCCACAGTGCGGTCCACCCGAGCGTCAGGTAGGCCAGCGCCCGCATCGGCAGTGGGCGTTCGCCGACCCGATCGAGCACGCCTTGCGTCCAGCGCATGAGTGTGGGTGCAATGCCGCGGCAACTGGTCTGGCGCGGCGGTGGCACGGTGTTGAACCAGGGCTCCAGCGTGGCCTCACCTTCGAGCGTCTGCACGAGATCCTCGAACGCCCTCGCCACATGATGGTGGCGGCCGGCTTCGAGCGCATGCCAGGTCGCAGCGACGCTGCACACGCGCCTGGCTTCGCCACGCAGCGCTGCAGGCTCCAAAGTTGAGAGCGCAGCGGCAGCATCGTGGAGGCGGCCGAGTCCGATGAGCGTAATCGCATGCAGCGCCCGACAGGCAAGCGTTGCGTCGGACGCGCCCCGCACGGCAAACAACGCCTCAGCGAGCGCGAAGTGGCTCTCGGCCTCGCGCGCCTTCCACAGGCTCCACTTGGCCGTGCCGGCCACGCGCTGCAGTTCGGCACTGCGCTCTGCAAAAGCGGGCGGAAATTGCCCCACGAGCCGCAACAGCGTCGGCGCCGCGCCCTGCACCAGCAAGCGGCTCTCGTGCTCCAGCAGCTGCCGCGCCGCCTCTTCCAGATTGCCGGCTTCCAGCAGCAGAGCCTGCTGCCGGAGCGGGTCGGCTTCGGTCGCCGCCGCCCGTTCAAGCAGCGTACGCCGTTCGTCGCCTTGCTCGACGCGCAGGCGGTGCGCCAGGGCATCGCGGAACAAGTCGTGCAGCCGCAAGGTTCTCGGCGCCTCGGCCACCACGCTCGCGAACAGCCCGAGGCGTTCGATGTCGTCCAGCCAGCGCGCCACGTCGCCTTCGCCGATCAGGGCCGCGCAACGCTCAGCATCCAACTCGTGCAGCACGCTCGTCAGCAGGAGGAAGCGGCGCAGCGCGGGGTCGATGCGGTCGAGCACTTCGGTGGCCAGGAAGTCGAAGGCCGGGCGGTCGATCGCGCCGGCACCCGCACCGCCGCGGGCGCCGTTCACCGCCAGGCGAAGGCCGGCCGCCCAGCCTTCGCTGCGCTCGACCAGCGCATCGATCAGCGGCGGCTCAATGCCGCCAGCGGCAAGCAGTGCGCGCGCCTCGTCGCGCTCGAAGCGCAGGTCGGCCTCGCGCAGCTCCGCCAGCTGGCCGCGGGCGCGCAGCCGCCCGAGCCGCAGCCCGGGCTCATGGCGCGCCGATAGCACGATGGTCCAGCGCTCGCCGAGCCGCTCCAGCCACAGGTCCAGGAAACCGAGCGCGGCAGGGTCGGCCAAGTGATGAAGATCGTCGAGCACGATGACACCGTGCTCGACTTCGCAGACTTCGAGCGTATTGACGACTTCCCCCACGACGGCCGAGGCGGCGCCGTCAGCCGCCGCGACCGCCTTCGAAATCAACCCTTCAGGCGCCGTGCGCCACGGTGGGTCGTGCGGCTCCAGCGCGGCGACCGCGCACTCCAATAGGCGCTGCAGATCGTCGCCCGCATCGAGCGAGATCCAAACCGCGGCATGGCCCGGCGGCAACTCGCCGATGGCACGCGCTAGCAGTGCTGACTTGCCGCAACCGGCCGGCGCGCACACCAGCACGACGGGCTGTGCGACGAGCATTTCGCGTAGCCTGCGTTCAAGAGCTGGCCGCGGCAGCAGCAGCCCGGCGCGCAAGCGCGGCGGCCGGATCTTGGTATGCGCGAAGGTCATCAGCGGCCAATGATAGGGCGCGGTCTGCACCCTTCACGACATTGGCGCGCCACCAGCACCGGCTCCCGACGCGCATGTGCGTCAGCCGGGCGCCCAGTCCATATGTGCCAATACAGCGGAGCGCCGATTGGCAGTCGGCTCGTCGTGCGACGAGACGCGCTCGACCACGTCGAGCAGAGTGTCGATGCCACCCGCGCACGCCATGTCGGCCGCTATGCGCCGGCTCGCCTGGCGATAGCTTGGCTCGCGCAGCACGCGCAAGATGGCGCGGCGGAGCGCCTGGGGACTCGGGCGCTCGCTGCGCAGGCGCAGCCCCACGCCGGCCCAGGCGACCCGCGCCCCGACTTCGGGTTTGTCTTCCTTGCCGCCGGTGGCGACGATGGGCACGCCATGGCGCAACGCATACTGCACGCCGCCGTAGCCGCCATTGGTGACGTACACGTCAGTGCGCGGCAACAGTTCGTCATAAGGCAGGAAGACGGCGGCGCGCGCGTTAGGAGGCAGTGGCGGCAGCGTGTCCAGCGGCCGGCCGCCAGTGGCCACCACGACGTGCACGTTTTCGGCCGCGAGTGCCTGCAAAGCGGGCGCGATCAACTGGCAGTAGTCCTTGTTCGCCAGCGTGCCCTGCGTCAGGTGCACGAGCGGGCGGCCGTCGCCAAGCTCGCTCCACCAAGGCGGCCGGGGTGCGGCTGATCCAGTGGCGCTGAGCGGCCCGGCGAATACGAGGCTCGCCGGCGCATCGGCGCGCGGATACTCGAAAGCCGGCACGGTGAACTGCACGATGGCTTCGGCATGCCGCATCCAATCGAGCGCCGGGAACGGCATCGCCACGCGGTGCTGTTCGCGGTACATGTCGTCGGCCAGACGGGACGCCGCGGCGAATACCGGACGCGCCAGCGCCGCGAGGACTGCATTGCGTGGCCGGTTGAACCAGCGCGCCGGCGCGATGCCCATGCCGTAGGGCGCGGTGTCGGCACTCGCCAGCACCAGCGGCAGCACCCCGCAGCCCACCACCGCCGGGCGCCGTGTGCGTGGCATCCCGAGCAGCAGCGCGCTGCCGCAGAAAGCCGGCTCGCTCAGCAGCACGTCGGCCGGCTCGAGCGCGTGCTCGCGGGCCAGCGTTGTCGCTTGCGCGCGCGCCGGCCGCATGAAGAGGTGCTCGATGTCGAATGCGATCGCCTTGGCGCCGCCCAGGCGCTGACGGGCGGGAAAGCGTTCTTCGATGTCGATGCGGTCGTCGAAATCGGCCTCGCTTGGCAGCGGGACGAAGCGCGCGCCGGTGGCCCGCACCGCGCTCGCGAACCGCGCGCCGGTGACGAAGCGCACGGTGTGGCCACGCGCGACGAGTTGCCGGACGACGCTGAGTAGGGGGGTGACGTGGCCGTGGATCGGCACGCTTGCGACGAGAAGGTTGCTCATGGAAGTCTCACTTGAGAACTCGGTGGCAAATGCCGGTCGCGACCGCAAAGCGTGCGCGCCGGCTTTCGCTGCGGCTGCACAGTCAACGTGCACCCGCGTGTGTCAAGCCTGTTCGAGTGAACGGCGCTGAGGCACCGGCCGCTGATAGGCGCCTATTCGACCGTCAGCAGGCGCGCCGCGCGCTTGATCTGGTGCATCTCGGATGTCGGCGGGTAACTGTCGGTCGTGTCGTCGTACCAGCAGCGGGCGTTGTAGATGGCGTCAAACGCGATCTGGGCGGGGCCGTCGGCGGGCAGCGATAGCGTCGGGGTCAGCGTGTTCCACAAGCCTCCGTCGCAGTGAAACGGATATGCGACGGGCCACGCGTCGTAAAGTGCCGCGCGCTGCTCGAGTAGTTTGTGCTGCCAGTTGGCGCTGCCACCCGCGCAGTTCTGGTCGCACCAGGCGTAGCCGATCCCGCCACTGTCCCAGTCGGAGTAGGCGATGCGCGGACGGCCCTGGACATCCAGCTCGAGGTCGGGCTCCTGGCCATTCGAAAAGCCGAGGCCGAGATCGACGATGCTCCAGCGCGCGGGATCCAGGCAGCCGTCGTCGCAGGCGAGGTAGTGCAGCCGCTTGCCTTGCCCTTCGAGCAGCGCCTCCTGATAAAACGCGATGCGCGGCCGCCCCTGGGCGTCGACGGCGATGTCGGCGCTCGGCTCGGAGCCGCCGCCACGTGGCATCAACTCCGCGCGGCCCCAGTTGGCGGAGCGGTCGCAGGCTTGCTCGCACGCAAGGTACATCAGGACCGCCAGGTTGCTGTTGAGGGCAAAGAACTGGGCGCTCGTGACGCGCGGCCGGCCGTCGGGGCTGATCGCGAGCGCCGGCTGGCTGGCGCGCTCGACCGCGTAGCGCTGCACGACGCTGATCAGCGTCTCGCCCCAGTTGTGCGCATCGGAGCAGCCGGTGTCACAGGTCATGTAATAGAGGCCAAAGTGCTGCGGCTCGGCGAGCTGGTTCTCGTCAAAGACCACAAAGCGCGGCCGTCCTTCGGCGTCCAGCGCGAAGCTGCGCTGCGGCAGCTGATCATCGTTGTCGAGGTTGTAAGCGGGCACGCGGCCGCTGAAGACGCGCGTCACCGTCCATGCGGCGGCCTGGCCGCAGCCAGTGTCACAGGTGGCGTAGAAGTGGTCGAGGCCGCCGGTGTACACGGTGGAATCGGCGGCGAACATCAGCCGGGGCTTGCCCTGCGGCGTGAGCTTCAACTGGACCGAGCGCACGAGGGTGCCCATGCGCACCTCCTGCCACGAGTCCGCGTTCTCGCAGACGCTCGCGCAATAGCGGTAAACCGCGCTCGTCGGGCGCTGCTCTACGTTCGGCTCGTAGTACGCAAAGGCCGCGTGCTTGCCGCCGGCCGGGTCGACTGCGATGCGCGCGTTACTGGTGCTGTAAGTCGTATCGACGAACATCCTGAGCGCCGCCGACATAGGCGGTGTACCGCCCGGAGCCGGCGCCGGCGGGGTGCCTCCGGGGGGGAGATCAGGCGTCGAGCCGCCGGCAACGGGGCCTGGGATGCCGGATGACGGCGAACCGGTCGAAGCCGGCGCGGCGCCCTCGCCGCCGCCGCCGCAGGCGGCCAGCACCGCGACGAGTCCAGCGGCGATCAAGGATGCGCAGGTGAAGCGGGATGAGTACCGGACCGATGATGTGAACATAGCGAGCTCCTCTGTGAAGGGTTGAATGGCGGATCAGCATCGTGCTGCGCGACGGCCGCTCGCACATCGGCCGCCCGCAGCGGCGGCGGGCCACTCGACGGACCATTCGGTGGGCCATCTCAAAGCGGCCGCATGGCCGCACGCGCTGCGCCGCGCGCGATGAATGGCTCCTTTTGCTGACGTATACCGGCTCCGCGGATGGCTCTCTTTGGCCTTCTCGGAGTCCACGCGCCGCTCAACGCGTGTCAGCCGCCGTTGTGGTGCATTTCGTCCTTACCGAGGATCCACGCGCCGCGACTGCGCGCCGACCTGATCTGGCGCCGGCTTGACGAAGCGCTGGCTCGGCGCTGGAAAAGCGGCCGCTGACGCTGCTGTCATCCAGCCGGATAGGGAAGGACGCAGCGCTGCTGCGGTAGTTCGCGCAGCTGCCAAGTGATCAGTTCAGGCAAGGCGGCGACTTACTCTTTGAAGCACCGTGCTCTGCCGCCGAGATCGCAGGCCTCGGTGCGATCGGCTTCATTCCGATGGGGCGTGACACACTTCCTTTAGTTCCATGAGCTGCGCTACACAGGGTAAAGGTCGTCACCGCGCAGCAACGTCGAGCATGCCTTCCTCGGCTCGCGAGGCGGCGTTTGCGCCATGGGCGCTGTGTGGTGGGCTTTCTTGGGATCGCAGCTGAAGACTGATTGCGGTCAATCGAG
>Ga0307413_10000888_pt1 | contig 10559 bp, 11 predicted proteins | sample DK1Ometagenome_3_FD_203714 | JGI IMG/M metagenome (GOLD analysis project Ga0307413, IMG submission 203714) | Maize rhizosphere microbial communities from greenhouse at UC Davis, California, United States - DK15-O-2 | ecosystem: Host-associated > Plants > Roots > Rhizosphere > Soil | place: USA... | reverse complement strand
GTATGGTCGGTCTGCCCCCTGACAGGATCCGCATACTAGCTGATTAAAACAAAAAAAGGACGGAACGGCCCCGCCCTATCTACCTAATCTTTTAACCCCACTTAGATCGTTGGAATCAAGATCATTTGCACTCGTCGGTTCTTGGCCTTCGACGCATTCGTCGTGTTCGGCGCGATCGGCAGCGAGGCTCCCAAGCCTCTAGGTTCGATCCTGCTGTCCGGCACGCCCAGTTGGCTGAGCCGTTCCGCGATCGCCCGTGAACGCTGTGTCGTGAGCGATTCCAGTTCCTGCGGGTCCCCCGTCGCGTCCGTGTGCGATTCGATCTGGACACGATAATCGGGATTACCAACGAGCAATTCACCCAGTGATGTTAACCTCGGATTGGCGATCGGTGCGAACGCTGTTGCCCTCGGCCCGCTCCAGTAAGTCTCAGCAAGCGTCAGCACGATACCCCGATCCGTTTTCGTTACCGTCCCGAACCGCTTGAGCGAATTGATAAGCGCGGTCTCATTCGCCCGCAGCGATTCCAACTTCGCCTCGCGTGCCCGCTGATCGTCGGCTTCACGGCTTGCCTGTTCGATCGCCGCGACGCGGGCCTTCGCTGTATCCGCTTCCACCTTCGCCTTACCGAGATCTTCCCTCAAACGTCCATTCTCGTTCTGCACGTCGCGGAGCTGTGCCGAAAAATTCGCAACGTCTCGTTGTGCGAGCTCCCGAGCGCGGGTCTCGTCGGCAAGTTGTTTTTTCAAATCAGCGATCTCCGACTGCGCGTCCGAAAAACGATTCTCCGCCTGGCGAATTTCTGCGTCATTGCGCGCCTGTTCGTTCCGCTTCTCTCGCGCCTGTTTGCGTAAGAACGCCGTGCTTTCCGCCTTGACCGCTGTACTCACCGCACGCCTCGCGGTTATGTCCACGTCCTCCTCCTTGCGGCCCGCCTTCCAGGATTCTTCCGCGTTGGTCAATAAAGATTCCGCTTCTTTAAGATCGTCCGGGGCGTCGCGTTCTGCACCGGCAAATCTCGCAAGTGCGACCGCCTGCTTCGCCTGCAATATCGTCGACGGCATTTTTGAATAATCGATCTCGGCGATCTCAGGGGTCCTGGCATCGCGGAAGAAATCGCTCGAATTGCCGAAATACTGGACCGAAGGGGATGTCTCGATCCTGCGTCCGCTGGTCGTGTATGGGTTCAGATTCTCGAGCATTATTTCCTGACTCGGGCTCTTCACCAAAAAATGCGGCTCCGCCGTGATGATCAGCGAAAATGTCTGCAGCGGCGTCGTCACGCTGATCTTCGAATCGAACTCGAAAAAACCCCGCCGCTTCACTTCCCCAAGGTTATCCACCTGCCCGTCCGGCGAGATCGCCCACAACACGTAAGTTGCGTAGCCGCGGCCCAATTCGAACGGCCTCGGCATCTTCGAAACACTGAGTTCGATCTCCGAACCGTTGCGGCTGGTACGCTTCACTTTTGCTTCGCCCTTCATTCGCGGATATCGAGTTGTTCCTCGAAAATTGACCATCACCTGCTCGTCAAGCGGATAAGTGATCGCCATCGTGCGTCTCGGTACGTCAACCTGTGCAAGCGATACAATTGCTGATGAAATAATGAAGACGAACGTCGAGACGATCTTGAAAGACTTAAGTTTTAACATATTTTTCTCCGAGAGAGACTGGCGTTAAGAAAAAGATGCCACAGCCCTATACGAAGTTGCAAATATTAGCGATTTGGACATCCCCGCAACCCGTACACTATATTTAAGGTTTCCTTCGTCGCCGCAATGCAGGAATTCAAGAGATTGATCAACTATGTACGTCCGCACTGGGTGACCTTTATCGCCGCCCTTGCGGCAATGGTGCTTGTCGCGACCTTTGAGACTGCTACCGGTGCTCTTCTCGTTCCCATTTTCGACCAGTTCCTCCCGCCTGCCGCCGGCGACACTCAGACGATCTTCGATCTCAACAGCCTCGTCCCACGCGACGACTGGTATCGTGCCTGGCTGGTCATCTCGGCCCTTCTGCTTGGATTCACATTATGTAAAGGTGTGGCTGAGTATTTTTCGTCATACCTGATGGCAAAGATCGGCCAGTCAGCGGTGCTCGACCTCCGGCGCCAGCTTTACGACCATCTGCTGAGCCAGCCCGCTTCGTTTTTTGAACGGCACAGAACGAATTACCTTGTGTCTCGCCTTGTAGTTAGCTGTGCGTCGATCGAATACGCGGTGTCAGCGAATCTCCGCGATGTGCTCCGCGAGTTTCTGATCCTCATATTTCTACTCAGCGCGGCGTTTTATCTCAATTGGCGGCTAATGCTCGGGGCGATACTGATCGGTCCGATCATCGCGTTTCTCACCGCAAAATTCAGCAAGGCACTACGGCGTTACGCGGACCAGTCTTTTGAGGGAAACAAACTCCTCACCGACACCGCTCAGGAAACCCTTGCGAACCATACGATCGTCACGGCTTACCGGGCCGAGGACCGCGAGAAGGCGCGCTTTACGACCGTCGCTCGCATCATTGCGAAAGCGAATTTGCGTTCGGGCCGTCTCGCCGCGATCTCTCCGCCGACCATCGAGGTCATCGGTTTCGTAGCCTTACTCGTGCTTTTGTATTTCGGGCTACGCGAGATAAACGCCGGACGGCTCGACACGGCCCAGTTCGGTGCTTTCATGTATTTTCTTTTCCGCAGCTACGATCCGATGCGTAAGATCTCACGACAGCACAACGAGATCAGCAAGGCTTTCGCCGCAGCGAAAGACGTTTGGGATGTATTGGACGAAACCGAAGTACTGCCGGAGAAAGTTGACGCTGCCGAACTTGGTTCGCTTACCGAGAAGATCGAACTTCGCGACGTTTCTTTCACATACCAAAACGATGAAAAGAAGATTCTGAATGGACTTTCGTTCGAAGTCGAAAAGGGAACATTGGTCGCACTCGTCGGTGAAAGCGGCAGCGGCAAATCCAGCCTGATAAAGCTCGTTCAGCGGCTGTACGACCCGACGGAAGGCGCAATACTGTGGGACGGCACAGACCTTCGCGATGCCAAGATCGGAAGCGTTCATAAACAGATCGCGCTAGTTACGCAAGAAACGGTTCTTTTTAACGACACTATCAGATACAACATCACTTACGGCAAACCTGACGCAACTGAAGAAGAAATGATTGACGCCGCCCGAATTGCCTTCGCGGACGAATTCATTGAAGAACTGCCGAACGGCTATGACACGATGGTGGGCGAACGCGGGACGATGCTCTCGGGCGGGCAAAGGCAGCGAATTGCAATTGCCCGGGCGGTAATAGTTAACGCGCCGGTCTTGATTTTGGACGAGGCCACTTCAGCGCTCGACACAGAATCCGAGATGCTCGTGCAGAGGGCGCTCGAGAATCTGATGAAGAATCGGACATCCATCGTCATCGCCCACCGGCTGTCCACCATTAGAAGAGCCGACAAGATCGTCGTTATGGACCGCGGTAAGATTGTCGAGACCGGTTCCCATGCAGAGTTGTTGGCCAGAGGCGGCCGGTACCGACGTTTGTACGAATTGCAGTTCGAAGGCGAAGAACAAGTGGAAACAATATGAAGTCAATGACAGGATTCGGACGCGGAGCTGTGTCCGACGAAACATTTTCGATCAGCGTGGAATTGAAGACCGTCAACAATCGTTTTCTTGACGTCAACCTCCGCCTCTCGGGTGAGATGCAGGCGGTCGAGGGGAACATCAAACGATTGATCGGCGAGCGGCTGTCTCGCGGGCGTGTTGAGGTGAACCTTCAGTACGATCGCACCGAAGAAATCAACTACGAACTCAACCGCCCGATGATCGTGGGTTACCTCGCTGCGATGAAGCAGTTGCAGTCGGAGTTTTCCCTTTCGGGCGAGCCCGATCTAAACGTGATCGCGCGACTGCCCAACGTCGTTGTCCCGAAAAAAGACGATATGAAACCGGAGTTTGTGTCCGGCATCGAATCTGCACTTTCTAGCGCCCTGGACGATCTCGAGCGGATGCGGCAGAAAGAAGGCGAACTTCTAAAAGACGAGCTGGGTTCCCTGATCGACGACATCGAGAAACGCCTCGTCCCGATCGAATCTGAATCGGCCGGTGTCGCCGAAGAATACCGTCAGCGGCTCACCAAACGTATCGGCGAAATGCTTGCCAAAAGCGAATCGCAGATCGAACTCGACCAGGGCCGTCTCGCTCAAGAGATCGCGTACCTTTCCGACCGCTCCGACATTTCCGAAGAGATAACCAGGCTGAGGACGCACATCGAGCATTTCCGCGGGATAATGAACGAGGAAAAAGAGGTCGGCAAACGGCTCGATTTCCTAACTCAGGAACTAAATCGCGAGGCGAACACGATCACCTCTAAAACCAATAATATGACCGTGAAGGAGAACGCCCTCCAAATAAAAAGTGATATTGAAAAGATTCGTGAGCAAGTACAAAATATCGAGTAGTAAATGAAGGGGAATTTGATAATTATCAGTTCGCCGTCCGGAGGCGGAAAAGGCACCTTGATAAAGGAAGTGCTCGATACCGTGCCCAACCTCGGGTACTCGGTGTCGCATACGACCCGGGCTGCCCGCTTCGGCGAGGAGGAAGGACGTCACTACCATTTTGTCTCGAAGGCAGAGTTTCAAGAGGAAATCGAACAGGGGCTATTTCTCGAACATGCCGAAGTTCACGGCAACCTGTACGGTACCTCGAAAAGGCAGATCGAGAGGATCACCGGAGAGGGCCGAGATGTGATCCTGGAAATTGACGTTCAGGGGGCCGATTCCGTGCTGGAAAAGGTCCCCGAAGCCGTCAGCATCTTTATTTTACCGCCCTCGTTCGAAACACTGCGTGCACGCTTGATCGCGCGAGCTACTGAAGGGTCGAACGACCTCGATGTCCGTCTCAGCAATTCGCACACCGAGGTCGCCCAGTATTCTCACTTCAAATACGTCATCGTGAACGATGAGGTGGCCCTTGCCGCCCGAAAACTGGCATCCGTGATAATCGCGGAAAGACAGCTCAGGCATAGACAAGCCGAGGCGATTAAGGATATCCTAGATAGTTTCGAGCGATCGAAACATTGAGAAACGGAGAACCCGACCAAATTATGGCCCAAGATAACGCTGACGCATTTGAAAACGAAGAGAACGAAGAGATTATCGATCCGCCCGCGATCGACTCGAAATACAGAATGATCCTGCTCGCCGCACAGCGAAGCAAGCAGCTTCAACGCGGTGCGATCTCGCGTACGGAGATCGATACGCGAAAGCATAAAGCTACCCGCGTCGCGATGCGTGAATTGGAAGAGAAAAAGGTCAATTTCAAGATCCTCGAAAACTAAGAATTCTTATCCTAACGGGTGAGTTAGCACTGAATAGAAAAAAGCCGTCCACGTGTGGACGGCTTTTTTCATTGTCGGATCGTTGCCTATTTCTGGTCACAAAGGGGGCCCTTTAAGTAAATTGGTTCGTTTCCGAAAGAAACATTGGCCCAGACAGACCGTGTTGCTGGTCAAAGCAAGGCATTTTCCGACTATTTGTTTATCGCGTCCCCAATATCATGCACAACGTCTGAAACTCCCCGCTTGACGCTGCCCCAGCTTTCCTGGGCTTCCCCTTCGGCGTGCTGAACTTCGCCTTCGGCCTCAAGTTCTTCATCGCCGGTCACTTCGCCGACTTTGTCCTTGATCGTACCCTTGGCTTGTTCCCATTTACCTTTCGCTTCATCGTCGTTGAATATACCCATGTCTTCCTCCCGTGCTCGTTGTACGTTAACCGTACGTATAATTCCGTCGCAGAATAGAGGTGCAACCCTCGTGCCAAAATCGAATTGCCAGGGCGCAAAGACAAAAATGGCGACCGTTGACCGGTCGCCATCATCCATTTTCAACTTTCAATTTTCAACTGTTTTACATTCCCTTATAGTTCGGCCCGCCGCCGCCCTCGGGTGTTACCCAATTGATGATCTGGTACGGATCCATGATGTCGCAGGTCTTGCAGTGCACGCAGTTGGAGAAATTCACTTTAAGCTCCCGCCGCCCGTTGCGTTCCTCCATTTCATAAACCGCAGCCGGGCAGAATCGCTGGCAGGGGTTGCCGTACTCTTCCGCACACCTCGTCGCACAGATTTCCGTATCCAGCACATGTAGATGCGACGGCTGGTCTTCGTTGTGGGCCACGCCCGCGTGATATACGTCGGTTACCTTATCGAACGTTAAATTCTTGTCAAACGGCACGTTCCTATAACGACGAAGTTTCAAATGATCCGTCGGCCCCATCCCGTCCGAACCGCCGTTAGTAACGGGCGGTTCGGACTGCATTTCCATCCTTTCATGCCCGGCAACGTGATGCTCCTTAGGCATAAAGCCCCAGGCAAGGCCGCCAGTCAGATACTGCAGCCCGGAGTTGATCAACGCCGACCACCGTCCCTTTTGGAAAGATGCGTGAAAGTTCCTCACCGGGTGAAGTTCGTCATAGATCCAGCTGAGATTCACCTTTTCGGCGTAATGCTTCAGGTGTTTCTCGGACGTATCTCCCTGCCCAAGTGCTTCGATGATCGTCTCGGCCGCTAGCATTCCGGATTTGATCGCCGTATGAATTCCCTTGATACGCTGCCCGTTCAGGAACGAAGCGGTGTCGCCGACAAGCAGTACTCCATCGCCGTAAAGCTTCGGCATCGTCCAGTAACCGCTTGTGTTGATGGTCTTCGCCCCGTACTTGATCATCTTGCCGCCTTTGAGGACTTCGGCGACCTTCGGATGCGTTTTGAACTTCTGGAATTCGGCGTGCGGGTCGATATTGGGATCTTTGTAATCCAGCCCGGTCACGTACCCGATGCTGATCACGTTGTCTTTCATCCCGTAGATCCAACCGCCGCCGTATGTTTGCGTGTCGGACGGGAACCCGAGCGTGTGCACGACTTTTCCCTGTTCGAAATTACCCGCCGGTACTTCCCAGATCTCTTTAACGCCTAATGAGAATACTTGCGGCTCCTTATCCTCCATCAGGTTGAGCCGGGACATAAGCTGCTTCGCGAGGCTGCCGCGGGCTCCTTCTCCAAGCACGGTAACCTTCGCAAGGATGTCCACGCCCGGTTCGAAGTTCCCTTTCTGATTGCCTTCCTTGTCTATTCCCTTGTCGCCTGTTCGAATGCCCATGACGCGGTCCGAATCTTCTTCATAAAGCACCTCGGAGGCCGGGAATTCCGGGAAGATATTAATTCCCGCTTCCTCACATTTTTCACCGAGCCATTCGCACATCTTGCTCAATGAAATGATGTACTTACCCTTATTTTTCAAAGGCGGAGGGACTATCGGCGGAGCGATCGAGCTTTTTTCCGTCAGATACCAAAACGCGTCTTCCGTTACCACCGAATCGACCGGGCATCCCTGCTCGAGGAAATCCGGCATCAGTTCCCTGATCGCGATCGGGTCCATCACCGCACCGCTCAGGATATGAGCCCCGACAAACGGCCCTTTTTCGACGATCCCGATCTCGATCTCGCCGATCTTGTTGCCCGCTTTTCGGCCGTGTTCAACAAGTTCGTCGTGCTCGGCAATTTGCTGTTTGAGCCACAGTGCGCCCGCCAGGTTCGCCGGTCCCGCACCGACGAAAACAACGTCCATTTCGATCTGTTCGCGTTCGATCATAAGTAAAATGAATGGCTATTCAGTTTATAAAACAAGAGTATATCAGGAATTAAGTGTGTTCGTTCCCGGGAAACCGTCACGTTAATTCATTTCCCTATTTCCGGTCAATTCGGTAGACTATCGGATTATTTTCACAATGGACTCTCCTTTACTCCAGTTGATCCTGTTTGGGCTCCTCGCAGCCTCGGCGAACGTGCTTGGCGGGCTGATCCTTTATCCGGACAAGATCAGGAAGGATTACAAAGGGCTTCTCAGGTATATTCTCGCCCTGGGGGCAGGGTTCATGCTTGCTGTCACCTTTTTTGAGGTGCTGCCGAAGACGATCCTTTTATGGCAAAAGGCCAATGCGACGGACGAGAACCTGTACGTGCCGATGCTGTTGGTGCTTGGCGGATATCTGCTGACTCAGTTTTTCGAACACACAATCGCACCGCATTTTCACTTGGGTGAAGAGGTTCATTCCGGCCACCTGATCTCTACTAAATCAGCATATTCGGGGATCGGCGGGTTCCTCATCCACACTTTCTTCGACGGCGTTTCGATCGCCGCTGCTTCACAGTTGGACGTCAAGATCGGGTTTCTCGTCTTTCTGGCTGTGTTCCTACACAAGTTTCCGGAAGGCTTCACCATCGGCTCGATGGTCGTAGCGGCCGGCAAGGGCCGTCGAGAGGTGATCACGGCAACGGCCATCGTCGGTGCGACAACGCTGTTTGGCGTCGTTGCCTTTTACCTTTTGGGCTCGTATGTAGGTTTTTCGGTCGCTTACGCTCTGCCGCTGGCGTGCGGGGTCACTCTGTACGTTGCCGCCAGCGACCTTATCCCCGAGATCAACCACCACGGAGGCAAAAGCCCCTTCGTTTCCCTGTCGGTTTTCGCGGGCGTGGCTCTCTTCTTCGCGATCCACTACCTCGTCCACGAATTCGGCTCTCATTAGGTATGCGGTGTAACAGATACAGGTGTTACAAATAGTTACATTTGATCCACTGTTACAGTTACAGTGAAAATTCGGGAACCTTAAGTGTGAAACGTCGTATAGCATTATGGAGGTAGAAATCGACGATGCGTAATCCACATGTTGCAGGGCTTTTGAGTCTTTTGATACCGGGTGTCGGGCAGATCTATAACGGGCGAATTATTATCGGGGTTTTATGGCTCGTTTTGACCGGCGTTTCGTGGATCGGCTCGGCCGGATTGCTCGGCTGGGTGGTGCATTTCATCTCCGCCTGGTGTGCTTACAGCTACGCCAAGGACAACCCCGTACGAAGTTAGATTTTCTTCATACAATCCTCCTTTGCCCGGTGTTCGATAACGCCGGGCTTTTTTGTTGCGTAAATATCGGGTAGCATTACGGTTTATGGTCAAGGAAGGCCTCCCCTTCGTCATCGTTCCCGCATTGATCGCGATGTTCCTGGCGTATTTCCAGCTCTGGTGGATCGCCGCGATATTCGTCGCTCTGGCGTTGTTCATGGCGTACTTTTTCAGGGACCCGTTTCGCGTAGGCCCCGAAGGCGAGGGGCTTATCCTTGCCGCCTGCGACGGGACCGTCACCCGCATCGACGACAACGAAGACGGAAAGCTCGTGAGCGTTTTTATGTCGCCAATGGACGTTCATATAAATCGCTCCCCTGTCTCCGGAACGGTTTCCAAAGTTGAATACTTTCGCGGTAAAAAGAACCCCGCAACCAGCAATACTGCAAGCCTCACAAACGAACGCAATTCCATAACGATCGACGCCGACGGTATCACCGTCCGCTGCACCCAGATCGCCGGAATAATGGCACGCCGTATCGTCTGCTGGGCGAAAGAAGGCGACGAATTGAAGCAGGGTGAGAAGTTCGGGCTGATAAAGTTCAGTTCGAGGACGGATGTGCTGATGCCCTCAAATGTGGAGATACAGGTTAAACTAGGGGACCACGTAAAAGGCGGCGAGTCCGTCATTGCAAAGCTTGCCCAAACCAATGGAAACTGAAGAACCTAAGCACGTTCACCGAGGCCTGAAAAAAGGCTTATACGTGATCCCGACTGCCTTTACGGCGGCGAATATCGGGATGGGTTTTTTGGCTGTTTTGTATTCGATCAGGGCGTTTCAGGTGGTGCAGACGGATCCGGTCACAGCTGCGAGTTATTTTAATTACGCGGCAGTGGCGATCGGGTTGGCGATATTGTTCGACACGCTCGACGGTCGCGTCGCTCGTATGACGAAGACGGCGACGGAGCTCGGGGTGCAGTTCGATTCGCTGGCGGACGTGCTCACGTTCGGGATCGCTCCGATAGCGTTGGTTTACGCCTGGGCGATCGGGGCTTCGCTGCCTTACGAATCGTCGGCACACGCACTCGGCGTTTTCGTGCTTTTCATGTATTTGATGTGCGGGGTGTTTCGGCTGGCAAGATTCAACATCCAGGCGACACGCCCCCGAGTTCTCGCCGAAGGCACACCAAAGCTCGACAAGCGATATTTCGTAGGCCTCCCGATCCCGCCCGCCGCAGGTCTCATGGCCGCCCTCGTTCATTTCGCACCGTCACCGCTCAGCACCTACGGTGAAGGATTCTCCCGCTTTTACACCTATCTACTGATGATCCTGATCGCAGTTCAGGCCGTCTTGATGGTAAGCACGATTCGCTACGCCAGTTTTAAGAACGCCAGCACCGGCAGACGCAACCTGTATCTCGTCCTCGTCGTCGCCGCCTTCGGCATGCTGATGTGGCTCTATTCTCAATACCTGCTGCTCATCCTCTCCGCCGCTTTCGTCTCTCACGGCGTCATCTGGCACATCGCCCGCACCCTGTCGCCACGCAAATCAACCCAACCGGAACATTTCGAGGTCGAAAGCTAAACTTTCGAGTGTTGTCTCACCAAGTGTTAAGACAGTCTGCAACAGTTACTGCTTAAGTGTTGCACGCTGTTGCCCCAACTGATG
>Ga0307413_10000887_pt1 | contig 10570 bp, 11 predicted proteins | sample DK1Ometagenome_3_FD_203714 | JGI IMG/M metagenome (GOLD analysis project Ga0307413, IMG submission 203714) | Maize rhizosphere microbial communities from greenhouse at UC Davis, California, United States - DK15-O-2 | ecosystem: Host-associated > Plants > Roots > Rhizosphere > Soil | place: USA... | reverse complement strand
TTCATCGCCAGGATCTCGCGCGAGCGGCGCAGGTGCCTGGCGCGGTGCAGGTTCTCGCTGTTGAGCAGCGACAGGAACTCCGGATGCGCGAGGTAGTAGCTCCACGTGAAGTCGATCAGCCGGCGGACGCTCTCGGCGGGCGCGACGTCGAGCAGCGACAGGCGCTTTTCCGCATTGCGGATGCTCGCGTACGTATGCTCGAGCACCGCGAGGAACAGCGCGTCCTTGCTGCCGAAGTAGTAGTAGAGCATCCGCTTGTTGGTCTTCGCGCGCGCCGCGATGCGGTCGACGCGCGCGCCGCCGAGCCCGTGACGCGCGAATTCGGACGTCGCGGCGGCGAGGATGGCGGCCTGCGTGCGCTCGCTGTCGCGGCCGGGGCGGCGGGCGCGGCCGGGCGCGGTGCGCGGCGCCGCGGCGGGTTCGCGCGTGCGCATCGGCACATTATTAACCGGCTGGTTAATCCGGCGCAATGCGCAAGTCAGGCGACGATCGTCAGTCGCCTGCCTGCCGGGCGGCGACGCGATGCATCGTGTCGAGCGCCAGGCTCGAATGCGCGTATGCGGCGCCGGCGCGCATCTCGGCGGCCACCCAGATCGACTCCATCAGTTCCTGCTCGGTCGCCCCCTGCTTGAGTGCGAGCTCGGTGTGGCCACGGATGCAGTACGGGCATTGCGTGACGTGCGCGACAGCCACCGCGATCAGCTGCTTGGTCTTGGACGGCAGCGCGCCGTCGGCGAAAACCTTCTGGCTGAACGCGCGAAATGCCGCATGCGCGTCCGGCGCCAGCGTGCGGCGCTTGTCGTGCAATTCGCGGGTGGTCTCGGGATACATCGAGTGGTCCATGGATGACTCCTGGTTTGATTTAGGGCGCTAGCTCGATCGGTTGGGCGCAGACGGCTGATACGTTCCGGGCACCGCCGCGAACGCGATCGCCAGCCGGTTCCAGCCGTTGATCGCGACGATCGCGAGCGTGAGGTCGGCGAGCGAGCGCTCGTCGAACTGCTCCCGCACGTCCTCGTAGTCCTCCTCCTCGATCGGTCCTTCGGCGACCAGCGTCACCGCCTCGGTCCAGGCGAGCGCGGCACGCTCGCGCGCAGAAAAGAACGGCGTTTCGCGCCATGCTGGCAGCGCGTAGAGCCGCTGCTCGCTCTCGCCATGCGCCCGCGCCTCTTTCGTATGCATGTCGATGCAATAGGCGCAGCCATTGAGCTGCGACGTACGCGTCTTGACGAGCTCGAGCAGGCCGGGCTCGAGGCCGGACTTCCGGATGTGCGCTTCCAGATGGCGCATCGCCATGTAGCCGCCCGGGGAGACCTTCGAGAAATCAAGACGTGGCGGCATCGAATTCCTTACGGCTGCGTTGCAATCTTTTTGCGTCACGACCTGTGGTCCCCGACGCGAACAATTTTCATGGTGTTCGTGCCGCCGGACTTGCCCATCGGCTCGCCGATCGTCAGCACGATCAGGTCGCCGCGCTGCACGTGCGACTGTGCGAGCAGCAGGTCCTCGGCCGCGCGCAGCACCTCGTCCCGGTCGGTGCTCTGCTCGAGAAACAGCGACGTGACGTTGCGCAGGAGCGCCATCCGCCGCTGCGTTCCCACCTTCGGCGTGATCGCGAAGATCGGACAGCCGCAATTGTGGCGCGACATCCACAGCGCCGTGGAGCCGGAATCGGTGAGCGAGGCGATCGCTTTGACCTTCAGGTGGAAGGCGGTGAACAGCGTCGCCATCGCGATCGACTGGTCGATCCGCGTGAACGTGCGGTTCATGAAGTCGCGATCGAGCTCCACCGGATCGGACTTCTCCGCTTCGACGCAGATCTGCGCCATCGTCTCGACGGTTTCCACCGGATAGCGTCCGGCGGCAGTCTCCGCCGAAAGCATCACCGCGTCCGTTCCGTCGAGCACGGCGTTGGCGACGTCCGACACCTCGGCGCGCGTCGGCACCGCGTTGTGGATCATCGACTCCATCATCTGCGTCGCCGTGATCGTCAGCTTGTTGTGCTCGCGCGCGGCGCGCAGCATGCGCTTTTGCAGGCCCGGCACCGCCGCGTTGCCCACCTCGACGGCCAGGTCGCCGCGCGCCACCATGATGCCGTCGGACGCTTCAATGATTTCCTCGAGCGCAGGAATCGCCTCGGCGCGCTCGATCTTGGCGATCAGCATCGCCCGCCCGCCGGCGGCGCGCATCAACTGGCGCGCCATGTACATGTCTTCCTTGCTCTTCGGGAACGAGACCGCGAGATAGTCGGCCTCGAGCCGCGCCGCGGTCTTCACGTCCTCCATGTCCTTCGCGGTGAGCGCGGGCGCCGACAGCCCGCCGCCCATCCGGTTGATCCCCTTGTTGTTCGATAACACGCCGCCCAGGATCACGCGCGTGACGATGCGGGGGCCGTCGACGGTCTCGACTTCGAGCTTGATCAGGCCGTCGTCGAGCAGCAGCACTGCCCCCGGGCCGACGTCGTTGACGAGCTCGCGATAGTCGAGGCCGACGTGCGCCGCGTCGCCCAGGTCGCATTCGGCGTCGAGGATGAAGCGCGCGCCGGGGACGAGCTCGACCTTGCCTTCCGCGAACTTGCCGATGCGGATCTTCGGGCCCTGAAGGTCGGCCATGATCGCGACCTCGCGACCGAGCGCCCGCGCGACCTCGCGGACCAGATCCGCGCGCTCGACGTGGTCCTGGCCGGTGCCATGCGAGAAATTGAGCCGGACGACGTCAGCGCCGCCCGCGAGCATTCGCCGCAGCACGTCCGGCTTGCTGCAGGCGGGGCCGAGCGTGGCAACGATCTTGGTGGAGCGGGGCATAGGCGTGCTTTTGGGCGGTCGCGATGCGAGCGATGGTACGGGAATCGGACCGGCTCAGCCCTGTGCGCGTTCGACGAGCACCTCCACGGCGGGCAGCGTCCTGCCTTCGAGGAACTCGAGGAACGCGCCGCCGCCGGTCGAGATGTACCCGATGCGGTCGCCGACGCCGAATTTCGCGATCGCGGCGAGCGTGTCGCCGCCGCCGGCGATCGAGAACGCGGGCGAGGCGGCGATCGCCTCCGCGACCGCGCGCGTCCCGTCGGCGAACGCATCGATTTCGAACACGCCGACCGGGCCGTTCCAAACGACGGTCCCGGCCTCGCCGATGACGCGCGCAAGCGCCGCGGCCGTCTGCGGACCGATGTCGAGAATCAGGTCGTCGTCGGCGACGTCCGCGATCGCCTTGATCACCGGCGTTGCGTCGGCCGCGACTTTTTTCGCGCATACGACGTCGATGGGCAACGGCACCTTGCCTTCGAACTCGGCGAGGATCGCCTGCGCTTCGTTCGCGAGCGCCGGCTCGGCGAGCGAGCGGCCGATCCTATGACCCGCAGCGAGCAGGAACGTGTTCGCGATGCCGCCGCCGACGACCAGCGTGTCGACCTTCGCCGCGAGCGCGCGCAGGATCGTGAGCTTCGTCGACACCTTCGCGCCCGCCACGATTGCGACCAGCGGCCGCCGCGGCTCGTCGAGCGCGCGGCCGAGCGCGTCGAGCTCCGCCGCGAGCAGCGGGCCGGCGCAGGCGATCGGCGCGTAGCGCGCCATCATGTGCGTCGTCGCTTCCGGGCGATGCGCGGTGCCGAACGCATCGTTGCAGTACACGTCGCACAGATACGCCATCTGCCGCGCAAGGTCGACGCTGTCCTTCTTCTCGCCGGGATTGACGCGGCAGTTCTCGAGCAGCACGAGATCGCCCGAGGCGAGCGTGCTGTGCCACGCGCCGCCGTTCACCCAGTCGCGGATCAGGCGTACTTCGCGGTTCAGCAGTTCGCCGATGCGGGCGGCAATCGGCGCGAGCGAGTCGGCGTCGGTCAGCGTGCCTTCCGTGGGGCGGCCGAGGTGCGACGTCACCATCACCGCCGCGCCGCGCGCGAGCGCGTCCTGGATCGCCGGCATCGATGCGCGGATGCGCGTGTCGTCGGTGATGCGGCCCGCGTCATCCTGCGGCACGTTGAGGTCGGAGCGGATGAACACGCGCTTGCCGTGCACGTCGACGTCCGCGAGTCGCAGAAAGCGGGTGTGCTTCATAAGATCAGGCCCATGATGTGCACGTCGTCGTATTCGCCGTCGAGCTTCTTGCCCCGCACGCGCGTGCCTTCGTGCGCGAAGCCGGCCTTCCGGTAGAGTGCGGCGGCGCGCGCATTACGGCCGTACACGGAAAGCTCGATGCGCTCGAACCCCGCCGTGCGCGCGGCGTCGATAGCCGCCCGCAACAGCCGCAGGCCGATGCCCCGGCCGCGATAGTCCGGCAACACGCCCATGCCGAGATGGCCGACGTGCGCATACACCGGGATGGTTTCGCGGCGGATGTCGCACCAGCCCACGACGCGCCCCTTGTCGTCCGCGACGAACTGCGGATTGCGAAGCCGTAGATTGCGCGCGACGAACGCGGCCGCCTCCTCGATCGGAAAACCTTCGACAAATGCCAGGAACCGGCGTTCGCGCATGACCGCGTCGGTGACGCGCTGGAACTGCTCGACGTCGGCGAGCGCGATCGGCCGGACGACGACGTCGGACACGCGCTTCGCCGCTACGTCGCGGTGGTCGCCGGGCCCGGAACGAGCGCTCCCCCGCGAGACGTCATTTTGCCTGCATCAGCGCCATCGTCACATCCAGCATCCGGTTGCTGAATCCCCATTCATTGTCATACCAGCTCGACGCCTTGACGAGTCGGCCGGACACCTTGGTGAGCGTCGCGTCGAACGTCGACGACGCCGGGTCGTGGTTGAAGTCCACCGACACCAGCGGCGCCGTGTTGTAGCGAAGGATGCCGCCGGACAGCGGACCGGATTCCGACGCCGCTTTCATCACGGCGTTGACCTCGTCGACGCTCGTGTCGCGCGCGGCGATGAACGAAAGGTCGACGATCGACACGTTGATCGTCGGCACGCGGATCGCGTAGCCGTCGAGCTTGCCGGCGAGCTCCGGAAGCACGAGTCCGAGCGCGGACGCTGCACCGGTCTTCGTCGGGATCATGCTCGACGTCGCCGAGCGCGCGCGGCGCAGATCCTCGTGATAGACGTCGGTCAGCACCTGGTCGTTCGTGTAGGCGTGCACCGTCGTCATCAGCCCGTTCACGATGCCGATCTTCTGGTGCAGCGGCGCAACCAGCGGTGCGAGGCAGTTGGTCGTGCACGACGCGTTGGAGATCACCGTGTCCGATGCCTTGAGCTTCTGATGATTGACGCCGTAGACGACGGTGGCGTCGACGTCCTTGCCGCCCGGCGCGGAAATGATCACCTTGCGCGCGCCGCCCTTCAGATGCGCGGACGCCTTCTCCTTGCTCGTGAAAAAGCCCGTGCATTCGAGCACGACGTCGACGCCAAGCGAGCCCCAAGGCAGCTTCGCGGGGTCGCGCTCGGCGAACACGCGGATGCGGTCGCCGGCGACGACCATCGCGTCACCCTCGACGTCGACGCGTTCCGGAAACCTGCCGTGCGCGGTGTCGTAGCGCGTCAGATGCGCGTTGGTCTCGGGACTGCCGAGATCGTTGATCGCGACGATGGCGAGGTCGTGCTTGCGCCCGTCCTCGTAATGGGCGCGCAGGATGTTGCGCCCGATGCGGCCGTAGCCGTTGATGGCAACCTTGATCGTCATGCGGATGTCCTTTCCGGGTGCACGATGCGGCGCACCGCATCGGCGACATGCTCGGCCGTGAAGCCGAAGTACTGGAACAGCGGGGCGGCAGGCGCGGATTCGCCGAACCGGTCGATGCCGACCACCGCGGCGCGCGGGTCGTCGATTGCGCCGATGTATTTGCGCCAGCCGTCCGTTGCGCCCGCCTCGACCGCGAGGCGCGCGACGCCGGCCGGGAGCACGGCGCGCCGATAGCCTGCGTCCTGGCGGTCGAAAATCTGCGTGCACGGCATCGACACGACGCGCACGCCGATTCCGTCCCGGGCGAGCAATTCACGCGCGCGAAGCGCGAGCGGCACTTCGGATCCGGTGGCGATCACGACCGCGCGGGCTGCGCCATCGCCGAAGTCGGCGAGCACGTATCCGCCGCGTGCAATCGCCGCGATCGCCTCGGCATCGCGCGGCGAAAACGCGACGTTCTGGCGCGTGAACAGCAGCGCCGACGGACCGTCGTTCCGCGCGAGCGCATGCGCCCACGCGACGGCCGTCTCGACGGTATCGCACGGGCGCCAGACGTCGAGCTGCGGGATCAGGCGCAGGCTCGCCGCGTGCTCGATCGACTGGTGCGTGGGTCCGTCCTCGCCGAGGCCGATCGAGTCGTGCGTGAACACGAAGATCGACCGCAGCTTCATCAGCGCCGCCATGCGGATCGCGTTGCGCATGTAGTCCGAGAACGTCAGGAACGTTCCGGTGTACGGTATGAAGCCGCCGTGCAGCGCGAGACCGCTGGCGATGGCGGCCATCGCGAACTCGCGCACGCCGTAATTCACGTAGTTGCCGGGCTGCGAGGCGGACACCGCCACGCTGCCCGACGCGTTCGTGAAGACCGACCCGGTCAGGTCGGCGGAGCCGCCGATCATTTCCGGCAGCACCTTCGTGTACGCCTCGATCGCCTGCTGCGAAGCCTTGCGTGTCGCCACGGACTCGCCTTTGCCCGCCTGCGCGCGCACGAACTCGTCCGCGATCTTCGCGAAGCCGTCGGGCAGCCGGCCGGCGGTGCGGCGTGTGAATTCGGCGGCGAGATCGGGATAGGCCTCCGCGTAGCGGGCAAAGCGACCCGACCACTCGCGCTCGTCGGCGGCGCCCCGCGCGCGGGCGTCCCACCGATCGCGAATGTCCTGCGGAACGACGAAAGGAGCATGCGGCCAGTGGAGCGCCGCGCGTGTCGCGGCGACTTCGCGCTCGCCCAGCGCGGCGCCGTGCGTGTCGGCCGTGCCGGCCTTCGTGGGCGCACCCTTGCCGATGATCGTCTTGCAGCAGATCAGCGTCGGGCGCGCGCGCTCGGCCCTGCCAGCCGCTATGGCGAGGTTCACCGCCTCGACGTCGTGACCGTCGACGTTCGGCACGACGTGCCAGCCGTAGGCCTCGAAGCGCTTCGGCGTGTCGTCCGTGAACCAGCCGCGCGTCTCGCCGTCGATCGAGATGCCGTTGTCGTCGTACAGCGCGATCAGCTTGCCGAGGCCGAGCGTCCCGGCGAGCGAACAGGCTTCGTGCGAGATGCCCTCCATCAGGCAGCCGTCGCCGGCGAAGACATACGTGTAGTGATCGACGATCGCGTGCCCGTCGCGATTGAATTCGGCGGCGAGCAAACGCTCGGCGAGCGCCATGCCGACCGCATTGGCGAGCCCCTGTCCGAGCGGACCGGTCGTCGTCTCGACGCCCGGTGTGAGACCGACCTCGGGATGCCCCGGCGTCTTGGAGTGCAGCTGCCGGAATCGTCGCAACTCGTCGAGCGGCAGGTCGTAGCCCGACAGGTGCAGCAGCGCGTATTGCAGCATCGAGCCGTGCCCGTTGGACAGCACGAAGCGGTCGCGGTCGGGCCAGTGCGGATTGCGCGGGTCGTGCCGCAGATGGCGCGTCCACAGAGCCACTGCGATCTCCGCCATGCCCATCGGCATTCCGGGGTGGCCGGACCTGGCCGCTTCCACGGCGTCGAGCGCAAGAAAGCGAATCGCGTTGGCGAGATCGGTGTCGGTCGCCTGTGCGGCGTTCTGGGTGCGCGTGCCGGAATCGGGCATTTCGGAGGGCATCGGGACGCGCCGCCGCCTTCTTTTACTCGGCAGGCGACGCGAAGGTCTTGAATTCTATGGCGGAAGCACGACTATTGTGCCATAATTTCGCGTTTCGATTTCGCGCGAGAGCGCGGGAGTGGTATCGAATACACCGGCGATCGACGCGGTTTTTGGCCGCATCGCTTCGTCACGACGACACACAGCAACGGTTGCTCCGGGACCCGGAAGACGCCCGCGCGGATAGCTCCTGGAGGGTTTATGCGATGGAAGGAATCCATCTCCTGGGTGAATGGTACGGTTGCCCGGCCGACGAACCATTGCTGACGCAGGCCGATGCATTGCGTGATCTGTGCCGTCGCGCGGTCGACGAATCGGGACTGACGATCGTCGGCGACCGCTTCTTTCAATTCGAGCCCCACGGCGTCACCGGCACCGTGCTGCTCGCCGAGTCGCATCTCGCCATCCACACGTGGCCGGAAGCCGGCTTCGTGACGGTCGACGTCTACGTGTGCAACTACACGACCGACAACACGGCGAAGGCCGAGCGCGTGTTCAAGGCGTTGGAGGTGGCGCTGCGGCCCGAGCGAAAGCGCTTCCAGGCCATCCTGCGCGGCGGCCGGGACAACGACGCGCCGCCGCCGCTCGCCGAGCGCGCGGCTGACGTGCGCGCGCAAACGATCGGGGCATGATTGCCGACGGGCCGCCGGGCGATCTCGTGCCCGGCGTGATGACGGAGTACATGACCGCCGACTGGGGCATGTTCGTGCGCTCCGCGGGCACGCTCGCGCGCTTCCGCTCCGCGTACCAGGACGTCGAGGTGCACGACAGCGTGCCGTTCGGCAGGCTGTTCCGCCTCGACGGCCACTTCATGACCTCGGAGCGCGACGAGTTCTTCTATCACGAGAACTTGATTCACGTTCCGGCGCTCGCGCATCCGGGACCCGAGCGCGCGCTGATCGTCGGCGGCGGTGACGGCGGGTCCGCCGAGGAGCTGCTCAAGTATCCGTCGATGCACTCGGTGACGATCGCCGAGATCGACAAGACGGTGATCGACATCTCGCGCGAGCACTTGCAGGCGGTGCATCGCGGAGCGCTCGACGATCCGCGCGTGACGATCCGCATAGGCGACGGCTTCCGCTTCGTCATGGACACGCGCGACGCCTTCGACTTGATCGTGCTCGACCTGACCGATCCGGGCGGACCCTCGACTGCGCTCTACACGCCCGAGTTCTACGCGGCGTGCGCGGCGCGGCTCGGCGCGCAGGGAGCGATGACGATGCACGTCGGCAGCCCGGTCGCCCATCCCGAGCGCGTGCGGGAGACCCTCGCCGACCTGCGCCGCGCGTTCGCCGTCGTAGCGCCCTATTTGACGGCGGTGCCGCTGTACGGCGGGGCCTGGATGATGGCGTGCTGCTCGGCGAGCCTCGACCCGCGCGCGCTGCAGGCGAGCGACGTCGACCTGCGCATTGCGCAGCGCGGCGTCGCCGATCTCCAGTTCATCAACGGCGACACCTATCGCGCCGTGCTCGCGCTGCCGAACTACGTCAAGCCGCTGGCGCGCTGAACCAGCGCGCGCGGCTGCCCCGTGCGGGGCGCCGGGTCGCCGCATCGCCCGATTCTGCGAGTGCGTAGGCGCAATGCCTACGCAATTGCCGGGATTCGTCGCATCGACAGCAGCGGCGTGGTCGGGCACCATCGAGGCGTCGCCTGTAGAAGCAGCCGGATCGAGCGAGCTCCGAGGTTGAACGACGGTTTACCGGCCCGCATCTATCGGCAGGAAGGATGCCGCCGATGCGGCGTCCGCGAGAGGAGCCCAAGGCCGCCATGACGCCCAAACTGTCCGATGCGATGCACGATGCCGACTTCGTCGTCATCGACGGGATCGTGTTCGAAACCGAGTACGTGCGCGTCCCCGACGAATACACGGTGGCCGACGACGTGCTGCTCGAGGCGCGCAACGGCGACACCGAGCTGGCGTTCACGCAGGCCGATTTCGAGGCCGCCGAGCACGTCGCCGACGGCTTCTATCGGCTGGCGAACGGTCACCTGCTGCGGTTCCTCACCAGCGCCACCGTTCATTGATGACGCGCCTTCGGGCCGCCGGGCCGGTCGTTGACAAGCTTCGTCATATGCGCATATGCTCATATGACGATGCGCCGGCCCCAGACCTCCTCCGGACTCCGTACCCGGGCAACGCCGCGCCCCCTCACCCGGCCGCGCGATAACGAAGGCCGCGACGAGCTCGACCGCGTGTTCACCGCGGTCGCGCGCTACTTCGGCCTGTTGTCCGAGCCGACGCGGCTGCGCATCCTGCACGCGATCTGCCAGGCCGAGCAATCGGTGTCGGCGATCGTCGCGGCGACGGGCGCGTCGCAAACGAACGTCTCCCGCCATCTGGCGCTCATGTACCAGGCGGGCGTGGTGAGCCGCCGGCGCGAGGGCAGCACCGTCTACTACGGCGTGGCCGATCCGGAATTCGTCTCGATCTGCCGCAGCGTATGCGTGCAGATTGCCGGGCGCATCGACGCCGCCGCGCCGCTCGCGCGCGACCTGCTCGGATTCGCGGCGCAGTCGCGCTAGCACCCGCGCATGGGCGCCAACCGTCTCTCGGGGCGCATCCGGCCGGCGCCGGGCCTGGACGTTCCGCGGCGGCTCGACGCAGGACGACGGCAATTTCTCCGTCGCGGCGCCCTGCTGTCAGGCAGCCTCGCCACAGGGGCCGCGCTGGCGGCCGACGGCAAAAGCGCGACGCTGCCGCCCGCCGAGCCACCGTGGAGCCGCAGCCTCGGCGCGCCGATTCTCGCGCATCCGTACGGCGCGCCGGCGCGCTACGAAGCGAGCGTCGTGCGGCGACAAAGCCCCGGCCTCACGCGCACGGCGCAATCATCGGTGGCCTTC
>Ga0307413_10000884_pt1 | contig 10587 bp, 8 predicted proteins | sample DK1Ometagenome_3_FD_203714 | JGI IMG/M metagenome (GOLD analysis project Ga0307413, IMG submission 203714) | Maize rhizosphere microbial communities from greenhouse at UC Davis, California, United States - DK15-O-2 | ecosystem: Host-associated > Plants > Roots > Rhizosphere > Soil | place: USA... | reverse complement strand
ACACGGTCAATGTCCGTGGCCTGGTACCAGTCGGCGGGTGTGTCAGTTGCATCGAGATAAGTAACCCCATTGATTTTGACCAGCGGAGCGCCAGTATCGAGGTCCCACTCGAACTCAATGTAGACCCATTCGTCAATCAGGGACGTGGCCCCTGTGTTGATGAACCAATAGTTCGAGCCACCCGCTGCCTTGACGATGCGCAACCAGATAGCACCGCCAGCATCATTCTGACGGTACACGTCAGCAAGACGCTGTGTGCCTTTGAAGAAGCGAGCGAACGGGACGTTGGATCCCGAGCTACCCTCTACAGTGACACGCCACCAAGCAGACACACGAGCTTTCTGTGTACCTGTGAAGGTCTTGGTCAGTGAGGCCTGATCACTAGAGGTTGGTGTCTGGGCTTCGATACCAAACTCGCCGTCATGCGCAGCGAGGTCGGTGACTGTAACTGTGCCATCGCCACCGGACGAATCGGTCCAATCCTCAATGGTGCCACCGTCGAACGTGGTGTCACCCTCGTAGACCCGGGCGCCAGTCAGTGTGCCTTCACTGGAGAAGTTGACAGTCGCCTCACCCGGAGGATCGCTCGAGCCTTCTACCAAAGCGAACGAAACACCGAACGCACCCGTAGTCGCCTGGACTGGGTTAGCCTGTCGAGTACCGGTGGCCGAGCTTGCTGTGACTATCTCGTACGCGATGCAGTGACCGGCGTTAGTTTGGGATGCTGCCCGGCCGTTAGCTTCAGCAATCTTTGTCAAGCCTGCAGATAGGTTGCTCCATGGGTCGAGCACATCGCCGTTATTGGCGTCTCGACCAAAGAAAGAACAAACCAGCACCGTGCTGCCCGGTGTGATGCTGGGGGCCACGACCGTAGTTGCACCGGATGCAGCTTGAGTGACAGAGCCAGTGGTGTCTACGAACGATGTACCATCAGCGCCCGACACTTTCACAGGGGTGGCGGCTGCACGACCTGAGCTGTGCGACACGGTGACGTTGCCATCCCCAGACTGCCATTTGCGATAGAAAATCGCGTGCGCCGCAGACGTGGAACCATTGAGTGTGTTTGTGTCAGCGAGGATATTAGTCCAGCCTGAGGGCGTGGTGATGTTGGCGCTAGAAGCATTCACGGAGATGAAGATGATTGTGTAGTCCCCGTCGGCAAGACCAGAAGGCAGCGTGACAACTGTGCTTGACGCACTACCTGTACCCTCTACGGACGTGCCTGCTGTGAAGGAAATAGCCATGTGAACTCCTTACGAGAAGGTGGGCGGCGATTCGTCCGGATGGTTACGGCCCCAGCCACGACATTTGAGTTACCTCGGCAGGCAACCCCACCTCACGGCTAGCTCTGGGTGTAGGTGAAGGTCACAGTCAGTGTGCCCTGGGAGGCAAACGCCTGGCTCGTGATGGACGCACCGTCGAGGTACGTGCCGGCAGTGACTGCGGTGTGGACACCGATGCCGACGACAGTCGTACCCGAGGGGATATCGAAGGTGGCAGTCGCGGACACGACGCCGCCGGATGCCGAAGACCAGGACAGCGACTTGCGAGCGTAGGCGGGGGAACCGCCGGACGGCTCAGTACCGGCGGATGCGCCAGGGGCCGTGGTGTATACGGCACCGTAAAGTGCATCGCCCGCGTAGTCGTTTGCCAGAGCATTCTTCTGGGTGGTTGTCTGAATAGCCATTGCAGTTCCTTTCTAAATGCCTAACTTCTCGTCAGGCTCAACCGGCTTACCGCCGAGTTCGTATACTTGGGATCGAAGCTGTCGGGTGTAACGCCTCAGCATTTTGTTTTCCTCGACTAAAGCTTTATTGTCAAGTTTCGTTGTATCTCGTTCTTCTTGAACCTGGTTGATCAAGTCAGTGGCCAGTGCGATTTGGCTTGATTCCTTCTGAGACTTCCTGGTGACTTTGCTCGTGACCACACCAGTAACAAGGCCCCCGACCATGATAAGGACGGCCCGAATCGTCTCCCAGTGCTCAGGAGTCATCACCTGGTTCCTTCTGTATCTCTATCTCCCCGGTGGGTAGCTCCTCGAGTGTTTCGGGAGCAGGGGAGTTGATCAAACGCGCAACGCTGATTGCCGAACCAAGGAGACACCCATAAATGGCTGCGACGTACCACAACGAAGAATGACCATCGGTGACGACTTGGTAGATGGCAGTCGAGGTGTAGGACGCAAACCAAACAAACAGCATTGATGCGTAGAAACCCATAGACCAGGCTTGATTTTGCCGGAACGCCCCAATGATCAGGGCGACCCCAGCTATGTACCAACCCAACGCCCAGACCTGAAGCGGCAGGAAGTTATCCAACAGCACGAGCCCGGAGGGCGGGGGCGGGATAATCTGCCAAGGGGAATGGAAGGCAAGCCCGAAGGTTATTGCCATCAGTCCCTTGAAAAACATCGCGCCCCCGCGGGCTCCGTTGAAGCCGAAGCGGCTTACGAACGAATCGAACCTCCGGATCACGTTAGGTCACCCGACAGGATCCACGTATTCGTGGCAGTCTGGCGAAGCGTGACCGTCGACCATTGCGCGCGAGTCGTCAGAGACCGTGGAGTCCTGAGTGTCACGCCAGCCCCACCAGCGAACGTGACTTGACCAGCGCCTGTCTGTGTGACAGTGACGACGTTGCCCTTTTGGAACCCCGGCTGTGCGTTCGGCGGAACGGTGACAGTCACACCGGATGCCGAGTTCATTTCCACCGGGAAGCCCATGGCGTCATCGGTCGTCAGCGTGTAGCTCGTCGTTTTGACGACAGGCAGGATCAGGTCTGGCAGACCCGCATTGCTTCTGACGTAAGGCAGCAACGATGAGTTCGACCCATTGTTCAACGGCGCCGTTCCCCAGTGTGAGGCAGTGCCGAAGGAGTTGCCCACGATCACGGTGCCCTGTGCTGCAGAGGTCGCCATGTTCAGGGCGAACCTTGGCTTGACAGTCAGCCCACCCTTGGAGTTGAAGTTGTTACCGACGAACGTGATCCGACCAGCGCCCGCGCTCGAGGGGCCGGTGATGTGAACCAGGTCCCAGGTGTTGTGAGCCGACGTGGTCATCTGCGAGGAGAACCCACACCCAGTGAACTGGATATCGGAGTAACCTCCGTTGGTTGTGTCGATCACAACGCCGTGGTTGCCTGCGCCCTCAATCTTGCAGTTGGCAAGCTTCGAACGAGAACCCGCCCCGTTGAAGAACACGTTGTAACGTGTGGCCGAGTAGAAGTGGCAGCCTGTAACCTGGAAGGACGAGCCACCACCCGCGGCATTCAGGTTGTCATTGTTGTCAAAGACAACGCAGTGGTAGAAGTGAAGGTCCGTGGCGTTGTTATCCAGGAAGATACCCGAGCCGCCGTTGTCAGCAATGCGCATCCTCGAGATGATGGTGTCGTACGTATCCCAGTAGGGAGACGCGTAACCCTGGATGCGCAAGCCATTGCCTGGGCACTGCCAGATGTTTACGTTGTCGATGACCGAGTGGTTAGCCCGGAAGAGCAGGCCCTCGATGCCGGCACGGTTGTCACCGTCGATGCCGATACCCGAGATGCCAATTGCAGCCAGAGGCCGGTCGTTTGCTGCACGCTGAACCCGCAGAACCTGCCCGGTGAGGAGAGGCCCAGCAAGGAACCGAGACACAGCCGCTTCCTGGGTCGACCCCTTACGGTTGCTGGGGCCTTCACCAATGATCACCGTGCCGTCGAGCTCAACTCGCAACGTGTTGTTGATCAGGTAATCCCCCTGGGGTACGTAGACAGCGCCGCCCGTATCGAGTGCAGCCTGGATGGCGTCACTGTCGTCGGTCAGCCCATTGCCGACTGCGCCGAGGGACTTGACGTTGACGATGCCCGGACCCCAGGCGGTTTCGAAGTCGTTGGTCGAAAGTTTGACCAGTATGTCGCCGGGTGAACCACCTTGGGGAATACCAGTCGGATCAGACCAGCCTACGTTGTAGTCTTCCTCCCCGAACTTCGAGAGAATCTGACCCACGAGGCCGCCCTCAGGGATCTGGTCGTATGCGAGCATCATCAGCTCGTAATCACCCGATACCCACTTGACGACAAGCTCAGTCTCGACTGTCTTGAACGCTGGTGTTACACCATCGTTGTTTGCGGGCAGCTCGTCCAGGTTGAAGGGGACACCGCTGACTGAGGTAATAGCAAGGGGTGTGCTGTTTGTTACATCGTTGATGCCATAGATTTTGCCGATGGCCTCAGCCAACGGTGTACCATCTTCGTCAACGACTACCCGACTTGTAAAACTTGACATGTCATCCCTCCTAATACCCTATAGCCATCCAGGTGTAAAGGACTCGTCGGTTCGGCCAATCCCTGTGACGTACTCCCTGTGCTGCACCATAAATCCTGAAAACTACCTGAGTCCGATGCAGTGCGGTACTTCCCCAGGACGCACCAGCCGGGACACAGTTTATGTCGTTGAACATGTCGTCGTTGGCTCCCTGTACGCTGCAGTACAGTAGGCCGGTGGGGAAGGGCTTGGGAAACGTCAACCGGCAAAAGCCGTTCGAATCTGATGTGATGTAGACGAACCCAGCCTGCACCAGGTACTGGCTGTCGCGCACGTCGCCCGGGTTCGCGTTGTTCGGGGCCTGGGAGCTGCGACCAAACAACGAGATGGAATCGATGCCCGCAACCCTAGTCCAGGTCGCCGTGTTGGTTGAGCCAGAGACTGCAACCGTGCGAACGTACGCATTAGTCCCGACGGTGAGGTGTGTGCCCGGCTGGTCGAGGTAGTTCATGACCAGTTCATCCATGGCGTACACACCACCATTGTGAGCCCAGCACCGAAGGTCAACAACTTCCTGTACCTGGGACTGACCCGCCTTGATGCGGCACAGAGCCACGGGCTGGTCAGCAATAACGCCCTTGTTGTTATTTCTTGCTGGCAGTGAACGGTTGGGCCCACCCGGGATGATTGTGAAGATGGACGTTGACGCACCCGGGGTTGAAGACCAGGTACGACGAAGCACAACCATATCCCAACGGTCGGGCCCACTGGCCACTGCGCCGAAGTTGAGGTTGTTGCCCCCTTCGAAAACGTCAAGGATACCATCCCCGACGATTGTTCCGGCAGCCACTGTCACGCCACGGTCGCCAACGGTATTCGTTGTAACCTTGCAGTCGAGTGGGCCGTCTACGGAATATTGGGCCGCCGCGACGTTGGGCATCCAGTTTGCAAGCTGGGAAGCACCCACCGTCCCGGGGTAGCCAATATGCTGATCAGCCATTATTGACTCGCTTTCATTTTGTTGATGGACCCAGACAACCGCTGCATTGCCGAGGTTACCTTGGCTATGGGTGCTACCTTCCGACCTATGATGCCTTTGAGTTCAAGCCCATCGTCAACATTCCAGGAGAATTCAATCTCACGCAGAGTGTCGGTGACGGACACAAGCCCGTTAGCAACTTCGGCGGTGACGATCTGCCCAACCTTCAAGCCGTTGGGACCGCCGAACCTGAAGCTCTTCGTTTCACCCAGCTGAACCTCGAGGCTAGTTGTACCTGCCCCGTCGAACAACGTCTCATCGCCACGGTCATTGAGTGTCGCTATGACCGACGTGTCTCGAGCATCTCGGAAGACTTCGATGTGATCGCCCCACAGTGTATGACGAGCAGCATCCCAGCGTTCCCTGAAGACACGGGCTGTCCCCTGCCCGCCTCCACCCACGATGACGTTAGTTACATCAGGAGCCTCAAGTTTGTACCGCCACTTGCGGATGATGCGTGAGCCTTCAGTTAGTTTGTTCGCGTAGGTGCCTGGCTCGACCACATCGACTACGAGACCAGCAGGCGTGGACGTTACCTTTGCGATCAGCCCCTTAGATTCAAGCAATGGGAACATCTCATTGAACACCGTTGCCATCCGGGCAGACGCAGTGACAGTACCCCCTCGATTCAGGTTTGGCGCGACGGTGACAGGTTCGATGCCCCGTGTGCCCAGGTTGAGTTCGACCATGTGCTTGAACACTGATTCGATGTTGCCTGTCTCGGTCCAGTTGTATGCACCCGACTGCGCAGCCATATTGCCGCCCGGTACCTGGAACACGAGGAAGTTCTTCAGGATACGGAAGTTGTCTTCCACACCGAACGTGAAGGTAGTGTTATTGCCTGGGCCCGAACCTTCCTGAGTTCGGATCGGGCCCTGACACACATTCTCACCACGCAGGAACAAGGCCATGCGAGTACCTGGGGTGAGCATCTCCGGCAGCCGGTTGTGAGAAGCCTTGACGGTTATCTCGAACTCCGAAGCGTCGTCGAACCTCAGTGTACCTTCCACTGACTCGAACGCACCGACGGGCGCGATCCACTGACGACTCGCGTTGTAGAGGTGCGCAGCGAAGATAGCCACTAGACACTCCTCAGATAAAGGGGCGTGAACCCTGCGATGATGTAGCCATCACCATTCATACCCAGCTGGAGTTCAATGTCCTTGCCCGCAGGTATCGGCTCGAAGTCAAAGAACCCCAGCGAGGTCATGATATCCACGCCATTCTTCTCGGCGTACATATCGGCCGGGTCCGTGTTGATAATGATGACGTCCCCCGCCAGTGCGGAGCCCAGATCGACGGTCGAACCATTCAAGCCGACGGTCGCAGTGGTGAACGGCCCGTGAGCCTCCCATCGCGCATACGTCTCAACGTCCCCCGGGTTGTTCAGCGTTGCAGTTTCGATATCCGCCTTGGCAGATGACGCAACGTAGAACGGCGGGCCCATTACACCTTCGCCGCCGTAGAAGTCGTCGAGTGTGTCGTCCCTGTTGCTAAACCGGTAGGTGATCGGGTCGCCTTCCCAGAAGGGCTGTTCAGCAAAACACGTTATCCCATAAATCGCCCAGCCCAGCCTCACCGGGTCTCGTGCGTACACCGATGTGTGGTCGTTCTTGAAGCGGACGTGCAGGTTGTAGTGTTCACCGTTCGGGAGAATGATTTCCCAACGCATAGTTTTACCTGGGCGGAAGATCTTCCAAAACTTGGTCTTCATCTCCAGCCAGTCAACGCTGTTGTCCTCGAAGACTCCGATGGTCCAGTGGACATCTCGGGCGTTCGCGTGCCAGCCTTCCCATTCCACACCGTGGATGACGGGCGAGCTGAACGTGTAGTTCTCAATGTCGGGGAACCCCATGCCTTCAATACCGACAGGCATGAGGTATACCCCGTCCCGACCATCAGTCACGTCCCAGACCGAGCCGTCCCAGCCGTGGAACAAGTGCGTGACTCGTTTCCACGTCTGGTCGACCGGTACGCTGGGAGGTGGAGTGGTTGGCCGAGTTACACCTCTCAAATAAGCCATCAGCCAATTCCAATCTTACCCATTTGAGCGACGAGGCTTCCCCGGCGCAACTTCTTGTCGAACTCGTTGGCGACCTTCTCAGGTGTTGCCCCGTAGTAGTCGCCTTCGATTGTTACGAGCGCGCGATCATCACGCCCGCCCAATGCACCGATGGCAGACGCAGCAGACGCCCCTGAGAGCCCCGCACGGTCGAATTGAACAGCACTAACGACACGACCCGTTGCATTCTGTACGACGCTCAAATCGCTGTACAGACCTGAGGCCCATTGCTTCGTTACCGTCGCGCCCGACTTCTTCAGGTTTACCCAGCCCTGGCCCGACAGCGGACCCTTCTTAGCAGGCGACTTCGGCAGCACGTCGAGTGCAGCCTTGACGACAGCGATAGCCGCAGACACAGCCGGGTTCTGGCCCGATGCGATGCCCGAGACGAATTGCCCGATCAAAGCGCCACCCGCACGCAGGAATTCACCCGCGTAGCCCAGGAGAGCTGAGACCATGTCGGCCGCCATCCGGTTGATGTTAGCAACAGCGACCCATGCGCCGATCCTGATACCCGCACCGATACGGTCCATCTGTCCCGGGACAAGGGCTACAAGAGCGCCGAATCCCCGGGTGAGTTCCGTAAGGCTTTGAACCATCATGCCAGCGAAGGCGGCGAGCATCGCAGGGATACCGCCACGGACAGCTGCTGCAAGCAGTGGCATCCGAGTATTGATCAGGATCTGGATGCCCGTCAGCCAGCCTTGCCACCTGGGCAGGTTCGCAGCAATGAACCCAACGATGGTTGCAGCGATACCCGCAGTACCCAGGCGAGCCTGAGCACCAGCGAGAGTCATGCCTGTACCAACGACAGGACCGAATCGACCCCAGAACGCGTTCCACGCAGGGCCGACTGTGGCCTGGAATGTGGCAATCGTGGTAGAGATGTTCGACGTGCCCGTAGTAACCGGTGTGGGCAGGTTGTTCATCACCGTCTGAACGACAGTCCCGAACGTACCCCAGAAGGTTTCCCATGCGGGCAGCAGGTCGAGGATTATCTTGATGGCGATGGCCAGCGCACCCAGGGCGGTTGCACCCGCAAGTGTCTGGATCGACCTTGCGAAGTTATCGATTGTCTGGATAGCGTTGGCGCTAGCCATAATCTTGTCGAACAGCCCACCGAGTGCCGTATTCAGAGTGTTGAAGAACGCCGGGATTCCTGGGTTGTCAACAGCGATTCGGACCAGCGTGCCCAGCATGCCGCCCTCGTCGCCCACACTACCCTGGAACAGGGCGAGGGGGAAGTCACGAAGAATGGTGGACATGCTTTCAAGCCAGCCGACAGCCGCGACAGCGTAAGGGCTAACGTAAACCAATGCGTCACCGAGCTTGGTGAAGAACTCAGCAATGACAGGGGTGACGGCCTTGACCAGTGCCACGATCAGCGGAACCAGTGCTTCGATCAATGGGATCAGTGGTGGCAGTACTTCCTTGACGAACAGCAGAAGTACAGGACCAAGTTCCTTGATCAGCGTGTCAGCAAGCCCGATCAGATCGGGGAGCAGCGGTTGAATGATCTTCCAAAGCTCTTCGAACAGTGGAGCCAGCTGATCGAGTACACCAACGACGAGTGGAGCTGCCTGAGCAACGAGCGAACCCAGTGCCGTGGCGAGCGTGCCGATGATTCGTCCCAGGGGTTCCATCGCCGGCGTAATGTCAGTGATGAATGTCTTGAACCCAGAGAAGAAGTCCTGGATGCCCTGCTGGAGTGTCGGGTTCGAGAACAGGTCCCCGAGCGCCACACCGATCTGCTTGAAGATGTCACCGACTTCACTGAAGACGATGGCTAGCGTAGGCGCGAACGATGCAAGTCCCCGGCCGAATTCAGCAAGCCCATCGATGAGCCCATCCATTGCTGTGTGGGCGCCAGCGAAAATTGTGGCGAACGTCGTTTGGAAGTTAGCCGAGTTCATTGTGTCGGCGAGCTTCTTCAGCCCGTCGGCGAGGCCCGCGAATGTTGATCCACCCGCAGCGCTAGCCGCACGAGTCAATGCAGCAAAGACACGGACCGTTTCCTTGATCACCCGGCCAAGGTCTTTGAACTCCTTGATGCCGCGTTCGGCCCACTTCTCAAGGTCGCCCGATTTCTCAGCGGCCGAGATGAAGTTATCGAACTGCTTTGACAGATCAACGAGCCATGTAGACAATCGAGGTAAGTACTTCGTACCGAACGTGCCCAAGATGGTGAACGCGTGAACCAGGGGAGCCATCGCGTTGGACGCAATAGCAATCGACTGGTTCATGTTGTCGAACATCTCGTTCAACTTGCCAGCAGTCAGATTTACCTTGAGCGCATTAGCCAGCTCACGGAACAGCACGCCGAATGCCTGGGAGGTATTGACCAGCTGCTCATTGAGCGACGGCATCAGAGTGTTGACCATGTCACGGATTGGATCCGCAGCAATAGCCCAGAACTCACGGGACATGTTGTCCTGGAGTCGTGTGAATGCTGGGCCTAGGTCAGCAAGGACTTTCTTCATGTCCTTGAGCACAACGATCAGCGTGCCGATAGAGATACCGGCCGAGAACATCAGTGCGGGCAGAAGTACTGCAGCCTGGCCCAGGGCAGCGAACGACCCAAGCAAGCCGGCGAAGTTCGATACTGCCGTCAGGATGACCGCAGACAAGCCAGCAATGCCTGAGGAGATCAGACCAATCTTCGGCGCAGTCTTGTCGAGTTCAGCAACATTCCTGAAGAAGCCTTCGAAAACATTCGACACAAGACGAGTACCCGACAATGCAGCCAGGGTGGATGCAGCCGCAGCTACCGACGCCTGGTTGACTCGGACGAAGAGGCTGACCGTTCGATCACGCGAAATGAATGCGAGACGCCGCTGGGCGTTGAGTGCATCCAGGTCCACACGTAGGTTTGGGTCAACCTCCTCGACCTTTTGCTTCAGGTCATGCAGTTGCTCCTGTGTAACGTAGGGTTCAACCTTGATTCGAACCTCGAGGTCGCGAAGCTGAGCCCTCAGCTTGCGGATCGACTCCCGAGTCACTTCAAGGTGAGCAGGGATTGTCGCCTTCATTGTCTTCTCGATACGCTCGAGAGACTTCTTCAGGTCCTCGCGGAAACGCGATGAGTCCGGCAGTACTCGGATAGATACCCGACCTGCAGATTTGGTGGCCAACTCAACCTCCTAGGTTGCCGGCGGCGAACAGTCCTCTTAGTTGTTTGCCAAAGTCATCAAGTGATGCCTTGGGCTTTTCTTCCTTGACCTCAGCCTTATCGCCAGGTCGTGG
>Ga0307413_10000883_pt1 | contig 10592 bp, 7 predicted proteins | sample DK1Ometagenome_3_FD_203714 | JGI IMG/M metagenome (GOLD analysis project Ga0307413, IMG submission 203714) | Maize rhizosphere microbial communities from greenhouse at UC Davis, California, United States - DK15-O-2 | ecosystem: Host-associated > Plants > Roots > Rhizosphere > Soil | place: USA... | reverse complement strand
ATCCCGGCTGGCCGCGTTGCCGGGCACCACCCGCGTCTGCTGTGGCCATGAGTACACGTTGTCCAACGCGGCATTCGCGCGCGTGGTCGAACCCGATAACCCGGCGCTGCAACGCCGTACCGAGGAAGCCCAGGCAATGCGACAGGCCGAACGCCCCACCCTGCCCAGCACGATCGCGCAGGAGCTTGCCTGCAACCCGTTCCTGCGTTGCGACCAGCCGGCGGTGATCGCCGCGGCTGCGCAACGGCTGGGGCGCGAGCCGGACGGTCCGGTCGAGGTATTTGCCGAATTGCGGCGCTGGAAAGACGGGTTTACCGCATGACGCGGGCGTCGGGCAGGCTGGTTGCGGCCGCCTCGGGCATCCTGCTGGCGGTCGCACTGGCACCAGCCATCGCAGCAGCGCCCGGTGCCACCGGCGGGACACCGCCCACAGATGCATCCGGCATCACCACCCGCAACGGCCAGGAAATCTACCGGCAATTCCGCGACGGCCTGGCCACCCCGACCTGCGGGCCGGAGGTCAGCGCGCGCTGGAGCAAGCATTTCGCCGCCGCGCCCAAGCGGCTGGCGAAGGCCGACGCCAATACTCTGGCGCTGTTCGGTTACGTGGTCGACAACCTGCGGAAGTCCAGCCTGCCGACCGAATACGCGTTGATCCCGTTCGTCGAGAGCGGTTACAAGCCCGCCGCCCGGAGCCCGGCCGGGCCCGCCGGGCTGTGGCAGATGATAAAGCGCACCGCGCGCGACCACGACGTGCCCATCCGCAACGGCTATGACGGGCGGCTGTCGCCGGTCGATTCCACCCGCGCGGCGGTGCGTTACCTCAAGACCCTGCATGGCATGTTCGCCGGCGACTGGCGACTTGCGGCGATGGCCTACAACGCCGGCGAGTACCGCATCCTCGGCGCCCTCAAGCGCGGCGGCCAGGTCGCCCGTGATGCGCGCCCGGCCGAATTGCCCGGGCTGTCCGGCATCACCCGGGCCTACGTGCGCAAGCTGCATGCGCTGGCCTGCGTACTGACCGCCGCGGGAGACGACGAACCCTGGCTGCAGGCGCTCGACCGCCCGGTGCCGCGGCTGGAAGTGGTGACCGTGCCAGCCGGGATCGATCGGATCGAGGCCTGGGCCGCGGCGAACGACCAGGACGCCGAACGCCTGCGCCGGCTCAATCCCGCATTCGCCGACGGGCGCATCCGCCACGGAGCGACTCCGGCCCGACTGCTTGCGCTGGCCAGCGCCCCGACCGGAAACGCCACTGCCCAGGCGGCCCCGGCGACGGGCGAGGCCGCCGGAGGCAACTAGCGCGCAGGTACACTAGCGGCTTGCCGACCGGATCCCGGGTCGGCACCCACCATCGAGGAGCACCCATGGGTTTCCTGCAAGGCAAGCGCGCATTGATCACCGGTATCGCCAGCGAGCGCTCGATCGCCAGCGGCATCGCCGAGGCGATGCACGCACAAGGCGCCGAACTGGCGTTCACCTACCAGACCGAGAAGCTGAAATCGCGCGTGGAGAAAGCCGCCACCGCATACGGCAGCGACATCGTGTTGCCACTGGACGTCGCCGAGGACGGCAGCATCGCCAACTGCTTCGAGCAGCTCGGCCAGCGCTGGGACGGCTTCGACATCCTGGTGCACGCGATCGCCTACGCGCCGCGTGAAGCGATCGCCGGCCAGTTCCTCGACGGCCTGACCCGCGAGAACTTCGCGATGGCGCACGACATCTCGGCCTATTCGCTGGCGGCGCTGGCGAAGGCCGCGCGGCCGGCGATGGCCGGGCGCAACGGTTCGATCCTGACCCTGTCCTACCTCGGCGCCGAGCGCGCGCTGGAGGGCTACAACGTCATGGGCGTGGCCAAGGCCAGCCTCGAGGCGACCGTGCGCTACCTCGCCTACAACCTCGGCCCCGAAGGCATCCGCGTCAACGCGGTTTCGGCCGGCCCGATCAAGACCCTGGCCGCGGCCGGCATCGCCGGGTTCCGCAAGATCCTCGGCCATGTCGAGGAGAACGCACCGCTGCGCCGCACCGTGACCATCGAGGATGTGGGCGGCGTCGCCGCGTTCCTGTGCTCGGACCTGGCCGCCGGCGTCACCGGCGAGGTGACCTACGTCGATGCCGGCTACAACATCCTCGGGATGACCGGACTCGGCAGCGAGGAGTAACCCCGGCCATTCGGGAAACTCCGTCGCCAGAAAAAAGCCCGGCTCGAAGCCGGGCTTTTCATTGTTCAGAGGTTCTGTTCGACGACCTCGACCTTGATGTCCTTGCGCATCGCCGCGACCAGTGCGGCCGCTTCGTCCGCACCGGCGATCTGCGCCAGTTGCTGCTGCAACTGCTGGACCTGCTGCGGCGGCAGTTCGGCGGCATCGCCCGGTACCACCTTGTCGACGGTGAACAGCACGGTCGTCCCGTCGTCCAGGACCTTGCGTCCCGGGGTCACCTTGCCCTCGGCGGGCACCGCGGCAACGAAGATCGCCTCCGATACCGACGGATCCACCAGCGGGGCGCCACGCGGCACGCCTGGCACGGACTGTGGCGCCGGCAGCGACGCGGCGGTGGCGACTTCCGCGAGGGTCTTGCCGCCGACCACCTCCGCCAGCAATGCGTCGGCACGCTCGATGGCGGCCTTGCGGGTACGGTCGGCACGGATCGCCGCGACCACGTCGTCGCGGACCTCGGCCAGCGGCTGCGCGCGTTCGGGCATGTGGTCGGTCACGCGAATCCATGCATTGTGACCAGGCGCAATCTCGATCGGGTCGCTGACCGTGCCGTCCTGGACCAGCGCCTCGGAGAACGCCGCGCGCTTGATCGCCGGGTTCGCCGCGAGTCCTTCGGTTGCCTCGCGCGAGAACGGACCGAGTTCCTGTACGCTCGCACCCACCGCTGCCGCGGCCGGCGCCAGCGCACCGGGGTTCTGCAACACCGCATCCACCACGGCGCTCGACGCTTCGCTGAAGGCGCGCTCGCGGTCGGCTTGGACCTGCTCGGCGGCCAGTGCATCGCGGACCTGCTCGAACGGCTCCTGCTCGCCGGCGCGGACTTCGCGCAGCTGGATGACGTGCCAGCCGAAATCGGTCCGGACCGGGTCGCTGACGTGGCCGGGCTCCATCGCGAACAGCGCGTCGGAGAACGGCCCCGGCATCATCTCCTTGCTGATCCAGCCAAGGTCGCCGCCACTGGCACTGGAGCCGGCGTCGTCACTGTTGGCCGCGGCGAGCGCGGCAAAATCGGCACCCTCGGCGCGGGCCTGGGTGGCCAGCTGGCGCGCCTCGGCTTCGGCGGCCTGCCAGGCCGCTTCGTCCGCGCCCTCCTCCACCGTGACCTGGATGTGCGAAGCCAGCCGCTGCGACTCTTCGGTGTAGCGCGCCTTTTCCTGCTCGTAGCGCGCGCGCAGCGTCGCCTCGTCGGGCGCCGGCGGGGCCGGCATGGTGTTGGCATCGAGTTCGATGTACTCGATGGCCACGCTTTCGGGCGCGCGGTAATCGGATTCGTGCGCGGTGTACCAGGCCTGGATCTCGGCATCGCCGACAGCCGCGGCATCGGCTTCGGCCGGCGGCACCACCAGCAGGCTGACATCGCGGCGCTCGCCCATCAGCCGGACCAGGCGATCCATTTCGCCGGGGGTGATGAAGTTGCTGCCGGCCACCGTACTCGCCATCAGGGACTGCTGCAGCCCCTCGCGCACGAGCTGGTCGAACTGCGCCGGGGTCTGTGCCGGCACCTGCGAAGCCAACGCCAGCTGGTAGCGCTGCAGGTCGAACTTGCCGTCGACCTGGAACGCCGGGATCGCCTGGATCGCGTCACGCACCATCGCGTCGCTGACGCGCACGCCAGCCTGGTCGGCGGCCATCGCCTGGACCTTCTGGTCGATCAGCGTGTCGAGCACCGCACGCTTGCTCTCGACGCTCTCGAATGCCCGCGCGTCGAACGCGTCGCCCTGCAAGGCGCGCTGCTGCTGGCGCGCCTGCTCGAAGCTCTGGCGGAACTCGTCGACCGTGATCTTCTCGTGGCGCCAGAACACCGACACCGGCCAGAACGAAGGCGCCGAGCTCCACCAGGTCGGCGGCGCCTCGAGCGAGGCGACGGTGGTGTTGCTGCGCTGGCCCATGTACTGCTCGAGCCCGAAGAACGCAAAGGGAATGATCAGCAGGCCGAGGATCACCGTGGCGATCCAGCCGGAGGTCTTTTCGCGGAGTTTCTGCAGCATGGTCCAGTCGCGTCGAAAGGCGGAAGCCGCACAGTCTAGCGCGTTGGCCACGGCCAGTCCCTTGGCACGGAACCCGGACCCGCCATGGCAGGCCGCAAAAAAAACGCCGGGAGATCTGCTCTCCCGGCGTTCGACATCAAGACTGGCGGAGTGGACGGGACTCGAACCCGCGACCTCCGGCGTGACAGGCCAGCATTCTAACCAACTGAACTACCACTCCGCGCTCTTGCAACTGCCGGCAGCGGCGCGCGGACATGCCACGCAAAAAACCACTGCCTTCACTAAAAGCAAGGACGCCGGGAGAGCGTATCTCCGGCGTCCCTGGGTACAACTGGCGGAGTGGACGGGACTCGAACCCGCGACCTCCGGCGTGACAGGCCAGCATTCTAACCAACTGAACTACCACTCCGCACTTTGAAACTGTCCCGCGACTGCCCCGACCGGTGCCTGGTGGGTGCTGAGGGTTTCGAACCCCCGACCCTCTCCGTGTAAAGGAGACGCTCTACCACTGAGCTAAGCACCCTTGGGTACAGTACCAGTGCGATGTTCGGCACCGGCGGGCAAGCTGCTTAGTTTACAGCGTCCTTCAGGGCTTTGCCAGCCTTGAACGCCGGATTCTTCGAAGCCTTGATCTTGATGGCCTCGCCGGTCTTGGGGTTGCGACCCTGGCGAGCGGCGCGCTTGCGGACCTGGAAGGTGCCGAAGCCGACCAGCGTCACCGTGTCACCCTTCTTGAGGGCCTTGGTGATGACGCTGACCATCGCGTCTACCGCGTTGGCGGCGTCGGTCTTGGACAGCTCTGCAGCGTCGGCGACGTTGGCAACAAAATCAGCCTTGTTCATTCGTTTGGACTCCCTGTGCGGATTGGCCCGCATTGTTCTGAGAATCGAAGCACCCCCCGCGCACGGCGAGCCTTCGACCGACCTTGCCGCACCGCAGGACATGGGCGCCACTGCGGTGCGGTTGCCAGTTGTTATACCAGCGGCATTTTGGGGGTGCAAGCCGGAAACGTAGCAATGACGCGGGTTTCAGCCGATTTGTGCGTTTTGCGTCGGATCATGCCGGTTAGTGCTTGACGCCGGTCCGGGAAGCGGGTTCGTTTTTCTCGTGAACCGGCAGCACGCCGCCACCCGAGGCGGGCATCGGGGTCAGTGGCCGCTCCAACGCAACATCGAGTACTTCGTCGATCCATTTGGCGGTGACGATCGTGAGCCCCTGCGTCACGCTCTTGGGCAGGTCGGCCAGATCCTTCTTGTTCTCCTCCGGGATCACGACCGTGGTGATGCCGCCGCGCAGCGCCGCCAGCAGCTTCTCCTTCAGGCCGCCGATCGGCAGCACGCGGCCACGCAGGGTGATCTCGCCGGTCATCGCGACCTCGGCCTTCACCGGGTTGCGGGTCAGGGTCGACACCAGTGCGGTGGCCATCGCGATGCCGGCGCTGGGGCCGTCCTTCGGCGTCGCGCCCTCGGGCACATGCACGTGCACGTCCTGCTTCTGCAGGAAGTCCAGGTCGATCCCGAGCCGTTCGGTACGCGCGCGCACCACCGACAACGCGGCGGATGCCGACTCCTTCATGACGTCGCCCAACTGGCCGGTCAGCATCAGCTGACCCTTGCCCGGCACCAGGGTGGTCTCGACCTGCAGCAGTTCGCCGCCGACCTCGGTCCAGGCCAGGCCGGTGACCAGGCCGATCTCGTTCTGCTCCTCGGCGCGGCCGAAGTCGAAGCGCCGTACGCCCAGGTACTTGTCGAGGTTCCTGGAATTGACGGTGGTGGTTTTCGCCTTCTTCTGCGGACCGGCCAGCGCCACCTCCTTCACCACCTTGCGGCAGATCTTGGAAATCTCGCGCTCGAGGTTGCGCACGCCGGACTCGCGGGTGTAATAGCGGACGATGTCGCGCACCGCGGCCTCGGCCAGCTTCAACTCGTCGGGCTTCAGGCCGTTGGCCTTGACCTGCTTGGGCAGCAGGTAGCGCATCGCGATGTTGACCTTCTCGTCCTCGGTGTAGCCCGGGAGGCGGATCACTTCCATGCGGTCGAGCAACGGGCCCGGGATGTTGAGCGAGTTGGACGTCGCCACGAACATCACCTCGCTGAGGTCCAGGTCGACTTCCAGGTAATGGTCGTTGAAGGCGTGGTTCTGCTCGGGGTCGAGCACCTCCAGCAGCGCCGACGACGGGTCGCCGCGGAAGTCCATCGACATCTTGTCGATCTCGTCGAGCATGAACAGCGGGTTGCGGGTGCCGGTCTTGTTGAGGTTCTGCACGATCCGGCCCGGCATCGAGCCGACGTAGGTGCGGCGATGGCCGCGGATCTCGGCCTCGTCGCGCACACCGCCCAGCGACATCCGCACGAACTTGCGGTTGGTCGCCTTGGCGATCGACTGGCCCAGCGAGGTCTTGCCCACGCCCGGCGGCCCGACCAGGCACAGGATCGCGCCCTTCATCTGCTTCACCCGGGTCTGCACGGCGAGGTACTCGAGGATGCGCTCCTTGACCTTTTCCAGCCCGAAGTGGTCGGCATCGAGCACGTCCTGCGCGGCCTTGAGGTCCTTGCGGACCTTGCTGCGCTTCTTCCACGGCACGCCCAGCAACCAGTCCAGGTAGTTGCGCACCACCGCGGCCTCGGCCGACATCGGCGACATCTGCTTGAGCTTGTTGAGTTCGGACTTGGCCTTGGCCTCGACCGGCTTGGGCATGCCGGCGGCGGCGATCCGGCGGGTCAGCTCCTCGATGTCGTTGGGCGCGTCGTCGATCTCGCCCAGTTCCTTCTGGATCGCCTTCATCTGCTCGTTGAGGTAGTACTCGCGCTGGCTCTTCTCCATCTGGCCCTTGACCCGGCCGCGGATGCGTTTTTCCAGCTGCTGGACATCGATTTCGCCGTCGACGAGGCCGACGAGCTGCTCCAGCCGGGCACCAATGCCGTCCGTTTCCAGCAACTTCTGCTTGTCGCCGAGGCGTACGCCCAGGTGCGCGGCGATGGTGTCGGCGAGGCGGCCCGGTTCGTCGATACCCGACAGGGTCTGCATCAGCTCCGGCGGCAGCTTGCGATTGGTCTTGACGTACTGCTCGAACAGGCTCATCAGCGAACGGGTGATCGCCTCCAGTTCGCGCTCCTCGCGGTCGACCACCGGCTCGACCGCTTCGGCATGCCCGGCCAGCGCCCCGTCGCGCTCGACGATCGCGCCGACCCGCACCCGCGACACGCCCTCGACCAGCACCTTGATGGTGCCGTCCGGCAGCTTCAGCAACTGCAGCACGTGCGCCAAGGTGCCGACCTCGTACAGGTCGTCGCCGGCCGGGTCGTCGGTCTCGGCGGTCTTCTGCGCCACCAGCAGGATCCGCTTGTCGGACTCCATCGCCTGGTCGAGCGCGCGGATCGACTTGTCGCGGCCGACGAACAGCGGAATCACCATGTGCGGGAAGACCACCACGTCGCGCAGCGGGAGCACGGGAAGGTCGGACGTTTCGCGCCCGACGGGGTCGCGATCGAGGGATTCGGTCATGGGTGGCTCCGGGACGATCAGGTGGCCGGGCACGCGGGGGCGCCGGGCCGGAAATGGGCAAGCGCCGGCTTTGCCGGGGCCTTGGCCACGGTTATGGGGGCCGGCGCGCGAGGATGCAAGCAACGCGTGCGTCCCGCTGTCTTCGGGACGGGTATTCGTCAATGAAAACAGCCGCTTGCGGCTGCAAGCGGCTGTCGGGAGCGAATCCGGCGGATCGGGCGTTTCAGTCGCCCGAAGCGGCCTTCTGCGGCGCGGCGGCCGGCGGGGTCTGGTAGATCAGGTACGGCTCGGTCTTGTGGTCGATCACCGACTCGTCGACCACCACCTTGCTGACGTTCTCCAGCGACGGCAGCTCGTACATGGTGTCGAGCAGCACCGATTCGACGATCGTGCGCAGGCCGCGCGCGCCGGTCTTGCGCTTGAGCGCCTTGCGGGCGATCGCGACCAGCGCGTCGGGGCGGAACTCCAGCTCCACGCCTTCCATGTCGAACAGTTTCCTGAACTGCTTGGTGATCGCGTTCTTCGGCTCGGTCAGGATCGTCACCAGCGCGGCCTCGTCCAGCTCCTCCAGGGTCGCGACCACCGGCAGGCGGCCGACGAACTCCGGGATCAGGCCGAACTTGATCAGGTCCTCCGGCTCCACCTCGGCCAGTACCTTGCCGATCTCGGTCTTGCGCTCGGAACTCTTGACCTTGGCGCCGAAACCAATCCCGCCGGCCTCGGTGCTGCGCTGCTGGATGATCTTGTCGAGGCCGGCGAACGCGCCGCCGACGATGAACAGGATGTTGCGGGTGTCGACCTGCAGGAACTCCTGCTGCGGGTGCTTGCGCCCGCCCTGCGGCGGCACGCTGGCAACGGTGCCCTCGATCAGCTTGAGCAAAGCCTGCTGCACGCCCTCGCCCGACACGTCGCGGGTGATCGACGGGTTGTCGGACTTGCGCGAGATCTTGTCGATCTCGTCGATGTAGACGATGCCCTGCTGCGCCTTGTCGACGTCGTAGTCGCACTTCTGCAGCAGCTTCTGGATGATGTTCTCGACGTCCTCACCGACGTAGCCGGCCTCGGTCAGCGTCGTTGCATCGGCCATCGTGAACGGCACGTTGAGCATGCGCGCCAGCGTCTCGGCCAGCAGCGTCTTGCCCGAACCGGTCGGGCCGACCAGCAGGATGTTGGACTTGGCCAGCTCGACGTCGTCGTTCTTCTGCCGGCTCTCGATGCGCTTGTAGTGGTTGTACACCGCGACCGCGAGCGTGCGCTTGGCGCGTGCCTGGCCAATCACGTACTGGTTGAGGACTTCCAGTATTTCCTTCGGCTTGGGCAGGTGGCTGCGTGCCGACTGCGCCTTCTCCTCGAGTTCCTCGCGGATGATGTCGTTGCACAGCTCGACGCACTCATCGCAAATGAACACGCTGGGGCCGGCGATCAGCTTGCGGACCTCGTGCTGGCTCTTGCCGCAGAACGAGCAGTACAAGATCTTGGTGCTGTCGCCGGTGCTGCGGCCCTGTCGGTCGTCGGTCATGCGTATGCCTGAAGGTTCATTTGCCGGGCCTGCGCCGCGAGGCGGGCCCGTTGGTGTTGCGATCCGAGAATAACACAGGGTAGCGGGTGGCCCGGAGGCTGTGCCGGGCACTGCAATCCCTTATGAATCAAAGTGTTGAGCGTGCACGGAGTCGGCCGGCCTCGGTGCCGGTCCGCTGCGCGCCTACCCCGCCTGGATCGACTCGTCCGGACGCCGCTCCAGCACCTGGTCGACCAGGCCGTAGTCGCGGGCGGCCTCGGCGCTCTTGAAGTTGTCGCGCTCGGTGTCGCGGGCGATCGTCTCCAGCGCCTGGCCGGTGTGCTTGGCCAGCACCTCGTTGAGCTTCTGCTTCAGCGCCAGGATCTCGCGGGCGTGGATCTCGATGTCGCTGGCCTGGCCCTGGAAGCCGCCCAGCGGCTGGTGGATCATCACCCGCGAATTCGGCAGCGCGTAGCGCTTGCCCTTGGCGCCGGCGGCCAGCAGCAGCGCGCCCATCGAGGCGGCCTGGCCGACGCAGATCGTGCTCACGTCGGGCTTGATGTACTGCATGGTGTCGTAGATCGCCATGCCGGCGGTGACCACGCCGCCGGGCGAGTTGATGTACAGGCTGATGTCCTTCTCGGGGTTCTCCGCCTCGAGGAACAGCATCTGCGCGACGATCACGTTGGCCACGTGGTCATCGACCGGACCGACCAGGAAGATCACCCGCTCCTTCAACAGGCGCGAGTAGATGTCGTACGCGCGCTCGCCGCGGCTGGTCTGCTCGACCACCATCGGCACGAGGTTCAGGGCTTGGGTTCGGTTGTCCATCTGGGCGGCACCTGTTGAATGACGTTTTGGGGCTTCGGCCCGGAACACCCGACATGCGGCCGCTCCGGCGCCATCACAAGAGGCGCCCGGCTCGCCGGAACCGGCGGGCCACTTGCCGCTTACTGCCGGATGGCGTCGCTGAACGACATCGCCTGTTCGGTGTGCTGGGCGCGCTCGGCGATCCAGTCGATCACCTGCTCCTCCATCACCCGGCCCTGCAGGCCCTGCATCAACTGCTGGTCCTGGCGGTACAGGTCGATCACCTGCTGCGGCTCCTCGTAGGTCGAGGCGATCAACTGCAGGGTCTCGTTGACGCGCTTGGGATCGAGCTTGAGCTCGTTGCGGCGCGCGACCTCGCCGACCAGCAGGCCGACCAGCACGCGCTTGCGGGCCACGTCGAGGAACTGCTCATGGGCCGGCACGTCGACCTTGCGACCCTGGCGACGGGCCTGCTCGGCAGCGTTGTTGGCCATGTCGCGGGCCTCGTTCTCGACCAGCCGGGCCGGCATCTCGACGCTGGAATAGGTCGCGATCAGCTGCTCGCCGACCTCG
>Ga0307413_10000881_pt1 | contig 10599 bp, 12 predicted proteins | sample DK1Ometagenome_3_FD_203714 | JGI IMG/M metagenome (GOLD analysis project Ga0307413, IMG submission 203714) | Maize rhizosphere microbial communities from greenhouse at UC Davis, California, United States - DK15-O-2 | ecosystem: Host-associated > Plants > Roots > Rhizosphere > Soil | place: USA... | reverse complement strand
AGCGGGCCGGCTACGACATGTACCTCCGCCAAAGCGACGGCTCGGTGCTCGACTGGCTACCCGACGATGAAGGTTCGGTGCTGATGGCGCGTACCTATGTACCGAAGGTCGAAGAGCGCGCCACCAACATCAAGGACGACCGACTGGGGCTCGGCGTCGACAGGGTGGAGCTGGCGACCACCCGATCAAAGCCCGTAGAAGACCCGCGCCCCCAAGTGTCGCACTATATGACCGACGGTCGCGGCAACGTCCGCATCATGGCCTTCGCCGAAAGCAACAATGTCGGGCAGCTCAAGGGCATTACCACCTTCCGATATCGCAAGTCCGGGAGTCGCGAGTGGGAAAATCTGGGCGCCTTCAATTCGCTGGACGACGTCGGCATGTGGCCGGTCGCGATCGAGCATTCGACAAATTCCGTCTATCTGCTTGAGGATGTCGACGGCCGCGATGCCCTGTTTCGAATGCCGCTGGATGGATCGGGTACGAAGACGCTGATCGCCAAGAACGATAGGGTCGACATCGACAATGTCGTGCGGATCGACCGAGGCCTCCCGGTGATCGGCTATTCCTATACCGACGACCGCAGCCGGACGGTCTATTTCGATCCGGAGTATAAGAAGCTGGGATCAGGCCTTGCTCGTGCCCTGCCGCAGACGCCCCTGATCGAATTCGCGGCGGCGTCGCGCGACGCCAAAATCTTGTTGATCCACGCTAGCGCCGACACGGACCCAGGCGCCTATTATGTGCTCAACCGGACGACCAAGCAGATGGAACCGGTGCTGTTGTCGCGCAAGGAATTGCTGCCCGAGAGCCTCGCCCCGGTCCAATCCATCAGCTATCCGGCCGCCGACGGGAAGATGATCCCCGCCTATCTCACCATGTCGAAGGATGGCCCGGCCAAGGGCCGTCCCGCGGTTGTCCTGCCCCATGGCGGCCCCAGCTCGCGTGACAGCTGGGGTTTCGACTGGCTCGCCCAGTTCCTGGCGGCCCGCGGCTATGCGGTGATCCAGCCGAACTATCGCGGATCGGCGGGCTATGGCGATGACTTCCTTGGCGAGAATGCCTTCCGCGACTGGCGGACGGCAATGAGCGACATCAGCGATTCGGCCAAATATCTGGTTGCCCAAGGCATTGCCGATCCGGGCAAAATGGCGATCCTCGGCTGGTCCTACGGCGGCTATGCGGCCCTGCAATCGGCCAGCCTCGAGCCCGAGCGCTACAAGGCAGTCGTGGCGATCGCGCCGGTGACGGACCTGGCCATGCTGAAGCGCGACTATTATGAATTCACCAGCTCCAAACTAGCGCGGGAAACGATCGGTTCGGGCGACCATCTGAAACCCGGATCGCCGTTGCAGAATGCGTCGCGGATCAAGGCGCCCGTGCTGCTGGTCCATGGCGACAAGGACATCAATGTCAGGAGCAGGCACAGCGTGGAGATGGCCGAGGCGCTTCGAAGGGCTGGCACGCCGGTCGAGCTGGTCCGCCACAAGGACCTCGATCACTTCCTAGATGACGGCACGGCCCGGGTCGACATGCTGACCCGAGTTGGACAGCTGCTCGACCGAACGATCGGGAAATAGCCAAATGAAAAGGGGCGGCCCCACAAAGGACCGCCCCTCTTTCTCGTTCGACCGATCCTCAGGATCAGCGCGAATAGAATTCGATCACCAGGTTCGGTTCCATCCGCACCGGGTAGGGCACCTCGTCCAGCGTCGGCACGCGGGTGAACTGAGCCTTGCTGGTGCCGTCGATCGAGACATAGTCCGGAATGTCGCGTTCGGCGAGGCTCTGCGCCTCCATCACCAGCGCCATTTCCTGCGCCTTTGAGCCGAGCTCGATGACGTCGCCGATATCGATCCGGCGCGAGGCAATGTTGCACTTGACGCCATTGACGCGAATGTGGCCGTGGCTGACGAGCTGGCGCGCAGCCCAGATGGTCGGCGCGAACTTGGCGCGATAGACGACCATGTCCAGGCGGCGCTCGAGCAGGCCGATCAGGTTCTGCGACGCGTCCCCCTTCATTCGGCTGGCTTCGACATAGGTCCGCTTGAACTGCTTCTCGGTGACGTCGCCGTAATAGCCTTTCAGCTTCTGCTTGGCGCGCAGCTGAAGTCCGAAGTCGGACATTTTGCCCTTGCGGCGCTGGCCGTGCTGGCCGGGACCATATTCGCGGCGATTGACGGGGCTCTTCGGGCGACCGAAGACATTCTCGCCCATGCGGCGGTCGAGCTTATACTTGGCGCTGCTGCGCTTCGACATGATTGCACTCCAACTTGCGTTTCGAAATCGTCCGGAACCGCACCGGCTGGCCTGCTGCCAACCGCGACCTCCGCTTCACCGGACATGCAGGGTCAATTGCGATCGATGCGGCGCCTAGCGGGGGAGGCGGTAAAGGTCAAGCTTTGCAAGGCGAAGCGGCTTTGGCATGGGCAGCGGATGATTGAGATCCTCGACCCCGCCGACTGTTCAACCATGACCGAGGTTCGGGCCGGAGTCGACGATGTCGACCGGCAGGTCGTGGCACTGCTCAAACGACGCTTCGGCTATATGGACGCCGCGGCCCGTATCAAGCCCGACCGTTCGGCAGTGCGCGACGAATGGCGCAAGGCGGACGTGCTGGCCAAGGTCGATGCCGCCGCGGCCGAGATGGGGGTCGACCGAACCCTGATGTCACGGCTCTACGAGGAATTGATCGAAACCTCGATCGCCCACGAGCTCGAGGTGTTCGACCGGACGCGCGGCTAGCGGCGGCGGCTGTCCGCTTCCTGGACGCGCTTCCATTGCTCGGCCGTCATGCAGATTCGCTTGGTTCCCTGCAGCTGACCCGTGACCGGCTGCCGCTTGCAGATCTTCTTGTTCTGATCGGGTGCGTCTGCCGCTTCATTAGTGGCCGGCGCGGGGGGAGGAGTGGTGGCGACGCTTTCTGACGCGAACAACATCACGCTGAACAAGGCAACGAACATAACGACCTCTAATATGGATTTATGAAAACGGTTCCCTAATCGTCCTTAAGACGATTCGGAATGAACCTTTCCTTATTTTTTCGACGAACGGTGGTCGGAAAGGGCGCGAATTACGCCGCGCAGGGCGGAAATCTCCCGGCTCGACCAGTGGGGCTTGGTCAATATCGTGCGCAACGTGGTCTTGGTCGCCTGCACCCGGTCGGGCGGGAAGAAATAGCCGGCTGCCTCGAGTTCGCTTTCCAGCTGCCCAATCAGTCCGTCCAGCTCTCGCATGGGCGCCGGAGGCTCGAGCGGGCGCTCGGTCGGCTTCGACAAATGCGTGCCCCGCGACCATTCATAGGCCAGCAGGATCACCGCCTGAGCGAGGTTGAGGCTGCCAAACTCCGGGTTGATCGGGACGGTGACGATGCGGCTGGCGACGGCGACATCTTCGGTCGCCAGGCCAGACCGCTCCGGGCCGAACAGGATCGCCGACCGGCCTTGGGTCGAATGAATCTCCCTGGCCATTTCCTCAGGCTCGACGACCGGGACCACCAGGTCGCGGCGGCGAACTGTAGAAGCGTAGACCAGGCTGCAGTCGGCGATCGCTTCGGCGGTCGTGTCGAAGAGCTGGGCATTGGCGAGGATGTCGTCGGCGCCGCTCGCAGCAGGGCCCGCTTCCGGGTTGGGCCAGCCGTCCCGCGGGGCTACCAGACGCATTTCGGTCAGCCCGAAGTTGAGCATCGCCCGCGCCGCCTTGCCGATGTTCTGGCCGAGCTGCGGGCGGACGAGGATGATGATCGGTTTGGCGCTGCTCACAACAGCTTGCGGTGCCCCGGCGGGATCGCTTCCTTCTCGACCCGTTCGGCAATTTCGGCGAAATCGCCCGGTTCGCTGAAGTCCTTGTAGATGCTGGCGAAACGGATGTAGGCGACGTGGTCCAGGGACTTCAGGCCGGCCATGACCGCCTCGCCGATCTTCACGGATGACACCTCATCGCCCATCGTCTCCATCTGCCGCTGCACGCCGCTGATCAGCTGATCGACCTTGGCCGGGTCGATGTCGCGCTTGCGACAGCTATGGCTGATTGCCCGCTCCAGCTTGGCCCGGTCGAACGGCTCGCGCTTGCCGTCCTTCTTGACCACCGTCAGGTCACGGATGTGGACCCGCTCGAAGGTGGTGAAGCGGGCGCCGCAGCCTTCGCACTGCCGTCGCCGCCGGATCGCCGCCCCGTCCTCGGACGGGCGGCTGTCCTTCACCTGGCTGTCTTCATGGGCGCAAAAAGGACAGCGCAAGGCCTAGCCTTCGTAAATCGGGAAGCGAGCGCAAAGTGCCCGGACGCGTTCGCTGACGGCCTTCTCGACCTTGCCGTTGCCGTCGACGCCATTCTCCTGGAGGCCGTCCAGCACGTCGGCGACCATGTCGGCGATGTCGCGGAACTCGGCCTCGCCGAAGCCGCGGGTCGTCCCGGCAGGCGAGCCGACGCGGATGCCGCTGGTCTGCACCGGCGGGAGCGGGTCGAATGGCACGCCATTCTTGTTGCAGGTGATGCCGGCATGCTCGAGGCTCTGGTCGGCATCTTTGCCGGTCAGGCCGAGCGGGCGCAGGTCGACCAGGGCGAGATGCGTGTCGGTCCCGCCGGCGACCAGGTCGGCACCGCGCTCCTTGAGACGGTTGGCGAGCGTCTGAGCGTTCTTGATTACCGCCTTGGCATAAGTCTTGAAGCCCGGCTCCAGCGCCTCGCCGAACGCCACCGCCTTCGCGGCGATGACGTGCATCAGCGGGCCGCCCTGGAGGCCGGGGAAAACCGCCGAATTGATCTTCTTGGCGATCGCTTCGTCATCGGTCAGCACCATGCCCCCGCGCGGCCCGCGCAAAGTCTTGTGGGTGGTGGTGGTGACGACATGGGCGTGGCCGAACGGAGTAGGATGCTCGCCCGCTGCGACGAGGCCGGCGAAGTGGGCCATGTCGACGAACAGGATCGCGCCAACTTCGTCGCAGATCGCTCGGAACTTCGCGAAGTCGAGGTGCCGCGGATAGGCCGAACCGCCGGCGATGATCATCTTGGGCTGATGTTCCTTGGCGAGTGCCTCGACCTCTTCGAAATCGACCAGATGGTCGTCGGGGCGGACGCCATATTGGATGGCGTTGAACCATTTGCCTGATTGGGCCGGCGGCGCGCCATGGGTGAGGTGGCCCCCCGCGGCGAGGCTCATACCCATGATAGTGTCGCCAGGCTTCAACAGGGCCATCATCACCGCGCCGTTGGCCTGCGCGCCTGAGTGCGGCTGGACGTTGGCGAATCCGCAGCCGAATAGCTGCTTGGCCCGCTCGATCGCCAGCGTCTCGACCGAGTCCGACGGCCCGCAGCCCTGGTAGTAGCGTCGGCCCGGATAGCCCTCCGCATATTTGTTGGTCAGGACCGACCCCTGTGCCTCGAGCACCGCCCGGCTGACGATATTCTCCGACGCGATCAGCTCGATCTGGTCCTGCTCGCGCTTGAGCTCGGCCTTGATCGCGTCGGCCACCGCGGGATCGGCGTCGGCCAGGCGCTCGGTGAAGAAGCCCAGCGGCTGAACTTGGGTTAGGTCGGGCGCAGTGGCCATCAGTCGCTATCCTGCAAGACTTGAGAGAGCTGGTCGACGCGCCGCTGGTGGCGACCGCCGATGAATTCCGCAGTGAGGAAGGCCTCGACGATCGCCTTGGCCATTTCGGGACCGATCAGTCGGGCGCCGATGGCGATGGCGTTGGCGTCGTTATGCTGCCGGGCGAGCGCCGCCGATAGCGGCTCAGCGACCTGGGCGCAGCGGCAGGCCGGATTGCGGTTGGCGGCGATCGCGACGCCGATCCCCGAGCCGCAGACGGTGATTCCGCGGTCAGCCTTTCCCGCCGCCAGCGCCTCGGCGAGGAGCGCGCCATAGCGAGGGTAATCGACGCTTTCATGGGAGTTGGTGCCGAGGTCGAGGACGTCGTGGCCCTGCTCCTTGAGCCAGGTCGCTAGCTCGTCCTTGAGGTCGACGCCGGCATGATCGGCGGTGAACACGATGCGCATGATGATCCACTAGGCCAGGCGGCCGAGATTCGCCACCCTTGCGGCAGCTTTTGGCGCCGTGTATTGCGATAGTAATACAGTGGAGGGATTGCCATGAACTGGTTGGTCGGGATTGCGGTCTTGGCGGCGGCCGGGCAGGGCGCGGCGCGGGAACCGGCGGCTAACGTCGAAGTGATGGTGCTCGGCACCTATCATATGAATAACCCGGGTCTCGACCTCGCCAACGTCAAGGCGGACGACGTGCTGAAACCGCAGCGACAGAAGGAGCTGGAGGCGCTGGCCGCTGCTTTGGCCGACTTCAAGCCGACTAAGATCGTGGTGGAGCGGATCGCAAAGGCTCCCGATCTGCTGGACCATCGTTATGCCGAGTTCAAGCCGGCGGAACTCAGCGCCAACCGCGACGAGCGATTCCAGGTGGCCTATCGGCTGGCTCACCTGCTTGGTCAAAAAACGGTCTATGCCGTCGACGAGGACGCTGGAGAGGGGGAGCCCGACTATTTCCCGTTCGGCAAGGTGGTGGAATGGGCCAAGGCCAATGGCGTCGAACCGCGGCTGAATGCGGAGCTGGAGGCGGTCAAGGGCGAGGTAGCGCGGATCGAGCGGCTGCAGGCGGAAGGCTCGATCGCTTATGTTCTGGCGAGCATGAACCGGCCGGAGCAGGCGGAAAAGGACCAGCGCTGGTATTATGATGTGCTGCGCTACGGCGACACGGACAGGCAGCCCGGTGCCGAGCTCAATGCCTATTGGTACATGCGCAACGCGAAGATCTTTGCCAAGCTGATGACCGTGACCAAGCCGGGTGACCGCATATTGGTGATATATGGGGCAGGGCATAACTACTGGCTTCGGCACTTCGCAAAGACGACGCCCGGCTACGTCAACGTCGATCCGACCCCCTATTTGCAGAAGGCCGATGCGGCGTCGCGCTAAGCGAAAACCGCCAATGGATGACTGATCATTCCCTGAAGAATTTGCGCGCCGATTCCCGCCGGTGAGGACAGCCCGGCCAGCAACAGGGGCGACGCTTGCCGGCCAGGATGTCTTCTTGCAGCCGCGCCAGATGGGCGTCCCTGGTTTCCCGCTTCTTGGGCGAAGTCATCCAGCAGATCCACTCGTTGCGGGCGAGATCCGTCAGGTCGTCCCATTTGGCAAGGAGCGAGGAATCGCGGTCGAGCGCAGCCTGCAGTTCGTCGGGTGTGCCATGCCGGAAGTCGGGAGACGCGTCCGCCATGACGCCGGTCAGGCCGCCTTCACCGCCTGGAGCTCCAACCGGCCCCAGATTTCGACCAGCGCGTTGGTGAGTTCGTCCATCATCGCTTCCGAGTGGGTCGGGCCTGGGGTGAACCGCAGCCGCTCCGTGCCGCGCGGCACCGTCGGGAAGTTGATCGGCTGGACGTAGAGGCCGTACTCGGCGAGCAGGATGTCGCTGATCCGCTTGGCCTTGAGAGGGCAGCCGACCAGCAGCGGGACGATGTGGGTCACGCTGTCCATCACCGGCAGGCCGGAATCGCGAAACTTGGCCTTGAGCATGGCGGCGCCGGTCTGCTGTGCCTCCCGCTCTGCTCCCGATTGCTTGAGGTGTCGTACCGAGGCGAGGGCTCCTGCAACGAGTACCGGCGAAAGGCTGGTGGTGAAGATGAAGCCCGGGGCATAGCTGCGGATGCAGTCGATGATGTTCTTGTCGGCGGCGACATAGCCGCCCATCACCCCGAACGCTTTCCCCAGCGTGCCCTCGATCAGGGTGACGCGTTGGGCGACCTCGTCGCGCTCCGAGATGCCGCCGCCATGCGGGCCATACATGCCGACCGCATGGACCTCGTCGAGATAAGTGATCGCGCCATAACGGTCGGCCAGGTCGCAGATGCTTGCGATCGGAGCGACGTCGCCGTCCATCGAATAGACGCTCTCGAAGGCGATCAGCTTGGGCGCGTCGGCGGGAGCCTCGTCAAGCAGCTGCTCGAGATGATCGAGGTCGTTGTGCCGGAACACCCGCTTCTCGCAGCCCGAGCTGCGGATGCCGGCGATCATCGAGGCGTGGTTTAATTCATCGGAGAAGATGATGCAGCCGGGGAGCAGGCGCCCAAGCGTCGACAGCGCCGCCTCGTTGGAGACATAGCCGCTGGTGAACAACAGCGCCGCTTCCTTGCCGTGGAGCGAGGCCAGCTCACCCTCCAGCTCGACATGATAATGGGTGTTGCCGCCGATGTTGCGGGTGCCGCCCGACCCGGCGCCGACGCTGTGCAGCGCCTCCTCCATTGCCGCGACCACCTCCGGATGCTGGCCCATGCCGAGATAATCGTTGGAGCACCACACGGTGATCGGCTTGGGCCCGTTGTGGCCGTGGAAGCAATGCGCGTTGGGGAACGAACCCTTGGTCCGCAAAATGTCGATGAAGACGCGGTAGCGTCCCTCGTCATGCAGGCGATCGATCGCCGCCTTGAAGATACCGTCGTAGTCCATGCGTCCAAGCTTATCCGTCGCGGCTCGCCCGCTGATTAGGGGAATGTCCGTACGATCCCCGGCTGTTCGCGGCCAATTAGCTTGGTCGCTCGGCGAAGGCCATTGAGAACGACTCGCAACTTCGCTTCAAAATTTCACTTACAGTGTTCGGATTTCGTCCAGTCCGTACCGGGCGAGTGATCCCAATAAGGGCGGCGGCTCCGAGGTGAAAACCGCGATACCGGTCGATTGCCGGGCCGGCCATTCCTGCCCCCGCGTCAAATAGGCGATGCGCCGGGCGATGCCGGGACCGCCGTCGATCTGGAGAATCGAAGGGAAGGCGGCAGCGATTTCATCGGCAAGCAGTGGGAAATGGGTACAGGCCAGCACCATGACGTCCATCTTCTCGCCGTCGGGCTGCCTGATCATCGGCTCGATCGCGTCATGGATTGCCTGGATCGGGACGGGCTCGCCGGCCAGCTTGGCCTCGGCGAGGTCGACCAGCTCCGCGCTGCCGTGGCGAATGACGGTGCAATCCGATGCGAACCGCTCGGCAAGGTCGTCTACGTACGGCTGGCGGACGGTCGCATCGGTGCCGAGCACGCCGATCACCCGGCTTTTCGACAGCTCGGCGGCAGGCTTGATCGCGGGAACAGTGCCGACCACCGGGATGTCGAGGGCGGCGCGGACATGATCGAGCGCGATGGTCGAGGCGGTGTTGCAGGCGATGACGGCAAGGCGCGGACGGAATCGCTCAACCAGCCTGCCGAGAAGGGCGGGGACACGCGCCGCCAGCTCGGCCTCGCTCTTGGTGCCATAGGGGTAGCCGGCACTGTCGGCGGCATAGACGATCGGGGCGTTGGGCAGGATCGCGCGCGTCGGCTGCAGGACCGAGAGGCCGCCGACTCCGGAGTCGAAAAAGAGCAGGGGAGCGGTCGGGTCCATCGGCGGCAGAGCTAGGGGCTTGCCGACGCTCGCGCAACGTTGCGAGCCGCAAACGATCTGCTACCAGTCCGGCGATGGATGTCGGGACGATCGTCGCGCTCGCTTTGGGCTACCTGCTCGGATCGATCCCGTTCGGGCTGCTGCTCACGCGGCTGGCCGGCAAGGGCGATATCCGGGCCATCGGCTCGGGCAACATCGGCGCGACCAATGTCTTGCGCACGGGCTCCAAGAGCCTTGCCGCCGCCACCCTGATCCTCGACGCGCTGAAGGGAGCGGCGGCGGTGCTGATCGCTCAGCGCCTTTGGCCCGAGGCGGTCAATTTCGCAGCCGCCGGCGCCCTCATCGGACATCTTTATCCCGTCTGGCTGCGGTTCAAGGGCGGCAAGGGCGTGGCGACCATGCTGGGCATTCTGGTGCCGCTCTTCTGGGAGGCGGCAGTGGTTTATGCGGCGCTGTGGGTCGGGCTGCTGCTGGTGCTCCGCATCAGCTCGGTCGCGGGCATGACCGCTGCCGCCAGCGCGCCGGTCACGGCAGCGGTGCGCGGCCAAGATGCGCTGTTCCCGATGCTGCTTGGCTTCGCCCTGCTGGTGATCTGGAAGCATCGCGACAATATCCGCCGCCTGGCCCGCGGCGAAGAGCCCCGCTTGGGCAAGAAAAAGTGAGTGCCCTGCCGGATTTGATCGACCGGCTGCAGCTGATCCGCACGCCAGGGATCGGGCCAGTCGCCTTTCGCCAATTGCTGCTGCGCTTCGGCAGCGCCGAGGCCGCGCTGGCCGCGCTTCCCGACCTGGCGCGCCGGGGCGGAGGCAAGGTCCCGGCCGTGTTTCCAAGGGATAGGGCCGAGCGCGAGATCGAGGCGGCCGAAAGGCTGGGTTGCCGCTATCTGTCGCTTGGCCAGGGTCTGTACCCGAAAGCTTTGGCCGAAATGGAGGACGCACCGCCCCTGCTGACTGCCAAGGGCGTGCTGTCGCTGCTCGACCGGCCGATGGTGGCGATCGTCGGCGCGCGCAATGCCAGCGCTGCCGCTTGCCGCTACGCCCGCGGCCTCGCCCATGATCTGGGGCAGGAGGGCGTAACCGTGGTTTCCGGCCTTGCCCGCGGAATCGACAGCGCGGCCCATGACGGCTCGATCGAAAGCGGCACCGTCGCCGTCATCGCCGGGGGGATCGACGTTTATTACCCGCCTGAGAATGAGGCGCGGCAGAAGGACATAGCGCAACG